>Ga0181582_10000604_pt1 | contig 25867 bp, 21 predicted proteins | sample 071ome_32_FD_132438 | JGI IMG/M metagenome (GOLD analysis project Ga0181582, IMG submission 132438) | Coastal salt marsh microbial communities from the Groves Creek Marsh, Skidaway Island, Georgia - 071405AT metaG (megahit assembly) | ecosystem: Environmental > Aquatic > Marine > Intertidal...
AAGTTTCGTGATATAGCCATAGCCTGCATCCGATGCGATCAGGCATTTTTCAGAAGGCTCGCCTATCAGCAGTCCCTGGAAAGTGGCACCTGAAGGAGGTTTGATCCTGCCGGTCAGTGGTTCACCCATGCCTCGCGCTGATGGCAGCGAGTGGGCAACCAGTGAATAGGAACGGCCCGTGGAGTCCAGGAACAATGCGTTCTGGTTGCTCTTGCCCCGGGCTGAAAACTTCAGTTTGTCGCCGGATTTATACGCCAGGGTTGATGCATCCACCTCATGGCCCTTCGCAGCCCTGACCCAGCCGCCTTCTGACAGGACGATGGTGACCGGCTCGGTGGAAATCAGTTCTTCTTCACGGAAAGCCTGGGCTTCCTCCCGGACCACCAGCCCGGAACGGCGATCATCGCCGTAATTATCCGAATCCTCTTTCAGTTCATTCTTGATCAGGGTTTTCAGGCGGGCCTTGGAACCCAGGATTTTTTCAATTTCGGCTTTTTCAGCAGCCAGGTCCTTCTGTTCACCCTTGATTTTCATCTCTTCGAGCTTGGCAAGGTTGCGCAGTTTCAACTCGAGGATGGCTTCAGCCTGACGATCACTCAGTTTGAAGCGCTTCATCAACTCTGCCTTGGGATTGTCCTCATAGCGGATAATGGCAATGACTTCATCAATATTCAGGAAAGCTATCAGCAAGGCATCCAGAATATGCAGGCGATCCGTGATTTTACCCAGGCGGTGCTGAAGGCGGCGGGTAACGGTGTTGGTGCGGAACTCCAGCCACTCGCCCAGCAGGGCTACCAGTCCCTTGACCTGTGGCCTGCCGTTGATGCCGATCATGTTGAAGTTCACCCGGTAGCTTTTTTCCAGGTCGGTGGTGGAGAACAGATGTGCCATGACAGCATCGACATCGATCCGGTTGGACTTGGGCACAATCACGATCCGTGTCGGGTTTTCATGATCCGACTCATCCCGCAGATCAACAATCATCGGCAGTTTTTTCTTCTGCATCTGACTGGCAATCTGCTCAAGCACCTTGGTGCCCGAAACCTGGTAGGGCAAGGCAGTGATAACAATATCGCCGCTTTCCTTCACATAGACAGCGCGGCTCCTGATCATGCCCCGTCCGGTTTCATACATCTCCCGGATTTCCGCAACCGGTGTAATGATTTCAGCATAAGTCGGGAAATCGGGCCCTTGCACAAACTTCATCAAATCGTCAGTGGTCGATTTGGGATTATCCAGAAGATGGATACAGGCCTGGGTCACTTCCCGCAGATTATGCGGTGGTATATCCGTCGCCATCCCCACGGCAATACCACTGCCGCCATTAAGCATCACATTGGGCAAGCGGGCGGGCAGTATTTCAGGCTCCTCCAGCTCACCGTCGAAGTTAAGCTTCCAGTCGACGGTGTCCTGGCCAAGTTCCGCCAGCAGCACATCCGCGTACGCCCGCATTTTTGATTCGGTGTAACGCATGGCAGCAAAGGACTTGGGATCATCCGGCGAACCCCAGTTACCCTGGCCATCAATGATCGGATAGCGATAGGAGAACGGCTGCGCCATCAATACCATGGCTTCATAGCAGGCAGAATCACCATGAGGGTGGTACTTGCCGATGACATCACCAATGGTACGGGCAGATTTTTTATACTTGGCGGAGGCTTTCAGGCCCAGTTCGGACATCGCATATACGATGCGTCGCTGCACAGGTTTCAACCCGTCACCGATATGGGGCAGCGCCCTGTCATTGATGACGTACATGGAGTAATTCAGATATGACTGTTCCACAAACCGACGTAAAGCGATCTGTTCGTTGCCTTCTTCGTTCAATGTAATTTGATCTGTCATGCTTGATCCGAGTGACTAAGATGTTCAGTGTTCAACAGGAACCGGGTAACAGTCCGCCAGTTCCCTGATGCTTATTCCTGCTTCCTACAATTCAGCCAGGTTGCCGTATTTTTCCAACCAGATTTTTCTGTCGCCGCTGCGCTTCTTGGCCAGCAGCATATCCATGAGTTCCTGGGTCTTTTTGGCCTGATCAACCGTCAGCTGGACCAGGCGGCGGGTATCCTTGTTCATGGTGGTTTCCCGCAATTGCATGGGGTTCATCTCACCCAGCCCCTTGAAACGCTGGACGTTCGGTTTGCCTTTTTTATTTTCAGCGGCTATTCGATCCAGGACACCGTTTTTCTCGGACTCATCCAGGGCATAAAACACTTCCTTGCCCACATCGATTCGATACAACGGCGGCATGGCCACAAAGATATGGCCCGCTTCAACCAGTGCGGGGAAATGCTTCATGAACAGGGCGGTTAACAGAGTGGCAATATGCAGGCCGTCTGAATCGGCATCCGCCAGGATGCAGATTTTGCCATAGCGCAAGGTCTTCAGATCAGTGGAACCGGGATCAACACCGATGGCTATGGAAATATCGTGTACCTCCTGCGACGCGAGAATCTCACCGGAATCCACTTCCCAGGTATTCAGAATCTTGCCGCGCAAGGGCATTACCGCCTGCGTTTCCCTGTCTCTGGCCTGCTTGGCAGAACCTCCGGCGGAATCCCCTTCCACCAGAAACAGTTCGCCAGCCTCCACATCCTGAGTCGTACAGTCGGCCAGCTTACCGGGCAGGGCCGGACCCGCAGTGATTTTCTTGCGGGCCACTTTCTTGCCCTCTCGCATACGGCTCTGGGCATTGTTGATACACATTTCGGCAATCTGAACACCTTCATCCGTGTGCTGGTTCAGCCACAGACTGAAGGCATCCTTGACCACACCGCCGACAAACACGGCACTTTCACGAGACGAGAGCTTTTCCTTGGTCTGGCCGGCAAACTGCGGGTCGATCATCTTGGTCGACAGAATGTAAGCGCAGCGATCCCAGATATCTTCAGAACTCAGTTTCACACCGCGCGGCAACAGATTGCGGAATTCACAGAATTCCCGGATGGCTTCCAGCATGCCGGTACGAAAACCATTGACGTGGGTGCCGCCCAACATGGTCGGGATCAGATTGACGTAACTTTCTGTCAGTAATTCGCCTCCTTCCGGCAACCACAGCACCGCCCAGTCCACGGCCTCATCATTACCCTGGCTGGATCCCACAAACGGATCCTTGGGGATGCTTTCATACCCTTCGGTGGACTGGATCAGGTAATCAGCCAGACCATCCTCAAAACACCATTCCTCACTCTGCGCCTTGTCTTCCTTGACAGTTTTGTCAATGAAGATCATATGCAGGCCGGGACACAGCACGGCTTTGGCTCTGAGGACATGTATCAGGCGGGAAATGGAAATATTGGGGGAATCAAAATACTTGGGGTCAGGGGTGAACCTGACTGTCGTGCCGGTGTTGCGCTGACCGACTTTATCGATGACCTTGAGGTTGCTTTTCTTGTCACCGTTGGCAAAGGCCATGTGGTGAAGCTTGCCATCGCGTTTGACTTCCACTTCCAGGCTGCTGGACAGGGCATTTACCACAGAGACGCCAACGCCATGCAAACCACCAGAGAATTTGTAGTTATCGCTGTTGAACTTGCCGCCAGCATGCAGTCGGGTCAGGATCAGTTCAACTCCCGGGACCTTTTCCTCAGGGTGTATGTCCACCGGCATACCCCGGCCATCGTCACTGACCTCGACACTGCCATCCTTTAAGAGGGTGACCGTAATGGTACGGGCATGACCAGCCAGCGCCTCGTCGACACTATTGTCCACGACTTCCTGAACCAGGTGGTTCGGGCGGGTCGTGTCGGTATACATCCCTGGTCTGCGCCTGACCGGATCAAGTCCGGTCAATACTTCAATGGACCCTGAAGTGTATTCTTTACTCATAGATGCTACTCACAACAAAAATTCTGTTCTTGCACTCAGTGCATATCCTGCTCAGGCACAAAACGTCGGATCTCTTCAAGCATATCCTGCGCCAGCACCCCCTCGTCAGCAAATGCCAGGATGGCCGGAACCACCCTTGAGAAATTCTCGAACCGGTGACTACCGCCATCCTGAACAACCTGCACCGAACCGCGATACCTTTCTACAGCAAGACGGTAATCCAGTACCTCATCCCTGGTCTGCAACAGCACCAGGAAATTTTCCGGCAAGACAGGTGATTCCACATCCAGGGTGTCGAGAAATTCGGCAAATTCCCGGGTAAATTCATATTCCTCACCGGTATACAGGTTTTTCTGCATTCCGATAAAGCCATCCCCCAAATGCTTCACTGGCGATACCGCCGGGTTCACCAGTGCCGCGCGGCAGCCGTGTTTATCAGCCAGGTAGGTAGCGTAGTAACCCCCAAGCGAACTGCCAACCAGTAAATGCACACCGGCCCTGGCGTCTTTCACCAGATTTTCCAGAGCTTCAATCGCCATGCGCGGATCATGAGGCAGCTCCGGCACTTCCAGGGAAATGTCGGCACGCTGCTGACACGCAGCGATAAATTGTTGGGCTTTTGCAGAGGCAGGTGAGCTGTTAAATCCGTGTATGTAAATGATAAGCGGCAGGCTCGAATTCATGGCCGGATTATACGACGGAACAGTCGCCCGGGTGTAAGCCAAAAATTAAAAAACAGGGATTTTTTCCTGTTATCTCGCCCCGTTTTTCTCCCTGTACTACGACAGGCACCCGGGCAGGTTTGCAGATCAATAACCCGTATTGGAGAAGTCGATGTTGTAGGATTTCTCATCCACGCGCTCGACACCGCTGGTGATCTCTCCGTCAGCGCCAAGTTCTATCCAGCGATAGCCGGGATTCTTGTTATCGATGGTGAAATGATCATTTGTGGGGTGGAACTGTATGCACGTGGATGGCGACGCCATGATTTTCATGTCTCCACGCTGAGCATCCAGGGCCTGGTGGATATGCCCGTAGAGTACTCCCCGAACAAGACTATACCTGTCCAGAATCGCAAAAAATTCGTCACTGTTTTTGAGACTGTGCTGTTGCAGCCAGGCAGCACTCACGGGCAGACAATTATGATGGAGGCAAACCAGGGCATAATGGCTGTTACGCTCACAGTCGGCCAATTCCATTTCCAGGTCATCAAGCTCTTTGGGGGCCAGCCTGCCATAAACCTCGCCCTCAACACTGGAATCAAGCATGATCACCCGCCAGTTCTCCAGCTGGATTGAACGCTTCAGGAATTCTGTGCCTGGCGGCAGAATCTGCTGCATCTGGTTGCGGGTGTCATGGTTCCCCGGTATCCACAATTGCAGAGCATCAAACACAGAGACAGCCTCAAGAAAATGCCTGTAGGCCTCCATGCTGGAATCCTGGGTAAGATCACCGGTGCACAGCAGGCAATCGATCTCACTCTGCTGCTTCCGGATGAGCTGAATTACATCTTTCAGGGTTTCAAAGGTGTTGAGACCATCAAAGATTACACCCTTGTCAGCAAACAGATGAGCATCTGTAATCTGCACCAGACGAATATTCTTGTTTTGGCGAGCGTCAGCCAATGTTATTGCTCTCTTTTTACTTCTTTATTTCCCTGGCTCTTGCAAACCTTCACCTCATCTAGAGGCAGGTCAGTTTACCCAGTTGCAACTCTTCGGGATTCCCCAATCCCTCATTAATGCACAGGTTCAGCCATTCGGCCAGAAACAGATTGAGCTGTTCCTTTTCATCACGCTGATACATGAACTGGTTTGGTACTGAATATATGGCCTTGAAATATTTGTGATTCTGGAAACTGACTACTTCCGCAGTCTTGGCATCATGATAAACCCTGACTACCATTTCGGGAGCATTGTAATAAAAAGATTCTTTCTGGACGTCTGAGGAGGCAACCAGTTGCCTGATGACGATTGTGCTGGTGTATTTGAAGTCTTCCAGAACTTCCAGGCAAACCGTTAACTGCTCGGGGCTATCCGTATTTCCCAACTGTGGCAGGTTGATCAGGCGCCTGGGGTTTTGAACCCGGGCCTTGCCAAGCAATTTAAGCAGACGAATATAGTTGGCATCACAGACGGCCATCTGCTCGCTCAAATCTATAGTGTAGGCTTTTATCTTCATAATCTGCCAAACGATGGGAGTACGCTTGTTTGCCTTATTGTATGTTACGACAGCAATAACAGAAACTTCTCATTCACCTGTCACTTACAACCCTGAACTGCTTCCGGGGTTTTCAATGTTTCCCTGTAATACGGCCTTGACGTTATCCAGATTCAGGCTTAACCATTGCAGGGCAATAATGCTCATGGCATTGTCAATCAGGCCATCCCTGATCGCCTGTTCAGCGTCCTGCCGTTCCAGGAGCACCGTTCTTATATCTTCATGTTCGCTATCGAGGCCATAAATCCCTGGGGCTTTTCTTCCATCTATACGGGCGCAGAATATCTGCATGCTTTCATTACTGCTGCCAGGGCTCAGGTAATATCGGCTTACCGGGATAAGGTTCTCGATCCGGGCACCGGCCTCTTCCAGTGCTTCGCGAATAGCTACCTGCTCCGGTGTCTCATCACTGTCTATCAGACCGGCAACAAGCTCCAGTTTCCAGGGGCTTTCAGCATCTTCCAGACAGCCTACCCTGAACTGCTCAACCATTAGCACCTTATCCAAATCAGGGTCATATAACAAGACGCCCACGCCCGGATGCCGGCGTATCACTTCCCTGACAACAGGCGCACTCCAACCACCTTCATAGAGGCGATGCTTCAGGGTCAGTTTATCCAGGATAAGAAACCCGGCATAACAGGCTTTGGTCTCCATAATGGAGACATCCTGACGACTGAATACTGTCTTTGTCGCGTCATTGGCCGGCATGGGTATTGTGAAAATCCTTCAATATAACTGTGCTTCTGGATGGTGCCGGATCAGAAGCCATCAACATCTCGACAGATGTGTAGTCATGTTGTCATATCATGACCTGCACTGAAAACTGAATAATCGCTGTATAAGCGGCATTTCACCAAATTCAGGACTTTATCCTGCCGTGAAAATCTATACACTGCACAGCCTGACAAGACGTTTGGAAAACGGATTGCGTGTTCGCCAACGGCAAGTTTTGGCCCAGGGACGTCCCTTGACACATTGCAGAAAAAAACACAGACTGACTGACCAGTCAGTCAATTTTCGGCTACAATAGCCCGCTTTGTTTGACGGCCCGATTCAACAAGCTCATCCGCCAACGCTTTTACCCCGTATTTTTGGACAACGGGATTTCGAACCAGATACTTCGGAGACTTACCATGGGAATTGCTTGCAAGCGTAAAACTGCATTGAAAACCAGCCTGTCCCTGACGGCTGCCGTGCTATTGCTGCCTTTAACTGTCGCCAGGGCCGATGACCTGTCCCAGATTTTTGATCTTGCCGCCAACAATGACCCGGAAATCCGCCAGGCCCGGGCCAGCTACAATGCCTCTCACACCACCATAGCCCAGGGACGCTCGTTCCTGTTGCCCAGGATCACGGTGAATGGCAGCACCTCCCGGGATACTTCGGGCCCGGCTGTACCCACCGCGTTTGGCGCTGCCCACAGCTTTTCCAACGGCTTCAACTCCAAGGGCTACAACCTGAATGTCAACCAGGCCCTGCTCAATTTTGAAGCCTGGTATGCCTTCCAGTCTGCCAAAAACAGTGATCTGCAGGCCTCTGCCAATCTCGCCCGTGCAGAACAGCAACTGATCCTGAAGGTGGCAACAGCCTATTTCGATGTCCTGCGCTCACAGGACAACCTGGCCTCTTTCCGCGCCGAGGAAGATGCCGCTGAGCAGGTACTGGAGCAGACCCGCGAACGCTTCGAAGTGGGCCTGATTCCGATTACCGATGTCTATGACAGCCAGGCCAACTACGACCTGGCCCGGGTGAACAGACTGGTGGAAGAGAACAATCTGAGCCAGCGCTTTGAAGCACTCGAAGCCATTACTGGCCGCTCCCATAATATGCTCGAGTCCCTGAGTGAGGAGTTCCCCATTGACTCCCTGAGCCCCCAGACTCTGGAAGCATGGGTAGGTATCGCCATGGACAGCAATCTGTCCATCAAGGCTGCCGAGTACGACTTTGAAGCCAAGAAGGATGATGCCAAATCTGCCAGGGCTGCCATGTTTCCAACGCTGGAAATCAATGCCGGCTACGCCTGGAACCAGTCCGCCAACCCCTTCAGTTTCTTCCCGGGTGTGGCATCCGAGCGTTCAAACATTACCCTGAACTTTTCCTATCCCATTTTTGCCGGTGGCCTGAACAGTGCCCGCAAGCGTCAGGCGTATTACACACGCGACGCCAGTGAAGAAGCATTGATGAAAACCCGCCGCGACATTACCCAGAGCACCCGCAACAGCTATCGCAGTGTTGAAACCGATGTGCTGGCGGTGCAGGCCCGGGCCCAGGCTATTATTTCTGCGGAAAGCGCCCTTGAAGCTACTGAAGTGGGGGCAGAAGTGGGCACCCGTAACGTGGTTGACGTGGTGCTGGCCCAACGCACCCTGTTCCAGGCCCGTCGTGATTACGCCAACGCCCGATACAACTACATCATCAACACGCTTAACCTGAAACAGTCAGCAGGCGTACTTAGCCCCCAGGACATCATCGACCTGAACAACTGGCTGCAGTAAACGTGGCCGTCAGCGAGCTGCTGAAGCCAGCAGTTCGCTGATGATGGCCAGATTACGGTCAACCGCGCCCTGGTTGGCCTTTACCACCCTTGATGCAGCGTCCCCCATGGTCCGACACAGGGCCGGTTCCTCAAGCAGGGTTTTCACGGTAGCGGCAAGACCATCTTCGTTTGTCACCACGGTCATGCCGCCTGCCTCCTGCAGAGCTTCACTCACCGCCTGGAAATTGAACAGTGAAGGTCCGGTGATCACCGGCAGCCCCAGGGCAGCCGGCTCGATAATGCTCTGGCACCCGGTGTCCACCAGCGACCCGCCAACAAAAGCCACATCCGCCAGTCCGTAAAAATAAGCCATTTCACCCATGGTATCGCCCAGCAGTACCTGGTGCTCCTGTTCCACAACCTGTCCCTGGCTGCGGCGAACAGCCTTCAATCCATGTTCACTGATCAGTGTGTATACATTATTGAAACGCTCCGGATGGCGGGGAACCAGCACCAGTAGCAATTCCGGGTGAGACAGCTGCAGCAGGCGGTAGGCTTCCAGCACCTTGTGATCTTCAACCACACCATCCAGCACCCGGGTACTGGCGGCGATGAGTACCGGCCTGCCGCCAAGAGTCGCCTTGTCCCGCCGGGCCTGATCCAGCTGAACCTTGTCCAGATCCATGTCGTATTTGAGGTTGCCGGTCACGACCACCCGCGGTTCAGGCAGACCGAGATTTTGCAGCCGCTTGCTGTCAGCTTCGGACTGGGTGCTGACTCGATCGAGCTCAGCCAGCATATGTTTTACCAGTGGGTTGAACCTGGCATAGCCAGCCTCTGATTTCTCTGATAGCCGGGCACTGGCCACAAAAGTCCGGATACCACGACGCTTGCAGGCATGTATCAGGTTTGGCCAAAGCTCGGTTTCCATAATCACCAGGACCCTCGGCTGCCAGTGATTCAGAAACCGGTTAACCGCACCAGGCAGGTCATAGGGCAAATACACATGGTCGATTCGATCCTCTGATAACGCCATGACCCTGGCTGAACCGGTTGGCGTCATTGTGGTGACCAAAATTCGCAGGGCTGCGTCCTGACCAGGCAATTTACGAATCAGTGGCAGCGCTGCATGCACCTCGCCAACGGATACCGCATGGATGATGATATCGATCGGCTTCCGGGCCGGGCCACCATACCAGGCAAAACGCTCAGACCACCGTTTAAGGTAAGCAGGTGCACGAATAGCACGCACGAGCAAGCGGATGACGATGAAGGGTGTCGCCAGGTAAAGTAAGCAGGAATACAAGAATCGGTTCACATTCACCCTGACCGGGATTCACCCGATACTGCCTGTGCCAAGTTGATGCTGATGCCGGTGCATTTCCGCTTTAACCGGCACCTGTTTATACTGTCACGCTTTGTTCACGTGCACAAACATCCAATGGTGCAAACCCTGAAAACTGACGTACTGATCATCGGTGGCGGCATTGCCGGACTCTGGCTATTGAATCGTCTGCGCAATGCAGGATATGCCGCCTGGCTGTTTGAGCAGGACGCCCTGGGTGCCGGTCAGTCCATTGCCAGTCAGGGCATGATTCATGGCGGCATCAAGTATGCCCTGGGTGGTAAACACACCGGTGCCAGCAGCACCATTGCCAACATGCCGGCGCACTGGAAGCAATGTCTGGCAGGAGAAGGAGACGTGGATCTCAGGGGCTGCAACCTGCTGTCTGAATCCTATTACATGTGGCCAAGGGAAAGCCTGCGCTCCCGTCTGAATGCCTTCCTGGGCAGCAAGGCGATTGAAGGACGTGTCAGCACTGTGGCAGCTGCTGATTTTCCTGCGTTTTTCAGGGGCAACATCCAGGGGCCGTTGTACCAGTTGCAGGATATCGTCCTGGATGTCCCCTCCCTGCTGCAAACCCTGGCCAGCCGTTTCCAGGACTGCCTCTACAGGATTAACTGGGATGAAGCACGTCTTGAATCGAATGCCGAAGGAGACATCAGCGGTCTTGCCTTCAGTAATGGCGAGCGTGTTGAAGCCAGTCGTTACATTTTCTGCTGCGGTGGAGGCAACGATACGCTGCTGAAACGCTTCAAACTGGACTGTGCCCCCATGCAGCGCCGCCCTCTGGGCATGCTGATGGTGCAGCATGATATTGAGACGCCCCTGTTTGTACATTGCGTGTCTGAAAAACTGAGTATGACGCCGGAAGTCACTGTTACCAGTCATCGCAACGCCAGCGGCAAACCGGTCTGGTATCTGGGTGGTGAACTGGCCGAACAGGGAGCGCACATGGATGATGAAACGTTGATGGCAGCCGGCAAAAAGAAACTGGCGGAACTCTTTCCCTGGTGCGATTTTTCACAGGCCCACTGGGACACCCTCAGGATTGACCGCGCTGAAGCCCGGCAGCCGGGAGGAAAACGACCTGATGATTTCCATGTCAGCACCCATCATAATTACCTGGTTGCCTGGCCCACCAAGCTGACACTGTCGCCCAACATGGCCAACCATATTCTGGATATGCTGGCCAATTCAGGCGTAAGTCCGACCAGTTTTTCCGACGACAGGACACCGGACTATCTTGACCGGCCAGAGGTTGTCGGCACGCCCTGGGAGGGTCTCTGAGCATGGCCTTTCTCCGAAAGATCAGCGGCACGGATATAGAGGTTTCCGCTCTTGGCCTGGGAACAGTCAAGATCGGACGTGATCAGGGCGTGAAATACCCTGACAGCTTCATCATTCCGGATGACAGGGCGGTATCTGCCCTGCTGGCACAGGCCAGGGAACTGGGGTTAAACCTGATCGACACCGCACCGGCCTACGGTAATAGCGAAGAGCGTCTGGGAAAATTGCTGAAAAACAGGCCGGATTGGGTCATCGCCACCAAGGTGGGTGAGGAGTTCCAGGCAGGGCAATCCAGCTTTGATTTCAGCGCCGAACACACCCGGGCCAGCATAGAGCGTAGCCTGAAACGGCTGAATACCGACTACCTGGATCTGGTCCTGATCCATTCAGACGGCAATGATGAAGACATTCTGATGCACAGCGATTGCGTGGGCATGCTCAAGCAGTGCAAGGATCAGGGAATGATCCGCGCCATCGGCATGTCCACCAAATCCCTTGCCGGTGGCGTCCTTGCAGCATCACTGCTGGATGTGGTCATGATCACCTACAACATGGAACAGCGGGACCAGGCTGTACTCGATTTTGCCTCTGAGCATGGCAAGGGCGTGTTGGTGAAGAAAGGATTGATGAGCGGACATGCAGGCTCCATTGAGGACAGTATGGAGCTCCTGTTCAGGACAAAAGGGATAGATTCGGTAATCGTAGGAACAATCAATCTCGGGCACCTGGCACAAAATGTCCGCCTGGCACGGGAAGTGACCGACGCTGGCTAGGATTTGTCACCCTGGATTTTTTCCACGATCGCCGAGGTGGAACAGTTGTCCAGAAATGACAGGACTTTCACCTCACCGCCATAGGCTTTGACGATATCAGCACCAACCACACCGTCAATACCGTAATCTCCACCCTTGATCAGGCAATCAGGCCTGATCACTTCCAGCAGCGCTTCAGGCGTGTCCTCCGGAAAGGAAACCACCCAATCCACGGATTCAAGACCGGACACCACCGCCATACGCCGTTCTACGGGATTGATAGGGCGCCCCTCACCTTTGAGGCGCCGCACTGAATCATCACCATTGATGGCGACGACCAGGCGGTCTCCGCACTTTCTGGCCTCGGCCAGGTAACCCACATGGCCGGCATGAATAATGTCGAAACAGCCATTGGTGAACACCACTTTTTCACCATGGGCACGGGCATCAGCCACTGCCAGCGCCAATTGCTCACGACTCATGACACCGCGATCAGCACCGCTGTCTCGCTGAACCTCCCGACGCAGTTCAGGACCGCTGACGGCAACAGTACCCAGCCTGGACACGGCAAGGCCCGCTGCGATATTTGACAAGGCAACAGCTTCTGGCAATGGCGTACCAGCAGCCAAGGACGAAGCCAGCACAGAGATAACCGTGTCCCCTGCACCAGTGACATCAAAGACATCACGGGTTCGGGCAGGAATATGCAGTTCGGGTTCATCAAGCCGGATCAGGCTCATGCCGTGCTCACCACGTGTGATCAGCAATGCTTCAAGCTCAAGCTCTGTCAGCAGCTCCCGGCCTTTATCCACCAGTGCTTCTTCGCTGTGACAGGGGCCCTTGATGTGCTCAAACTCCTGCAGGTTGGGTGTCAGAATCGTTGCACCGCGGTAAATACTGAAATCGCTTCCCTTGGGATCCACCAGCACCTTGACGCCGGCTTCACGAGCCTGAGCGATAAGTTCACTGACACAAGCCAGTGCACCCTTCGCATAGTCGGACAACACCACAACATCAGTATTCATGAGCAATGACGCAACACTGGCATTCAGTGTCCTGGCATCATCAACGGTAAAAGATTCTTCGAAATCCAGGCGGATGAGTTGCTGGTGACGACTCACCACGCGCAGTTTGGTGATGGTGGGCTTGTCTTCAATGCGGGAAAACTGGCAGCGCACGCCGGCAGCCGTAAGGCGGTTTTCCAGTTCATGCCCGGCTTCGTCCTGACCGACCAGCCCGGCCAGGGTAGCGGCAGCACCCAGTGCCGAAATATTCAGAGCCACATTGCCGGCACCGCCTGGCGAATCCTCTGCAGTCTGTATCTTCACCACGGGAACAGGTGCTTCGGGCGAGATCCGGGAGGTTGCCCCCTGCCAGTAGCGATCAAGCATGACATCACCAATCACCAGTACACGGGCCGAATCAAACTTGGGGCAATCCAGTTTCATCTTGTCTCTGCAACCACCATCAAAAAGAGGCGGCTATCATACCATAGGGCTTGCTGATTGCTGATGGTGTTACAATCCCGCTCAACAAGAACAGGGCTGACACAGCCTGGTAGTCTATGCAGAAACCGCCACCATTCAGTAACTTCCTCCATCCCGGATACTGGCCCACCTGGCTGGGCCTTGCCCTGCTGAGTCTGGCAGCATGGATGCCTTACAGGCTGCAATTGCAGCTTGGCAGCATACTGGGATACCTCACCTGGCTGTTTGGGCGGGAGCGTCGCTATATCACTGAAATCAACATTGCACGCTGTTTTCCTGAACTCGACTCTCAAGCCAGGGCGCAACTTGTCAAAGACACCTTCAGGGAAAACGGCATTGGTCTGATCGAGACCGCCTCCTGTTGGCTCAAGCCGGTTGACTGGTATCTCAAACACGTCAATTTCATCGGTCTTGAGCAACTCAATGCTGCAAGAGCTGAAGGACGCGGCGTTCTCCTTCTTGGTGCCCATTATTCCACGCTCGATCTTGGTGGATTTTTTCTCAATGCAGTGCATCCGGTTGCGGCAACATACAGACCCCACAACAATCCCCTGTTTGATGCCTTTATGCTGCGGGGGCGTTTAAGCAACTGCACTGCAATTTTCGACCGCTTCGATATTCGTGGTGCGTACAAACATCTTAAACAGGGGCACACTCTCTGGTACGCCCCCGACCAGGACTATGGCCCCAAACATGCGGTCTATGCTCCGTTTTTTGGCCAGCAGGCCGCGACCATCAATGCCGCCAGCCGGTTTGCCAACATTAACCATTCCGCCGTGTTCCTTATCAGGCAGCACAGAATTACCGGCAGCACGCGTTATGAGATTGAACTCTCACCGTTCCCGCCTGCTTTTCCAACGGGCAGTGATCTGGATGACGCTGTCATTATCAATCGCACAATCGAGCAGGCTGTACGCCGCCATCCTGCCCAATATCTCTGGATGCATAAACGCTTCAAGACCCAACCAGGGGGGAAGCCGGAAAGTCCTTACATACACATCAAAACACCCAATCATCGACTCACTACCACGCAATTTCAGCAGATGCTTGAAGGTGCAACCCGTCTGACAGAGAAAGACGGTGTGACCGACTATTTACTGGCTGACGGGCTTTACCTGAAAAAATTCCCCGGACAAATCGGCAAACGCTTTTACCAGCGTCATCAGGCCAAAAACCTGGACTACCTGTCAAAAGCCATGCGGGCAAAATCAATTCCATGTATTACCGTCGATAATTTTTTTCGCATTCCTGCCAGCAGACAGTCAGCCATGACGTATTTCATGCCTGCAGGTGAATCGCTTGCCGTCAGAAATGCCGCAGAGCTTCCCCTGGAAGCCCTTGCACAGTTTCTGGCAATGCTGACGCACAGCGGCTTTACCTGTCTGGAGCTGGAACCACAGCAACTGCTTATAAAAGATGAGACGTTCGCCATCGCTGACCCGACCGGTTTCCGTGAACATACAGGCCCTGTTACGCTGGCGATGGCCAATGACTCTGTTACCCGTTTTTGCGGTAAGCTCGACCTGGATCATCAAGACATCAAGCGATTCTTGTCCGGCTACAAGACGGCAGCTTTACAACTGGCACATTCCTGAACAGAAGACGCAATGAAGGCAACCCTGCAAAATTGGCAATCATGGGACATCCGGATAACCGCTGTTATCCTGAGCTGCCTGTTTTCCCTCATCGTCATAGCCAGCCATCCCATCCCCAATGACGATGCTTTCAGCTACCTGAAGGCTGCTGACCTGTATAACCAGTCAGGACTGGAGGCAATGCTGTCTGCCTATGGCTGGTATGGTTATTCCGCATTGATCGCCATCACTGACAGTTTCCTCCCGCTGGATACCCTGGCTAGCGCCCACCTGCTCAACATGCTGTCCTGCGCACTTTTAACTTGGGCCTTCATTACCTTATGTGCAGAGTGTCATCACGGAGAACGGATTCCGTTTTTTGCTGCAGCGATCATCCTGGTTTATCCGACCATCAATGAAATGCGTTACGAACTGATCAGGGATTTTTTCTATTGGGCCTGCTGCCTGTCGGCATTAATACATTTGATTCGCTTTCATCGGTCCGGGCACTGGATGAATGCCGTAGGCTGGATGCTTGCCATGATCACCGCGGTCTTCTTTCGCCTGGAAGGCCTGCTTCTTCTGGCGCTTTCCCCCTTTGCACTGCTTATGTCCGGCAAGGACACGATGAAGCAACGCCTGTATAAACTAATGCCGCTTGGCATTCTGGGCATCGTTGGCCTGACAGGAGCCCTGCTGGTGTTTTCACTGGCAGGCATTCACCTGGTGGATGTATTCCGGTTTGCCTACCGCTGGTACCTCCCACTGCTGACTGATTTCACGCAGACCATTCTTGGCGCCGCTGACAGCAGCAATCTGTCCTATCACCTGTCATCACAACTGGCGCCGTTTACCGGCAAGGGGTTGCTGGTACTTTTGTTTGGTGTTCTGTATAGCGTACTGGCCAATCTGGCTGATGCACTTGGCAACGGGCTTGCCGTGCTGACACTTTATTGGGCTTACAGGTACAAGACCCAACCGGAGGAGAGTGCCCGCTGGCCGTGGTTATTTTTCCTGGGCGGCAGCCTGTTCACCCTGCTGCTGTTTGTCTGCATCATGCAATTCCTGACATCCCGCTATGCTGTGATGTCCGCCCTGATGGTGCTTGTGCTGCTTCCCCGGTATCTGGATCAGTTGTATGTCTCCGCCAGAGCACAGCTGCGTCTGCCCTTGTTCAACAAACTGTTTGCTGCTGCCCTGTTCTACTTCACCGTGGACAGCCTGGTCAGCTTCGGTTATTCGAAACAGTACATTGAAGACGCAATAGACTGGACCCAAACCAATGTTCCGGCAGACAGTATGGTGCAGACCAATAGTTATGCCCTGGCTTACTTTACAGGCCTGGTCAGTGACTACGACCAGGTAGAAACAGATCCTCTCGTCACACTTGGCACCACCGCCGGAAAGCATTTCCTGATACTGGCATTGTCACACCGCGATGCTGAGGCACGCGAACTGGCTTCAATGCAGGCAGGTCTGCAGGAAGTGGCTCACTTCGCCAACAAGCGAAATGATGCCATTGTGATTTATCGCATCAATTGATCTGTCCGGATCAACCATGCCTGGCCTTGAGCTGACGGGCCCGTCGCTCGACCTGCCGCCAGAAGTCGCCTTGAGCACCCAAAGCCCGTTTCAGTGGAGCATTGGCATACCAGCGGATAAAGCGCAGCAGATCACGCCTGGTCAGGCCGATATCCATAGCGGAAAAATACAGACTGCCAACATCCTTGACGATCCAGCGCCTGGGCAATCGGGCCTTTATCAGGGCACGATGTAAATCGATAAGCGTCAGACGGTTTCCAAGCATGCCCTTGAGCATAAAATGGCAGATATATAAATCACGGTGGCAAATGCCATGTTCATGCATTTTGCGGCTGACCTGGGCAACCTCCCTGATCAGGGCAAGCTTTTCACCAAAGTCAGGCCGGCATGCTGACCAATCGCGGGTCAGATCTTCCAGATTTTGCTGGGTTCCGATGTCCTCGGTGACAATAAAGGACTCACAGGTTGTCGGTAGCAAGCCCCGTCTGCCATAGGCGGCAATGACGGGCACCTTGATGCCCAGGTCCTGCAAACGGGTCAGGGCCCGCCACTCATTCCTGGCACTGACAACCGGTAATCTTAACTGCAGAAGATTCTTGAACACTTCCTTCCAGGTCGTGCCGCGATGAAATTTTACAAAATACTTTTTTCCCGAGAGTTCAACAGCAAACGTACGTCGGGACTCCAATGCCCGGAATACTTCGCCATCCAGCTGCGCAAAATAGCTAAAGGGATCCTGATCTCCAATGACTTCCCTGATATCTTCCCTGACAAACATCGTATCAAGCACCCCCGGCTTTCTCCCTGATCCAGTCCTCCACCATCGACGCCACACGCACAGGCATGTCATAGAGATCGGCTGTGCGCCCATAATGCCGTCCATTCTCCTGCCAGGTTGGCCGCTGGGGGCTTTCCAGAATTTCTGCCAATGCCTGATTCAGGGCTTCCTGGCGAAACGGCACCTTTACAACCAAACCGGCATTTGCCTGCTTTACATGAAAGGCATAACCGCAGGATGCCGTGGTCAGCACCGGCAGTCCGGCTACGATGGCTTCAAGAATTACCATCCCGGCACTTTCTTTGCGCGACGGGTGCAGCAGCACATCAGCGCCCTGGTAAAACCTGGGCAGGTCATCCCTGGCAGAAATAAATGTGACACATGATTCTATCCCCAGACTGGCGGCCTGTTGCATATATTTTTCGGCCTTGTCACGCCCCACGACAAACAGTCGCACGCGGCTTTTGCAAGAATCCGGCAGTGCTGCTACGGCTCTGAGTGAACGGTCAACGCCCTTGGTTCTGAACCCGGATCCCACCTGCAGCACAAGCAATTGTTCATCCTTTATCCTGAACTCGTGCCGCAGAGACTGGCGAAGCGCATGCGCCTCATCATTTGCCGCCATTCTTCTTTCAATGCCTGGCGGCAGGTCAACCATGCGGTTTTCAGCATCCGGGTAAAAAGACAGATATTCCTGCCGCTGAAGGGGAGATAACAGAAGAATCCTGGTTTCAGCATTACCGTTCAGGACTGCGCGTTCAAATGCCAGGTACTGACGGCAGCGTGGTGTCAGGCGATACCACCAGGACCTTTCCCTGTACGCTTTCCAGGCAAAACAGGTATCGGCGGCATAATAAAAATCCAGGCCGGGGACACGATTGAAACCCAGAACCATATCGTACTGATTCTCGGACAGATGCTGACGGACAAAGGCGGCAAATGCCCGGCGCCTGGCAACCTTGCTGCCTCCGGCAGATTCGACAATTACAGGCCTCATTCCTTCGGGTACCGGACCTTCCCAGCTCATGCAAAGCACATCACAGCTGGCCCCTCTTGCCACCAGGGTTTCACCAATGCCCCGGCAATCACGTTGCAGTCCACCATGCGGGAACCAGTTGAACAATACCATTGCCAGCTTCATGGTGCCCCCAGCTTGCCCATGGCATCAAAAACCAGCCCCGGCGAGAGCTGTTTCAGGCAATTGCCATGACCCAACGGGCAGGTTCGCTTGAAGCAGGGACTACATTCCAGTTCCAGGGAAACAACCGACACCTTGTCGGAAAGCGGCGGCGTAAACCCGGGCGAGGTTGATCCGTAGATAACAGTGAGCGGACGAGACAGTGCCGCTGCAATATGCATCAAACCGGAGTCGTTGCTGACTACCTGATCCGCCCTCGCCATCAGTATTATGGCCTGGGCGAGTGTAGTTCTGCCGCACAGATTGACACAGTGCCGGTGGTGCTCCGGCTCCAGGCCCTTGAGAATCTGTTCTGCAACCGGGGAGTCGTTGGTACTGCCCATAATCCAGACCTGCCCTTCTTTTTCCAGCCAGGCGGCTGCAACAGCAGCATAATGTTCGGCAGGCCATTTCTTGGCTTCACCAAACTCTGCCCCCGGACACAACACCAGCGTCAGCATGGATGTGTTCAGACTCATGTCTCTCGTGAGCGTTTCAGCATCATGAGCATCCACTGACAGCGCAGGATGGGGCAAGGGAACGGGCAGTGTGGCGCCAGGCTCAAGGCCGAGTGCGATGAAGCGTTCTATCATCAGGGGATATCGGTGCTTGTCCAGTCGACGACAGTCATTGAGCAGCCAGCCTCGGGCTTCTCCTCGCCAGCCGGTGCGCACCGGAATGCCGGCAAACCTGGGAATCAAGGCTGACTTGAATGAATTGGGCAGGACGATGGCCTGATCAAAATTCTCCTGTCGAAGTTTATTCGCCAATGCCCGGCGCTTCCCCAGCGCGAGTTCACTATGCCCAACCGGCATGTCAATGGCACCACTGACCTGTGGCATGAACCTTAACAAATCTTCACACCAGGCCGGCGCCAGAACCTGAATTTCACAACCGGGATGCTGTTGCTGCAGGGTAATGAACAGGCTTTGCGCCATGACCATATCACCCACCCAGGAGGGACCAATAACCAGGATCTTCATGGGCTTGCCACTTTCACCCTTGTCGGGAGTCCGGGGTAACACGCAACACTTCATTCATGGTGGTAAGCCCTGCCGCGACTTTCTGCGCCCCGCTCAGGCGCAGGCTGCGCATACCTTCCTTGAAGGCCTCACGCTGCAGTTTGGGCAGGTCGCCACTGTCCTCGGAATAGGCCTGCAGGGTTTCAGTGAAAGGCATGACTTCAAACAAACCCTGTCGGCCCTTGAATCCGGTTTCCCGACATTCAAGACAGCCAACCGGTTCATACACGGTTTCGGGCATCGGCGCATTGAAGGGTTTGATCAAGGCTTTCCATACGGCCTCGTCCGGCTCAGCCGGAGTCTTGCAGTGTGGGCACAATGTTCGGACCAGGCGCTGCGCCACCACGCCGACCAGCGTGGCCTTGATGAGGTAGGAGGGAACGCCCAGTTCAAGCAGCCGGGTAATCGCAGAGGGGGCGTCATTCGTATGCAGTGACGACAGCACCAGGTGTCCGGTCAGGGCCGCCTGTATGGCCATTTCAGCGGTTTCAAAATTCCGGATCTCCCCGATCATAATGATGTCAGGGTCCTGGCGCAGCAGCGCCTTGATCCCGTCTGCAAATGTCAGGTCGATATTTTCCTGCACCTGCATCTGGTTGAAGCTGGATTCCACCATTTCAATGGGATCTTCAATCGTACAGACATTAACCTCTTTGGTGGCCAGGGTCTTCAAGGTCGAATACAGCGTCGTGGTCTTGCCACTGCCGGTTGGACCCGTGATCAGAATGATGCCGGTTTTCTTGTTGATCATGTCGTTCCAGCGCGCAATATCGCTGTCATCAAAGCCCAGCTCGGCGAATGTTTTCAGCAGGACATCAGGATCAAAAATACGCATGACCATTTTTTCACCAAAAGCGGTTGGCAAGGTCGACAGGCGCAACTCCACCTCGTTGCCCTTGGGGCTTTTGGTTTTCAGACGCCCATCCTGTGGACGGCGTTTTTCCGCCACGTTCATACGCCCGAGGATTTTCAGGCGGCTGGTCACAGCGTTCATCACCTGCATGGGAATCTGGTATACAGTGTAAAGAACGCCATCTATACGAAACCGGACATTGCCCACCTCTCGCCGCGGTTCAATGTGGATATCGCTGGCTCGCTGATCAAACGCATACTGCAATAACCAGTCGACGATCCTCACCACATGCTGGTCATTGGCTTCCGGGTCTTTCAGGGACCCCAGCTCCAGCATCTGTTCGAGGTTGGTGATACCTGTGCTTGAGGAAGTGCCACCAGACTTGGCCAGATCAATGGACGCGGCCAGCCGGTAAAGTTCTTCTGTGAGTTTCTGGAGTTCCAGGGGATTGGCAACCACCCGCCTGATGGATTTGCGCAAGACATGTTCGAGATCGGCTTCCCAGCCGGACACAAAGGGTTCAGCACTGGCAATGGTCACCACTTCAGGTGTTACCTCGACAGCCATGATTTTATGCCGCTGGGTAAAGGCATACGACATCACCTGGGTGACCTTAGCCGCATCGATACTCAAGGGATCTATATGGAAGTATTCCTGCCCGGCCATCTCGGCAAGAAACCGGGTCAGGACTTCAAGACTGAGAATCTTGCCCGGGTTTTTCTGGTCGTGGAGTTTCAGGTTGGCCAGATAGACCAGCAGGTTTTCCCGTTGCTGGGCACCACTGCGGCGTCTGGAAGACACCTCATCTTTCTGTGACGGGCTGATGCGTCCAGCAATTTCCAGCTCTCGCAGGAAAGCACCCAGTTCCAGGTGGCGATCCGCTTTTCCTGCCTTTTCTACAACACTCATAAATCCATCAAGCCTTCAGGACACTCACCGCGAGTGTAAAGCCCCGATATGGAAAAACAAGCGTTATTCTAACCCGACAAAAGCCCCTGATCAGGCTGACAGCTTGTCTCGCAACTTGCGAACCTGTCCCAGGCACTTTGGAGTGTCGGCAAAATCCTGCTTCAGTTTACCGATGGTGGTGGAAACGGTGCCGTATCGCTTGAGCCCGAACTTGACGGCAATCTCCTGCAACGTGACGCCGCCAACCTCCTGGCACAGGTACATGGCGACCCAACGCGGGAGATTCTTTGATCCAGGGCCACGGGCGGCCTGGTAAATGCTTTTCTCGGTTACTTTATAGAAAGCTGCCACTTCGCCAACCACCTTGCGAATGGATGGGCGCAATTTTGCCTGGGGGCCCCTGGATTTACCCCTGACCCCACCGGATGCCTGCAGTGTTCTGGCACGCTGACTGAACTTTTTATCTCCCATGACAGACAACAGGTTTTTCTTGCCGTAAAAATGCGCAGTCTGCTTATCGACGCCATCGTTGATATAACCTGCATAGCGTGCTGCCGGCCTGGGGCCTGCTGGCAGTAAATCCAGGAGGGTTCTGGTATTCAGCCAGGCCGGGGCCTTCTGTTTGTTCAGATAGATTCCCAGTGATGACCAGGCATATCCCACCGGATTGGTTCTTGCCTGTTTGGGCAGGTTGTGAACATAGCGACTGACAGGCAGCAGGTACTTGTCAATTTGCAGAAGAACAGACTTGTAACGCGTCTTGAATACCGAACCGCCATATCCTGACAGGTTCTGATAATTTTGCGTATACATGCCATCGACCTGGCGCATGAAGCGGCTGAGATTTCCCTCAGGTGTGGCGACCAGCAAGTGGTATTCATTTTTTAACAGACAGTATGCAATGACTTCCACATTCAACCGGGAAGCAGCATCAGCAACGCCTTCCAGGAAGGCCTGGTTATATTTTGCTGAAGGAAAAATACGGTTACCGTCTTCACCACGGTTGCAAACATGATAACAGGCGCCGGGAAATTCAATTCGAAGGGGTCTTGCCATGGTTCCAGTTGAATCCTTTTATAATTATTGTCAGACGGGAGTACACGTAATGAACGGCCCTGCTGCACAAAGGGCCAAAAAGCACTGGCGGCACAATCTGATTGTGTACTAACTGTGTAAAAAAAGTGCAAAGGGATTGTAGTAGAAAAACCGGCCGTAAAACAAGGTTAAATCGGTTATCAGGGTTTTTCTGCGACGAAAATTGCCCGGACAGGTGCCGGATAGCCCTCAATGGTGATGGCCGGGTTGGTTTTGTCCAGGGCTTCAGGCAAGGATTCAAAGGTCATCCATTCCGTTGTTCGTTGCTCATCCACCGTGGTTTTTGACACATGCGCCAACCGGATATTTTTGAACCCTGCTTTTTTCAGCCACTCATGCAGGGTGTCACAGGAGGGGAGAAACCAGACATTGGGCATACGTGCATAGCGTCCCTGGGGAACCAGTGTCATACCCTCTTCGCCGTCAATCACCAGGGTTTCCAGCACCAATTCCCCGCCCCGGCGCAAACAATCCCTTAGCCCAAGAAGATGATCGAAGGGCGAGCGTCGGTGATACATGACCCCCATGGAAAACACTGTGTCAAAGGCATTCAGCTCAGGAGGCAGAGCTTCGAGGGCGCGAGGCAAAATATACACCGGCGGCTCTGGTAGAAAGTGCCTCATGGCCCAGTACTGCATGGTGAACAGGAGGTGGGAATCAACACCAACCACCAGCCTGGCCCCATTGCCTGCCATGCGCCAGCAATGGTAACCATTGCCGCAGCCTACATCGAGCACCACCCGGTTTTCCAGGGACGAAACATGATCCTCAAGGCGGTCCCATTTCCAGTCGGAGCGCCATTCGGTATCCATGTGAATGCCGAACAATTCGAAGGGTCCCTTGCGCCAGGGATGCAGGGCCATCAACTGCTCTTTGAGCATCTGCCTTTCTGCATCTGTGGTCTGCCCTGCTTCACCCACTCGCACTTTATCAGTCAGCTCCCAGGATACAGGCACAATCTCAGGCAAGGCCTTGAGCGCGGCCAACCAGCCATCGAAATCCCCATGATTGAACTCACTGACGAAATCCTGCGGCAGAATGTCCCGCAGTCGCGCCAGCTTTTTGTTATCAAGCAAGGGAAGCAACGTTGAATAATCGAACATGGGCATGGTCTGTCAGGCTTTCACAGCAACCATGGATACAAAATTGAAGCACTGGAACCAGACATCATAAGTGTCAAAACCTGCGCCGCGAATCCTTTGCTCGTGCTCGGCAATAGTCTCGGGGATCAGCACATTTTCCAGCGCAGTTCTCTTGCGACTGATTTCCAGTTTTGAATACCCCTGCTGCTCCTTGAAGCGGTGATGCATATCGATAAACAACTCATCAAGGGCCGGATCCTCAAAGCGGATTTTTTCCGACAGGATCAGCATGCCTCCTGGACGCATTCCAGCAAACACCCTGGAAATCAGGGTATTCCGGTGTTCCAACGGCACGAATTGCAGAGTGAAATTCATTACCACCAGGGACGCGTTACTAATCGTTGTGTCCAGAATATCTTCGCAAAGCACGGTAACGGGAACTGTCGATTCATCCAGAGTCAGGGCTGACTGACAGCCCTGGGTCATGGCCTCGGAATTATCCACGGCAATGATTTCACAATGCCGGTTTTCAATATTGTGACGAATGGAAAGTGTCGCAGCACCCAGAGAACAACCCAGGTCGTAACACCGGGTATCCGCCTGTACATACCGGGCAGCCAGCGTGCCGATCATGGAAATGATGGTGGAGTAGCCCGGCACTGAGCGATTGATCATGTCAGGGAAAACATCGACGACCTTTTCATCGAACACGAAACTGCCCAGCGGCATTCCACTGGCGTATAAAGTATCCCTGGCAGTCAAACGTCAGCCTGCCCGATTTGACAGTTGTGCCTGGGCATACCTCTGCCCTAGCAATACCTGGCGGATTTTTGCTGCCATGTCTGCCAGCTGGTCCTGAGAGACTTCCCGCGCATTTTTGAAATCCATATCAGCGGTGCTGTCCATCGGCATGAGATGGATGTGCGTATGAGGGACCTCTATACCAATGATGGAAACACCAATTCGCCGACAGGGCACGACGGCCTTCACGGCTTTGGCAATTTTCTGGCTGACGGACATCAGGTGCCTGGCAGTGTCCTCGGGCACGTCATCCCAGTGATCCACTTCCTGCTTGGGGATCACCATACAATGGCCATCCTTGATCGGCATGATGGTCATGATGGAAATACACAGATCGTCTTCCCAGAGAAAGTGGCCGGGAATTTCGCTGTTGATGATTTTGGTAAAAATGCTACTCACAAGCTCACCTGTCTCAGAATCGGGGACTGGGATTCTACCTCAAATAGCCCCAGACACCGAGTCTGACCCATGGTTGGATCAACGGCTATATCAACTCCGGAATAGGTACGGCCGTTGTATGAATCACCTGCCGCAGGATGAAACTGGAATGAACATCCGACACTCCTGCCAGCGGCGTTATCTTGTTGAGCAGGAAGTCCTGATACTCTTCCATATCCGCAACGATCACCTTGACCTGGTAATCAGCGGTCTGGCCGGTGATGAGCACACATTCGAGCACCTGCGGGTATTCACGCAAAGCCCTTTCAAATTGCTCGAAGCGCTCCGGGGTATGCCTGTCCATACGAACCTGAATCAGGGCCAGCATTTTCAGGCCCAGTTTGGAGGCATTCACCAGTGCCACATAACCCTCGATGTAGCCCTCATCCTCCAGTTGCTTGACGCGTCGCAGACAGGGGGATGGCGACAGGCCCACCTTGTCAGCCAGTTGCTGGTTGCTGATCCGCCCATTGGCCTGCAGTTCGCGCAGGATACGCTTGTCTATTCGGTCCAGTTCCATGATTTTTTGAGAGCCAAGAGGCAAGAGACAAGATGCAGGGGGTTGCTTTCTGGATATTTAGTGCGCGATTTACTCACAGGGAATCGGATAATTTTGCGGTAAAGCCACTAAATCAGCTTTTCTGAGCTGAACCCCTTGCATCTTGTCTCTTGCCTCTTGTATCTATTACACCTCCGCTATAAATAAGCTATATATGCTAATTTATATAATTTATTTAAAATTTTATGCCGATATTGCCACATTTATTGTGATATTCGCAATAATTTGCTCTTCAGCTTCCTGTACACTACGCCGTCTGTAGTAACCACAGCAGGCAACTACAGAAAGCAACACTCAAAACAACCACCAACCCTGAAAGAAAGAGGCTATCGTGAACAAGTACGACCACCGCAAATACAAGGCTTTCACTCCCGTTGCCTTGCCTGACCGCACCTGGCCAGACAAGGTCATCACCACTGCGCCGACCTGGTGCAGCGTGGACCTTCGTGACGGCAACCAGGCTCTGATCGAGCCAATGTCTGTCGCCCAGAAACGGAAGCTGTGGGACCTGCTGGTGGACGTGGGCTTCAAGGAGATCGAAATCGGCTTTCCGGCTGCCTCCCAGCCTGACTATGACTTTGTCCGGTGGCTGATCGAGGAAAACAAGATTCCCGATGACGTCACCGTGCAGGTCCTGAC
>Ga0181582_10000605_pt1 | contig 25863 bp, 4 predicted proteins | sample 071ome_32_FD_132438 | JGI IMG/M metagenome (GOLD analysis project Ga0181582, IMG submission 132438) | Coastal salt marsh microbial communities from the Groves Creek Marsh, Skidaway Island, Georgia - 071405AT metaG (megahit assembly) | ecosystem: Environmental > Aquatic > Marine > Intertidal zone...
CAGCAACCCCAGCAGGGCTACGGCCAGCAGCCCCAGCAGGGCTACGGCCAGCAGCCCCAGCAGGGCTACGGCCAGCAGCCCCAGCAGGGCTACGGCCAGCAGCCCCAGCAGGGCTACGGCCAGGGCCAGCAGCAGGGCTACGGCCAGGGCCAGCAGCAGCAGCAGCAGCAGCAGCAGCAGCAGCAGCAGCAGCAGCAGGGGTACGGCCAGGGCCAGCAGCAGGGCTACGGCCAGCAGCCGCAATATGCGACGCATGGGGTGGGTGGCCACGGCGGGGGCGGCGGCAACGGGGGGGTGGCGCAGCCGGGGCCCGGTGCCTGGGACTGGCCCCAGGAGCAGCGGCCGGGGCAGGCCCCCGGGAGCGGCGGGTACAGGCAGGACAGCCGAGGCGGGGCGAGCGGCGGGCCGTGGGGGGGGGCGCAGCACGTAGCGCCCGACCTCGGCCGCGCCCCGCACGGGCATCCCCCCCCGTTCGGCGGCGGGGCCCCTTCACGGGACGCTTTTGGTCCCCGTCACCACCCTGCGGTCGCCCCTCCCCCCCAGCAGTCTCCGGGAAGGGACATCCAGCAGGGCGGCGGGGAATACCCCGCGCAGCCCAGGGGCGCGCAGTTTGGGCCGAGGGGGGGGGCGGCGGAGGGGGGTCTGGACAGATCAATGCCGACGATGGAGGGCCCACGGGGCGCCAGCCCCCGTAGCGGGCAGATGATGCCCCGTGGGATGATGATGGTCCCTGCCGGGAGGGGGATGCCGATGGGCATGGCTGGGAGGGGGATGCCGATGGGTATGGCTGGGAGGGGGATGCCGATGGGCCCCGCGGGGGCAGGGGTGCCGATGGGCCCCTTCGGGGGTAGGGTGCCGATGGGCGTAGGCGGCAGGGGGATGCCCATGGGCATGCGCGGGAGGGGGATGCCCATGGGGGTGGGCGGGAGGGGGCATCCGCCCATAGGGGTGGGCGGCTTGCCCATGATGGGCCGTGGGGGCTTGCCGGGGGGGGCAATGATGGGTGTAGGCGCGGGCCCCATGGGCACTGGGATGGGGGGTGGGGTGCCAGTAGGCATGCCTCCGGGGGGGCCGAGGGGAGACCCGCGGGGCATCAACAGCGCGCGAAAGGACTTCGTGATAGCGACGCGCCGGGGAGACTTCGAGAAGGTGCGGCGGATCCTCGACGCGGGCCTCGTGTCGCTGCTGGAGGTGGGGCCCACGGCGCTGCACACCGCCGCGGCATGCGGCAACCAGGGGGTCGTCGCGGAGCTACTGCGGCGGGGGGTGGACGTCAACGTGGAGGTTTCAGGCGCCACGGCGCTCGACGCCGCCGTGCAAGCCAAGCACGGGCCGTGCGCAGAGTTCCTCAGAGCCCAGGGGGGGCGCCCAGGCGACGGTCGGGGCGCCCGGGACAGCCGCAAGCGCAAGGCCGACGACAAGGACGCCCCCCGGGAAGCTAAGCAGCCCCGCCGGGGCGAGACGCCGAAGCGGTCCGGGCCCCAGCAGCGGCTCGACGCCTGCCGCCGCGCGTGCGCCGGAGGGGACGCGAAGGCCCTCCGCGACCTGGTCCTCCCCCCCCCCGCGTCGGCCACGGGTGAGGAGGGAGCCGCGGGCGAGGGGAGCGCGGAATGCGAGGCCCGGGCGAAGCGCGACGCTCAGACGGAGGGCGACGCCCCGGCAGAGGGCGAAGCCCCGGCGAAGGGCGACGCCCCGGCGGAGGGCGACGCCCCGGCGAAGGGCGACGACCGGGCCCGGGAGAGGGAGAAGGAGAGGGAGAAGGAGAGGGAGGCGCTTCTTAAGGAGATCGCGGCGATGGACGGCCGGGCGCGGACGGCGGAGCACCCGCTCTTCCTCGCGTGCTCCCACGGGCGCTCGGAGTGCGTAGCCGTGCTCCTGGAGGCCGGGGTGGACCCCAACAGCCAGGCGAGGGAAGGAGAGGGCGCCGGGGGCGAGCTACTGACGGCGGTCGCTTTCACGCGGCTCCTCGCGCCCAGGGCGCCAGGGCGTGACGAGGTCCTGCGGGCCCTCGCAAGCTTTGGCGGCCACAGTGGCGTCGCAGGGCTGGAGGGAGCGGCGCTCAGGTCCCGCCTCCTCCTCGCGACGGAGAGGGACGACGCAGAGACGGTCGGGGAGTGCCTCGCGGCGGGCGCTGACGCGACGGGGGGCGAGGCGGCCAGGGAGAGCGCTGCCCAGTCGCCCGGCCATCTGGCCGCCCTGAAGGGCCGCGACCAGGCCCTCGCCGCTCTCCTGGGGGACCCCGCAGGGGACCTCGTCCCCTGGCTATCCTCGAAACTCCCCGCCACGGTGCCCGGGTTCGCGGGGACGCTTCAGTGCTCGGCGCTCGACCTGGCCCTCCTGGGCGGGCGGACGGGGGCGTGCCGGGCGCTCCGGGACCGCGGGGTGGCGGTCGGCGGCGAGGTGGATACGTGGGTCTTCGAGGACGGCAAGGCCAGGGGGGCCGTGGACGAACTATTCGAGGCGGTGGCTGCGGAGGACCCCCAGAGGGTGCGGGAGGCGCTGACGGCCACCGAGGGGGGGCGGAGCGACGCCGCACGCTGGCTCCTGCAGCGCGCCCTGGCGTGCTACGACCACGAGGCGGCCGTGCGGCGGGCGCTGATGGTCCTGCGCGCCCTGCAGGAGACCCGCGGGGAGCCGGCGGGGGGCGGGGGGGGAGCGGACGCCGCCGGGGCGGACGACCCCGCCGAGGGGGACGACGCGGCCGGGGAGTCCCCCGAGGCCGAGGCCCCCGGGGAGGGCGCGGACGGCGGCGCGGAGGAGGAGGAGGAGGAGGACGCCGCGCGGCGGGCCGAGCTCAAGACGGCGCGGGCGGCGCGCCACAGGGAGCTGGACCAGAAGCTCGAGGCGGCGGCGCGGAGGAGGGGGCGGGGCGGGGCGACGGGGGGGGCGGTGGACCTGTCCGAGTGCCTCCTGCCGCCGTCCCTGGCGGACTTGGGGCTCCCTGACGGGGACCCGTGGGGCTCCTACCCGGAGTCGGTTCTGTCGGTACACCCCGCCAAGTCGGCCGGGTGGCTGGAGCACGTGTTGGCGGAGCTCGGGGCGTCGGGGCTAGTGGACACGGGCCTGCCCCTGCTCCGGGACGGCGGGGTCCCGCCCCCCGCGGAGGGCGCGCCGGCCCGGCTCCCGGCCTTCGCGCTCCTGTCGCGGGTCGCGCGGGCGGCGGCGTCCTTCGGCCCGGAGTTCACGGCCCTCGGCGCCGTCACCGAGGCCTGGGCGGGAGCCTGCGGGGAGGGCGCGGACTTCCTCGGCGTCGACCTCCCGCGGAGCGTGCTGGCAGAGCTGCGGGCGATCGGCCAGGGGACCCGGAGGGACACGGGACTCGAGGGTTACCGGAACCTCGTCTCCAAGTGCGCGGAGGCCGGGAGGGGAGACCTCGCCGTGGCCATGGCGAGGCGCCTGGACCGGGGGGCGGACGGCGTCGTGCGGGCGCCGGCGGGGGCCGGCGGCGGGAGGCGGGACCGCTCCACGGAGCTCCTGCTGCGTGACGCCGTGGCCATCCAGGCGGGCCACGCTGTCCTGGCGGCGTGCCTGCGGGAGGACTACCCGACGGCCGACGCGCTCCTCGCGGCAGGGCTCCGCCCGCACCTCCGCGCCGTGCAGTACCTGTGTGTGCGCCGGCAGGGCTTCCCCCGCGGGTTCCTCTCCAAGCTGGCGCTGCACGTGGCGCAGCCCCTCCTGGCGAGGGCCGCGGCGAGGACGGTGCTCTTCTTCTGCCGCCTCGGGCGCTGGAGCTCGTCCCATTCCCCCAAGGACAGGCGCCCGATGGTCGTCGGCGGGCGGTACATCCCCCTGGGGTTCGACCCGCGCGTGGACCGGGCGGGGCAGGTGGTCGGCGTGCAGCCGTCGCGGGGGATCCAACGCAAGGACGGCGGGCTGTCGCAGCGGGCGGAGCTGGCGAGGCTGCTTTGCGCGCAGGGGACCAGGGCGGACGGCGTGCGCGTCCCGGGGGTCGCGTTCCCGGACGAGGACTCGCGGGGCACCGCCGGCGACTGCCTCGAGAACCTTCTGACGTCGACGGGGGCCGCGCTGCCGGGCCACGGGGCCATGTGCCGGGCGCTGTGGGGGATGGGGGCCGCGGTCACGATGAGCCAGGCGGACTTCTTCGAGTGCGTCGTGCTCAACACGGCCGTCGGCACCGTCGTGGACCACTACGACTCGGCGCTCGTCCGCTCGATGGGCCTGGCACCGCGGGGGAAGCTCGCCCGCCAGTACCCGGAGGGAGCGCCCGCCCGGCGCCTCGAACACATGCACCTGCCGCCGTCGAAGGCCGTCCTGGGCGTGCTGGAGGGGATCCTGGGCGCCGACGAGGCCATCACTCGCGCCGTGGCAGCGGTCGCCGTGCTGAGCGGGGCCAGGTTCCGCGCCCGGGCCGTGGAGGGGGCCCAGGGACCGGGGGAGGACGCCGAGGGGGCGCGGGTGCTGGAGCTCCTGGGCTCCCTCGACGCGCGGCTCCGGGGCCGGAGCCTCTGGGTTCCCGGGGCGAATGCGGACAAGGACCGGGGCGAGGGCCCAGGCGAGGTGGCGGGCGTGGCCGGGGCTGGTGGGGAAAAGGGGGTCGCTGGGGAGGGCGGTGGGACGCCCCAGAGCAAGTACCACTCGGTGTCCGTCCTCGACGAGGCTGCGACTTTCAGGTCCCTCGTGGACGGCATCGTCGCGGCGGGCCTCGTCAGCGTCAAGGAGCGCATTCCCGTCCCTGCCCCGACGGCCATGGCCTGCGTCGGCGGGGACGAACGGATTCCCAAGCTTCACCGGCGCTCGGGGTTCAAGAAGTGGGCCCACATTGACATGGTTTAAGGCGCGGCGATCGACCCCGCGCCGTCCCTAGTCCTTACCGGGAGCGTCCGCTGACCGGGGGGGCAAATGAGAGGACACGGCGGGGGTGGGAGGTGGTGGACGGGGATAGGTGAGGCTGCTGCTGTTGGCCATGCCAGTGACCTGCAAATTTCAGATGTCTCGGGGAGAAAGACCAATGACATCGGGGCCTTGTCGATAGAATTTCAAAGGCAAACACAAGTATGCAGAGACATTCGCATCGCCATGGCTGGCGATCAAGGGCCAGCTCAGTCGGTGGTGCAGAGCAGCGCAACGCCGCGGAGCACCCAGCGGGAGGGCGCGTCCTCGGTCCGGAGGTCGAACTTGGAGATGAAGTTGAGGGCAGTCCTCTTCTTGACCTTGTAGCAGGGGCAGGCGTAGGAGCCCTCCTTGGACTTCTTCACGTTGCCAGTGACGTGGAGAACCGGCAGAGGGTTGACCACCTTCTTCGGCTCGGCGTCCGTAAGACGGCCCTCCTTGTCTGACCAGGCGCACCCGTCGAGGAAGAGACCATGGATGTAGACGCCCTCGGCGGGCGGGGCGCCGAGGGTCTCGGCCTTCTTCCCCGTGCACGACGAGTCCATGATGACGTCGTCGAGCGTCCACTTGTCCTTCTTGGCGTGGAGCCGGGTTACCTCCTGGAGCGTGGCCGTGAGGAAGCCCTGAGCGTTGAAGAAGCCCGTCATCCAGTACGACTTGGGGCGGCCAGAGTCGAGCCACTTACGCAGCTGCTCGTAGCGCTGCACCAGGCCCGTGAACCAGGTCCCCATGCCCGACGACTCCCAAGACTTGGCCGTCCACTGCGGCGGGACGCGGCCGTCGTACAGCGCGTCGAGCGCCTCCACGAGGTCGGCCGACAAGATGATGGTACCGGCGATGGCCAGGCGGAGATTCTTTAGGGTCTTCACCGTGAGCTTCAGCACGATGTTGAGGCGGTCGATCTCCTGCTTGAGGTGCACCGTCAGGGGCTCCGTCTCGCCGAGCTTCTTGAGCCGGTCCCGGGTCTCGTAGAACTCGAACATCGGCGGCACCTTCTCCAGGCGGTCGGCGCAGAGGCGGTCGACCTTGTCCTCGCGGGACTCGCCACCAGAGCCGCCGCCCGACTTGGGCATCGTGTCGATGATCGTGTTGATCACTTCTGACACCTGAAGGGTGCGGAAGGTGAGGTCGGCGTTCGAGTGGAGGCCGAAGGCCTCGGGAGAGTCCTGCGAGGGGAAGGACTCCACGGCGGCGCGGAAGGGCTCGATCTCGGTCGAGTCGGGCACGACATACGCGAAGTCAGACTTGACGTCCTTGAAGAGCTCGTACCCGACGGTGAGCGCCGCCTGGTTGAAGTAGCGGTCCGCGTAAGTGTCCATGAGGAGCTGGTCGAAGTCGTCCGTGATGCGCCCGCCGTACATGATGACGGAAATCATGTAGCGCACCGTCTCCCAAGTGGGTTGCGTGGCCTTCTTGGTCTCCATCTCGAGGAGGTGGTTCTGGAGGAACTGGACGCAGGCCGACACGTCCGACTGGTTGAACTCGTAGGGGATGTTCCAGCCGATGGGCCCGAACTTGCGCCTCTCCTGGACGATCGAGTGGACGTAGCACATGATGTAGAGGAGCTGGCGCCACTCCTGGCGCGGCACAGCCTCGAGCATGTCCTGTGTGACCCACTGGTAGGAGGACCGCATGCCGGCCTTGATGCCCATCGGGGCCTCCGACGTGATCTTGATGGACATCTGGAGGAGGCCGATAGGGAATTCGGGGGTGGGCTCGGCGGTAATCCAGAGGCGGAACTCGGGGTGGAACTTCTCCGACTCCTTGAGAATGAGCTCCTCGACCTCGGAGAGGTACTTGATGCCCAGGTGTGTGTTCTGGAGAAGCACCCAGTGGCCCTCCTCGGTGGCCGTCTTCATGTGGCCGCGGGCAATGACCTCCTGGCCCTGCCCCATCGACACGCCAAGGACCTCCTTCTTCTTCTTGCGCGCGAGGTCGCTGATGAGCTTGGTCGGGTCGGCGCCGCGGGACAGGATGCAGATGAGTGGGATGGCAGGCTCAGACTCTTCCCAGGCCTTCTCCATCGAGAGGGGGACCGACTCGACGAAGCGACGGCCGAGGGCGTCGGCGATGTAGTCCTCGGCCGCGATCAGCGTGCGGTCCTCGCGGAATGACTTGACCAGGCACATGCGCTCGAACTTTGAGATGTGGTCCGAGTACTCAGGGATCGGAGACGACTCGGGGGCCTCCTTGTCGTACCAGGCGTTCCAGAGCTGCTCGTTCTGGCGGACCGAGTCGAGGATGCCCTTGGTGCCGGTGCCAGACGAGTCAGAGAAGGCCCGCATCTCAGAGAGAGCGACAAGGTTAAGCCAAACCGTGTCGGAGATCCAAGACTCGCCGCCGCGGCCCTTCCCGGCGGGCTTCTGCACGCGCACCGAGTTGATGTCGAGCTCGGAGCCTCCCTTGAGGAAGATGTTCACTTCTTGCTCCTTGATCTCCCCCGCGCTGACCAGGATCTTGTTGGTCAGCATTAGGGCGAAAATCATCTTGTGGCGCTCGAACAGTCCACGCTGGATGTACAGGAAGACCGAGTACGTGAGGTAGTCGATGATGTTCTTGATGCGCTTGCTGGGCATTGTGGCCTTCTCGGAGCGGTCGATGCCGAGGCTGTACAGGGCCTCGAACTGGAAGAGTGACGTCTGGTACATGGTGTTGACACTGGAGAATTCGGCGATGAGGAAGTAGATGAGCGCAGCGCGGTGGGCCACAGGGCGGAACTCCTCGCAGGCCTCCGTGATCTTCTCGTTCGTCTCCGAAGCAACCTGGAGCTTGGTGTTCACCTCCTGGGAACCCTTCTTGGTGTTGGCAAGCACCTCAATGAGCTCCGTGTCGTCGAGCAGGTTCCCCTGGGACGACGACAGGCGGTCGAGGAGGTCGTCCTCTAGCTGCTTGATCTTCTTCTTGTAGTCGTTGACCTCAACGAGCAGGTTCTTGCGCTGCTCCTCGAGCTCGGCCCTCTCCTTGAGGATGAGCTTCCCGAGAAGCTGGTCCTCGAGCCCCTCGAGCGTCACGGTGAAGTCCACGACGGTCACCTTGGCGCTCAGCTCAGGGGAGAAGTGCGGGGCGGGAAGGCGCGTCGTGAAGAAGATGCGGAACTTGTCATCGAAGTCAACCTCCTTGTCGGCGAGCTGGATGATCATGGAGCGGCCCTTCTTGATGATGCGCTTCTCGAGGACGGGGTCGAGGACAGGGTCGAGCTCCTCCTCGATGTTCTCGATCAGGAGCGGCTTCCCGTCCGACATGCACTCCTCGAGGGCGTTCCGGAAGAAGCGGTCCGAGAGCGTGGTGGTCTTCAGGCCGTTCCGGCCCTCGCGGTTCTTGATCCACTCCTTACCCTGGCCCTGAGGGTCCACGAGCACGGGGAAGCGCGACGCGCGCGTCACCATGATGCCGTTCTGCACCGAAAGCTCGTCCGTCGGGAGCCCGTCAAGGTTCCACTCGCCCACCTCGGCGTCCTCCACGAGGAAGTTGGTGACGTTCATGTCCTTGGTGACGGGGATGTTCCGGTCGACGCAGTCGCGGTAGAACTCCTTCTTGAGGAGAAGCTCACGGAACTCGCGGTTGAAGGGTCCGAGGTAGGACACGAAGGCCGAGGCGAGGGCGCAGTCGCCCGAGAGTCGCTGGATCGTGTCGTCGAACTCGGCCGACTGCCCGAGCCAGCGGGTCTCCTCGCCCGAGAGAGCGCCGATGAGGTTGGCGGCGGCGTCCATCTTGCGCTCGCACATCGATGCCTGGTCCTCCAGCTCCTGCTTCTCCTTCATCGCCTGATCGAACTGGCGCTGGAGCTCGTCCACCTGGCCCTGCACCTCGGCGAGGGTCGCGTCGGCGGCGGCCTTCTCCTTGAGAGCGCCCTTGAGCTGGTTCTGGGCCTTGCGGAGCGCATCACGCTTGGGCTCGACGACCTTGGCAACGTTGTAGTACTTGACCATGGCGCGGGCCCAACCGCAGATGCCCTCAAGGGCCCCGGCAACACCCTTGGCGATGATGGGCCAGAAGTCCTCGGTGCGGACGTAGGGGTACATGAGCTCAATGACCTCGTCGTTGATGTACCCCTGCTCGAGGAAGGACGTGATCGCCTCAGGCACCTTGCCGGGGTCGAGCTTCATCGACTCGTCCCAGGAGGCCACGTTGACGTCGGTGGCGACGGTCCCCGAGACGGTCCCCTCGGCGATGGACACGGTCTTCACCTTGTCGTTGGCCTCGTACTGTGGCGGGGAGGCGACGCGCTTGTGCTGGAGGATGAGCACGCAGTCGAATACGCGCTTCACGAGGGAAGGGGGCGCCGGGCGGATACCCATGACCTTCTTCACGTCGTTGGGGTCGATCGACGAGGCAGCGCGCTCGGCCTCCTGCAGCGCGGGCTCCGCGGCGGCAAGGTCCCGGTTGGCCTCGGCCTCCTGGACTCCGATCTCCGCGGCCTGCTTGTCGGCAGCCTGGGCGATCGCGTTGGCCTTCTGCTTCTCCTTCTCCGCGACCGTCGTCTTCTCGGCGATCACGCTGAGGAGCTCCTTGACCTGCTTCGACTTGACCTCGACCTCCTTGTTCATGACCTTGAGGTCATCCTTGAGCTTGTCGACGTCCTCTTTGGCGTCCTTCATCTTGCCCAAGCCTGTGTTGATGGCAGCGGCGAGCTTCTTCACGTGGTCCCACTTGCGCGAGTACAGGTCCTTGTAGCCGTTCATGAACGAGAGGTACGACTTGGGGGTGACGTAGACGTGGCGGCGGAAACGCTCGAAGTACTCGCGGCAGGCCTTGGTGACGCGGACGTGGACGTTCCCCATCATGTACTCGAGCTCGCGCTTGACAGTCTCGTCGCAGGCCATCTCGAAGTCGTTGATGAACTTGCCGGACACGGCAACCAGGGCCTCCTCGGGCCACGGCATGAACCAGTCGATGGTGCAGCCGTTAATGAGCCCCGGGAACTGCTGGGCGCGGCGAGCGAACTTGACGCCCACGGGGGAGAAGGCCAGCATAACGTGGAGGTTCTCGCGCACTCGGTTGATGAAGAAGGACCACAGGTTGTCCACAGTGTCGGCAATGTGGGGCGCCAGCTTCTTCATGATGGGGCGCATGTCAGCGATGATGGCCAGCTGCTCGTCCTTGGCGAAGAGCCCGGCGACCTCGCCCGTCATGAGCACCTGGTTGATGTACTCGAGGAAGGACTCCTTCTTGACCTCAGAGTCGGTGAACAGGAAGCACACCTTGCTCCCCTTGAGGCCCGCCGTCTTGTAGAGCCCACGGATGTCCTCGAACAGGTTGTTCTCGTTGTACGTCTTGGTGATCGTGATCTGGAAGATCTCCGCGCCCGCAATGTAGGCCGACATGCGGGTCAGCGACTGCTTACCGGACCCGCCGACACCGACGAGGAGGCCGTTGCCGCGGGACAGGGCCAGGAGGCGCGTGATGCGCATGAGGTGGCTCAGGGCATCATCGAAGTAGACGAGCTCGAGTTTCATGGCACGCGAGTTCTCGTTGTGCTCGGCCTGCTTCTGCTCCACGCGCTCGCGGACCTCGGCCATGCCGCCGCGGACAGCCTCGTAGAAGGACGGGTGCGCGTCGAGCACCTCGCCCGTCTCGTCGTCCTCCACGGGGGGGCGGAGCCAGTCGACAAAGTAGACCTGCTCAGAGAGCTGGTGGGCCTCGTCCGAGTTGGCGCCGAAGAACTCGGGCTTGTTGACGAGGTTGTCGAGCTCCTTGGCGGCCCACTCCTTGTCCTCGTACGACACGAGCTTGTCGACGAAGACGCGGTAGCACTCGTGGCGCCAGAGGTTGAGGAGGTAGCCGGCAGCAGATGTGATGGCGCCGCCGCCGAGTGGCTCCACCTCCTTGACGGGGTCCTTGCGGAAGCGCTCCGTCGTGGCCAGGATGACCCCCTGGAACACCTTGCTAAGCTCGCGCACGTTCCAGAGATAATGGAACTTGGCGGGCGTCGGCAGCATCTTCTTCTGGATCGAGGTCCAGAAGTTGATCGTCATGGGCACGAGCTTCTGGGCGGCGTCGACTGTGTTCTGGTCGAACACGTCGGCGTCGAAGCGCCCGGAGATGAGAGTGCCGAAGATATTGTTGATGGCCGCGCGGGACGGCAGGGGCACGTTGATGATGGCGAAGTGGCGCTTGAGACGGTTCGGGATGTCGTTCTTGCCGCCGCCAGGGGTGTTCATGGCAGCGTAGTACCAGAGGCGCTCGACCTTCTTAAAGTCGCCGATGGGCTTCTCGAGCTGGTAGAACCCCTCCTCTTCCAGGAGCTGGCGCACGAGCTCGTTCGTGATCTGGTCGCCCCACTCGTTGACCTCGGGCATCGAGATATCGTCCACGAAGACCACCATCTGACGGCCACCAGCAGGGCGGAAGATGCGCCCCGGGTTCTTCTCGAGCGAGGACTCGACGGCGGACTGGAAGATGCCTGGCTTGGTGAGGTACGAGAAGGTGATAAGCTTGGAGGTGAACTTCTCCGGGTCGAGGTCGCGGATCCAGGACTGGATGATAGTCGACTTGGCGGTACCAGGCTCGCCCACCAGGAGGACGGCGCGGCCCTTGGCGTGCTCGCCCCCAGGGGAGGGGCTCACGGTGGACATCATCTGCATCACGTACTGCACGCGGACCGAGTCGAGCGTGGGGATCACCAGCGACGCGTATTCAGGCCTCTCGACGCCCTTGGGGTACTTCCACTCGGGCACCCGCGTGGACCAGTGGGTCCACTGGAGCGTGTCGGGGTCCACCATGAAGTCGAAGATCGTGTCCTCGGGGTCCTCGGGCTTGGGGAGGGCGGCGCCGGCGCCAGCCTCCTGGAGCTTCTTCTCGAACATGGAGCGGTCCTTGTCCGTGGTGGTGGCGCCGAGGGTCCAGGCGAGCGAGTAGATGAACAGGCGCTCATAGTCCTCGGCCGACAGGGCCTTGTTCTCGCTGGCGGGGCTGGCAAGCACGGCCTCGAGGAGGTCGAGGAGGTACTGAACAAGGCAGACGTCCTGGTTGGTCATGATGGGGCGCATGGACGTCTTGAGGGCGTTGAGCATGGCGTTGACGTACTTCGAGAAGAGCGGCGCGAGCTGCTCCTTGTCCTGGGGCCGGCCGAGGGCCTTCTCGCGGTTGTCCATCCAGGAGGCCGCCACGGGCTCCCAGCCGAGCTCGATGTCCGACACGTAGATAATGCCGGCACGAGACACGGTCGCAGGGGAAGCGTTGTTGAGATTCTCTGGCTCGAAGAAGGCCTTCATCTCGGGCGTCATCAGGATGCGGTCGCCATTGGACAGCGTGAGGACCTTGTTGTCGTCGAGCACCGTGTTGAGGTTCTCGATCCAGATGGCGTCCACGGGGCCGTCCAGGACGATCCAGGTGTTGAAGGACTTGGAGTCCTTGGTGGCCCGGCGCCAGAGCACTGAGAAGATCCCGTCCGTCCAGTCCTGCGTGGCGTTGTCGAGCTTGCCGAACATCTGGTAGGCCGTGATGGCCTTGGGGTTCATCCGGCGGAGGACGTGCTTGCGGCCGACCTTGGAGAGGGCACCAGCGAGGGTGGTGGCGATGGCTGTCTTGCCTGCGCCGGTGGGGCCGACGAGCATGATGCCGTGGCGCACGAGATAGGTCTCGTAGAGCTGGATGCACTTGTTGAGCCACGACTCGTGGAGCTGCAGGCCGTCCTCCGTCGCCACCTCACGTAGCGCCTTGTCAACGTCATCAAACTTGGCGCGGTCCGCCTCGATGCCGAGGAAGAGGTCCGCAATGAGTGACTTGAAGAGCGGCACATCCTCGGCGACGAACTTGGACATATTCATGTCGCGGAGCGTACGCATGATGAGGAATGTCTCGGTCTGCTCGGGGTAGGCGCGCTTGGATGCACCGGCAGTCCGGAGAACCGACAGGATGTTCCGGAGGCCGAAGTCGTAGTGGCGCTGCTTGGACAGCTGCTGCTCGCACAGGCCGTAGAGGACGAAGAACTTCTTGGAGAGGATCTTGTTGTCCTGGTACCCGCACGCAGCGAGCTTCACCTGCATGATGATGGACCGGTCCGGCACCATCATGGTGACGCCGCGGAAGAGAGACTTGAGGTTCTCGGGGAGCTCCTGCCGGCCGGCATACCCGGGGTTCATGGTGATGAAGTACCCAACACGCTTGTCGAGGTCGACCTCCTTGCCGTCCGTGAAGACAAAGCGCTTCTTGTTCTCGCGGATTGCCGTCAGGACACACAGCACCTGCTGAGCGCAGACCGAGAGCACGTCCAGGTTGATCCGGTTGAACTCGTCGAAGCAGCCCCAGAGACCGGACTGGGCGAGGCCGCGGTAGATCTTGCCCATGTAGATGTAGTCGAACTGGTCGCCGCAGTTAAACACCACGACGTACTTGCCGAGAGTGTTGCCCAGGTCCTTGACCGTCTCGGTCTTACCCGTCCCGGCAGGTCCGGCAGGCGCGCCGCCGAGGCACATGTTCAGGGCCTGGGAGAGGGTGATGTAGCAGATGTCCGTGAGTGGGGTCACAACGAGGCGCTCCTTGATGCCGAGATACTCGTACGAGTACTCGAACTCGGCGTCTGTCACCGAGATGATGACCGTGTCAGCTTCCGAGCGCCAGTAGAACCGGGCCTGCTTGAGCCACTCGAAGTCGGTAGGGTCGCGGATGCGCCTCTTGACGAGCTCGTCCGTCACGTCGCGCTGGTGCACGTACACTGTGATCACCGTCTCGAGGTTGGTGCGCTGGTTGGGGGTCAGCTCAGGGTTGGTGGTGAGATTGATCATTTCCGACATAATGCTGGCAACCTTCTTCTGGGTCGAGTTCATGATGTCCTTCTTCGTCTTGGCGGCGATGAGGGCGGACTGGACCTGGGTAGTCCACTGAATCTGCATCCCGAGCAGGGAGATCTGCGCAGGGTACCCGAAGATGAACTCCTCCCGGCCCATCACCTCGACGTCACGGGTCGAGCGCTTGATGATCTGCTTGACAGTATTCTTCATGCCATCCACGAGGCGCTGGAGCCAGACCTCGATGGTGCCCGTGGCGTCGACGGGGTCCTCGAGAGGAACGACCTCCTTCTGCCGGGAGTGGATCTCGACGATCTTGGACTTGTCCTTCTTGTCGAAGGTCATAGCCGCGACCGCATCGAACAGACCAGACTGGAAGTGGGGCTGCACCTTGTCAGGGTCAGACCCGACCGAGAGCACCTGGAGGAGCGTGGCGTCAGACACGAAGTAAAAGCGGGGGAACTCGGCCCGCTTGTCCTCGAGGTACGAGGACAGAGCCTTCTGACAAAGCTCGAGCTGCTCCGAGATGCCCGGGAGGGACGTCTTCATGACCTCGTTGATAGCGCACACCTCGATGACGCCCTTGAGCTCCTGAGCGAGGGCAATATTCTTCATGAAGGCCGCGTCGATAGTTTTGAAGCGCTTGGCCTCCTGAGGGAGCGACTTCACGATGTCACCGCCCTCGAACACCACCTCGAGTGAGGTCCAGAGGTTCTGCACCCCCAGCCACTGCTCAATGACCTCGGAAACGGTCGAGAGCTTGACGATCCACTCGTTGACCGTCTCGCGGAAGGGCGTGGAGTACCGGTTGGTGGCCATGCCCTGGAGGTTCATCTGAGCCTCCTCGAGCTTCTCGATGAGTTCGCTTGTCTCGGCCATCGACAGGATAATCTCGCCTCGGGAGCGGTAGTTGGCGAAGACGAGCTCGAGGCCTGACCACTCGTCGTCAGTGGCGACGAGCTTGCGCTCGATGTTTGACTCCTTGGACGCGCCATTAGTCATGTCCTCGAGGTCCTCCTGGAACTGGAGCAGGTTGCACGCGAGCAGGTCGTTCAGCTTGAACTCCTCCGGCGCCAGGTTGAGCTCCTTGCCACAGATCTCCTGGAGGGACTCCCAGTGGCGCGGGCGGATGTCCTTGGAGGCGAGGGCCTCGAGCAGGGGCATCTGGTTCATGAGATCATCGACCAGCTGGCGGCAGTCAGCGTAAGCAGGCCAGTCGCGGAGCGCCTTGGGCAGCTTCTTGACCTTGTTCTGGAAGCCCGTGACCGTGTCGGAGAACTCCTGAAGGCGATCCACAAAGTCGGCCCAGAGGGTCCCGCCGAAGCGCTGCGTGGTCTCGACCACCTCCACATAGAGACCGTAAAGCTTGACGAGCATGTCAATCTCCTTCTCCGTCTGCTCGAGCTCCGGGTAGACGGTGACGGGGAGCCCGAACACCTGCTCGCCCTGCTCGTAGCGCTTCCACTTCGTGCGCTTGACCTCGAACTGGGGCCGGAACTGGTTAAGGCGGTTCGAGGCGTCCATGGGGTCGAGACCGTCGACCATGGGGCCCTCCGTCTCCCACTTGTTCCGGAAGTTCGTCACGTCGACAACGAAGTCGCGCACCTGCGAGATCAGGTCCTTCTTGTAGCCCGACTGCAGTGTCGTGAGCTTCTCACTCACATCCCCAGCCGTCTGCCTCAGCTTCTCCCACGAGTAGTTGAGGTCGGTGACCTGGTCCTGCTCGTCTTTGTCCACGGGGACGTTGAAGCGGTTGAGCAAGTTGTACATGTCCTCGATCGGTGTGATGATCGTGTCGATGTCAGCCTCCTTCTCCCGCACCTCGTTGAGGAGCATCATGACGTTCCGTACGTCGTCGAGGTCGAGCTTGTCGATCTTCTTGTTGAAGCCGTCGAGCTGCTTGCGGGAGGTGTTAACGTACTCCATGAAGGCCTCGAGCTTCTTCTGCGCGTTCTCGTGCAGGTTCTGGGAGAACTTGCGCTTCCAGTCTGCAGCAAGCGTCCGCAGCGCCGTCTTGAGCGGGGATGTCTCAATCGACAGACACCCAATGTTGTGCACAGGCGACACGGCCGCGATTTGCTGCTCGTAGTCGTCGTACTTCTTCAGCTCCACCTCCACGGCATCAAGCGTCGGGTTGGACTTCATGAACTTGTCGTACTCGGCCTGCATGTCCATGAGCCAGAGGAAGCGGAACTTGTCGAAGAGCGCCAGGTACCCGTTGACCTCATTCTTCAGGTGCTCGACCGAGCCCGTGAGGAGAAGGACGGAGACAACGATCTCGCGGTCCGAGGCAAGCCTCTCGAAGAAGGTTGAGCCTGGGCGGAAGTCCGGTCCCCACGCCACAAGCTCCTGCGACGCTGCGAGGACCTCCTTGGCCGTGGTGTTGATCGCGCCCTGGATATCCTCGAGGGACGGGTTGAGGGCGATGTGAGGCACGGAGAGCTCGACGTCGACGTCGAAGAACGGCCGGTCGACGAACAGGAAGCCCACGGAGCCTGTCGACGCCAGGCGTCCCTTCATCTTGCTGAAGGCACTCTTGGTCGTCGTCAGCACGGCCTCGTATGTCTGCCGCGCGTATATGCGGCGGAGCTCGCTGATATCGGCCTGGTCGATCGAGGCGCTCTTGTTCTCGCGGGGGTACCCCTCAAGCAGCGCGACGATGTCGTCGAGGGCGCGCTGGATCTCCTCGTTCTTGATCCGCAGCTGGTGGGCGCGGGACCGCACCATCTTGACCTGCTGGCTCTTGAAGTCGTCGATCATCACCGTCTGGTCGCTCGGCAGCCGCACCATCTTGAGCCGCGCGACCTTTTTCACGTTGGCCTCGACGCGGTTCTCCAGGATGTCGGACACCTTTCGCACCAACTCGTCTAGGATGGTCATCGACTGGTGGATGCGGTGAAGGTAGGCGTCAATGTTCATGGACGTCCACGTGAGGACGTAGAGCCCGGGCTGGACCTTCTGCTCGAGATCGACGATATGGGGCTGCATGAGGGGGCGGAGAACAGCGGGCACGGCGCGCTCGATCTTCTCGGCCTCCTTGAGGACGTGCGTGAGCTGGTTGTAGTAGCCCTTGAACTTGTCCTCCTGCAGGAGCACCATCTTAGCCGACTCGGGGACCTCGATGCCCATGCGCTGGAGGTACTTGGCCTCGCGCATGAGCTGGAGAATGTCGCGGTCGAAGTTGACAAGCAGCCTGCCCTCCTCGGGGTGGCGCACCAGGAGCGTGGCCTGCAGGCCGGCCTTGTCGCGCTCGATCTTGGCCAGGAAGTAGTTGACCCACAGCATCTCGAACTTGATGAGCGTCTGGGCGACGCGGTTGTACACGCGGACAACGCGCTTCGCCTCCTTGGAAGCCATGATGGCTTTGTTGGTGGAGAACTTGCGCATGGGCTCCTCAATGCGGCGCAGCAGCTGCCGGGCCCACATGATGTTGCCGGCAATGGGGGGCGCGTTCCGGGGCACAGGCGGGTTGTTCTTGTGCTTCTCATAGACCGTCTGCACGGCCTCGAGGTCGAAGCCGTAGGTGGAGAAGATGAAGAGATACTTCTCCTCCAGGTCGCCCTTGAGGGTGTCGCGCTCGAGGATGGTCTGGAACTGCTGCAACAGGTTGAGGGCCTGCTCGGTCGACGAGATGTTCTCAAAGGCACTGTTGATGAACGACTGGAGCTGCGTCTCGAGGTCGTGGATCTGCACATCGAAGTCCATCAGGTCGCGGTCGAACTTGGAGTCGGTGAAGTCCAGAAGGTCGTAGGGCTTGCGCTTCATGTCGTCCGCGATCTGCTTGAAGCGGTCGATCACTGCCTCGAGGCCCTCGATGTGCGTGTGCTCCGACATGCTCGAGAACTGCTTCACCGTCGTGAACATGTTGGTCAGCTTGAGGACGCGCTTGCAGAAGAGGTCGAACTTGCGGAAGATGGCCGCCTCGTCGAACGCAAAGACCCCGCCCCCGCGCGCCTGGGCGGCGGCGCGGTGCTTGGTTGTCTCGTACTCCTCCTGGTAGCGCTCGCGCACCCGGAGGGTGATCTTGAGGTTCTCGAGGAGCTGGGTCATGTCCTGCTCCCACATCTTGCCGCCGCGCTCGATGTAGCGCTTGCAGTTCACGATGAGCTGGTTGGTGATCTTGCAAAGCAGCGTCGTCATGCGCTCGGGCGTGTTGTAGTAGCGTGCGATCGTGTGCATCATCTTGACGTTGTTCATGAGGCTGGGCATGGCGTCGATCACGTTCATGGGCGTCCCGGAGTACATGGGCTCAAGGGACTTCTCGAGCGTGATGAGGTACTTGACGTTGTCCTTGGCCTCGTTGGCCACGTCCGTGATGCGCACGTCGATCGTCTTCCACTGCTTGTACGCCTTGGACCGCGCCGCCATGAGGACACCGAGGACCACGCGGGCCTCGCGCTTCTTGAGCTGCTCGATGACGGAGTTGAGCTTGGCCATGCGGCCGCGCCAGTACTCGAGCTCCGTGTCGGGGCCGTCGTTGTCCCCGTCCGAGCGCGTCTCGTCGTCAACGAGCTTCTGGATCGAGTCGCACCACCCTCGCAGAACCGACTCGAGGGCGCCCACCAGCTCGGGGTCGTCGGCCGCCTTGGTGAAGGCGTACGGCTTGAGCTCCACGTTGGTGTACTCGGGGGCGGGCATCGCGAGGTCGAGACCCGAGTGGATCGAGTTGACGGCCTCGTTCAGCACGCTCGAGAACTTGCCCGCGTGCGTCAGGAAGTCCGTCGTGTCCTGCGGCGTGTTCTTGCCCCAGGTGGACGACTCGCCCAGCACGGGCACGAACAGCTCCGACACCAGAGCGCGGTACACATCAATCGCCTCCCCGTCCACCACGCCCGACACGAGCTCCGTGGCCACCGTCTTCTCCCCGACCCCCTTGGGGTTCCCGCGGACGAAGTAGGCCACCTTGCCCGTCACCTTGCGGCCCTCGCGGATGCCGAGCTCGAGCTGCGGCGCCCCGCTGCTCGACACCCACTCCCCGTCCTCGTTCTGCTTCTCCGGGGCCTCGTACGTGAAGACGGCAGCCTGCGTTGGACCAAGTGGGCAAGCGTGGTGAGGTTCGTGGCGGGGGACTGAAAGGGGCGCCGGCGACGGACCCCGGCGGGGGGGGGGAGGCGCCAGCGCGCGCGCGTGGCGGAGCTCCTGTCCTGGGACCGCACTCACCCTCACGGACTCGTCGCCCGAGAAGAGCTTGTCGAGGAACGCCTTGTTTTCGAACACAACGGTCTCGGCGCGATCGGCATTGACGCCGAGGAACTCGGACACCTGCAGGTGGGGGGCGGGGGAGGCCATCAAGGCGATCCTCGGGCGGCGTGGGATCGGGGGGGCGGCGAGACGGCTGGAGATGAGAGAAAAGATCTCGTGAGGGTGGTCCGAGGGGCCGTTCGGATGATGACGGGGCAGAGGGATCGAAAAAAACGGGGCTGGCCATGTCCCCCCCACTCTCCTTCGCCGCTGCCGGAGCAATGAGGCACGAGGGAACGCGTGGGGGGCGCGTGCGTCAGGACATCGGCTACAGAAGCGGGAAAGACAGAGTGATCCGCCAACGGCACCCTCCATACGCGGAACGAGTCCCCGGAGCCCCCACATGCAACGCGGAGTCTCACGACGAGGGCTCCCGCGGGCGGCCATTTAATGGCCTCTGGTGGGGTCATGCGGACTAAAATCGAATATTATGGGGTAAAATCGAGAGTGCGGACGTTTCACATCAGGCCAGGTAAGGAAGCAGCATCTTGTTGGTGGGGGGAGCAAGCGGGACCGGGCCAACATTGCCCGTAGGCGATGAAGCACAATACCTCGGGACTGTGGGCCGCTGAACGTACAAAGAACCTCGTACGAGCAAGAATACCACGGTCAGAAAGGTATCGCACCGGTGATATGCATTTCTATTTATCGAGCAGGATGGGGTTCAGAAGGGCAGGCGAGGGGGGGCACAGGGGGCATAAGTGCCGGGGGAAAGCTCACCTTGCCGGCGACGAAGCGGTGACGGCCGTCGAGGGACATGAAGAACCTCTATCGGCGGTCAAAGGGGGCCTCCCGCGTGGTCTGATATGTGATGTGGAGAAAGGTCTCGTTGTCTCTCTACTCTATTCGTAACGCAGGCGTCAATCTAAACCCAAGTCTTCAGTACAAATCACACACACGGATAGGAATGCAGAACTGCGGCCAACGGCGGGCACACGGGACAAGAGAGGCACCGGGGAGGGACCCCCGCGGGAACCCCGACCAAGTCCCTGTGCCCTGACACCGGCCCGGGCCCGCCTGCGCAGGACCTCGATAGTCCCCCCCCCCCGGGACGCCACCGCCCTGCAGCGCGCGCACGGCGCGTGTCTTCTTTCAACGCCCGCCCCCTGCAAGGGGAGGCGGCCGAAGACTGGTGGCTTCACTTTCACATGGTGAGCTCCATGATGGCGGAGACGAGGTCCCCGTCCGTCTTCTTGAGGGCCTTGACGGCCTTGGAGCGGGACACGCCAGCCTGGGACATGATGAGGTCGATGTCCTTGGGGTCAAGACCGGTCTCGTCCACCTCCCCGTCGTCCTCCTCCTCAGCGGCAGCGGCCTTGGCCTCGCCCTGGGTCCCCGCGGACAGCTGCGCCTGCTCCTTGGCCGCGGCCATCTGCCGGGCGGCCTCCTGCTGGAACATGGCGTTCACGTCCTCGATCTTGGCCTCGCCGAAGATGACGTACGTGTCCGACGCGGGGCTCTTGAACACGTCCGGGTCGGCGATCGTGAAGATGATGTTCTTGTTCTTGCGGATCATCACACGCGACACCTCGGGCACGACCTGCGAGGGGGGTGCGGGACACGGGCGGCTGCCACTCCACCCTCCATCGCTCCCGGGACCGCCTCCAGTCCCCCGCGAGAGCTCCGGCCACAAAGGGCACCCGCCCGCCGGGGCGCGCGGAGTTCCCGCCCCCCGCCCCACGGAACGCACCTTCATCCCCAGCTTCTGCATCGCCTTGCGGGCCTTCTTCTCGGCACGCCCGAGCTTGCCGCGCCCGGGGGCCACCTCCCCATCGTAGTCGGACCCAGAGTCCGAGGCGGCGTCCTCCACCACCTGCGCGGGAAGGCCGGAGGGGCCCAGTCAGCGCACGGGCGGGGCCGGCGACGTCGTCTACCTTTCCCCAGCAGGCCGCCCTGGACCCGGCGGACGCAACCCCTCTTAGGGTTCTACCCCGCATTCGCGGGCGCCCCGGGACACAATTCCGTCATTGTAGCGCTATAATCTCGACGGCGCCCCCCACTCGCCCCCACAGTGCTGCCACGGGCACTTTGTGGCCTGGTCGGATCCACCCCCGAGCAAGGGAGGCGCAATTTCGCAACACTCGCGGTATTATGGCGGCGGTGACGACTGCCACGCGGGTCTGAGACCTAGAAATGCCGTAAAAAATCGGTGAAACGGTCGGGTGAGAAGGAAGCGGAGCGCGAAACCCAACCAAAAACGGAGGAGCAGGGGGAAACGGGCCCTCCCACCGATTCTCGACTTTTTGTGCGCACAAAGGGAGAAGCCGGGCGTTTTTCAGTGGAAGAAGTCGGAACTGATGGCGTTCCCGGGACTCGGTCCCCGGAGCGAGGCAGGGCGATTGGTGCCAGGCTCCTCGCTCACCTCCTCAATCTTCGGGTCCTTCGTCATCTTGCCCCTGTTGCACAAGTACGAGTGAAGGCGGATTGGGGGCGTGTGCGCGCGTAAATCAGCCATCGGGGGTGCCACCCCTCGTTCCCCGGGGGAAACACGATTCCGACATCGTCAAGACACTTCCTTCTCCCTCCCCCCCCCTGCGCCCTCTCCCCTCCGCTCATGTGGTCGGAAAATGCTCGATTCGAAGCCAAACCGCCGTCCATACCCCGATTCACGCCCCTTTCAGCGCGCACGGGACCCCGAAGACCCCTCCACGAAAAGTGGTCTCAACCCCACCGTTCGGACAAGATTAGCCAGAGTCGTAGGGCCAGACGCATATTTGACATGATCGCTCAGTCTGCGTTCCCCGGTGTCGCCGCCTCCCGGGCGGAGGGTGCCGTGCGGGCTTCTCAGGTTGGTCCTTGCTCCCTCAGAAACCCCCTCCCGTTACGCTCTCTGGACAGAACGGACGATCTGAGAGGTTTTTTCCTGTTTTAATGTGACGCGACCCTAACCGTCGTCCGAAAGTCGGCAAAAGGCTACCCCGCGAGTCCCCGCGGGGGACCAGGGGAGCTCCTGGCTCCCCTGCCCCCACCATTTTCGGCGCGCTCCCGGGACCCTCGTGCGTTTGACTCCCCCGTTCGATGGGCCGACACGCAATGACGCCCGTAACATGCCCTCTCCATGGATCTCCACCCGCACTTGCCGGCCCGCGGCATCGATGCCCCGGACCCCTCCCCGGGACCAGGACCTCAGCTCCCCCACCTCGCTGCAGGCGATCGCCCCGGCCCTCGGCCAGGCGGCCCGGAGGCTCGCCGGCGCGCCCGCCTCGGGGATTATCCCCAAGGCTGCCGGCCGGGCCCCCCGCGCCTCCCTCCTCGTCCGCCACGCCGCCGCCGCGGCCGCCGAGCCCCGCGCCTACGAAGCGCCGAAGGAGCTCCACGGCTTCGAGCTGGTGCGGGAGAAGTTCGTCGCCGAGTATGACTCGCAGGTGCTCATGTACCGGCACAGGAAGACTGGGGCCGAGGTCATGTCTCTCGTGTGCAAGGACGAGAACAAGACTTTCGGCGCCGTGTTCCGCACGCCCCCCAACGACTCGACCGGCGTCCCCCACATCCTCGAGCACTCAGTGCTGTGCGGTTCCCGCAAGTACCCGATCAAGGAGCCCTTCAACGAGCTCATGAAGGGCTCCATGTATACCTTCCTCAACGCGTTCACCTACCCGGACCGCACCTGCTACCCCGTGGCGTCCACCAACACCCAGGACTTCTACAACCTCGTCGATGTCTACCTCGACGCTGTGCTCCACCCGAAGTGCGTGTCGGACGAGATGACCTTTGCCCAGGAGGGCTGGCACCTCGAGCTGGACAACAAGGACGAGGACGTGACCCTCAAGGGCGTCGTGTTCAACGAGATGAAGGGCGTCTACTCCCAGCCCGACTCCGTGTTTTACCGTGCTGTGCAGAACGCCCTCTTCCCGGACAACGTCTACGGCGTCGACTCGGGCGGGGACCCGCTCGTGATCCCGGACCTGACCTTCGACGAGTTCCGGTCCTTCCACCAGAAGTACTACCACCCTTCCAACGGCCGCTTTTGGTTCTACGGCGACGACGAGCCCGAGAAGCGCCTCGAGGTGCTGGGCAAGTTCCTGGACGAGTTCGAGCCCATCGACCCGAACAGCACCATCCCGCTGCACAAGAAGTTCCCCGAGCCCAAGGTTGTGACGCAGCACTACGCCGCCGGCGCCTCGGACGAGGAGGGCGGGGAGGGCGAGTCCAAGGCCTTCGCCTCGGTCAACTGGCTCATGACGGAGCACGACCTCGACCTGCAGACGGAGCTTGCCCTCGGGTTCCTCGACTACCTCATGACGGGCACGGCGGCTTCCCCGCTGCGCAAGGCGCTCAACGACTCGGGTCTCGGCGAGTCCATCGTCGGCGGCGGCATGGACGACGAGCTCCGCCAGCCCGTCTACTCGATGGGCCTCAAGGGCGTGGACCCGGCCGACGTCGACAAGGTGGACGCACTCATCCTGTCCGAGCTGGAGCGCCTCTCGGTGGAGGGCTTCCCGGACTCGGCCATCGAGGCCGCCATCAACACGATCGAGTTCTCCCTCCGCGAGAACAACACGGGCCGCTTCCCCCGCGGCCTCTCCCTCATGCTCCGCGCCGTCGGCCGCTGGCTGTACGAGCGTGACGCTTTCGAGGCGCTCGAGTGGCAGGAGCCCCTGGCCGAGTTCAAGGCCAGCCTGGAGAAGGACAAGAACATCTTCGGCAAGCTTATCAAGCAGTTCCTCCTCGACAACCCCCACCGCGTTTCCGTGCGCCTCCTCCCCGACTTCGAGCTCGGCAAGAAGCAGGAGGCTGAGGAGAAGGGCCGCATCGCGAAGGCCACCGAGGGCTGGGGCGACGCGGAGCGGGAGGCGCTCGTGGAGAAGACGCGGACTCTCAAGGAGAGGCAGGAGAAGCCCGACAACCCCGAGGCGCTCAAGTGCATCCCTTCCCTGTCCCTGTCGGACCTCCCCCGGGAGGCCTCAAAGGTCCCCACGGCCATCGCGGAGGAGCAGGGCGCCACGGTGCTCCGCCACGACCTCTTCACGAACAACGTGCTGTACGCCGAGATGGCCCTCGACATGCAGGGCGTCCCCGCGGACCTCCTCCCCCTCGTCCCTCTCTTCTGCCGCTGCCTCACCCAGATGGGCACCGCCGACGAGTCCTTCATCGAGCTGACCGAGCGCATTGGCCGCAAGACCGGCGGCCTCTCCGTGTCCCCCTTCATCTCCGACGTCCGCGGGCAGAAGGAGGCCGCCGCGTACATCATGGTCCGCGGCAAGGCCATGGGCGACAAGGCCGGCGACCTCACCCAGCTCATGCGCGACGTGCTCGTCTCGGCCCGTCTCGACGATAAGGCTCGCTTCACCCAGATGGTGCTCGAGACCCGCGCGGGGCTCGAGGCTGCCATGGTGGGCTCCGGGCACTCCATCGCCGCGTCCCGCCTCGACGCGCAGCGCTCCGTCGCCGGCTGGGCCTCCGAGGCCACGGGCGGCTTCACCTACCTCGAGTCGATCCGTGCCCTCGCCAAGCGCGTCGAGTCCGACTGGGACTCGGTCCAGGCCGACCTCGAGTCGATCCGCAAGCACCTCCTGCAGCGGAGCGGCGCGATCATCAACCTCACGGCTGACGAGGCCACGCTGTCCGCGGCGGCCCCCCACGTCTCGGAGCTCCTCTCGGCGCTTCCGGGGCAGGCCGCCCTCTCCGGCGGCGGGTGGGCCCCCGAGCTGGTGCGGTCCAACGAGGCCCTCATCGTGCCCACGCAGGTCAACTACGTCGGCAAGGCCGGTAACCTGTACGAAGACGCCGGTTACGACCTCGCGGGCGCCGCCTACGTCATCAACAAGCACATCGGCAACTCGTACCTGTGGGACAAGGTGCGCGTGGTGGGGGGAGCCTACGGCGGGTTCTGCGACTTCTCCCCACACAACGGCATGTTCACCTACCTCTCGTACCGCGACCCCAACGTGCTCTCCACGGTGGAGGCGTACGACGGCACCGCCGACTGGCTGAGGAAGACGGACCTGGACAAGGACGCCCTCACCAAGATCATCATCGGGACGGTCGGGGAGATCGACGGGTACCAGCTGCCCGACGCCAAGGGGTACACGGCGATGATGCGCCACATCCTCAAGGTCTCGGACGCCGAGAGGCAGGAGCGGCGGGAGCAGATCCTGTCGACGGGGGTGCAGGACTTCCGCAAGTTCGCCGACTACCTGGACGCCGTCCGTGAGTCGGGCAACGTGGTCGCCGTGTGCAGCCAGGACGCTGCCGACAAGGCCCTGGCCAAGCGTGCCGGGCTCTTCGACAAGGTCACCAAGGTGCTCTGACGGGGCGCTCTGGCGGGGCGCCGGCCCGGCCGGTTGCCGGGTTTGAAAGGTCTACTGTCAGTCCCCGCCCCGGACCGCTCCGGGCGCACTGCCCTCCCGAGCGGGACCAACCCCCCCCCACACACACTCACCCCTCAGTCGCGGAATGCCTGCGTGGCAGTGGCCCCAACGAACGCCTCGGGGTCCACCAGGGCCCTCTTGGCCCGCCAGTGCACCTCCCCGGCCCGCTCGGGCTGGAGCTCCTGGCACACGCGGTAGTAACCCACCCAGAGCCCCTCGTCGGCCGCGCCGAGGTGCTCCAGCGCCTCGTCGTACGCCCTCCAGAGCCGCAGGAGCGCCTCCCTCGCCACCGGGCCGCGAGACCCCCCCCTGCACGCCGCTCGCGCAGCCCCGGCCGCGACCTCCACCCTCCGCCGCAGCAGCTCGGGTGCCGGCCGCGGGAGGGCGGCCAGCCGGTCGCCCAGCTCGCGCGCCGCGTCCGCACCCCGCGCCGCGAGCGTCAGGTCTATCGCGGCCCGGCACAGCTCCCCCGCGCCGGCCCCCCGGATCCCCCCCCCCTTGGACAGCCGCTCCGCGAGCCGCTCTCCGACCCACGCCAGGGCCCGGCCCCGCGCCCTTCCCCCCGCGAACCCTGCCGCCGCGCGCAGCACTGCCATCCAGAGCCCCGCGTCGTCCCCCGCCTCACTCGCCACTGCCGCCGCCACGACCGCGCCCACCTCCGCCCCGAGCGCGGACGGGGCGCTCTCCCAGTCCAAGCCCTCCTCCCCGCCCTCCTCCCCGCCCTCCTCCCC
>Ga0181582_10000609_pt1 | contig 25818 bp, 15 predicted proteins | sample 071ome_32_FD_132438 | JGI IMG/M metagenome (GOLD analysis project Ga0181582, IMG submission 132438) | Coastal salt marsh microbial communities from the Groves Creek Marsh, Skidaway Island, Georgia - 071405AT metaG (megahit assembly) | ecosystem: Environmental > Aquatic > Marine > Intertidal...
CGACGTCCACCGGTTCCTCCGCAAGACAGCGTTACAGTCTCAACTTCCCGTCCCTCTGCACGCGCAAGCAACAACAGACCGTCGTCGTCGGAAAGCGGAAGCGAAAATCTCTTTCGTTCGGACTCTCCCCCCCAATTCTCCGACGTGTCCCGCCAAGCACCAATACGACGCTTCCACCGGTATGTGTGTGAAGACCGATCCTGGATGTCCTCCTGGCCAGATCTACGACAAGAAACGTGGAGGATGCCGCAAACCAAGGAACCCGAGACCCCCAATGAAACTTTCATTCTGGTGACCGGCCTGTATCAAAATCGATCGACACGTAGTTACAGGGTGTCTCTTCTTCTTCTTCTTCTTCATCATCACCATCATCGCCCCTCGAGACGACTCAAGTTGGTCAAAATCGCATGTCCGAGCCTGGACTGCAGCCGTTTCCGTGCCCTCTCTGCGTCGCTATCGCCGTCACCGACACACGGGACCTTGTCCGGATGGTAACGCTGCACCAAAGACCGCTTCGCCGACCTCGACGAGGCGGCATCGAACTCGCAGCCGAGCGCATTGGCGAAAACAACGATATCGAGGGCCGCATGCTGCATGGCGAGCCCGATCTCCTGGGCAATGAGGTCCTCGGCGCGAGTCAGGTCCGATTCAGACAGGCACCGAGACGCCGCGGCGTCTCTGGCGCGGTTGAACGCGTGTCGCGCCATCTGCAGATCGGGCTTGCCGCCGCCGACCTGGTGGCGGTCGCCGTACTGCTGTGAGCCGGACCGGGACCTGGCGTTGGCGTTGGCATTCCGCCTATAGTCGTGGGCATGGTGGTACTCGTGGTAATAGTACTTGGTCGAGCCACCCTGCTGGTTTTTGTTCCTGATGTTGAAGAACCAGAAGTCGCTCTCGTCGGGCGTGTGCGCCTCTGCGTCTTCGGCCGCAGCTCCCCACTTCTGGCCAGCGTGCCGCTCAAAATTGAAGAAGGGGCGCACGTTATTCGTTCGCGATGCACCCCAGGCGTCGTCTGGGTTGAAGGGATCGTCCTCGAAGACTCGCCCGAAGTCCTCCCGCGCGTGCCGTTGCCTGCCCGAAGTCTCGAAGATCGATCGGGTGCGACTCGAAATTTGGGGTCGCGAGTACGGCCGTCCCGGGGCGGAAGACACGCCGCTCCTCGTTGACGAGAACATCCTTGTCCCGGTGCGGCAGGGTGGGCTCGTATGCGTCGCGCGCTGGGACAGATTTCCGACGCGATGAAATACAACGAACAGACAATGTGTCACGACTGTTGGTTCCCGCTTCGTCTGACGGACGGTCTTCCTCCTCTGCGCCGGTTTTGTTTACCAGTCCGGGATTGCCGGCAACGAGTTGTCGAGATCGATTGAGATCGAGAAACTTTGATTTCAAGTTGCAACTAATCAGGACCATCATCGTGGCCAGCCGCGGCCTGGTCGATCCACGCTCGCACCTTCCGCCGAAGCTCCACGTCGTCGACCAGGTCCTCCTCCTTGAGCGCTTGCTGCGTGTACGGGTCCGTGGCGCTGTTGGCAAGATGGCGTTGAATCGTCTTGCGGTCCAGGGTCACCCCGCTCGGCAAGATGACCGGGTCGGTCATCAGCTGGTTCAGCAGGGGGTCTAGGAAGGCTTCCGGCGGCTCAAGGAGGGCGCTCTTCTGTCGTTGTTCCGTCGTCTTCTGCTGGAGGCGACGAATGATCTCGTAGACGACCTTCAGTTCGGCTGGCGACAACGGTCCGAGACGGGAGAGGTCGGCGTTATTCACCAGGTTCACGCAGACCACGAAGGCCTTGTCCGTGATGCCGAGCTCGACAATCTGCTCGAGGAACGAGTCGTAGCCGGCACGCTGGGTGGAACCACGATGCAGCGCCACCATGATCCCCACGAACGGCCCGAGCAGCTCGGCGACCATGGTCAGTCTGAGGTCGGCCCCGAGGCGGAGCCTGCCGTCGATCGCCTCAATGTGGACGTCCCTTGCCATGGTGTACGCGTGAGCGCCGGGCGCAAAGTTGACGAGTGCCCAGCCCACGAGCTCGGCCAGACGGGTCGTCAACATCTGCGCCTTGGACGTGCTCACGTCGACCACGACCGACGGGTTTGCCTCGACCGTCAGTTCCTGGCGAACGAACGAACGAACGAAGCGCGTAGCGCGAGTGAGAGAGTCAGGGCGCGCGTCCGCACGGCGGTCGATTTCAATACCCACGAGGAGCCTCGCGAGGTGGTACGCGAGGTCGCACGCCGCCGCCGCGCGACGATAGCTCAACGAGGCGCCTTCGATAAACACGTCACCGCTGCGGTGACTTTGCACCACCTGATGCAGCTCCTCGAGGATGGTGACGAGCTCTGGCGACACCCAGTTCAGGCGATCAATCACCAAGCTGTACAGCCGGGCCGCGAGGTCGTCGTCCGCCGCCAGTGCTCGCTTCAGGCCCTCCTGTATTGCTGCCCGGTTCTTGGCGAGTCCGGGGGTCTCCATCACCATGTCAAGCCTCTGTGCCAGCCCGTTGTGCTGCACGAGGAGATGAAAGCAATTACTGGCGAGGACCCAGTTCCTCTCGTTCCCAAACTGGGACACCAGCTCGGCCAGGAGCGAACGCGTGGAAGCGCAACGACTCAGCATGAAACTCGTGTCCTCGTCCCTCAGAAGCATCCAGGCCGAGGTCAAAATCGAGCTCTCGGCCCGCGGGCTCACAACGCGCTCGTCGGCCAGGTACCCGACGCACAGGTCCACCAACGTCTCGAAGCAGCCGAGGCAGTCTCCCTCGAATGCAAAGGCCGTACTCTCCCGGCCCCGGCAAGCCAGCACCATGTCAAGGATGCCCTCCAAGTAGAACTCTGCCACGTAGGCGACCTGCGGAGCGTCTTTCTCTCGCTGCATGGCCAGGAGCACCCGGGCCATGGTGCCAGCGAGCACGGCGTAGGTCTGCTGCTTCCATCGGGGCATCAGCCAGTTCAGGTGCCACATCAGGTTGCGCAGCGTCGTCAGCATCGTGAGCCGGCAATCCTTCATCGAAAGCTCGATAAGCGCGCGGTCGTAGTCGCGGGGCGTCCCAAATCGGCCGCCGTAGCCGCCTTCGCCCTCCTCGCCGCCCTCGCCCTCCTCGCCGGCGCCCCCGCCAACCCGGTCAATCTCCTCCAGCTTTTCCTCAAAGGCCTTGTAGGACCCCATGGCGGCTTCGAACGTCGACATGAACGCCGTGATGCGTTTTATGGCTCGACTGCCGCCCAGGTGGAACAGCACGAAGCACTGGTCGAGGATCCACCAGGACCACTCGGGCGTCCCCTCGACGAAGACGGCCCTCGGCCGCATCTCGGTGGGAATCGACCAATCCGACGCGTGGTCGTGATCGAGCGCCGGAACTATCAGCGGCGTACGGGACTTTTCGCACGCGGCGACGATCGAGCCCTTGCACAGATAGGCGACGCCGCCGCCGAGGCGGGCGTCGATCGCCAGGCTGTCTCCCAGGTCGCTGCGCCCTTCGACGGCGCTGCGCATGCCGCGGAGGAACACCTGCATCGGAAACTCGAACGAGCTTCCCTCCAAGTGGACGTCCCGCAGCACCCGCCTGGACGCCCGGACCATGAAGCTGAGCAACGAGCAGACGACCGAGCGGTCCGACGCCCCGGGGGGCACGACCTCCCTGTTGACGTCCATGTTCTTCTTCGTCACGAACTGCAGGAACTTCCGCAGCAGCTTCGGAGGCGGCTTCTTGTCGGGCATCCCTCGCGCCGGGTCGCCGTCAAACCCGATGACGTCCAGGACGCACTTGAGCCACTGGTCCCTCGGCAGTGACGTCACTTGGTTGTCCCTGAAATACTCCAAAAAGTCGTCGAGGTCGCTCGGATCCGAGGCCGACGAGGCGTCGGAGATGGGAGGGGCGGCGTCCTGGCGTACACCGTCGTCGCAGTCCTCGTCCGCCTCGTCGAGCTCTCCCGCCGCGCTCGTCACGCGATCCTCGTCAAGAACGTCTTGGATCTCGATCAACTGCTCCAGTAGGATCGCGTGCACGTCATCCGTCATCTGCAGGAACCTGTTCACGTCACGCACAATCCCCACGAGACCCGAATCGTCGCCGTGCCCCAGCAACTCCGTGTCTCCCGCGTAGACGAGCGTGTTGATCACGTGGTCGAGGTCCCCGTCTCCCCCTTCTCCGTCTCCCCCTTCTCCGTCTCCTCCTTCCCCGTATTTCGTATCGGCCGACGTCGGGACGAGCTCCGACATGTCCTTGTTCGTCGGCTGCCGCACGAAGAAGAACCGCTCAAACTCGGCCTCCCAGCCGTCGAGCCGGACCCATGCTCGCGCGAACGACGGGGTCTTCATGAACCCCTGCCATATGAACGATGCGACTATGGCGGGACAGTACTCGGGATCCTCTCCGGTGCGCCAAATATTCCCCATGACCCGCCGTGCGGCGTGATTGCAGGCGACCCGCGCGACCACCCCGAGCAGGGACGCGTCCTCACCGATGCCCGTGGCGACGAGGTCCAGGAACCGAAACAACGCGTGTCCCGAGTAGTCGTACCCGTTCATTCTGCGACATGCCTCCATCAGCAGCGAATCGATGAGATACTCGTCGCGGAAACACGCGTCGGCCAGCCTGAAAAGCGCCCGTGCGGCGTCCTCCTGTGCCCGGATCATCAACACATCGCACGGGCTGGGCTCTTTCAGCGATCGCCTGTACGCCAGCCGCTCCTCGTCGTCGCCCTCGTCCAGCCCAAAATACTCCTCCGCGTGCGCGACCGCCATCGCCGCCGTCGCGCGGGGCGACGACCGGTCCCTGGCCTGGCCGAGGATGGTCAGCCGCTCGAGCGAATCGAAGACGTATTTAGCGACGGGAATCAGCCGCTCCGTGCCCCTCGACGGACGAACAACCGGTTCGACGCCATAGTCGTACTGAAATCGAGTGCGGCCCAAATTGATCTCGCAACATTCACCGTACGACAACGACACGGCGGGGAAGAGCTGGGCGTGCTCGAGCGAGAGCCCGTCAAACGCCACGCCCATGTCCTTTCCGTTCCTGTAGTACCTGACCTCGCCCGCGCCGAAGTCCACGGCGCAGCCGATCACGTCGCCCGCCGTCCAGTGGCTGCCGTATGGAATACTCTGCCCGTTCCACTTCCTCACCCTCCTTCCGTCGAACGCATAACTGTCCGTCGAGTCACCAACGCCGTCCTCGTTCGTATACGGCGTATCCAAAGTCACCCACCCGATCTGCATGATGCCGCTCGTGTGCACTTGCACCTCGTACGCAAACGCCGATGTGTTTGTGTCCGAGGCCCCCCCCACGCCGACGTCGGCACGGAACGAGGAGAACGACGAGGTCGACAACACGGTATCCCCCGTCACGCTGCACTCGCCCCGTTCCACGATCAGCGCGTGCGTGCTTCCGACGTCGTCGTGGGTGTCGTCGACGAGAAAGGAGGAAGATGCCCCCTCGTCCTGGTCCTCACCGCACTCGACGATTCTCATCCTCACGCGCTTTTCCAGCTCCAGCGCGTCGAGGAGTTGCACATCGTCGCTGCCCTGGCTGGTCAGCTCCAGCGCAAAGACCAGGGCACCGGCGACGGCGTCCCGGTTGCGTTCCGTCTGATCTTCTAAGCTTTGACTTTCCCGGTCGCCGTGGAGACACAACGAGGCCAGGCCCAGGCCCCCGGAATCGCCCCTGTCACCCGCTCTGTTTGGCGTGAAGCGGGGCATCAAGTCTGTTTCGTAAAACTCCTGTGGAAACAAAAAAACTTGGTCCTTGACCACCACCGGACCATGGACTGCATTCTGAGCCACACCGTGGTGATCGGCACGCCCCGACTCGCGCGGCACCCGTTCACGACTGCATGGCACGACTGCGTTGCATGTTCGTATGGGTGCGCTCGGCGCGAGATCGACCGCCGCTCGATCACTGTCTGTCGGTGGCGGCTCCCGCCGTCAGCGGAAGGTCACCTTGACACCTCGGGGCCCTCTGATCCGCTCAAGGCCACATACAGAACCGACCGACGGCCCATGGGATGGATGAAGCCCTCGTCGTCTCTGTTCATCGGCCTTGTCGCTCACGATACGCGTCCCCGGGGAGGTGTGGTGACGTGGCAGGTGGAATGAAACGGTGCAAAACGAAAACGAACGAATTCCCTCTTTCAGCTTGTCGATGCATTCCATCATGAACCCGTCTACCAATCGCTTGCGTGCCGGTGTCCGCACGGTCTCCCTGGGAGATCAACACGCGCGAATTTCGCTGCGCAATTTGCCGCGCCATCTGCGATCTCCCTGCTTCCGAGGAGACGTCGGTGCGCCGAAGGGTGATATCGAGAAGATTGGCGACGAGATCTGCGCGGAGAGGTCCTCGACCGTTGAAAGACAGCTCCTCGCCTCCACCCAGGGTGGCTGCCTCCAGTCCCGCGTCTCCGAAGCACTCGCCAAGACGCGGTCTGCGGAGCTCGAGTATTCCCAGTTCACGCAGTCGCAGGTCGATGTCATCTTCAAGGAGGCAGCGTTGGCGGCGAACATGAACCGGATCCCCCTCGCCAAGCTGGCCGTCGAGGAAACCGGCATCGGGCTCGTCGAGGACAAAGTGATCAAGAATCACTTTGCGAGTGAGGAGATATACAACCGTTACAAGAACGAAAAGACCGTGGGGGTCGTCTACTCTGATCCGCTCTCCGGCATCGAGAAGATTGCCGAGCCAATGGGAACACTGTGCGGCATCGTACCTTGCACGAACCCGACGTCGACGGCCATTTTTAAGTGCCTGTTGGGTCTCAAGACCAGGAACGGCATCGTCCTCGCCCCGCACCCACGAGCCTCGGCGTGCACCATCGCGGCCGCGAGAGTCGTTCACGACGCTGCCGTCGCTGCAGGAGCCCCCCCGAACATCATCAGCTGGATCGAGAACCCGACCAAGGACGAGACGTTCGAATTGATGAAGCAGTCCGATATGATCATCGCGACGGGCGGGCCCGCCATGGTCCATAGCTCATACTCGTCGGGCACGCCAGCCATCGGGGTCGGGGCGGGAAACACACCGGCGCTGATCGATGAGGGCGCCGATATCGCGATGGCGGTGAATTACATCCTGCTGTCCAAGACGTTCGACCAGGGCGTCATCTGCGCGAGCGAGCAGGCCGTGATCGTGCTGGAGCGAGTTGCACCGGCGTTCCTGCACGAGGTAGGGCACCGAGGCGGCGTGGTCCTGACGCCCGGTGACGTGGACAGGGTCAGGCGCGGCCTCTTCGTCGACGGACGCCTGAACCCCGACACTGTCGGCCGCGCGCCCTACGACCTCGCACGGATGTTCGAGCTCGAAGGCGTACAGAACGGGCAGATCACCGAGCACACGCGGCTGCTGTTGACGCCCATCGACTCTGTCGGCCCCGACGAGCCGCTGTCCGGGGAGAAGCTCTGCCCCATACTCGCCATGTACACGGCCGAGTCGTTCGATGGCGCGCTGGAGACGGCCGACAGACTCGTCCGAAACGGAGGCGAGGGCCATACGAGCGTCATCTACTCGAACAACGTCGAGCACATCCGCGCGTGGGAGAATCGCATCAAGACGGTCCGGATGCTGGTCAACATGCCAGCTTCACAGGGCGCCATCGGCGATATCTTCAACAACCTCGACCCCTCGCTGACGCTCGGGTGCGGGTCCTTCGGGCACAACAGCGTCTCGTCCAACGTCCAGGCGTCTCATCTGCTCAACTACAAGACTGTCGCCAACCGCCGCGAGAATATGCTCTGGTTCCGGATCCCACCAAAGATCTACTTCAAGGCGGGCGCGCTGAACGTCGCGTTGAGGGATCTCGCGGGCCGCAAGCGGGCCTTCATCGTCTCGGACAGGCCGCTGCTGGACCTCGGCTACGTCGACGAGGTGCAGGGGATCCTCGAAGAGATCGGATGCGCGTCCCAGGTCTATTATCACGTCAACCCCGATCCCGACATCGAATCCATCCGCGCCGGTGCCAGAGAGCTCGAGTCGTACGGCGCCGACGTCATCCTGGCCATCGGCGGAGGCAGCCCGATGGACGCCGCGAAGATCATGTGGCTCCTATACACAAAGCCCGACTTCTCGTTCGAAGGGGTCTCGACACGCTTCCTGGATATCCGCAAGAGGATCTACGAAGTGGGTATTGACCTCGAACGACGTGCGCTCGCACTCCCTGACTCTCTCACTCGCGCTACGCGCTTCGCTCGTTCGCCAGGTCCCGGACCTGAGCGAGAAGGCACTGCTCGTCTGCATTCCCACAACCTCCGGGACTGGCTCTGAGGTGACTCCGTTCTCCGTGGTGACCGACGCGCAGACGCACGTCAAGTACCCTCTGGCCGACTACGCGTTGACGCCCTCGATGGCAATCATCGACCCGGACCTCGTCCGAAACATGCCAAAGAGCTTGACGGCGAACGGCGGCATTGACGCCGTGACACACGCCCTCGAGAGCTACGTCAGCGCCTACGCCACCGACTATACGCGCGGGTTGTCTTTGCAAGCTCTCCATCTGCTGTTCGAGTATTTGCCGAGGGCATACGATGACGGCCGGAACGATGAACAGGCACGCGAGAAAACCCACAACGCGGCCACGATTGCCGGAATGGCGTTCGCAAACGCCTTCCTGGGCATCTGCCACAGCTGCGCGCACAAGCTCGGCTCGAGGTTCAGTATCGCCCACGGACTCGCCAACGCGCTGATGATCAGCAGGGTGATAATGTACAACAGCGAGGACGCAGCATATAAGGTCGTCGGCTTCGCGCAGTACAAACAGATGCATGCCGCAGACGACTATGGCGAGCTGGCGCTCGCCCTCGGGTTTGCGAAGAAGTCGCAGTCGCAGCGTGAGCGCGTCGCCGCTCTGGTCCGGCAAGTCGAGAGCCTTAAGGCAAGTATCGGCATTCCTTCGTCGATGAAGGCCGTTCTCGAGCCCAAGGTGAGCAAGCAAGAGTACGAGGACGCCGTCGACGTGCTCGCCGAGCAAGCGTTCGACGACCAATGCACGGGGACGAACCCTCGCGCTCCCCTGATCAAAGACCTCCGCCAGCTCATGCTCGACGCGTGGGAGCCGCTCAAAGAGCAAGACATCAAGACCTGGGTGGCGAAGGGTTCTTGAGACTCTCAAGAACTCACTCTGAGAGTGACCCCTCGAACTTGTCATCACCCACCCCCATAGTAACATTCGCCGTTGTATCCGCTACACTCTCTTTGTTGTCCAACCAATCGCGAGCGCTGAACGGCCGGAATGGACAATTAGCCGAGAAATCCCGCCCTCAGGAACCAACCGTGTGGAATCACCGCGTCCGGCCATCACCGGCCTCTGTCTGGCCGTCCAGTTCCCCCGGTCCTAGCACACACTCATGATGTCGGACCCTCACTCTCGCGCGTGCTGTTGGCCGCGAAAGCGGCGGAGAAAGGAGTCGACCGGGGCATTCGAGGAGGAAGAACCCAACCCGTACGATCTTTCCCAGCTCCAGCTCGAGGAGCTGAACGAGCTGGGCAAGGACGACCCGAGCGTCGTCGACCGACTCGGTGGCATTGACGGGATTGCGGCCAAGCTGCACGTCGACCTCGTCAAAGGCGTGGACCCTTCGACTGTCGAGACTCGCCGCAGGGTGTTTGGCGCCAACGTCCTTCCTCAGGTCCCGCCAAAGGGTTTCTTCAGCCTGTGGTTCGCGCAATTGAAGGATCCGATCATCATCATGTTGATGGCGGCAGCCCTGGTGTCGACGGTGCTCGGCGTGGCCGTTCCGGAGGAGCGGGAACAGAGCTCATGGATCGAAGGGGTCGCCATCTGGGTTGCCGTGCTGGTCGTGTCGATTGTCGGGGCGGGTAACGATTGGAGCAAGGACAGATCGTTCCAGAAGCTTAACGCGCAGAAGGACGTGATTGACGTCAAGGTGTTTCGGGGAGGTGTCGAGTGCCTCGTCCTCAGCACCGACCTGGTCGTCGGCGACATTCTCATGGTCGATACCGGGGACAAGGTCGTCGCTGACGCGTTTGTCGTCTCGACGTACGGGCTGCAGACGGACGAGTCGAGTCTGACCGGGGAGACGGAGCCGGTGAAGAAGGGTGCCGAAGAGGGCGACGACTGGCTTCGGAGTGGCTCGCAGGTGAGCGAGGGGAGCGGGCAGGCCATGGTCGTGGCGGTCGGCGCGAACAGCGAGTGGGGCCGGACCATCGCGCTGGTCACGAGGGAGTCGGGCCCGACGCCGCTCCAGGAGAAGTTGACCGTCCTCGCGAGTGCAATCGGCAAGGTGGGACTGTTCGTGGCGGTCGTCTGCTTCCTTGTGCTGTTGATCCGGTGGATCGTCGAGAACAAAGGGTGGCCGTGGAGCGAGTTTGCGACCGGCCCGCTCGAGTTCTTCATCTTTGCGGTGACGATCGTGGTGGTGGCCGTGCCCGAGGGGCTTCCGCTCGCGGTCACCATCTCTTTGGCGTACTCGATGAATAAGATGGTCAAGGATAACAACTTCGTAAGGGTGTTGGCTGCGTGTGAAACGATGGGAGGGGCGACGGCAATCTGCTCGGATAAGACGGGAACGCTGACGGAGAACAAGATGACGGTCGTCAAGACTGTCATCTCGGCGGTGCGGCGAGACGACGTGCCCGAGCGCACCGCCGTGCCGGAACACTTCGTCCGGTCGATCGCCGTGAATGCTTCGATCAACTCGAAGGCCTTCCTGGCCCCGCCGGACGAGAAGGGCGTCGTCGGATTTGTCGGAAACCGGACGGAGTGCGCCTTGCTGGTCATGCTCAAGGCGTGGGACGTTGACTATGCCGTGTTGCGCGAAGAGTACCAGCAGACGGGGCGCCTGGTTCAGGTGTTCGGGTTCACGTCCGACAGGAAGATGGCCAGCGTCATCGTCGCGCCCGAGTCTGGCGGCACGGGCGGCAAGCAGCGGCACATGCTCTACAATAAGGGGGCCGCTGACTGGGTGCTGGCCCGGTGCACGTCCTTCTTCGACGAGTCGGGCGCCCTCGTGCCATTGCGTGACCCCGAAAGGCAGTCGTTCGAGCGCATGATCAACGAGATGGCATCTCAAGGCCTGCGGACGCTGTGCCTGACGCAGAAGGAGATCGACGCGTCTGAGCTGCCCTTCAAGGAGGCGCCCGAGTTTGGCCTCTCGCTGATCGCGATCGTCGGCATCAAAGATCCCGTCCGGCCCGAGGTTCCCGAAGCCGTACGGTACGTTCTCGTTTGTCCTCGCCCTCGTCCTCGTTGGGTCGTCTTTCTTCGTCTCGTTCCTCTCCACCGTCTCACCCGCCGGAAACCCCCCTCAACGACCCCAGGACGTGCCAAAACGCGGGCATCAAGGTGCGGATGGTCACGGGCGACAACATCCACACGGCCAAGCACATCGCTCGGGAGTGTGGCATCATGACCGAGGACGGGATCGCCATGGAGGGCCCGGACTTCCGCATGCTCACCAACGACGAGCTCATGAACGTCATTCCCACGCTCGACGTGCTCGCCCGCTCGTCCCCCGAGGACAAGTACAGGCTCGTCAAGGCGCTCAAGGCCCTCGGCGAGGTCGTCTCGGTCACCGGAGACGGGACCAACGACGCCCCCGCCATGAAAGAGGCAGACGTCGGTCTGGCGATGGGAATCGCCGGAACGGAAGTGGCCAAGGAGGCCGCGGACATCGTCATCCTCGACGATAACTTCACCTCCATCGTCAAGGCCGTCATGTGGGGACGCTGCGTCTTCAGCAACATCCGCAAGTTCCTCCAGTTCCAGCTCACCATCAACCTGGTGGCTCTCATCGTCGCGTTTGTTGCGGCTGTCTCCACCGGCCAGACGCCGCTCAACGTCTTGCAGCTTCTGTGGGTCAACCTGATCATGGACTCGCTCGCGGCCCTGGCGCTGGCCACCGAGGCGCCCACGAAGGAGCTGCTCGAGCAGCTCCCCCACGGGAGAAACGAGCCGTTGATCAACAGGAAAATGGCAAAGCACATCCTCGTCCAGGGAGCCTACCAACTGCTGTGGATCTTCCTGATCTTCTACGGACTGCCTGCCCACTACGAGGCCTTCAAGGTGGGTATTGACCTCGACCGCCGTGCGCTCGCACGCCCTGACTCTCTCACTCACTCGCGCTCCGCGCTCGTTCGTTCGTTCTCCTTCAAGGTCTCCCCCTGCGAACCCGAAGAGACGACGTTAGAGTGCTCCGAGCGACAAGACGACGAGCAGCGCACGACCAACTCGCTCGTCTTCAACGTCTTCATCTGGCTGCAGCTCTTCAACGAGATCAACTCACGGAAGATCAACGACGAGCTCAACGTCTTCAGCGGCCTCCTCAGCAATTGGATCTTCCCGACCGTCTGGGTCATCATCGTCGGCTTCCAGTGCATCATCATGCTCATCCCCGGCGTGGGTAACATCTTCTCAGTCGACCCGATAAGCGGCCTCGAGTGGGGCGTGTCCATCGCCGTCGGCGCTGGGTCGTTGGCTGTCGCCTTGGCCACCAAGCTCGTCTGGCGGCTGATCTTCCGCGAGAGCGCCGAGGAAGAGCGGGCGCGCCAGCTCGAGCGCGCTGCCCTGTCGATCAAGTACAGGGAGCACTTTTGGCAGATCCTGAGACCGGTCAGACCGAAGCACGTGGTCGAGTTCGAGCAGAGCCTGGTCGCGAAGGAAGAGGAAGAGCGCGGCAAGCCGTGAAACGCAAACTGTATTTAGTTACAAGCAGCAACACAAACATACAATCACAGCGACGTGACGATGGTGGTGGCTGAACGCGACTCGCGCTGAGGTTTGGAACCCTCGAAGTAACCCGTCCTCCATTTTGAGCCTCAAATTGAGCAGTTCAAGATGCGCGCCGACAGCTGGCGGTCCGCGACGACGTCCTGGTCGTCAATGCGGGACCCGACGTCGCTCATGGAGCGTCTGCGCCAGAGGGAATACGGGGGGTGGGCTATGGGGACGTCCGTGCAGAAATCGCGAGAGCTCTACCAGAACGTTCCGCTGAACGCCCACGTGGCGAGTGTCCAGCCGCCGCGGCCGTGCTATATCCGGGGCTTCAGTCGATGCGGGCGGTATCTGATCGCCTTTGCTCGCGAGCTGGACCGGATGATCGTCTGGGAGTACACGGGGATGGCCGGGCTGCTTCCCGGGAATCTGTCGGATCGGGGAGGGGGGGAGGGAGGGGGAGGGCCGTCATCGTCCCGGATGCCGACGGGGGACATCAAGTTCGAGCACCTCTTCAGGCACATGTACGACGTCACGCCGCCTACCTCGGGCTTAGCGCTGTTCCACCGGATGGCCATGTTCTTTCACGGGAACATTGCCGTGGTCGCGTCAGACAAGGCGTCGGACGCGGAGGACTTTGGGGACTTTGGGACGATGACAATGTTGAGCTCGGTGGATCTGACGACTGGGAAGATCATTGACAGCGTTGAACTCGCGGCGAGCGGAGTGGACCTGTCGCTGCCCAACACGGTGTCCACGCATCGGGACGGGCAGATGGTCTTGCTGAGCCCCTGGTCGCTAACCCTGCTGCGGCTTGACCGCGACGGTTTTTTCTCGCGTCAGCAGGTGATCGGTAGATTCTGCTATCCCGACGACGAGGACGTGATTGCCGGGGTGTACGACGGGGAGACGCTGACAGAGCCGGCGATGAGCCGGCTCGACGACGAGTCTCCGCAGGTGTACGACGCCCTCAAGCAGCGCCTGCTGGCATACATGTTTTATGACGGGCGAAATAGCAGCGACGGCGGGGGTGGCAGGGGTGGCAGGGGTGGCGGCACGGGGACAAGCGCGGAGGCTGGCGGGCTGCCGGCGGCTGCCACTCCCCAGACGGCGGCGACGACGAGTGCGACCATCGCCGGGGGACTGGCGAGCTCCACTCCTTCGGGAGCGTTTCAGCAGAGCGCCTTCTACTATTACTTCAGGATGGTCGTCGAGACAGAGCTGACGCACGCGCATTTCCTGGACGAGGACCGCCTGCTGCTGAACTGGGGCGGCAACTTCGACAGGTCGGCGTCGCACGGGCGCATGCCCGACGGCATCAAGGCCATCTACAATACAAAGACGACCGTCTTCGAGAAGGTCTTTCCGCCTTTCGATCAGAAGGAGCTGAACGAATTCATCCGCCAGGACCCCATGCTCATGGCCAACACGCGGCACCCGACCTGCGTCTGGGAGCAGTTTGCCATGGACGACGGGCTGCGCTGCCATCACGCGTGGACGCAGCATAACGGCGACTCACAATATCTGGGCATTCACCGGTGTCATGGCCGACAGACGTCTCCGTACCTGGATCAGGAGCTGTTCCAGTACGACGACAAGTCGATCAGCAAGAACGGCCGGCCCGTCGCGGCGATGCGCCTCCGCACGGCCAAGTTCATCGCCAACGCTTGGCCGAGCCATCTGAAATTCGCCCTGGATATCGACAATTGCATGCACATGTCGTCTGTCGGACGGCAGCAGCAGCATAACAACAACGAACACGACATGACCGAGACCATCGAGCGGCGGATCCATCTGCTCTACCTCTTCCACCCGTACGACCCGGCGGTCTTCTGCATCGTCCAGACGTACGACGAATACATGGGAGAGGCCGACGTCATCAACGTCTTTACGTGCGCGTAGGGAGAGATTGCTGTTGTTGGTTTCCACATGGTAACTCACGATCATGGGTTTAGGTACATCAGGCTGCCACGCCGGCCTCTCTCTCGTCGCCCTCTGTCTCCGCCGCCACGCCACCCAGGACTCCCGTCGTGGGTACGTCGGGCAGGTCCATGGCGTACGCCGGCACCTCGTCCCCGATTGCCTCGCTCGCCACCTCCTCACCGAGCATATCCATCTCGTACATCAGCTCGGCGTCGTCAATGTCGACGGGCACGTCGAAAGCACCCATCGACTCTTGAATGTCGTCCAGCTGATCCCTCGCGTCCTGCAGATCGTCCATAATATCTTCCACGTGATCCGGGTTCAGCTCCTTCGTCTTCTTCATCTGCGTCTTCATCGTCTTGGCCGCCACCTTGAGCGCCTGCACCATCTCCACCTGGTCGTCCAGCGCAGACGACGTGTACCGCGTCTCATCGATCCGCATCACGTTCTCCGATATCTTATCCCGCTGGCCTTCCAATAGCCGCTTCTGTTTGAGCACATTCATCGCACGCTTCTTCGCTTGCTCCAGCGCCGGCCCACCCCGCCCACCGAGCGCCTTGATCGCTTCCCGGTGCTTGCGGAGTTCGGCGTCCAGCTTTGCAATCCTGGCGTCCAGAGTATCGATCCGCTGCTCCAGCGTCGTGCCAACCTCCTCCAAGGACTTGGGCTGCGCTTTCGACCTGCCACCGAAGACGCGCCTCATTTCTCTCTCTGGAACGATCAACCGAAACGCGTCGGCGTGGTTCGTGTTCTCTGTTCCCGGTATATATCCCGAGCTCGAAGACCCGAAGCGTGCTCGAAGATTACACGCACGTCCAAGAGACGAAACTTACGAGGACGCAGCGTTCGACTTTTTCCGCTTCTTGTTTGCCCGATCAGCCTTTTCGTCTCGTCGTCCTTCGTCACCCAGCCAACGAACGACGTTCACCTGGGACGTGACGTAGAGCTTGGCGACACTCGCCCGCGTCCGCGTCGAGTGCACCCGGACGTACCGATCCAGGCCACCGCTCACGATCACGCCGGCCGTCGGATGCAGGTCCACCGACCGAACGCTCCCAGCGATACCCTTGATCGAGCCCATGAACTTGCCCGCCCCGACGTCGTACGACTGCAGACTCCCACCCGCATCGCCAACCCACCATACCTTGTCAGTCTCACTCACCGCCAACGCCGTGATCCTGTGCTCCTTGAACGGCGTATTCAGCTGTGGCCGCTTGCCGACGGCCGTGTCGTAACGCCGCAGCTTCCCGTGGCCAGTCCCCACGACGAGCTGCGACCCGGCGTGTTCGTCGTCACCGCCTTGATAAAAAGCGACCGCGCTATTCCACGGCTTGTCGCAGAGACCAACCTTATCCGGCTTGCCGCCCTTTGCACTGTACGTCAGCACGCCCGTCACCCCCCGCCCATCGTTTCCCTTCTTCTCCTTCTCGTCCTCAACGACGTCAATCTCTACCGTGTACACCTTGAGCTCCGCCCCCCGGCATCCAACAGCGAGCCGCTTCGAGGGCGCATGGTACGCGGCACAGGTCACGTTCGGCGGACACGAGAACGACCCGAGCACGTTCTCCAACCCCTTGTCGTACACCACCACCCGCCCGCCCTGCTCCACCCCGCACACCACCAACCGACCGTCCAGAACGATCCCGTGAATTGACGAGATTGACTTGCTCTCATCCTTCGCGGTATCCCCCGACGCTCGAGACGGACGCAACACGCTGGCCACCCGGAGCGCGCCGGTCGTCCCGTCCACCCGCAGCACGTCCATCCCGCCGTTCCTCCTTCCCACCAGCACCGTCGCCGTCGTGGGCACCACGTCCATGCATGTGACACCCGCACGTCGGTCCGCCTCGCCCCAAGTCTGCACCACGGCCCAACCGGACGACGACGACGACGACGACGGGGTCTTTTTGCCGTCCTTCGCCGTGGTCTTTGCGGCTTTCCCAACGCGCGCACCGTCCTCTTGAGCCTGCACCCGCTTGATCACTGTCGAACCACACACGAATACAGCCGTAGCGATGTCAGAAAGGCGCATGCGAAAGACATCAGCGACGGAGGAGGCCATGCAACGAGGAACCGTTGCATCCCGACGCGAGACGCAGGGACGGAGAGCGCGCTGAGCAGAACGACGCACCTTGCACCTGCCCCAGCTCATTACCGGCGATAATGCAGCCATAAGGATCCATGCTTGTCACCGGAACGCGAAGAAGAGAACCCCACACTGACTTTGAAATGGCACGAGTGTTCCGAACTTCGGAAACACTCCGAATTTGGTCGAAATTCGATAATTTCGAGTACCAATACCTCTCGGCTTCCACGGATTCCATTCCACCACGATGGCGCTCCTCGCTGGCGACCGGCGGGGTGGCGACGGCAACACCGGGCGTCGCGCGGTGCAAATTCAGCAACGCCCGGCGAATCCCGAGACGATAAATCAGCCGCTCGTGGCCGCGCTGTCCCTGAAATTGGCCGTCGGGCATATCAATGCCGCGCTCAAAGACCAGGTTGGCTCGATGCATATGATGCAACCGGCAGGGGGGCTGTCGTCGTCGGGAGGCGGCAACGTCGCCTCTCTCTTCAGAGCGAGCAGGGTTATCCAGTGTGCCGCAACAGACGGTCCGTCCGGCGGGCCGCAACAGACGGGAGGGGAGAACAAAAACGTGCCGGGTGGCAAGGGGCAACATCACCGCGTCAGTCACCCCGGTCACGCCGGTCACGGCGGTCGCATCCGTCACGCGACGTCGGCGTCTGCAGCGCCGTGGATGTTCCCCGCTGACGGGGCGTCGATGTACCGGGCGACGCCGCGCTGGCCGCTGGGAGGCAAGAAGCCGATGCGCGGGGGCTTCTCGGTCAAGTCAAAGAAGCCGAGGATCATGATCCTGATGAGCGATACTGGGGGCGGTCACCGGGCGTCGGCGCAGGCGCTCAAGGCCGGGTTTGAGCACTTATACGGGCAGAAGTATCACATCGATATCGTCGACCTGTGGACGCATCATACGCCCTGGCCCTATAACGAGTTTCCGAAGAGCTACTCGTTCATGGTCAAGTATCCGTTCATCTGGCGGACGAACTTTACGTTGACGCAGCCGCGGTTCGTGCACGTGCCGCTGTCCACGGCGATGCAGGTCGTGTGCGGTCCGAGTATATCTGCTGCGTTCGACAAATACAGGCCCAACCTGATCATCTCGGTGCACCCGCTGATGCAGCACGTGCCCGTGCGGGTGCTGCGGAGGCGCATCGAGCGAGGCGAGCAGGATCCCAACACACAGTTTGCGACGGTGGTGACTGACCTGACGACCTGCCATAATACATGGTTCTATAGCGACGTGGACAGGTGTTTTGTGGCGACGGAAGAGTCCAAGCAGCAGGCGCTGCGGCTCGGCATGCCGGAGGAGAAGCTGCGGGTGTACGGTCTGCCCATCAGGCCGGCCTTCAGCCACGGGCTTCCCCCCAAGGCCACCCTGAAGAAGCGACTGGGTCTCGAACCGAAGAAGCCGGCGATCATTCTGATGGCTGGCGGGGAGGGCATGGGGCCGCTGGAGAAGACGGTCAACGCGGTGGCCAAGCAGGTTGGCGCGCATGCGCAGCTGATTGTCGTGTGCGGGAGGAATGCGGCGCTCGTACAGCGGCTCCGGGCGAAGAAGTATCCGGACGGGATGCGGGTGAACGTGCAGGGATTCGTGACGGATATGCCGTCCTTCCTGGGCGCCAGCGACGTGATCATCACCAAGGCGGGCCCGGGGACCATCAGCGAGGCCCTCATCTGCGGCGTGCCGATGATTTTGAACGCGTTTGTACCGTGCCAGGAGGAGGGCAACATCCCGTACGTGACGGAGAACGACGTTGGCGTCTTTGAGACCAAGCCGAGGAAGGTGGCGGCGATCATCAAGTCGTGGCTCGAGGACAACGGGCGGGAGCTCAAGGCGCTGAGCGAGCGGGCCAAGGCGCTCGCCAAGCCGGACAGCCTGTTTGATATTGTCAAGGAGCTTGACGGCATGGTCCGTGCCCCGAGTCGATCGTTCGCCTGATGCTGTGACATTATTAAAACAGCTCCTCATGGTCAGACACGGGCGCCAGAAGAAGAGCTGGCGCTCGCTGGATACGCGGGAGGTACGTATGCGTCTGTGATGTGCGACAGAGGGGCGGTAGAGGTCGCGAGTCGGCGTCAGAGTCGACGTCGAGGCCGCATGCGTACGAGCAGCGACTCACTCTGCCCATTTCCCCCATGCAGGTCGAGGACTTTTTGGAGAAGAAGACGCGGGAGGAGCGACAGGGGCTTACAAAAGTGGAGAAACTTGCCGATGCAGAGCTGTTCACGGTGGACACGGCCCCGCGAGACGCGACAGCGGCCAAATCGAAGCGGACGACCAGGAAGGAACTGGCCCGGAGCAAGCTGACGAGGTCGCAGGCGATCATCCAAGCGCCTGGGAAGGCCGACCCGGTCGGCGTGCAGGCGTATGCGAGGAAGCGGGCGCCGAAGGAGCTGCGGGGCAAGTCGAGCAAGAACGACAGAGACCTGGCCGTGGTGAACAGGGGCGACGGCAGCGAGGGGGCGTTGGCGACGGTGCCGAAGGAGGGCGAGTATGATTTGTTCTCGAAGAGCACGGACGAGTTTAATCTGAAGCGCAAGTCGATCGTCGCCGTGCAGACGAGGAAGAAGCGGCTGCGGAAGGCTGCGGCGGTCGAGATTGACGGTGCGGGTTGCTCGCTGAATCCCGACTTTGATGCGCACCAGGAGGCCCTGGCCGAGGCGGTCGCTGCCGAAATGAGGAAGCAGTACGACAAAGAGCTTCTGCCGGTGGCGCCGCCGAAGACAGTCGCGTGGGAGGATTACGAGCACCGCGGCGAGCTCGAGCGGTTGCTGGTGGAGGACGACGGTGATGACGACAGCGACGAGGACGATAGTGATGGGGAGAGGGAGGGCGGGAGAGCAAAGGACGTGGATGGCGACATCGGGGCGAGGCAGGGGAAGAAAAAGACCATCCGGGACAGGAACAGGCAGGCCAGGAACAAGGCCCTGCAGAAAGAGCTCGAGGCGAAACGGCAGGAGAAGAAACAGCGCCGGGACCTGGCCAACCTGAAACAGATCACTGAAGAGGTGCGAGAGTACGAGGAGGGCCTGAACGATCGACTGGAGCGACGCCGAGCAGACATGGAGGAGCTGATGGACTCGCAGCCGCCCCGGCTCGGCAAGCACAGGTTCAAGCCGATGCCCGTGCAGGTGCTGACGACCGACGAGCTCAAGGCTTCGGGCGGGAGCCTGAGGAAGCTCAAGCCGACCAACGTGTTGGCCGTCGAACGATACAAATCGTTGCAGCGACGAGGCATCATCGAGCCCCGCGTCAAGACGTTCAAGAGCGGCAAGCAGAAGAAGTACATCATCCACTCGCAGGGCGCGACCAAGGCGCAGGAGCGACAGGACGAGGTGGACAAGTTGCGCAAGCGGGGGAAAAAGGCGCGATAGGAATGTTTCTTTTGATACTAGCAAGCCGCCGACTGCTCCAGCCGCCGCACCACCAACGCCACGAACCCTTGCACGTCCTCGACACTCAGGCTGGTCACGTCGATCCCGTCCGATGCTTTGACCTTGTCCACGAGCCGCCGCACCTTGCCGTTCATCCCCGCGCCGCCAGCGCCGCCCGAGCCTGCCGACACGGGACCCACCTTCTTCTGATCCGCGTGATGCCGCTTATTCATCGTGTACATACAGGACTGAAGCAGGACACGGAGCTCCGTATCCGCATCGTTTTGGTCGCGCAGAGCAAACTCGAGCCTTCGCGCCCTGTTCTCGGCCAACCGCAACGACACCGTCAGATCGTCGTTGGCCTGCGTCTGACTGACCTGCGCCTCGTGGAGACGACCGTTCAGGGTCTCCAGACGCAAGATCTCTTCCTGTAACCTCGCCACGTCCGCCATTAGGCCGGCCTTCTGACGCTCCTGCTCGACCACGGACGCCGCGTGGAGCGACTCGGCCTGTCGTCTGAGCCGCGCCTCTGCGTCGATCCCGAGTGCCTCGAGCTGGCGGCGGAGGGCGTCGTTCCCGTGGACTTCACGTTGCAACGCCTCCCGAGCCTCAGAAAGCTCTTGCGTCAGCAGAAGGACCTGCGCCTGTGACAAGGACAGGGACTCGTTGATCTGGTCGATCTCAACCGGCAGGAAGGACCGAATGTCGACGACGGCTGGCGGGAGGTCGTCACCGTCGGCGACATCGGCGCCTTCTACGTCGTCTCCGTCACCTCCCTCGTCACCATATTCACCACTCCCTTCGGCCTCCTCGAGACCCTCCTCCTCGTCTTGTCCGAAGACCGCGGCGGTCGCCGCTTCGACGGCGGCGTCCTCGTCCAGCGCCGATCCCGCCGCCTCGACGGGGGCCTCCGTAGGTATGGGCAGGTCTTCAGGGCTCTCCATACGCTCGTTGGAAGTGTGAACTGTGTGCCAGCGAGCGAATCAACGAACGAAGAACTCCCTTGTGTTTGTGGGGGGGCGGCCATGGAACTACCGGCTCGAGGCACTGTGTTGGTTGGGTTTGGTTGGGGCCACTTCTTCACGTTCTTTCTGCGTTCCCGCCAGCGTCGCCCCACCCAGAGGCGGACCCCAAACAATATGAAGGCGTTACAGTCGTCCAAGCGCAGGTCGTCGCGCGGGAAAGGCGAGGTGAACGAGATTAAGGCTCGATTGGACTCGTTGTCCGGTTTGGACGGGCGCCGTGCCGAGGTCGTCGCGGCAAAGCGGGAAACCTTTCAGAAACTGATCAAGCACATGACGACTGGCATCGACATGTCCAGCCTCTTCGTGGGGGCCATGAAATGCTGCGCTCTGAGCAAGCAGGTGCGCACGTCGACCTGCCCGATCGTTTTCGCTCCGACTCGCCTCACCCGTCACTCACCGCGACTCGTTGCCACACGCGCTCGCAGGACCTGCCGCTCAAGAAGATGCTCTATCTGTATATGCGGTCGACGGCTCGACAAAACTCCGAGGTGTCCCTCCTCGTCGTCCAGCAGTTTCTGAACGACACGAACGACATCGACCCGAGGATCCGAGGCCTGGCCGTGCGGTACGTCTGGACGGCGCGTTGTATCCGCCCGACTTCACTTCTCTTACCTTTCCATGATCTCTCTTGCCTTTGTTGTTGAAACAGGTCGATGTGCTCGTTGCGCGTCCCAGAGCTCCTGGAGAGCGTCTTCCCGGTCGTCTCCAAGGGTTTGAAGGACCGGCACTCCTACGTGCGCGAAGTGTCGGTCATTGGCGTCCTCAAATGCTACGAGCAGGATGAGGAGAAGACCGTGGCGCTGGGACTGATCGACGAAATCAAGGGGCTTGCGACGACAGAGCGGGACACGCAGGTCATCACGAGCTGCCTGTACGTGCTGCGGGAGCTTGGCGCACTGCACACGTTGCCCCGTCAGAGGATGATTTCCTTCATGAACAATGTGCGGAGCTTCAGCGAATGGGGACACTGTCTGCTCATGGAGACCCTCCTGGAACACTACCGGCCCGAGACGGAGGCAGAGCGCTTCGACGTGCTCGAGGTTCTCGACTTTGGCTTGAACCACACGAACTCGGCAGTCATACTGGCGACCGCCAAGCTGTTCCTCCACTACACCTCCAACTACAAAGAGCAGTACGATCAGGTCATCCGACTGATCCTCGGCCCGGCCCGCACGCTCATCATGGGCCGGGAGCCGGAGGTTGCGTACGCGGTGCTCCGCAACGTTCACGTCCTAGCAGAGCGGCAACCGGAGCCGTTCCGCGTCATGGTGAACGACGTCTTCTACCGCCCGGAGGACGCAGTCTATCTGAAGATCGCCAAGCTCGACCTGATGGTCGTCCTGTCTCACCTGGACAACGCGTACGATACGGCAGAGGAGGCCTTCGAGTACGCTAGGGACTTTAACGACGACGTCGCAAGCCACGCGGTCGCCTGCATTTCGAGGATCGCCATCAAGGTGGGCAGCGTCGACGGGATCCTCGATCGGCTCTTGTTGTTCCTGAACCACCGGCGCCAGGTCATCGTCGACGAGACAATTATTGCGTTTGCTGCGGCTCTGCATAAATTCCCCGACGCGGCGGAGATTTGCGTGCCGTCCATCGCGCGGGTGGGCTACGGCACAACCGGCTCGCCGCAGGGCCGCGCGGCGTTCGTCTGGATATTGGGACACTTTGGAGACTTGGTGCAGGATGCGCCGTATCTCCTCGAAGAAATATGCGACCAGTACGGGCAGGGTCCGGCGACGAGTGGCGAGGTCAAGCACGCCATGCTCACGGCCTCTGTGGAGCTGTTCTGCGCGCGTCCGGCAGAGTGCATGCCGCTGATGAAGCACGTCCTCTCCCGCGCCCTCAAGGACCCCGATCATATCGTGAAGGAGAAAGCGTCGCTGTACGCCAAGCTCCTGGAGGGCCTCGGCGCTGACGGGACCCGCCGGCTGGTGCGGCTTCCCGCGCTGCCGAGCGGCGAAACCAACGCCACAGACGCGTCGCAAGAGCTGCAGGACATCCTGTTCGACGAATGGAACACGCTGTCCGTGGTCTACGGCGAGCCTTCGAGCACGTTCATTGCAGCGGGGTCGACGATCAAGCGAAGCTTTTCGGCCGATTCGCTCGGTGGTGGCGGCGCCGTCGAGGTCGGCGGCACCGACAGTCTCATCGAGGTCGATGGCGAGGGTGAAGGCGACGTGGACGATGCCATCGGTGGCGATCTCGTTGGCGATCTCGTTGGCGAGCTCGGTGGAATGCTGGGCAGCGCCGACTTGTCGCAGGACGAATCCTCTCTGCTCGATGATGGGTTTTCCTTCCTCGGAGTGAGCCAGGCGCCGACGCCGACCAGCGCAAACGAGCTGACGGCCGCAACGTCAGGCTCTGCACAATCTCCGGCGATGGACGACTTGGACCTGCTGATGATGATGGGTGCCGACGCCGCGCCTGCGGCGCCTCCCGCAGCCGCCCCGCCGACCTACGAGCTCAGGGCGCGTCGCGATGTCGGCATTTGTCAAGACGAGTTCAAGAAACAGTGGAGCGAGCTCGAGATGTTTGCAGTGACGTCGACGTCGCAGCTGGGCTCGTCCGCGGTGGATGACTTGGACCGGCACGTCGAGCAGGCCAACCTCGTGTGCCTCGGCAAGAGTCCGTCCAGGTTTCTCTTCTACGGATGCTCGATGGCCGGATGTGGCGTCTGCGTGTGTATCACCATCTCGGGAATGCAGGCCGCCCTCGACGTCCGCAGCAAGGACGCCGGGCTGGCCGCCTCTGTGAAGGACACGGTCGACACGCTGCTGTGCGTCTTCTAGTCGTCTTCTCGTCGTGAAAGAATCAGCCAATCACTCACATAAATATTCATGCACGTCACAAACCCTTGAGCGCGCTGGTCACCTCGTCGATCCGCATGACGAACCAGTCGGCCCGCTCGGCGACGCCCTCCCGGTAGACGGTCCCTCCATACCCGATGAACAGCTTGGCGCCCCCCTCCCCCTTGGCCTCGGCGTCCGTCGCTCCGTCGCCAACCATGGCGATTGTCTCCAGCCCGAAAGACTTCTTGATGTGCATCACCGCCTCCCTCTTGCCCCCGCTGCGACTCGTAAACTCCTCGGGATCAAAGCCGGCGTACGCCCCGCCCCCGTCCTCGAACAGCAGGCTGTTGGCAAACACATGCGCCTTCGGAATACCAAGCTGCTCTGCCAGCGGCTCGATGATCTGCCTGAAGCCCCCGGACACGAGGAACACCTTGATGCCCCGCTCGCCCAGCACGCCCAGCAGCTCCCGGATGCCTTCCGAGAGAATGTGCGGATGTTCTACCAAAAACCGGTCGACGTCGGCGCGACTAGGGTTCATCGCGTCGAGGCGCGACTTGAGGGCGTCCTGGAAGAGGACGTTCCCGCCCATCGCCTTGGCGGTGAGCTCGCGGACGACGTCGCCGCAGCCCAAAAACTCGGCGAGCTCGTCGATCGACTCGTCCTGGCAAAACGTCGAGTCCACATCAAAGCAGATGCCGTCGAGCTGTCCCAGCGTGGCGATTGTCTCCGCCGTCGGCTCTCTTTGGACCGCGCGGGTGGTGGTGGTCACCCGACGAGGGTGGTCAAGCGACCGCCGCTGCATGGCGCCTTTGTGAAGGTTCGTGCGCGCCTGTACGAGGCCCCGCGTCGGACGGACGATTATGTACATATCGCTGCTTCTGTAGAATTCCACAAGCACCGTCGAAATGCAGTATTGACGATAAAAAGTGTCAATTGAGAATCCGCTCTGGCAGTTCACGCCGCAGCACCACCTGGATGGCCGTCTCGACCACGACCTCCGCCATGTTCCTGTAACTCGTCTGCGTCACGCCGGCAATATGCGGCGTGCAGTAGACGTTTGGATGCTTGAAGAGCGGCTCGTCCGGATCCAGCGGCTCGGCGCACTGCACGTCGAGCCCGCACCCCGCCACCTTGCCCGACTCGAGTCCCCGAAGGAGACAGTCCTCGTCCAGCAGCCCACCGCGAGACACGTTGACGACGATGACGCCGTGCTTGCATAGCCGCAGGAACTCGTCGTTGAGCATGCCCTTGGACTCGGGCGTGAGCGCACACACGAACACGACGATGTCGGCCTTGGCCAGCAGCCGTGCGGCGCCGGCGGCGTCAGACACGCGCGCGTGGTCGCTGACGTCAGGATCGTCGCCGAGACCATCATGCGCGCCGCGAGTCAACACGCACTGCTCCACGCCGAACCCTCGTAACCGCGGCCGGAGCTTGCGGGAGATGTTCCCATTGCCCACGAGGCAAACCGTGGAGCCTTGCAGCATGCGGCCACACGGCACGCCCAGAGATCTCGATTTGATCGATTTTGCCATGGCGTTGATCTGCCGCAGGCAAGCAAGCATCAGAAAGATGGCAAGTTCGCTGCACGAATCGGCGTTTCCCGTGTCCTTGGACGGGATGTTCGTCAGCGCAATCCCGAGGTCCCTCGCCGCCGCAGCATCCACTCCCTCGACCCCAGCACCGTACTGAATGATCAACCGCGCGCGCGTGGCCTTCTCCAGACGGTTCCTGTCCAGGACCGTCATCAGCGGCACCAGCACGTGGGCCTCGGCGATCAGCTCGTCCACCCGCTCCCGGTCTGCCTGCAGCACCGTCACGTTCCCGACTTTCTCTGCGGCTTCTTTCGTGTACAGCCAGCCGTAATGCATTTCCCTCCCGCAGAACAACACGACGACAGAATCGTCCGTCGGCCGGGGGACCGGCCGGGGGGCCGGCCGGGGCTGGATAGACG
>Ga0181582_10000618_pt1 | contig 25626 bp, 23 predicted proteins | sample 071ome_32_FD_132438 | JGI IMG/M metagenome (GOLD analysis project Ga0181582, IMG submission 132438) | Coastal salt marsh microbial communities from the Groves Creek Marsh, Skidaway Island, Georgia - 071405AT metaG (megahit assembly) | ecosystem: Environmental > Aquatic > Marine > Intertidal...
AATCCTGATCCTGGAAGATTTTTACCGCAAGGAACACAGCCTGATCTACCAGGCGATGCAGCACCAGGCCGCTACAAGCAACCCGATCGACCTGGTCACCCTGAGTGAGGCCCTGCATAACGCCAACAATCTTGAGGACGTCGGGGGACTGGACTACCTTGGCGAACTGGTGGCCAATTCGCCGAGTACGGCCAATATTCGTGCCTACGCCAGCATCATTCGGGAACGGGCTATCCAGCGCAAGCTGATCCATGCCGCCAACCAGATTACCGAGAACGCCTTTAATCCGGATGGCCGTGACAGTATGGAACTGCTCGACCTGGCCGAGAAACAGGTATTCAAGATTGCCGACGACCGTCCCCGTGATGGCGGCCCCCGCATCGTCAGCCCGATTGTGGATGATGCCCTGGCGCGCATCGACAAACTGTTCGAGGCCAAGGGCAGCATCACCGGCATCACCACCGGCTTCAAGGATATCGACGAGATGACCTCGGGCCTGCAGAAATCCGATCTGGTCATCGTGGCCGGCAGGCCCTCCATGGGTAAAACCAGTTTTGCCATGAACATGGTGGAAAACGCCATTCTCAATACCGACAGCCCGGTGCTGGTGTTCAGCCTGGAAATGCCTGCCGACAGCCTGGTGGTGCGTATGCTGTCCTCCATTGGCCGGATCGACCAGACCCATATGCGCAACGGCCAGCTTGAGGAAGGCGACTGGGACAAGCTCACCACTGCCGTGTCCAAGATCAAGCACAAGCCGCTATTCATTGATGACACCCCGGGCCTGAGTCCCATGGAAATGCGCTCACGTGCCCGCCGCATCTGGCGCGAACACGGACATATCGGCATGATCATGGTGGACTACCTGCAGCTTATGCAGATCAAGGGTTCCTCCGAAAGCCGGACCAATGAGATCTCGGAAATTTCCCGCTCATTGAAAACCATGGCCCGTGAATTTGATTGTCCCGTGATTGCCCTGTCCCAGCTGAACCGCTCGCTTGAACAGCGCCCCAACAAGCGCCCGGTCATGTCTGACCTGCGTGAGTCCGGTGCAATCGAGCAGGACGCCGACATCATCATGTTTGTGTACCGTGATGAGGTGTACAACGAGGACACGGAAAACAAGGGCGTGGCTGAAATCATCATCGGCAAGCAGCGTAATGGTCCCATTGGCACCAAGCTGCTCAGCTTCATCGGCAAGTACACCCGCTTCGAGAATTACATGCCCCTGAATGACAACTTCAACAGCGGTTATTCGGGCAGCTACGGGCAGGCCGGTTCGGCCCCGTCCAGTAGCGCACCACCGCCACCGCAGTACACGCCTCCGCCATCCTTTGATGACGATGATCCCTTCGGAGACGACTGAGCGTGATACACCGGGTTCAGGCCACCATTGATCTTCGCGCTCTCCAGCACAACTTCCAGATAGCCCGTCAACGGGCTGGCAGCCAGCGTGTGGTTGCCGTGATCAAGGCAAATGCTTATGGCCATGGCCTGGAAGAGGTGGCCGGCGCCCTGACGGATGCCGATATTTATGGTGTGACTGAGGTCCACGAAGCCCTGGCCCTCAAAGCCACGGGAACAGACAAACCCATTGTGGTGTTGCAAGGGCTGATGACGGAGGATGACCTTAACCTCGTCAGCGAACACACCCTGCAGTTGGTGGTGCACAGCGCCGACCAGCTGCCCCTTATCGATCAGCATTTCAGCAAGGCTCCCCCCAAACAGCCCATCACGCTGTGGCTTAAAATGGATTCCGGCATGGGCCGGCTTGGCATCTCCCCGCAGGGGTATGCCACGACTTTCACCGCCCTGAAAGCGCGCCCTTATGTCAGGGAGGTGATCATGATGACCCACCTGGCCAATGCCAGTCTGCCTAATTCTCCCCTGAACCTGATGCAGCTCCAGGCATTTCGCGAGGTAGAAAAAACCTTGTCGGGAGAACACCCGGTAACAAGCATTCCCTCGTCCAGCGGCATACTGGCGGATCTGGATACCGCCTGTGACATCGCCCGCCCCGGGATCATGCTGTATGGTTCCTCGCCGTTCGACTGGCGTGAGGAGAATCTGCGCCGGGAACAGTTTGGCCTGAAAGCGGTCATGACCCTGCAGGCTCGCATCATCGCCGTGAAGGATCTCAGGGCCGGCGACAACATCGGGTATTGTTCCCAGTTCATTTGCCCCACCGACATGCGGGTAGGTATCGTCAGCATGGGCTATGCTGATGGCTACCCCAGCAATGCACCCAATAACACCCCGGTAATGGTGGGAGAAAGGCGCACCACCACTGTGGGGCGGGTCTCCATGGATATGCTGGCCATCGATCTGTCTGCAATGCCGGATGTGGTTGCCGGCGATATTGCCACCTTGTGGGGTAACAACTTGTCGCTGGACGAAGTGGCGGCCGCCACCGGCATACTGTCCTACAACCTGACCTGCAGTATCAATCAGCGCAGAGTCGAATTCGTTTACCGGTAATTGTTCAACAGTACTTGGCTGCAAAAAGGAGACTCTGGGATGGAAATACAGACCATGAAAGGACACTGTCTTTGCGGGCAGGTCAGCGTGGAAGCCCACTCAGTAAACTCCCATACCGGGGCCTGTCACTGCAACATATGCCGCCGCTGGGGTGGTGGTCCGTTTATGGCCGTGGACTGTGGCACTGACGTGAACTTCACCGGTGAGGACAGCATTTCCCGCTACGCCTCCTCCGCATGGGCTGAAAGAGGATTTTGCGCCAACTGTGGTACTCACCTGTTTTATCATCTCAAGGGCAAGGGCCAGTACATGATGCCGGCGGGTTTGTTTGATGCCGAATCACAACTGGTTCTGGACCACCAGATATTCATCGAGGAAAAACCGGCCTACTATGATTTTGCCAATGACACCCACAACATGACCGGTGCGGAAGTCTTTGCCAGTGTAAGTAGTGAAAATGAATAGGCTGACCCTGCATGGCTAAAACCAAAACCGCCTATGTCTGCAGTGATTGCGGCGCCGAATATGCCAAGTGGCAGGGGCAGTGTATTGCCTGTACCGAGTGGAACACGCTGACCCGTATTTCCCTGGGTGCGGCCACCACACCATCGGCTCCCAAGCAGTTCAAACGCAAAGGTATCAGTGGTGATGCCGGTGTCTCCCCCGTGCAAACCCTGGGCGCGATCAGCCTGGAGGAACAACCCCGCTTCACCACCACCATGAACGAGTTCGACCGCGTCCTTGGCGGTGGTCTTGTGCCTGGCTCGGTGTGCCTCATCGGTGGCAATCCTGGCGCCGGTAAAAGCACGTTGCTGTTACAGGTGATGTGCCAGCTGTCCCAGACCATGGAAGCCCTGTATGTCACCGGCGAGGAAAGTCTGCAGCAGGTGGGGATGCGGGCCCGTCGCCTGGGCCTGCCCATGGACAAGCTCAAGATGCTGGCCGAAACCAACATCGAGGAAATCACCCGGGTGGCTGAAGAGTGCCAGCCAAAAATCATCGTGGTGGATTCCATCCAGGTGATGTATTCCGGTGATGTCGCCTCTGCTCCTGGCAGCGTCAGCCAGGTGCGGGAATGTGCCGCCTACCTGATCCAGTATGCCAAGCAAACCGGCACTGCGCTGTTTCTGGTCGGCCATGTCACCAAGGAAGGCAGTCTGGCAGGACCCAAAGTACTGGAACACATGATTGACTGTTTCATGATGCTGGAAGGCAACGACGACAGCCGCTTTCGCACCCTGAGAGGCCAAAAGAACCGTTTTGGCGCGGTGAATGAACTGGGCGTGTTCGCCATGACGGAAACCGGATTGAAGGAGGTTAAAAATCCCTCGGCGATTTTTCTCGCGCGAACTGAAGAGACCTCACCTGGCAGTCTGGTGGTTGTCCTCTGGGAAGGCACCCGTCCACTGCTGGTGGAAATCCAGGCCCTGGTGGATGCCAGCCAGTACAGCAACCCCAGGCGGGTTGCGGTGGGCCTGGACAACAACCGGGTCGCCATGCTGCTGGCCGTGCTGCATCGCCATGGCGGGATGTTCATGGCTGACCAGGATGTATTTGTGAATGTCGTGGGTGGGGTAAAAGTCAGCGAAACCAGTGCTGACCTGGCCCTGCTTCTGGCCATAGTCTCCAGTTTCCGGGACAAGGCCTTGCCACGGGAACTGGTGGTATTTGGTGAAGTGGGTCTGGCCGGAGAAATCCGCCCGGTGCCCAGTGGACAGGAACGCTTGCAGGAAGCTTCCAAGCATGGCTTTACCCGCGCCATCGTGCCCAAATCCAATGCGCCCAAGAAAAAGATCGAGGGCATGGAAGTCATCGCCGTCAGCAAACTCAGTGAAGCCCTGGATGCCCTGTAATGTCTTCTTCACTGATCCCTGAACGCCCCCTGCTTATATCGCCCACCCTGGCAGCCACCATCGGCCTGGAAGAGGCAGTGATGCTGCATATCATCAGTGAATTAATGCTGCGCCTTGGTGTAAATCACGACCAGGGACTCGACTGGGTCACGCTTGGATTGAAGGACCTGTCAGAAGCCCTGCCATTCTGGAGCCTGGCGGATATCAAACGCATCCAGGACAGCCTGCTGGCCAAGGGCTTGATACAGGTCGAGAGCGAAGCAGGGTCCCCGGACAAGTGCCGAATTGCCATCAACCAGCCCGGTCGTCGCAACCCTTCACCACCGGCCACCACGCCTCGGCACCAGCCGCCCCCCCCGAAACCGGCTTCCGTTTACCAGGCATCACCAAGCGGCATTGCCACGCCTATTCCGGACAACTGGCAGCCCAATGAAGACCTTTACCAGTTATGTGAAAAACGCAATATTCCGCGCACCTTTGTCGATGAGCACGTCAGACTGTTTGTCATCAGCCAGCAGGAACGGCGTAAAAACCAGTACTCCTGGCACAACACCTTTTACAAGTACATCGTGCGCGAGTGGGAAAACAGCCGCAGCCACCAGGGCCTGAAAGAGCTGGAAGCCAATATGTCCGCTGACTGGCAGCCCAGCGGCGATGCCTACAACATCCTCGAACATGCCGGCATCAATCATTCCTTTATCGAGGATGCGGTACCGGAATTTGTGCTGTACTGGCGGGAAACCGGTCTGAAAACCAGTACCTGGAATACCAGATTCATTGCCCATGTGCGCAAGCAGTGGGCCAAATTCGAGGCGACGCTGGAACACGACACCTCCCCGACCCTGCTGTCAGAAAACTACCAGCCCAGTGATGAGGTGTATGACGTACTGGCCCTGGCCAATATCAATGAGGATTTTGCCCGCGCCCTGATTCCTGAATTCATCCTGTACTGGCGCGAGCGCAAGGAAGTGTCCTCGTCCTGGCACACCAAATTCCTGCAGCATGTGAAGTACAAGTGGAGTCATCAACAGGAAAACAGCCAGGATTTTGTGCAGAAAGTCACCGACCGCAGCTGGGCCGACTAGAACGCCAGGGCGCTGCTGCCCCCGTTTTCCAAGCCGATGTGATTACTGCTGAAAGGGTACCGAACTATATTCGACCACGATCACATAGGCGTCTTCGCTGGTCTCAACCGTTGAAATCGGATAGGGGTCAGCCTGGGCCAGGCGGAAATACGTGCCTTTGTGTACATGTTCGGAAAGGCTCAATCCCTGAAGCGTCAGGCTAAACCCCGTAATCCGGGTATTACCATCCGCCAGGCTTTCCACCAGCTCAATGAGCACAGTCACCTTGCCGGCAGTAATGCAGACCACATCACTGGGACAGCGGTCTTCTGTCAGCAGTTTGGTGAATGTCAGGGTTGTGTTTTCATTGAACTGAATGGTTTCACCAAAGGTCAGCGTCAGTTGCTGCACCTTGTTTTCTGATCCGTCGCCGCGTTTGAAATCCACCAGTTGAAACTGGCCGGTTTTTGCATCGGTCAGATTCAGGGTCACATCGGTATAGGAGGCCTGATCATCCACCACCAGTGAGGGAAGCTCCAGCATGCCGGTTCTGGTATTAAAGGTGGCGGGCTGCGCCGATAACGCCGCACTGGCAAAAAGCAAAAACAACAAGGTGTACTTCAAGACAACTCTCCTCAACTCAGTCTGCTGCCACCATTACAAAGGCGGATGAATCCGAACTTAATATATCCTGTGTTACAGGCCCAGTTCGGTCAGGCCCGGATGGTCGTCGGGCCTGGGGCCGTGAGGCCAGTGGAATTTTCGTTCGCCCTCACTGATTGGCAGGTCATTAATGCTTGCTCGCCGCACGGCCATGTAGCCGTTCTCATCAAACTCCCAGTTTTCGTTGCCATAGGAGCGATACCACTGCCCGGCATCATCATGCCACTCATAGGCAAAGCGCACGGCAATGCGATTATCCGTGAAAGCCCAGATCTCCTTGATCAGGCGATACTCCTGTTCCCGCGCCCATTTCCGGGTCAGAAATTCCACGATTTCCTCCCGCCCGTTCAGGAACTCGGACCGATTACGCCACTGGCTGTCTGGCGTATACGCCATGGACACCTTCTCGGGATTGCGATTGTTCCAGGCATCCTCGGCAGCACGAACCTTCCTGACGGCAGTTTCATAGGTGAAGGGCGGCAAAGGGGGGCGGGGTTCAGTCATCGGGCACTCTCTCTCGGGAAACAGGAAGTCGGTAGAGGGGTAGTATAGAGCAAAGAGGCAGGAGGCAGGAGGCAGGAGGCAGGAGGCAGGAGGCAGGAGGCAGGAGGCAGGAGGCAGGGACGATGATCGTTTTTCCGGGATAACCGTCAAGTATTTTTTTCCACCTAAAGTAAAACTTAAGTCCAGAAACCCAAAACCCTCCAGAAACAACCCAGCCTCTTGTCTCCTGCCTCCTGTCTCCAGCTCGGAGCGCTGCTGCCAGCACTCTGGCTAATTTAGGGTATACTGCCGGGCACTTATGGACACAAAAAATTCTTCAAACTACCAAACTCTCCTGGTGCTGGTGCTGGCCTTCATCTCGGGCTTCATCATCATGGCGATCGAGTTGTTGGGCGGTCGTATCCTGGCCCCCTACTTCGGCTCATCAATCTACGTCTGGGGCAGCATCATCACCATCTTCATGCTGTCACTCTCGCTGGGCTATCTGTGCGGCGGCAAGCTCTCACTGGGTCATCCTTCCCTGAAAATCTACGGCAGCTTTTTTGCCGCCGCCGCTGTGTTGCTCCTGCCCCTGATTGTCTGGAGCAATGCCATCATGGAAGAAATGTTTTTGCGTATTGAGGATCCCCGCTATGGTTCACTGGTGGTATCCATGCTGCTGTTCTTTCTGCCTACGGCTGTTATGGGCATGATCGCACCCTATTCCGTCCGTCTGCTGGTGGACAGCACCCACGGCAGTGGGCATGTGGCCGGCAAGCTGTATTTCATTTCCACGCTGGGCAGCGCTATTGGCACCCTGGCCACGTCGTTTTACCTGGTGCTGTGGTTCGAGGTGAACCAGATTCTGTTCACCATGGGCGGCACTCTGCTAGCCGCAGGAATCCTTGCTATCATGGCTGGCATGTCAGCCACCACGGAACCCTCATGAGACAAGGACCCTCCTCCCTGGCCAGGCCATACCCCAGATGGCATGGCCTGGTCATCCTGGCCGTATTCCTGGGTTTTGCGAGTTTCAGCGCCTTTGCCCAGAATGGCCTGCGTTATATTCACCAGGAGCGTTCGCTGTACCGCAACATTCTGGTTACCGAGGATTCCCAACGCCGCTGCCTGCGTTTCACCATTACCTCAACCATCGGCCAAAACCAGAGCTGTCAGTATCTCGATCGTCCTGAAGAGTTTGTCTTTCCCTATGCCCGCATGACGCTGTCCAGCCTGCTGGTGCAGGACAATCCTGAACGCATTCTGATTGTCGGCCTGGGCGGCGGCACACTGTCTGCGGCGTACAGCTCGCTGTTTCCCAACGCCGAGATCGTGATTTCCGAAATCGATGATGCCGTATTCCGGGTGGCACGTGATTATTTCGACTTTCAGGAAACCGAACAGGTAAAAGTGCTGGTGGGCGATGCCAGGGTGCATGTGAAACGGGCTGGTCTGCGGGGCGAAAAATTTGACCTGGTGATACTGGATGCCTTTAACGGCGAATACATTCCTGAACACCTGATGACGGCCGAATTCCTCGAGGAAGTCAAAGCCCTGTTGCCAGAAAACGGCATAGTGGTGGCCAATACCTTTTCCACCAGTCGTCTGTATGCGGCTGAGTCAAATACCTATCGGGAAGTGTTTGGCGAGTTTTACAACATCCGCATGAGCGGTACCGGCAACCGGGTCATCGTTGCTTCCCGCCAGGCACTGCCTGACCAGCAAACCCTGGAAGACCGCGCACCGGCCCTGCGTGAACGTCTGGCCCGCTTCGGCATGAACATTCTTGAGTTTCCGAAACTGCTCAGCACAGAAGTCACCTGGGATACCAGTCAGCGCATCCTGACAGACCAGTATTCACCGGCCAATTTGCTGAACAACTAGTTCCCGGCAGGAAGTTAAGCCTGATTGAAAGAATCCCCGCGCCGGAACGGTAATCTCGGGTATACTGCTGCCTGGCAGATTTTACCGGCAGGCTCCACCCCGGGAACCATGGTAAGTATTCATCTGCGCTCAAACACACCAAGACCGCAATGATCAGACCCGAACAGGCCAGACTGATGCTGGCTTTCTTTTTAATTTATTTTATCTGGGGCTCCACGTACCTGGCGATTCGCTATGCCATTGAGAGTATCCCGCCCTTCCTGATGGCCTCGCTGCGCTATACGGCCGCGGGCACGTTGCTGTACCTATTCATGCGCCTGACCGGCTGCCCAAGCCCGACACGTAAACAATGGGGACACCTCACTGTCATTGGCGCATTTCTGTTTGTTGGCGGCAACGGCCTGGTGGTGTGGGCAGAGCAGTTCATCAATTCCGGTCTGGCCGCGCTGTTTGTTTCCCTGCTGCCGCTCTGGTTGATCCTACTGGACTGGTTGTGGGCGGGAGGTCCGCCACCCACAGTACGCGGCCTGGCAGGCATTTGCCTGGGTATCATCGGGGTCATTGTGCTGATTGATCCGGCCCAGCTGACCGCCACCGATATAAACCTCACCGGCGCACTGGTTGTGCTGCTGGCCTCCCCGCTATGGGCTATCGGCTCCATCTATTCCAAAAAAATCCAGCAGCCAAAATCGGTCTTCATGTCAGCTGCCTGCCAGATGCTCGGTGGCGGGATGTGCCTGCTGATCACGGCCACCATGCTGGGTGAGTGGTCCGGCTTTGATCCGTCAGGAATTTCTGCAGTGTCATTCTCCGCCTTTTCCTACCTGGTGATTTTCGGCTCCATCATTGCCATCTCGTCCTATGTGTGGCTTCTTCAGAATGCATCAGCGGCGAGCGTGTCGACCTATGCCTTTGTGAATCCGGCGGTAGCGATATTACTGGGCTGGCTGATAGCCGATGAAGAGATCAATGCACACATCCTGTCTGGTGCCGCCATTATCCTGGCCGGTGTGGTAATGGTTATCAGTGCACAGAACCAGCGCCTGGCAATCAGTCAGCAGGTTGATACCGAACAGGAAGCGTGAATTCCATTTTCCAGTCGAATACCTGGCTTATTTGCGTTTACTGCCATTGCCCCAGAGATTGGCAACAGCCCGGTCACTGCCAAGGGCCCCTATGACCAGGCACACCAGGCCAACACAGAAAAACACGATGACAGGCAATAGTGCCGCGTACTCCCCTTTTCCCTGGGATGCCAGCAGTGAACCCACACTGAGAATGGTAAAAAGCACACCCACCACCAGCAGGATAGTCCTGCTGGAGGCTTTGTAGACATAGGGCGCATCGCCTTTCTCAAAGGGCTTGAGAATAAATCCAAAAACGCGGGTAAGTACGGCTTTCAACGTATGTCCTCAATGATGACGGGCTACCAGATTTTCACGCGCTCTTCAGGTGCCAGGTACATGGCGGCACCAGCAGGCACATCAAAGGCCTCATACCAGGCATCAAAATTGCGGACTATGCCATTGGTCCGGGCTTCGCTGTGGGAGTGAGGGTCCGAGGTGATGCGCATTTCGAGATTTTCATCACGGTACAGGCGGCGCCAGACCTGGGCCCAGCCGATAAAAAAGCGCTGGTCGCCAGTCAAACCATCAATCACCGGAGCCTCCTCGCCTTTGAGCGACATATGGTAGGCCTTGTAGGCCACGGCCAGACCAGAGAGGTCGCCGATATTTTCACCCAGGGTGAATTCCCCATTCAGGTGCTTGCCTGGCAAAACCTCGATCTGGTTGTACTGTTCCACCAGGGCTCGTGCGCGCTCGGAAAAGGCCGCTGCATCTTCCTCCGTCCACCAGTCTCTCAGGTTGCCATCGCCGTCTGACTTGCGGCCCTGGTCGTCAAAACCGTGGCTGAATTCATGGCCAATCACCGCACCAATACCGCCATAGTTCACGGCATCATCAGCCTCCACGTTGAAGAACGGCGGTTGCAGGATGGCTGCCGGAAATACGATCTCGTTCATGGGCGGGTTGTAATAGGCATTGACCGTATAAGGGGTCATGAACCATTCCCCGCGATCGATAGGGCTGCCCAGTTTGGCCAGTTCCCGGAAATGCTCCACTTCGCGTGAACGCTGGATGTTGCCCACCAGGTCCTGTGGATCAACGGTCAGGGCCGAATAATCTTTCCAGGTTTCAGGGTAGCCAATCTTGGTGGTGAACTTGCGCAGTTTTTCCTGGGCCTGTTCCTTGGTTGCCGGTGTCATCCATGGCAGTTCATCAATACCTGCCCGAAAGGCCTCCCGCAGGTTCTCCACCAGCTGGTCCATACGCACCTTGGCCGCATCCTGAAAATGTCTTTCGACATAGAGTTTGCCAACCACTTCGCCAAGTGCCGCATCGACAGCATCCACGCCCCGCTTCCAGCGTGGACGGTTTTCCTCGAGCCCCCCCAGGGCCTTGCCTTCAAAAGCAAACTGGGCATCCACAAAATCCTGGCTCAGATAGGCTGCCAGGGAATCCACGTATTTGAAGCTGGAATAATCTTTCCATTGTTCCAGGGTAATGTCATTCCAGATGCTGTTCAGCCCTTCGATGTAGCTCGGCTGACGGATAATGTAGGTGGTCTCATCCACCCCCAGCGCCTTCATGAAGGCATCCAGATTCATATCGGGCGCCAGACCGCCCAGGTCATCCAGGTTGATCTTGTTATATGTGAGTTCGCGCTGGCGGTTTTTCACCCGGTCCCAGTGGGCCTGGGCAATGAGAAACTCAATGCCGAGAACTGAACGCGCCGCCTCTTCGGCACGGTTATAACCGGCAAGGGTCAGGACTTTTTCGATATAGGAGCTGTAGGCATCGCGTGCCTGCTGATGGGACTTATCATCTTCAGACAGATACCAGTCTCGATCCGGCAGGCCCAGTCCCCACTGGCTCAGGTAGCTGATGTACTGGTCAGACTGTTTCGCGTCATTGTCGATATAGACACCAATCGGCAACTGAACGCTGATGTGATTCAGCTCGGCCATTTTTACCAGCATCTCATCCTTGCTGGAGACAGCTGCGATATCTGCCAGCGTTTCCTGCAATGGTGCGGCACCGAGTGACTCGACCCTGTCTTCGTCCATGAAACTGGTAAAGAAATCGCCCACCTTCTGGGTATCAGATCCCGTCTGCGCCTCAGCGGCCGCTGCCTCTTCAATAATGACCCGCAGGCTGGCCTCAGCTTCATCACCCAGGGCCGTGAATGCGCCGTAATTGGATTTGTCGCTCGGGATCGGCGTATCGCGCAGCCAGGAGCCATTCACATAACGGTAAAAATCATCACCCGGGGCAATACTGTTATCGAAGTTGTCGAATTCAATGCCGGATCCCAGGACAGGCTCCGGCACGGGAATAGTCGCTGGAGCCTGATCCTGAATGGCAGAGTCCTGGCCACAGGCTGCCAGCAGCAACACTGACAACAGCATGCAGGAACGAAGAGATACGTTTTTGGTTTTCACGAGGTTCATCGGGTTGCACCTGACTGAAATGAATACATCAATGACAAAGAGCCCGAAAGTATAGCGACTCTTTCAGGACAAGTGAAAAAAGCCGGTTTCTACCGGCTTCATCAGGGGATCAGACTGTTGGACGCGCTGTTCGGAAGAAGTGTTCGCGGTAATAACGCAGTTCATCGATGGAATCCCGAATATCTTCCAGTGCCTTGTGTGAGCCCTTCTTTTTAACGCCATCGGCGATATCCGGACGCCAGCGCTTGGCCAGCTCCTTGATGGAACTGACATCCATGTTCCGGTAATGGAAAAAGGCTTCCAGCGAGGGCATGTAGCGGGCCAGGAAGCGGCGATCCTGGCAGATACTGTTGCCGCACATTGGCGAAAAGCCCCGTTCACAGTACTGGCTGAGAAACTGTATTGTGGCCTGTTCGGCTTCGCTTTCGTTATTGGGACTCAGCTTCACCCGCTCGATCAGGCCGGACACGCCATGGTGGTGTTTGTTCCAGTCATCCATGCCTGCCATGATGTGCTCGGGCTGGTGAACCGCCAATACGGGGCCTTCAGCCACAACCTGCAAATCAGTGTTGGTGATGATGGTGGCGATTTCGATGATGCGGTCTTCTTCCGGAATCAGCCCGGTCATTTCCAGGTCGATCCAGATGAGGTGCTGCTTTTTATCCATGGTGGCCCGGCTTCTACTTCTCAAGGGTCAGAACAGGTTTCACTATAATTAAATAGGGAGGCCCAGGTAAAGTCTTTGCTAGAATTGATATATGAAGAAAAAACAGCTCAACCGGCGCCAGCTGTGGCGCATCCAGAAGAAGCAGGAGGCCTATGCCGATCGGGCTGCGAAAAAAGATGCCCGGCTCGAACAATCACTGGATACATCCACGCTGGGTGAAGAACAGAAAGGCATTGTCATTTCCAATTTTGGCCAGCAGCTGGATATCGAGGCACTGGAAGGTGAGCAGCAGGGGAACATTTTCCGCTGTTTCCAACGATCGAACATCGAGTCACTGGTCACCGGTGACTATGTCATCTGGCAGGAAGGGGATCCTGTCGGCGTGGTGATTGCCGCACTGCCCCGTGATAATATTCTGGAACGTCCGTCCAGTTTTGGTGAACTGCGCCCGGTAGCCGCCAACATCGACCAGATTGTTATCGTGATCGCCCCCCTGCCGGAACCGTTCAGCAATCTCATCGACCGTTACCTGGTAGCGGCCGAACATTACGGGATCAAACCGGTGTTGTTGCTCAACAAGTCTGACCTGATCAATCATGACAACGCGGATATGCTGGAAAACCTGCTGGGCATTTATCGTGATATTGGTTACACGGTCATTACAGCGTCGAGCAAAGTGGGTGATGGACTGGAACAGCTCAAGACCGTACTGGATGACAAGACTTCCGTTTTCGTGGGGCAGTCTGGCGTGGGCAAATCCGCCCTGGTCAACAAACTGCTGCCCGGGGTCGACACCCAGGTAGGGCAACTGTCTGATGCCGCCGACAAGGGGCGGCATACCACCACCTCGGCAAGGCTCTATCACTTTCCGGATGGCGGCGACCTGATCGACTCCCCCGGTATCCGGGAATTCCACCTGGAGCATCTGGATCGGGAAACCCTGCTGGACGGTTTCCTGGAGTTTCGTCCCTTTCTGGGTCACTGCAGATTTCGGGACTGCCGGCATGACCAGGAACCCGGCTGCCGGCTGAAACAGGCCGTGGAAGAGCACGACATTCATCCCGAGCGAATGACCAGCTTCCGCCACATTCTCGACACCCTTGAGAACCCGCTTTAAATTTACCCCTGTCGCCTGATTCAGTTAGAATCTGACTTTATTTGGATAACGGACGTGTCATGACAGCCAAACTCGATCTCATCATCGAACCGGAAACCCTGGAAAGCGCCCTTGCTAACGACAACCTGCTGATTGTTGATGTCTGCCAGGCGAGCACCTATGCCGAGGTTCACGTCCCCGGTGCCGTTCATGTCAACCCGGCCGAACTGGTGTCAGGTGTACCGCCTGCCACGGGCAAACTCCCGGAAAAAGCACAACTGAACGCCATGTTTTCCAGAATTGGCTACAGCCCCGACAAGCACATCGTGGTTTACGATGACGAAGGCGGCGGTTGGGCCGGCCGTTTTATCTGGACGCTCGATATCATTGGGCACACCGGGGGGTATTCCTACCTGAATGGCGGCATTCATTCCTGGTACAAGGAAAGTCATCCGGTGGAAACAGCTCCTGTCGAGCCAGCGCAGACTGATGTTGATGTGAACCTGTCCACTGGTGTCCTGGCTGAGCTGGATGATGTTCTGGCCTCACTAGATGATCCGGACACCATGATCTGGGACGCTCGCAGCCATGAAGAATACACGGGTACCAAGCAGTCCTCTGCCCGAGGCGGACATATACCCGGAGCAGTCAATCTCGACTGGCTGGACACCATGGACCGGGATAACAACCTGCGCCTGAAACCCCTGGATCAACTGGCCGGCATGCTTGCCGACCTCGGTATCACTGACGGGAAAAAAATCATTACCCATTGCCAGACCCACCACCGTTCCGGCCTGACTTACCTGATTGCCAAGGCCCTGGGCCTCGACGTCCGCGCCTACGATGGTTCCTGGTCCGAATGGGGAAACCTGCCAGATACCCCTGTTGAGGTCTGAGTCCCTGGCAGCCTGCCAGGCTTGAATCCCCCATGAAATCCCTGTTCATTCTGTTCCAGCATCTGGTGCCCCAGCACCTGTTATCCCGCCTGGTTGGCAAACTGGCGGAATGCCGTACTGCCTGGCTTAAAAACCTGCTTATTCGCCGTTTCATTTCCCACTACGGGGTAAACATGACCGAAGCCCTGCAGGAAAACGCAGAGGATTACCCCTGCTTCAATGCTTTTTTCACCCGTCCTCTGAAACCCGGCATGCGTCCGGCAGATTCGGCACCGGGGCTCATCGTCAGCCCGGCTGATGGTGTGATCAGTGCTGCCGGCGACATTCAGGGCGACACCCTGTTTCAGGCCAAGGGCAAGGATTTTTCCCTCACGGCCCTGGTCGGCGGTTCACGGGAACTGGCTGATGAATTCAGGAATGGCAGCTTTGCCACCGTTTATCTGTCTCCCAGGGATTACCATCGGGTTCACATGCCTCTTGCCGGAACGCTGCGCCAGATGGTCTATGTGCCGGGCAAACTGTTTTCGGTCAACAAAACCACCAGTGAAAACATTGACAGCCTGTTTGCCCGAAATGAAAGGGCCGTTTGTATATTCGATACCGAGGCTGGCCCGGTGGCTGTCATTCTGGTGGGCGCCATGATCGTGGCAGGCATCGAAACGGTGTGGGCCGGACAGGTGGCACCGTCCAGATCAGGACTTGTTGAGACTGACTTTGCCAGTGACGTGACCCGGATCAATCTTGCCCGAGGGGAGGAGATGGGCCGCTTCAAGCTGGGCTCCACGGTCATCCTGCTCTTTGGCCCTGATGCCGCATCCCTGCAGGAAAGCCTGGTAGCGGACGCCCCCTTGAGAATGGGCGAAACCATCGGCCAGGTTACGTTAACAGCGAACAGCTGAATCCCGTTTGAGCGTCATTCCTTCCAGGCATCTGAGGATGGTGCCGGTGGCGCCGCATCCACGTTATCCATCACTTCCCCGGAAGATTTTGGCAACGTGCTGTCCTGCCTGATCACAACCGTGCCGGCAATCTTGTCGTGAAACCCCTGCTTGCGCCTGTCGATGCCCACCCAGATAAACCCCAGGAACAGGGGCAGCATGGACAGATAATAGCCCAGGTAGCGCAGCAGCAACCGTCCAAACGGCGGATGCTGTAATGTCCTGGCATCCACAATATAAATACCCATCATGATTTTGCCAGGCGTGGCTGAACGGTATTGCCAGAAGATCACCACGGCCAGGATGGGCAGGCCGTAATTAATGATGTCGTAGGCCAGCCCCGGAGATTCGGTAACGAAAAAAACGCCCGGGCCATAAAACATCAACAGCAGCGGAATCATGATCATCAGCAGCAGAATGGAGTCGAGTACGGACGCCAGAAAGCGGATCCAGAAACCGGCATACGCCACGGAAGGGGGGGCGGGTTCCTGTCGTTCACTTTCAGCGGAAGTCTGAACGGTTTCCTCTGTCATACACATGCCTCCTGTGCCACGTAACCACTTACCGGGGATAAGTGGACCGCGCTCATCTTAGCACGGGCTGCCAGGGAATCCTCAGACCCGGTCAACCGGGAAGCTGATCACATCACGAATGTGTAGCGCACCGATTTTGAGCATCAACAGGCGATCGACTCCCACCGCCACACCGGCGCAGTCCGGCAAACCATGCTCAAGCGCGGCCAGGAAATGCTGATCCACGGTCACCCCGGGCAGGCCCAGGGAAGCACGCAATTCCAGATCCTTTGCAAAACGACGCTGCTGCTCACTTGCATCCGTAAGCTCCAGGTAGCCATTGGCCAATTCCATACCGGCAATAATCAGCTCAAAACGCCGGGCCACAGCATTGCCGGATTCATCATCGGTGATTTGCGACAGGGCGGCCTGGGATGCCGGATAATTGTGAATGAAAACCGGTTCCTGCAGCCCCGGCTCGATACAGTGGCTGAACAGCAAATCCAGCCAGTGATCGGGGTGCTCACTGTCAAAGGCGATATCCAGAGATTGCGATGCCAGCGCTTTCAGCTCTGCAAGCGTGGCATGGAAAGGATCAACATTCAGGGTTTCAAGAAACAGTTCCCGGTAAGTTACCCGTCGAGGGCTGTTGCAGTTGAGCATGCCGCACACCAAATCCTCCACTTCCTGCATCAGGTCATCCAGTGAAAATCCCGGTCGATACCATTCCAGCATGGTGAATTCAGGATTATGGCGTTTACCGGCTTCCCCGTTTCGAAAGGATTTTGCCAGCTGGTAGATGGGGCCGCTGCCGGCTGCAAGCAGGCGCTTCATGGCAAACTCGGGAGATGTCTGCAGGTACCCCTTTTGTTCTGCGCAGCCTGGGGCATCGAACAGGACATGCATCGGATCCAGATTGGGATCGGTGCCCGAAGCTGAGGAAAGAATGGGCGTGTCTACTTCCAGCACCTGCCGCTGCGCAAAAAAAAGGCGGATTTGCCGCAGCAATTCCGCCCTTTGCTCGAGCATCTCCCGGCTGGTGGTGGGCTGCCAGTCAGACTGCACCATGCTTAACCACCAGTTGAAATCTGCACAGTATTATTTTTTGACCCGGTTCTGGTATTCACCGGTTCGCGTGTCCACACGCAATACATCACCGATTTCCACGAACAGAGGCACTTTGACAACAGCACCGGTGGTCAGTGTGGCCGGCTTGGTGCCGCCCTGGGCGGTATCACCCTTGAGACCGGGATCGGTCTGTGCCACTTCCAATTCGACAAAGTTCGGCGGAGCAACGTTAATAGGCGCTTCGTTCCAGACAGTGACAATGTAGGATTCCTGTTCTTTCAGCCAGTTCAGGGCATCTGCCACTGCACTCTTGTCTGCAGCCACCTGCTCATAACTGCCATCGGTTTTCATGAAATGCCAGAACTCACCATCCGTGTAGAGGTATTCCATGTCGGATTCGTTCACGTCAGCGCCTTCAATGGATTCACCGGATTTGAAGGTGCGCTCCCAGACACGACCATTGAGCAGGTTGCGGAACTTCACCCGGTTGAAAGCCTGGCCTTTGCCCGGCTTGACGAATTCATTTTCCAGAATGGTGCAGGGGTCACCTTCCAGAAGGACTTTCAGACCGGATTTAAATTCATTGGTGGAAAAGGTAGCCATGAAAATAACCTCTATATTTAGCGCCTGGCCGCAACTTGTGCCGGAAAAGTTGCGCATGATACCTGTGACCGCTCAAGAGTGCTACTATTCCGCTCGCCGGTAATCACCGGTTTTTCAGCACTTCACCCCGGGTTTACGGAGCTGGTTTTGAATACAGTCGCCCTGAAACAGCACGCTTCCTGGCAGGAAATCCTGGCCAGCACCATCAACTCCAGCGAGGAGCTGTGCCGTTTGCTGGAGCTCGATCTGGAGGCTCTACCTGAGGGGCATCCCCTGCTTGCCGGTTTTCCTGTCCGGGTACCTGTGCCTTACCTGTCCCGCATTGAGAAGGGTAATCCGGACGACCCCCTGCTGCTGCAGGTGTTTCCGTCAATTCAGGAAGCCCGGCATGTGCCGGGATTTTCTGACCTTCCCTTGCAGGAGTCTCAGGTCAATCCGGCATCCGGCATTCTGCACAAGTATCACGGCCGCGCCCTGCTACTGCTGACATCTGCCTGTGCCATTCACTGCCGCTACTGTTTTCGGCGCCACTTTCCCTATGCCCAGACCATACCCGGTCGCCAGGCGTGGATGGAGAGCCTGGACTATCTGAAAGAAGACACCAGTATCCGTGAGGTGGTTTTCAGTGGCGGCGACCCGCTGACACTCCCGGACCGCTCCCTGGCCTGGTTCCTGGATGCCCTGGCTGACATTGATCACATTCAGACCGTGCGGATTCATACCCGCCTGCCCATCATGATTCCCCAGCGTGTCACGCGCACCTTGTGCGAAATACTGGCAAAACCGTCAATGCGGACTATGCTGGTATTACATGCCAACCATGCCCGGGAACTGGATGGCGATGTGGACCTGGCCTGCCAGAAATTACGCAATGCCGGCGTCACCCTGCTTAACCAGAGTGTACTGCTCAGGGGAATCAATGATTCGGTTACTGCGTTGGAGTCCTTGAGTGAACGGCTGTTTTCAGCCGGTGTACTTCCTTATTACCTGCATATGCTGGACCGGGTAAATGGTGCCGCACATTTTGACGTTGATGACAATACCGCCTCAACCCTGGTCAGATCTCTCCAGCAGCGTCTTCCGGGCTACCTGGTACCCAAGCTGGTCAGGGAAATACCCGGTCAACATTCAAAGATACCCGTCATGGATATGACATAAACCGGCATCAGCCCACCACCATGAAAAGGATTTTCAGGCGTGGACACAACAGACACTTTCAGGCTCGGAATCTTCGCGGCTCATAACGATGCCACCAACAGGATTCTGGCACAGCTGCGGCAGGCTGGCCTTTCATTGACCGCCAGCCCCTGGCCCGGGCCGGACCTGGCCATCAGTGAGTTGCAAAATCCCCGGTTCAGTTGCCTGCTCCTGCTTGATGAAGGTTCACTGCCCACCGCAGAGATTTTCAGCTTGTTGGCGGCATCGCAATTCACTGTGCCGCTAATTCTGGCCCAGAAGCCTGAAGCCGACACCGTGGAACGGCAACCGACTCTGGATTGCCTGCACCTCAGCTGGACGCACGACAGTCATGTGATAACGGCTATCCGGCAGGCCGCCTCCCTGCAAAAGGCGCTATCCAGATCCAGGCATCTGGAATATCAGCTTCAGGAGATGAGCCGATCCCGGGAATTGCTCCTGGGCGAAAACCTGCCTGCCATCGCCCTGGTGAGAGAGGGCCGCCTGCTGCAGGCCAACACTGTATTTCATGAGCTTCTCCGATGTGATGACCCCCGGGACTTGCAAGGCAAGCCATTGGCTGACTTTTTCCGCCAGGAAGACCGGGACAAGGTTGGACAGTGCCTGTCCATGCAGCTGCCGGACAATGAGGATGCCGTACTGGTCAGTTCTGAAATCCATGGCGGACAACGCTTTGTGCTGCACTGTACCTCCAGCCTATACCAGGGTGATGTATGCACCCAGGTCATGGTTCGCCCGGCGCCAGCCAATCCGTCATACGCCCGACAAAAAGCCAGTATGCAGCATCAGGATCTGGTCACGCGCCTGGATAATTTGCCCTATTTCCAGACACGCCTGGAGTCAGCCATAGACAAGGCCTTGAACCTGCAGACCAGCAGCCTGCTGCTTGTGGTCAGGTTTGAAAATTACATGGCGCTGCAGGACAGAATTGGCAGGACCGGAACCGGCAAGGTTCTGATGGATATCAGCGAGTTCCTGCATGCCGAACTCAATCGTCCTTTTACAGCCTGCCGTTTGTCAGACAATGAGTTTGCTGTACTGCTGTTTGATACCACCATGCAGGAAGGTACTGATCTGATCGATTTCATCAACCGGCAAATAAACAATGCCTTGATGCGTGCAAGCGAACACCAGGTCAATACTTCTGCCACCATTGGCGTTGCCACCATCAATGAATTTTCCCTGGATAGTGAAGCCATGATATGCCGGGCCCGCAGTAATGCCGTTATTGATGCAAAAGGACTCACTGCTGTTCCTGACATGGGCTTACAGCTTAAAAGCGCCCTGCAGAAACAGGATTTCAGGTTGCTGTTTCAACCCCTCGTCAGTTTTCATGACAATACACGGCATCGCTATGAAGTCCTGGTGCGCATGACAGAAGATGACGGTGCACTGAAATCGCCTGCACAGTTCATGCCGCGGGCAAACCTGGAGAACCTGGGTGAAGCCATCGACAAGACCGTCCTCGGACTGCTGTTTTCCCGTCCCCGTCTGTTTGCCGCAGAGCAGAATATGTTTTTTATTCACGTCAGCAGCAACACCCTGGCCAATCTGACCCTGCTGCCCTGGCTGCATCGGCGCCTGCATAAAAACCGCTTCCTGTCAGACAAACTGGTCATCCAGATCAGTGAACTGGACTATCTATACAATTCACGACAGGTCCTGGCATTTGCCGATTGCCTGGCAAAACTCAATCTGCCGCTTGCCCTGACCTCGTTCGGCAATACCATGGATCCCCTGGTCACCATGTCAACCCTCAAACCGGCACTGGTCAGGCTTGATCATTCCCTGACCAGGGAGCTGCCTTACAGCATGGAGCAGCAGCGCAGTATCCGGAAACTGATTCAGCAGGCTCATGCCCGGCAAATCCAGGTTGCTGTGACACGTATAGAGGATCTTGAAACGCTGCCCCTGTTTTGGGACCTGGGTGTGGATTATGTAGAGGGATACAGTATTCAACCGCCGGACAGCCGGGCTGAATTTTCATTTCCCCAGAAAGAAGTGATTGATTTAAATGCCGACTTTTCTCCCCGTCTTGCCCAAGACAGGATAAAATGACGTCAAACGTCGTTTCGGTAATGCCGGATAATAACCAGAATAACCCTTTAAACAGGCCATTACGTGCAGCAGTCATCGACTTCCATCCAGCCCAGACACAAAATTGCCCTGAGCTTTTCGCTGTTACTGGCTGTTGCTGCCACCGCCTTCTGGCTGTTGTTTCAAACCGAACTCCAGCGCTCTCTTAATGACTACAGCACCATATTGGGAGCGACACTGGCTGAGCAGACAGCATCCTCGGTCAGGGAACTGGTCCTGGTGGATGATCTGCTGGGCCTGAACGTCGAGCTGTCGCAACTGGTGCGCAATGCCAACATCAACTTTGTCAGCGTGCATGATGTCGACAACAACCTGCTGGCCAGCGCCGGCCAGAGCAATCCGGGCACCTCTGAAGACGCCATCTTCACTGCGCCAATCAAGGTTCAGGAAGCCACGGCAGGGACGCTTCGTTTACACCTGGATCTTGGTGCCATCGATAACGCCCGCAAAAGACTTCTCAATATTTTTCTGCTGGTGCTTGGCATTTCCCTGGTTCTGGTCGTGAGTACAGCCTATGCCCTGGCCGGCAGCCTGCGCACCCGACTGATGAACATGGCTGATCAGCTGGCCGCTCACCTGGATGAAGATTTTCTGGAGGATGATGACGACAATAACGAAATCTCCCGTCTGCAATCCGTTACCGCCGGCCTGCTGGCAACCCTGCAGGACAAGGAAGAACAGCTGCTGAAAACCGGCATTTGGCAAAGCGAGCATCCGGAGCTTGAACATCAGGCCGCCCGTATCGGCGCCAGCATTCTTGTGGTCAAGGTCGTCAATGCCAACACAGCCATCGAACTTCTGCATCCCGACACACTGACCTCCCTGTTGCAGGAATATCACACCTACCTGGATCATGCGGTTAAATTGTATGGTGGCGATTGCTACCGCTTGAGTGGTGAGTCGGTCATGGTTTGTTTTGACAGCGCCACTTGCGGAGAGAAGCATAGCGTCAATGCCCTGTATAGTGCAGGGCTTTTCCAGACCATCATGTCTGCCATCAACGAGCAGCACCGGAAACAGGGCCGACAGGTGCTGGAATTCCGAATGGCCATACACAGTGGTGATGTCTTTTTGGCGCCAGCCATTTATCACCCGGGTTCAGGCGGTGATGCCGTCAACGGTGTGATGGGAAAAACCATTGATGTCGCCTATTTCCTTTCCAAGCAGGCCAGGCCGCATGAACTGGTCATCAGTGAATCAGCCAGTTCCCGGGCACGAAAATTCCAGGGCTTTGATATCGCCGGCCAGAACCAGGTAAGCATGCCCGCAGACAATATGTCTTTTATGGCATATATTCTCGCCAATGGCTTCGCATCACAAATGGACAATATCCAGAACCAGTGTGCGCATATCCTGGAAATGACAGACTATTGAGCCAGCAGGAACAACTTTCTCGTTAAGCAGCAAATCAAGAATTGCGAATGGATGATTCAATTCACGTAGGACACCCCTTTTTCTTCCCGACCCAGGTTGTACTTGTCGACGACAATCCTGACTTCCTGGATGGGGTAACCCTGATGCTGGACAAGAACCTGAGCTTCAGAAAATTCCATTCCGCCACCGAAGCCCTTGACTATGTCAACCAGGGGCACCGGCAGGTTCACTTTCTGGAACGCTGCTACAGCAACTACAAGACAGGCCCCTCGGATTCTGATTCCCTGTCACACATCAATATCGCCAGGTTGCACGAGGAAATTTTCAACCGTTCCCGGTTTCAGACCTGCTCAACAGTTATCGTGGATTATTCCATGCCGGAAATGAATGGCCTTGAGTTTCTCATGGAGCTGAAAAATCCCTTTATCAACAAGGTGCTGCTGACAGGCCAGGCTGATACGGAACTGGCGATCAAGGCATTCAACAAGCAGTTGATTGACCAGTACATTGACAAGCATGACTCTCGCCTGAAACAGCTGCTTAACCAGACCATCTCAAGCTTTGAAGACCAGTATTTCCGGCAGAGTTTCAAGCTGATTACTGACCCGTTGATTGCCAATAATCATGACACCTTTCTGACCAACGCCGGGTTCCAGAAATACTTCACGGAACTGCGGGCCAAGACCCGGTGCATGGAGTACTACTTGATAGAAATGCCCCATTCCGGCTACCTGATGGTCGACCGTCACGGCAAGAAACGCATTCTGCTGGTCTTTACAGCCACTGAGATCCAGCACCACTGCAACCAGCTGCGTATAGCCAATGCCCCGGAATCCTTGTTGAACTCTGTTCTTGCAGGCGAATTGCTCCCGATTTTTGACATCAGGAACCAGGATGAAACCATTGATGCCCGCTTCATTGAAAACCGGGAAAAATACTACCAACCGGCAGTCAGGATTGAGGGCAGTAAACATTACTATGTCACCAGCCTGTCAGATGACAGTCTTCCGGAATCGTGCCAGGGAGACATTCTCCCCTTTGCAGACTTTCTGGAAAGCAATTCAATAGATAGTGAAATTCTTCACTAGGCCCCTAACTGGGGATTTGTGACCACCTACACCGGTGGCAGCGTAATGGTGAACTCGGCGAAAGCACCGGGTTCTGACTTGCAGGTTATATCACCGTCAAAGCTCTGAATGGTTTGCCGGCAAAAAGCCAGACCAACACCCGTGCCTTCCTCACGGGTGGAGAAGAATCCTTCAAATACCCGCTCAATGATATCTCTAGGAATACCTTCGCCCGTATCATGAAAGGTCAGAACATTACCTCCCTTCCCGGGCGTTAGGGTAATGACTATTCCGCCTTCCAATGCCGAACTGATCGAGTAAAGGGCATTTTTGAGAAGATTGAATATGACGTAAATAAAAAGTGTGTCCAGTCCCCGGAAATAGAAATCATGGTCCAGGTTAAGTATGACCTTTTCCCTTTCGCCCCGCTTGAACGGATAGCGGTCGACAGCCTGCTGGACACAGGCGCGTGCCGAAAAGATACCAAAATTTGATCTGTCGACAGCATTGTCTCGCAGGTTCATCAACAGCATGTCGATGACGCTATTCGCCTGGTCAACCATCAGTGAAATCCGCTGGGGCGTTGACGCCAGAATAGCCAGATGCTCTTCCCGGATACTGGGGGTGCTTTCCGGGCGGGCTTCTTTTGCCTTCCGGTAAGTTTCCACCAGGACTGGCAAAAAATCTTCCACGCCGGCCATGGTCGCCCTGACACCCGATAGCGGCGTTCTCATTTCATGGGCGATGTTGGCACTTAAACGCTGCATCACATGCAAGCGTTCATTGTTGTTAAGCTCTGCCCTGTGCAGCAGCTCATCAACATTCTGGTCCCGCTCTATGATATCGCTCAGACGACTGGCAAAATATTCCAACACCCTGAATTCGTATTCCTTGATGGTGCTCTCCAAATCCGCAAGCACCAGGAGAACCTGGTTGACGTCGATATGGTACAGCGGTTCGAAACCCATATTCCGGCACCATGCCTTGTCCTCGTCACTTTTTGGCGTGTGAACAAATATATACTTGCAACCGCTGGCCTGCGCCTGATTAAACGCCGGTATACACATAACAGGTGCCCGGATATGGCTGAAACGTTTTAACAGGCCGAGCTCTCGGATGGAGACCAGTTTTTCCGTGGGTGCCAGTTCATCCAGCCACGCCCAGGCCCTGTCCAGGGAAGCACTGTTCTGTAATCTTGGGGAGGAAAACGGATTGTCCTCATCATCGCGGCCCTGTGCAGTGAAGGTTTTGGCCCAGCAAATCCCGACGACATTGTCCTCGTGATACAACAGCGTTAAAAAATTTTCCTGATGCACCGTGTCCTGGAGTTTTTTCCGCAGCTCGTTACAGGCTGTTTCAACAGACCACTTTTCATGCCACTTCTCGTAAGCGAGTTGTACATAGCATTCTGCGATAGCCGTGAACCGGGAGACATCAAGCTCTTGGAGTGCAGTACCGGAATAGGAGGCAATACGGCAACTGCCGTCTGTCATCTGGCCAAGCATGGTGTTCAGACGGGCGATATTGAGACTGGAATGCAGCCGCTTTCCTTCCACACGCTCAGCTGAGGATGAGGCGACAGCATCCGTTTGCTTGCCGAAGGCGGCGTTCTGGCTGTCCTGGTTTTCGGTATCTGACATGGGTTTCACACCGGGAAGTCAACGGTCCCGGTCTCCGTTCTGACCTTGTCACCGAGAATAGCATACAGAAAAGCGGCATATTTGAATAAATATGCCGCTTTTCTAATCAGCCGGGGAATATTATTTGTCGTTGACTTCCACCCGATCCACTTTCTGGAAGCCCCGTGGCAGTTTGTTGCCACGTCGTCCACGCTCCCCGCGATAGTGCTCCAGGTCAGTCAGTGACAAATGCATAGGTCGTTTGCCGGAATGAATGGTAAGTATCTGCCCTTCCCTGAGCACGGCAATAGCCACCACGTATTCAATCCGCTCCGCCACACGGGACGAAGGTATATTGATAATCTTGTTACCCTTGCCTTTGGGAAGTTCCGGCAGTTCCGAGAGTTTGAACATCAGCATCCTGCCTTCGTTACTGATACTGACGACTTCACAGTTGTCGATATCGTTCACGGTGACAGGCGGCAGTACCTTGCTGCCTTTGGGCAGCGACAGCAAGGCTTTACCAGCCTTGTTCTTGCTCACCAGGTTTTCAAGT
>Ga0181582_10000638_pt1 | contig 25253 bp, 14 predicted proteins | sample 071ome_32_FD_132438 | JGI IMG/M metagenome (GOLD analysis project Ga0181582, IMG submission 132438) | Coastal salt marsh microbial communities from the Groves Creek Marsh, Skidaway Island, Georgia - 071405AT metaG (megahit assembly) | ecosystem: Environmental > Aquatic > Marine > Intertidal...
CCGTCTACCGTCTACCGTCTACCGCATCTGGCCCACCGAACCCCGAGAGGCCTATGAAAACTCGTCAAAGCCGCCTGACCGAGAATTCTTGCTATTATAATACTTGATCACAAACTGCGTGGTGTCCATAAACCGCTTCGCACAGTTGTCCAAACAGGCGTTCTCCTTGCCCGAGAAGTAGGTCGACGGCGACGAGACGCACTTATCCCAGCACTCGTCCGTGAGCCTCGAGATGGTCTGCTGGAGCTGCAGGACGACGACGAATGAGGGACGACGAATGAGGGACGGGACCCGTCGGTGAGTGGCACAGGAAGGGAGGGAGGAAGAAGGGAGGGTCCAGCCTCTCGAGAGGAGAATCTCGAGAGGAGAATTCGTCGAGCAAAACGCGAAGGAAACGGAAAACGAACCTGTGCCTTCGCCTGCTCCTGCGCGATAAACTGCTGCAACTCCGCAGACACCTGAGCCTTCTCACTGTCCTTACTCGTCATGTCAGTTCGCACGGAACGAGTGCTTTGGAATGGAGCACATGGACTCGGGACCCACGAGTGGGCAGGCTCACTCAGGGGGGGGCCCCATGGCCCAGTGGCCCCAGCTGCCCCGGGGCCGGGCGTCCTCCAACGAGCGCGACGCGATTATAATTATTATTCTCATCCTTTCTATTCTTGAAGACGTCACCTTTGTCGCCTTTATCGACGCAGACGACGCAGACGACCGCTCGAGACCTCAACACGACTCCGTCTTGACAGCCGAGATCTTTTCCTGTTCATTCTTCATCACACAATGCTCTTCGCACACACACGGCGGAAAGCCCGTAGCTCCGTGAGGGGTCTTGTGCATCTTATCACAGTGCTTCTGGGCACCGCCCTCGTCGCCAAGATCTCTCTCGGTCGGGACGGCAGGGAGGAATGTGTGTCCTACCAGCAGTTGACCTGTCTCCTTGCCAGCGACGTGCGGCGGGGCAACTGCCACCCGGCGCCGTGTAACTTTGACGTGCGGCGAGAGATGGGCGGCTGTGTGTTCCCGGAGAGCGGGGAGTTCACGTACAGTCGGGTGGGGGACGAGGCCTGCGGTGACGATCCGTTCATGACGACTCGTAAGGGGCGTCTGGAGCCGGGTTGTGGGGAGGGGAGGTGCTGCCGTGGGGATCACAAGGGCGACTTTGTCGTCAAGGGTCGGGCTCCAGGTGGGAAGTACGATCGATTCGTGTTCGAGCCGGAGGATAGCGAGTGTCGGTATGGCGAGGTGGGGCGGGGCCAGATTTTGCACTACCTGCGGTCAAGGAACAGTCCGATCGTGGTGGTGGGCGACTCGATGATGCGGCAGTTTTTCTTGAGGCTGGTGACGATGATGCGGGGCCAGAAGCGGATGATGGACTACCACCAGCACGCGCACGCGATGTACGCGGTAGGTAGTTGGTGACGTCTCGCTCGATCGCGATCTCGTCGTCTCGTCGTCTCGTCGTCTCGTCGTCTCGTCGTCTCGTCGTCTCGTCGTCTCGTCGTCTCGTCGTCTCGTCGTCTCGTCGTCTGGTCGTTTCGCTCACTGGTCGCTCGTTCGCGTTCGCGTTCTCGTTCTCGTTTGACAGGTGTGCCGGGAGGCCGACATGTTCCGGTGGGTCTTTGATGACGGCGGGGAACGGGAGCGGCCTGGCGGCCTCGCCTGCCTTGATACGCATGACCCGATTCTGACTCGCAATACACGCTTTGATCGTTCCTTCGCCAGGATGTCCACGAACAACAGTAACGACACGAGCGTTTCGCCGAACGATGGTACGTATGGTGGTCGGGGCGGCCAACGGGGAGTGCGGCGACCCGTTATTGTGCATCTCTCACGTACTCTCTACACTCTGGACACTGGAAAATCTGCAGAACACCTACTTGAGAAGATTGGGCCGTTTTTCGGGGTGCGGAACGGGCCGGGGACGCTGATGGCGCGGGCCGCGATGGCCAAGTGCACAAGGTACGGCGAATACTCCACGACGTGTCGGATTGACAGACGCTCCTCCCTTTTCTCAGGCTCTCTCGGTCTCACTCTGGACACCCCACGCTGAACACCTCAGGGCGCCGGCGCAGATGCACTATATGCACCTGCCGACGTTCGAGCAGCAGACGAAGGGGCTCATGGAGTACTTGTACAAGGCGAACGCGGTGATGGTACGTGCGATCGTAGTGTGTACGGTTTCGGGTGGGATGAACGGGGTGAGCCATCATCACCCGCCACTCGCCGCCACTCACCGCCACTCGCCGATCGTCATTGCCGCTCCATTCAGGTCAAGCCGGTGTACCTTGTGTCGGTGGGATATTGGACGCACGGAAGCGAGCCGCCTGAGGATTACTTGGCGACGCTAGAGAAGATTGCCGAGACGGCTCGCAAGGTGATTGTCGTGTCGCCGCCGACAGTCAGGTATGTCGTTGTCGTTGTCGTTGTTGATGGTCATCCATCTCGTCTCGTTGCTCACGCTCCCAACTCGGAAACATACTTTAGGGTTGTCAACGAGGATCATCGGCGTGCCTACATGTCCCGGAACAAGATCATGAAGGACTGGGTCGCGACGCGCGCGTCGAACAAGTTTGCGTTCTTGGACTACGATCGCATCTCGCTGTCGGCGCATCCGCCGCCTGGCGGGGCGGACAACAACTGGCACTATATGTGCGCGATTGCTTGGTTGAGGGATCTGCGGGTGGATCACTCCAAGTTCGGGATGAACGAGTTTGGGGAGCCGCAGAGTCAGATCTACCAGGGGAAGGTGGAGCGGATCATGTCGACGGAGGACGCGACCTGTGGCGACGAGATGAATAGGATGCTGTGGCAGGTGGTGTTTAACATGTTGCTGTAATACCAGGTAGGGGTATTACACCGCTTGCCGTCCCCGCACGGTAGGAAAAAGTTCACCGGTTGTAGTGCTCACGGCATACGGCCACGTACTTGTCGCTGCTCCCGATCTCCTCTTGCCTCCCCAGGTCCCCGTCAATCTTCTTCGAGAACACCGCCCGCCCCCCGCACACCGCGCAACTCGCGTGCAGCTTGACCACCGAGTCCGCCAGCGGCACCATATCGAGCACGTGCCCAAACTTCCCCCGCAGGAAATCACCGTCCAGCCCGGCCACCACCACAGTCTTTGCGTCGTCATCCGCAGCTCTGGTGCAGAACTCCACCAGGTCCTCCCCAAAGAACTGCGCCTCGTCGATCGCCACGATGCCGCTCGACACGTATCGCCGCCTGGCCTGTTCGGACGCCGACCCGGCGTCGTCTTGCCGCCCTTCCGACGACACGTCGCGCATCAGATGCGAGACGGCAAAGCACGGTACCTGAACGCCAGCGTGCGTGGCTATATGTGTCTCGCTGTACCGCTTGTCCTTACTGCTTTTGAGGTAGAGCACCTCGGCGCCCTGCAGCGTCCCCAGCCGTGCCGCTTCCTCCAGCAGCTTGCTGCTCTTGCCGGCAAACATCGGACCCACGATCAGATGGATCGCGCCCGACGCCGACGCCGACGCGGACGCCGACGCCGACGGCGAGCACGTCGTCCGGCGCCTGGCGTGGCCGACTGCAGCCGGGTGACGACCGAAATCGGAGAACCTCGTCACGTCCGCGCTCGCCGTTCTTTCTCGCCGGCGAACCGCGGCCTTCTGGAGTGCCTGGGACGTCCAGGCGGAGAATAGACCTGCCCTGGACCTCATTTTCTTTCAATCTTCGCGAACCGAGGTCCCCGGCCTGTCGGATCAGTTCTTCACCGGGCGCATACCACCCGTGTACACTCCGAAAAATATAGAGCGGGGATCTCAGCGTGCACAGACAGGGGGATAGATAGGGAGATAGATGAACACCGGCCCCGGTAGTGCAACGACGACGGCACGCGGTGGTTTGCCCGCTCAAGCAGGACTCGTCCGGACCATCACACAGACTCGGACACGCGACGGCACGACGCTCCGCATGCTCACGATGCCCACGGCGCGTCGTACCTCGACGGAGACGTACTCGTCTCGTCTCAAGGCGTCCAAGGCCGGCGCGCCCTCGAAGCACCGACAGGCGCTGCACGTTGCGAGGGCCGCCTCGGCCGGAGAGAAGGAGAAGCTCGTGAAGAGCAACGACGACGCTCTGTCGGTCGAGGACGGGCCGTCGACGGATCTTTCGGTTATTTATCAGCGTCTGAGAAAGCTTGCGTTGCCGTACTTCACGGAGGGTCCGCAGGTGAAGGAGGCGAGGGTCAAGCTGGCGACGGTGGTGGCGCTGACGCTCGCAACGACGGGTGTGTCGGTACTGTTCAGCTTCCTCGGGAGGGATTTCTTCAACGCGCTGTCGGCGAAGGATCAAGAGAAGTTCTCAGAGATGCTGCTCAAGTGGCTGGGGGCGCTGGTGCTCGGTATTCCCGTGTTTGTCATGCGGGACTACTACCAGTCCAAGCTGGCGCTGGACTGGAGGCAGTGGATGACGAACAATCTGATGGATCAGTACTTCAAAGATAGGAAGTTTTATACGCTGCAAGCGTCGGCGCAGCTGGACAACCCGGACCAGCGTATCACGAGCGACGTGGCGCAGTTCACAGGGACGACGCTCTCGCTGACGATGACGCTGCTCAACTCGTCGGTGGACCTGATTAGTTTCTCCGGCATCCTGTTTTCCATCTACCCGCCGCTGTTCGTGGCGCTGCTCGTGTACTCGATCGGGGGAACGTTTGCGAGCATCAACATCGGTAGGCCGCTGATCGGGCTCAACTTCTTGCAGGAGGCGGCCGAGGCCGACTTCCGGTACGGGCTGGTGCGCGTGCGGGAGAACGCCGAGTCCATTGCGTTCTACGGAGGAGAAGAGAAGGAGGGGTCGCTGCTGTGGAACAGGCTGCAGTCGGTCGTGCAGAACTACGGGGACCTGCTGGTCGCGTCGCGGCGGTTGAACTTCTTCACCTCGTTCTACAGGTTCTTGATCCAGATTTTGCCGGCAGCAGTCGTCGCTCCGCTTTACTTCAAGGGAGACATCGAGTTTGGGGTGGTCAACCAGAGCTCGTCGGCGTTCAACCACATCCTGACTGACATCTCGCTGGTGGTGTTCCAGTTCGAGGCGCTGGCTGGCTTCAGCGCCGTGATTGATCGGCTGGGGGAGTTGAACGAGGTGTTTGATGGCAGCCGAAGCAATGTTGGTGACGGCGGCGGCGGCGGCAGAAACGGGGGGGCTGGACTCGGCGAGCAGGCTGGGGCGACCGAGTGCGTCGACGACACGGACAACTCGATCGAGCGGGTTGAGGCGCCGCGCCGGCTGCCGGACCTCCTGATGATCGAGTCGCTCGACCTCAAAGTGCCGTCTCGGGGCACCAACAAGACCAGCAAGCCCGACAGGGTGCTCATCCGGGGTCTGAACGTGCACGTCCAGCGGGGATCGTCGTTGCTGATCATGGGCCCCAGTGGCAGCGGCAAGACGAGCCTGCTGCGTGCCATTGCGGGTCTGTGGCAGTCTGGAAGCGGACGGATTACGGTTTTCGGGACGTCCGTAGGTCGCGTCGAGGGCTCGGGCGAGGTGTTCTTCGTGCCGCAGCGCCCGTATATGGTCTTGGGCACGTTGCGTGATCAGATCCTCTACCCGACGTGGGCATCGTCGCCCGACCCCGAGAGGCTCGTCATCGAGCTCATCGACATGCCGAGGATGAACTCGACGAGCAGGCACATGCCGACTGACGCGGACATCCACGAGGCGCTCAAGACCGTCCGCCTAGACTCGCTGCTCGACCGCATCGACGGCGACCTCGACGCGCTTGCCGACTGGGCGGCGGAACTGTCCCTCGGCGAACAGCAACGGCTCGCATTCGCGAGGATACTGCTTTCTCAACCGGATTTGGTGCTTATGGACGAGTCCACTTCTGCGCTCGATACCACCAACGAGCGCATGTTGTACGGCGCCCTGAAGCAGGCGGGGATCACGTTTGTGAGCGTCGGGCACCGGCCCACGCTGACCTCCTACCACGAGCGCGTGCTGCTGCTCGACGGCCAAGGCCTCGGCGGTTGGCGCGTTGAGGAGGCCGAGTCGTTGAAATTACAGGACTTCGCCAACGCAGACTAACTACATCATCATGACGTCAAACTGTTTAAAGCCCTGCTTGAACGCTTCGCAGGCCGATGTCTCCTCGTCCAAACCGTTCATCTTGCACACCTTCCAGTCGGCGCGCTCTCGCACGCCGGCAATCGTCGCCAGCACTTCTCTGCCGAAGGAGAGGGGATGCCGTTCGCCGAATCCCAGGGGATGGACCAGTCTTGAGCCGTCCGGCAGGATGGCCGCAAAGTACTCGCCATCGCCGACGACGTCCCGCACAGTCTCGCGCATGGCCTCCACGTCGGAGGAAAATGGAACGTGCACAAACCCATGCCCGAGTTTCCTTCCTGCGTCCTCAAACGCCCGTCGGATGGACGACTCGCTCTCGCTCTGGACCCCGACGATGTTGACGTGGCAGTGGTTGCCGCCCGACTTCTTCAACCGCATGAAACGCTCAAATCCGACCATCATCTTGCCTGTCGATGCGAAGTACGAAGACAGCGCCGATGTGTACCGAGCGACCTCGTGCAGCGTCGACGGAGGCAGGTCGACGGTGCAGGCGTGGTGCTCGATGGGCAAGATGAGCACGTGCGTGCTGTTGATCTGCCCCTTGTCCAGCGCAACGTAGCTCTCCTGCCCCACGCTTGCCACCAGCTGGACGTCGGCGTTCGGGTTGGACAGACAGAACCAGCAACCGTCCACCGGCTTGGCGTCTTTTTTGCGCGCCACGGCCGGTTCGATGTGCAGCTTTCGCCCCATGAGCTCTTGATCGTTCACCTGGCATGCACGTTCCATCGCTTCCTTCGTGGAGAACTGGATGTGGCACCACGTATTGAGCTTGCCGGACTCGGGGTTCTTCTTCCGGACGACGTCTTCGACCGTCCCTGCCGTCCCCACCGCTGCCGAAAAGTACGCGACGATGTCCTCCTCGGTCGCCGCAAACGGCACGTTCCGGACAAAGATCGTCTTCGCCTTGTCCTTGACGATGTCTCGCCGTCCCTCGGAGGGCGCCGCCATCCTCTGCCGCTTACTGCTCCCCGCCTCCCCGTCGTCTCGCCGGGCGTTGGTACGGGCGCTGAAATTTTGCTCCTTGTAGGGACACGCCGTCGAGTCTGCGGGAATGGCTCTGAACTGGTCCTCGGACATCAACTCGCATGGCAGCAGCGCCAGTGCCTGCATCCATTGCTGCTTATCCACATTTGCCACCGAACCCAGTCCAATGAACCGCGTTGCGTGCTTGCCAGTCCCCCTGTCCTCGTTGACGTACGGCAGCCGCTGATAGTACGCGGCCGTGACTGCAGCGTTGCCGGCATGAGCGCCCACGGTCGACGCCTCCCGCCATGCCGAGGCCGGTCCGCTGATATGGTACCTCGGCCTGGCTATCAGTGCCACTTCGGCCACGGGCCTCGATGCCACCGGGTTGTTCGACTTTTTATCGACCCCCTGGGGCCACTCGCTGGTGAGCAACAGGTCCAGATCGCCCTCCATCCGCAAGATGCTGGACTTGAGCGCATCAACGTCGCCTTTGGTAAAGTACAACTGCTGCAGCTCGTCGCCGTGTCCGTTCGAGTGATATGCTGCGGCATTGTAGCGCCCAGCCAGGTAGGCGACTTTCAGGCCGCGAACGGTGACCACGCCGTGCGAGCCCAGGAACCGGATCCGTGGTGCACCTTGCTCGCCCCCCTCGCCCCCCTCGCCCCCTTCGCCTCTCTCGGCTTGCTCCTGGGCAAGCTTCGGCGCAGTTCCCACCACAAACGTGGGAACGGGCACGGCCTTGTCGCCCGCCACGTAGGGTTCGAGCTCTGAGGACTCGGTGGTCCCACCCGCCGAATCGGTGAAGCAAAACAAGGCGTCGAAAGCGCCCTTTTTGGCCACCAGCTTGCTCACCTTGTTGAACAGCGCATCGTAGTGGCTGCCAACATCGCCGACCAGCAGCACCTTAAGGGGCGAGCCCATCTGCGGCTGCGTGGGCGCGCGGTAGGATTTCCGAGGCAAACGAAAGCAGCACCGTCGACTCTCTCCGTCTCTCCGTCTCTCCGTCTCTCCGTCTCTCCGTCTCTCCGTCTCTCTGTTGCCTGTCTCCTCCGCCTGTCAATATGTTACAGGTATGGACGGTGCTCAAGGCGCTCGAGCTTGACGCTCTTCACGTGCTTCTCCTTCCCCACGACGCTGGGCTCGCCCATCATCCCGGCCTTCCTCTTGGCCGCCTGGGTCCGGTACCTCATCCTTATGCCGCACTGCTCGGAGAACAAGTCCCTGAGCTGCAAGCCGCGGAGTTCGGCCGGCAGGTCCGAGCCGTCGATGCGCTTGTCCTCGGCCGTGAGGGACTTCTGGTGGAAGTAGGACGACGGCAGGTGCAGGCTGCCGGAGAACTTCGAGGGTATCGGTCCTTTGAGCGGACTGAGCGCGTGCAGCAGCCGCCTGGAGAGGGAAAGTCCGATGTCGCAGACCTGGTGGCCCTTGACAGTCGCGGAGGCGTCGACGGTCTCGTTCTCCACGTCGAAAATGTCGCAGAACTTGAGCTGCCGGAGGACCTTGATGATCACGCCGGCGTTAACCTTCAGGGTGCTGGTCATGGTATCGGCGTTCTTGGGCCGCTTTGCAGGAAGCATGAGGGCCTCGAGGAACATCTGCACGGTGTCCTTGAAGAGGACGACGAGCGAGTCGGTCGAGCTGGCGTTCTCGGCCACGGCAGCGGCCATCTCCTCGATGTCATAGTCCGGATGGTGCGAAATCAAATACACCAAATATACCAGCGCAAACTCCGGCATCTCGTTGGAGAGCGTGCCGGGGTCGGCTGCCGACGTGGGGGCCGATGTGGATGCTGCCTTGGCCAGGGACATCTGGGCCACGGCAGACCTGCGCTTGGCAATGACGCGCTGCATGCTATGGAACGCGTGCTTGACGTTGAGCTCGGTCGGATCGCACGCATACAGCGAGTACAATGCGAGAGTCTTGGCCATGCGCTTCTGTGCGCTGCGCTGGTGGCGGAGCAGGTACGACATGTTGGAGTCGATCTTCTTCAGGATGGCGCGAGTCACCTCGGGCACGGGGTCCTGAATGGACAGTGCAACACCAAGGTAATCATTCCCGGAGAAGTTCCTGTCGTAGATCCTGAAGAGCCTGAGCAAGGACTTTGCGGCGGCCAGACGGATCCACGCGGCGTCGGGCGACTTGTCGGCGATCGCCTTCTCGTGGTGAAGCTTCATCGCGTCTGTCGGGTGGGCGCTCGAGTCCACCTCGACCACGCACGCGTCGTCCTCCGGTAGCTCCGCGCCGAGCGAAAGAAGATTAGCACCACGCTTGCCCCCATCCACGCCGGCTTGCCGCTTCTTGCCGTTGGATTCCTTCGCCGCGCCCTTTCTTGCCGCCTTCCTGTCACCGCCCCCACGGCCTTCGCCTCGACGATCGACCCATTTGACACGCTGGAGCTTCCACACCAACGACTCAAACTGCGAGCTTGCCGTGTCGATGTCGGTGAGGTCCTGGAGCTGGCCGCAGAGGCTCTTGGCCACCTCGACGACGCCGGCGCTCGGTGAGCTGACGCAGTCGATAGGAACGATGGCTTGGCTCATCGCCTTGATCAGCTCTGCCTTAATCTCGACGTCAGCACTAGGACGACCCCAGTCTCCACCGCGCTCGTTGTCCTCTCTGTCGGTCAGGGTCCTGCCGATGGACAGGTCCTGGGTCATCAGGTGGTCCATGACAAACCTGTGCAGCTTGGGGGCGTACAGGTCGAGCTTCGACGTTTCCATGCGCATGATGACCGAGATGACCTTGACGTGGGACAGCAGGACGGGGTGGTCGTCGACCACATCGACGTTCTTGAGGGCCGTCCACGCACCATCGCACACCCTCTCCAGGATCTCCTCGCGATCCTCGCGGAACTTGATGGCCCTCATGAGGGCCATCGCTGCCACTTTCGCAGCCTTTGGCCTCCCGGACGAGCACATCTCCACCATCCGCTCGATGGCATCGTCGTCGAGTATCATGGACTTTTCGTTGGCGAACATGTACTTGCCGGCGCTGGCCAGCACCTCGGCCGCAAGGGTCGCCTCGAGCATGTCGTCGCTTTGAATGAGATCAGTCAAAGCATCGAACGCGCCGACGAACATCCTCGGCTCGGCCTTGGAGAGCTCCACGACGAAAGCGTAGTCGCGGATGGTCCCTGCCGCCGATCGCAGCGCCTCGGCGAGGACCTCGGGCGCAACCAGTGTGGGGCACATCAGGGCGGCGAGGGCCATGGCACAGTCCGTCGTGGGTCCCTTGTTGCCGATCCTTGCCTGGAGCTCCTTCGAGGCGGCCACGCACGGAGCGAGCCCGGCATTGAATGCGGCCATCGTCTCGAGGTTCCTGAACACGTTGTTGTCCTTCATGCCGAAGATCTTCTCGAGCGACTCGTCGGCCTTCGTCACGTGCCCCAGGTAGTTGCTGGCAGTGCTTTTTATCATCGATGCCAAGCGATCCGATGCTGTGACGGAAGACGAGGAGAGGGGGCCATGATGCCCGTCTGCCCCGCCCGAGTCTGCACGAAGCCCGTGGACGGACACGCGCGTGGTGCGCTCGACCTTGGACTCGAGTCGCAGCTGGAGCATCGCCAAAATCCGCTCCTTGACTTGGCACGAGCGCCGCACCATGTCCAACATGACCTTCTTCGTCTTGTCGCCCGACGCTGCCCAGATCATCGACCACCAGTCCCGCATCGCACCGGCCGACATCTTCCTCGGGAACAGGCCATTCTTCATCAGCACATCCACCTCGATATATACCTGCAGCTCGGGATCTGTTGCGTCTTGCGCACGTGCACACAGGGATTCGATGAACGAGACCAGGTGGGCCTTGTACGGGAACGCCTGGACGTCTGCTGCCGCCGAGCCGAAAGACTGCCCGGCAGAGGCCAGCGTGGTCATCGATGCCGTCCCGGCCGTCAAGGCCGTCCTTGTCTTCGGTAATCCGCGAGCCTTGTCCGCCGTGGCCTCGCCCTCGTTCGAAGAGACCCACGTCCGGATGACGTTGGCGATGCCGGCCGCGGCTGCCTTGCGCACCCCGATCTTCGAATCCCACAGCCGCTGCCCGAGCTTCCCAAACATCTCCCCGTCCACCAGTTCCGGTGTTTCTGCCACTATTCCACAGAACTGCGTCACCGCCATGCTCCTAGACCGCTCATCCACGTGACAAAGCAGCTCTCCGACGGCCTTGACCACCCGCTGCTTCTCCGCCGTCCCCGGGAGGGAGTTGACAATCGCCCCCACGTGTTTGAACGCCACCTTCCGGACGTGCGCGCTCTGGTCCTTCATCCTCTGTAGGACACCTTCCAAGAGCTCCGGATACTCCTGTTGGAGGATGTTAATGGCCCCGCCCCCCTGCTTGCCGCTCTCGCAAAACATCGAGCACAGCAGGTCCAAAATCTCCGCACGCCGCGCGTCTCCCAGCCGCCCGTCCTCCAAAGATGGCACAATATTCGGCATGACTGGCAGCATCATCTGCGGCGACGCCTCGTGCACCCGTAGAATCAGCTGCGAAGGGTTGCCTGCCAGGTCCGAATCGGCTGGCGTTTGCCCGTCCAACACCTGCCGTACGAACTTCTGCACCGCCGGCTGTAAAGCCGCCCTGGACTGGAGCAGAGACTTGGCAAACGACGATGAGAGCGTGTCCCTCTGCTTCGCCACCGCGCCTGAACCAGCGACACCTCCACTTCCGGGTCCAGCCCCCGACGTCCCAAACATCGCCGACGGTGCCAGATGTCCAAGGACGACGTCCAACAACGACTGAGGGATGGAATCTGCGTCATCGATCAACCCGCCGACGATACTCAGCAGCGCTTCCCGAACTCGACCGAAAAGGACCACCCTAGAACCCGGCCCACTGTTGCCGTCCAGCTTCCCGTGACCCATATCGATATCAATATCCATATCCTCCTCTACGTCTCCCCGTGTCACGACTCCCTCGAGCTCCTCCATAACCTCGAAAACCGCCCCACACAGCCCGGTCAGCATCTCCTCTGCCCCCTCCAGGTCCAACATCAGCAGGTACACTTTGATGCTCGCGATCGTCTCCATCAGCTCCAGAGCCTCGTGAAATCGCTCGGCAGCTTCCACGTCGGCCCTCTTCGAGCTCTTACCTCTCGAACTCTTCTTCTTGTCGCCCGGGTTCGTCTGCCTCCCGCTCTTCTGGGCCTCTTCGGCCTTCAGGCCCTCCTCCGAGACCTCCCCCAGCAGTCCGAGGGCGCGCACCACGCTCCCGCGCAGCACTTCGCCCAGTAAAAGGCTAAGAACACCGTCTCGAAACGGAGAATTCGGCATGTGGAGTTTCAAGACGTGGAAACAGCAGTCGGCCGCGTGGAAACGAACGTCCCTGCTGGCAGCCTTGGATAGGAACGTCGGCGTGCCTCCCGTAGCCCCGCCGCGGACCAACGCGGGCACGACTAGCGTATCCGTAACGCGCTGCATGTCCTTCGACTTACTCGGGGCGGACTTGAGGAGTGCAGACAGGGCGCGGAGCTGCTCCGTGATCGAGGCGGAAGTCGAAGCGTCCATCTCGACCTCGCCCAGGAATTTGGCGAACTCTTTCACCCGCGACAGCCTCTGGTCTTCTGAAAGAGAAGCAATGGCGACATGGTCGAGGAGAAGGGACCGGCCGGAACGCCGAGCGGAGGTCTTTGAACCGGATTTTTTCAAATTTTCGGACGAGGAGATCGTCGGTTTCCTCGGCGTTAGAGGCTTCCTCTGACGTGCTGTAGTCATGGAAGGAGAAGATAAGGATGTAAATGTATGGTGTGCGATGTTGGAGTTTGTTGTTGTTGGCCCCGATTGGCCCCTCGAAGTTTTTCGCCCGCCGTACGGGCGTGCGAGGAGCGGGACACGAGCACGAGACGATACCCGGCCACTACACACACACACGGACACACCCCTGCGCATTCGCGAGACCAGCTCGGGCCATCGGATGCATGCAGAAGAAAGTTTCGCCCCACGACGCGCTCGTGCGCCCGTCGCCTCCGGTCGAAGAGCTCTCCGTCACGCATCAGAGGTCGACGGCCGCAATCTTGCCGGTCTTCGACTCGCCCCCCACGAACCCCGACGATGCCCCTTGGACCCTGACGTCCCGACGTCCCGCCGCCCCACCAGGCGCCGGCGTGCCCATGCATCCGCAACCCCGGGCTCCTTCTCCTGGTCCCGAGTCGATCGCAGAACGACAAGGCTCACAGACACAAATCTTCCCCTGTCCTCGCCGTTCGCATCATATTGAGTACACGCAGACGTACTCAGTTCGACCAAAGCGCCCTGGGCCGTGCGAGACATTCAGACGCACTTTCATTTCAGACGCAATTCCACCGCGCAGAGCTGGCTCCGGCAGTGCCACGCTGTAGTCGGGGTGGCTGTGTGTCATAGACCATAGAAGTCACCTCGGGATTGCGACCGGCTGTGGTGAAGCGTTCGTGTGTGTGGGAGAAGGATGGAAAATTCGAACCAAGCCGGCGAGACAGGGGTTGGGCCGTCGGAGGAGCGCGTCGAAGCGCCCGCGGCACAAGTCGTTGGTGGACAGTACGGATCAGATGCGATCGGTGCTGACGCTGATGATGACGATAACAACGCCGGTCGTCGGACCTTTGACGAGAACGACGAGGACGACAACGCCGACGAGGGCGACGAAGTTGGCCAAGAGGTTTCGGTGGACTTTGACGACGACGAGGAGGAGGACGGGGACGAGGAGGACGAGGATGAGGAGGAAGACGATCGAGGCGCCCCCGAGCTGAAAAAGCGGAAGAAAGTGAAGAAGAAGTCGGCCTTTGTGGATGATGCGGCGGAGGACTCCGAAGAGGACCAGGCGAGCAAGAAGCGTCCGAAGCGCTCAGAGTTTATCGATGACATTGCCGACGTGGAGGACGACGATGATGACGACGATGACGACGAGGAGGGGCTGGATGACCTGATTGATGACGACGATCAAGCGGATGAGGCTGATATGGCCGAGGTGCGCAGGGCGATGCGGGAGGTGCAGGCCAATAGGGACGAGGAGATTGACCCCGAGCAGCTCCAGAAGTTTATCGACGAGCGGTACACGAAGGAGCGTGCGGCGGCCTACAGGGAAGGCGACGCGGCCGACATTGGCGATTTGGCCAAACAGACGGCCGTCATGCAGCAGGCGCTGATGCCCAAGGCGACGGACCCCAAGCTGTGGGTGATTCGCTGTGCAGATGGTGCCGAGCGGGATATTGTCGTGCGGTTGACGCAAAAGTGCTACGATTACGCCAAAAAAGGGACGCCGCTGCTGGTCAAGTCGGCGTTCTGCAAGGACGGTCTCAAGGGGTTCATCTACGTCGAGGCGAGGAGCGAGGCGCACGTGCTCAAGGCGCTCCAAGGACTGAGGTCGGTGTATTTTTCGAAGAAGCCCAAACAAGTGCCGATGGAGGAGATGATCACAGCGATTACGATAAGCAACAAGAGCTTGTCGGCGGCGGCGGGGATGGTGCCAGGGGCTTGGGTCAGGATGAAGAGTGGGGTGTACAAAGGGGACCTAGCGCGGATCGATTATGTGGACGTTAACGAGGGTCGGGTTAACGTGCGTCTCGTTCCGAGGCTGGACATGGCCGCGTTGGCCCAGAAAAAGGCGTCCAGGCGGGCCGGGGCGGGAGGGCAGCCGCCGAAACGGGCCAGCGCCAACCAGAGGCCTTTACCGAAGCCGTTCATCCCGGAGGAGGCAAGGGTCTACAACTTGGACGTGATTCAGCAGAGAGATCGGATGACCGGCGAGATGGTCTACGTCCTTGGTGGCAACCAGACGTTCAACCAGGGATACCTGGTCAAGCGCGTCGCCATCAAGACGGTCACACTGGTGACGTCGGCGCCGCCTTTGGACGAGCTTCAGCGCTTTGACGCTGCATCTCAGGGCGAACAGACCGGCGAAGATGTATCCGAGCTGCTCAAAGGATTCGACATAGATGCCGGACAGACTGTGTTTGCCGCGAGGGACACGGTCGAGGTCAAGTCGGGCGAACTGCAGGGTGTGCGGGGTACGGTTGTGCGGGTTACGGACGATGGTGGCCATATCATGGTCAGACTGAACGATTCGGCGCTGGCGGGCATCGAGCCCATCAGTTTCACTCCCAAGGAGCTCAAAAAGCACGTCGAGGTCGGCGCCCACGTCAAGGTCATCAACGGGAGCCACAAGGGGCAGACGGGTATGGTCGTGAGCGTGAGCGACGATGCCACCGTGTGTCATATTGTCACGGACGCGACAAGGGAGGACATCCGCGTGTTTGTGCGGGACATCACCGAGGCCGTGGCGGTTGCGGCGACCATCGACTCGATCGGCGACTACGAGCTGTTCGACCTGGTCGTCCTCGATGCACAGACGGTGGGAGTTATTATCTCTGTCGACAAGGATAGCTGTCGCGTCATGACGAACCAGGGTCGACCGGACTCGCCCGATGTTCGCGTCTGTCGCTTGCCCGACATCAAGCGCAAGGTGGTCAACAGGCGCGCGTCGGCCATTGACGGCACCCGGAACGAGGTCAACCTCGGAGATATCGTCGAGGTGTTTGAGGGTCCGCTCCGCGGCCGCAGTGGCACGGTGAAACACATAATGCGCGGGGCGCTCTTTATCCAGTCCAGGGACATCCAAGAGAATGGCGGCTTTGTGTGCGTGCAGGCCAGGCAGGCAAAGGTCCGCGGTGGCAGGCGCGTCGTCTCGGGAGGGGGCGTGCTTGCGACGCCGGCGAGGAACATGGCCACCCCGAACCCGTACGGTGGATCCACTGGCGTGATGGCGTCCCCCTCGCAGCATGGGATGGGTGCAAACGGCCCAGGGATGGGCGGGCGGCCCGCCCAGGACGGCTACACCGGCCGTCTGGCCACGCAGCACGACAAGCTCCTCGAGGGCAGGCAAGTCGATATCAAGAAGGGACCATACCGTGGAATGCGAGGGACCATCAAGAGTGCCACGGGCACCCACGTGCGCGTCGAGCTGGAGGCCCGCATGCAGACCGTCACGGTCAACAGGGCGCACCTCTCCACTCAAGACGGCGGCATTGCCTCGCAGCGCCCCATACAAACCATGGGCATGGGTATGGGCATGGGCATGGGTATGGGCGCCCTCGGCGGTGCGACGCCTGCACACTGGTCGTCGGGCGTCACCGCGACCCCGGCCCACTACAGCGCAATGGGATCGGCGACACCGATGTACCATATGACCCCTGGCCGAGAGGCGACTGCCACCCCAGCCTACGACCCCGCCTGGGCGTCAACGCCGGCACATCCCGGCTTTGGACCCGGTGCGGCAGACGTCGAACTGGGCAACACCGCGGCGAACGTCCGCGGGCCGGCGGACAACTGCACCCCGTTCGACTGGATCGGACTTTTCGTCCAACTGCAGAACGGAACCACTGGGAAGGTGACGGGTGTCACCGACGACGGGGCCATCGACGTGGACGTTGCCGGAAGCCACAGCCGGACCGGTGTCGACCAGGTCGACCTGGCGCCCGTCGAGGCCGGAGACATGGTCCGTATTTTGGTCGGCAACCATAAGGGCACGGAGGGCGTGCTCTCATACGTGGATGGAGAGAATGGAGACATGTTCGTGCAGCTCCAGGACGACGTGTTGGTGCTCTCGGTCGGGCAGTTGGCCAAGGTTGGTTGAGCGGCCGGAGTTTAAATCCGAATCCCATTGCGATCGTATCAATGAATGTGTGATCATCATATAGACCAGCGGCAGACCTGTATACGCCTCACCCGCACCCCCCCACCAGCACCTGCATCCGCCGCAACGAATCCCGCTTGAACTTCCCCTGATACCACCGCACCACCGGAAAACTCAACGCACTCACCACCGTCGCCGGCCTCGACACCGTCTCCACCCCGTACCACACATACCCATCCCTCCCCAACTCCAACACGAACCGCTCCTCCCCCGACAGCTGATGCCCCGCCAACGTCCGATGCGTAAACGAATACCCATTCCGCGAGGACTCAACTCTGCACACCCGCAACGGATTCATGGTCCACAGGCCAAGCGACCGCGCAGTGACCAGCACCGGGGCGTCGACCGCCACCCGCGGCGAGTTGGTGTACGCCCAGGCCAGGTTGAAATGCTCCCACTTGTTCAGCAGCGCCCTTGCTCTCTTGTAGTCCTTTCGACCCCGGCCGATCTTGGTCCGAGAGACGTCGTGGGTGTACGGGAGAGAGAACGAAAGGGAAGTCGCGTCGGCGGCACCGTGCTTTCGGCGGTGGTAATTGAAGTCGAGCGTCGGCGCCGCGCCCAGCACAGCCCGCTCCTGCTCGGCAGTGGGCGATCCGATGATAAACGGACCGATCCGAACGCCCATTGAGATAGAATCCCGAACCGAAATACGAAATGGGCGACACGGAAACACGGAACGAAGAAGACTCGGAGAAGCCAGTTTCAATGCACACACACACAAGCTTCGATGCAGCGGATTCGAGCAGCTATACGACCACATGGGGCGGCCCTGGTCGGCCTGATCGCGAAAGAGTCGGCGGAAACGGGCGTGCCAAAATTTGCAACCGGCCACTTCGTTCCGAATCCGGTCGTCCCGGCCACGGGGACACGGTGGTTCAGGTCTTCTCCGATGCCGGGAGACGAAGAGACGAAGGACGCCGGTGAGGACGGCAAAAACGGACGGGATGACGGGAACGCTTCCAACCAAGACGAGCCGACCTCCTCCTCGCCCTCCTCGCCCTCCGAGGAACAAGAGCCGTCGCCGAGTCCAGCCGAAGCAGCCAGGCAACGCCAAAAAGAGCTCGTGGAACAAGGCTTCACCCCGCGGCAAGCCGCCTGGATGCGCCCGGACCCTTCGCTCGCTCGTCTCCCCCGCCTCACGCGGAGCGAGGCAGGATCCTACGGGCGCCCGGATATGGTTGCGCAGTACGTTAAAGAGACGCAGCAGGGGATGCACCTGCCGAAATCAGTGAGTATGTATAATCTGGATGCCGCGATACCAGAGATTCTCGAGCCCTCTTGTCCAGAGTACGATGCATTGTTGGCAGAGCTGGCGGCGCGGCCCGACGCGTCCGTGGAGGATATCGCTCGGGCCATGGGGATGGATGTGGTGGCAGTGCCGACGCCCGAGGCGAATGCGCCGAGTGTGACGTGGACGTACCGGAACGTGTTGGTGCCCGTGGCTGCCGGGGAGGTGCATCCGGTGAATAGCAAGGTCGTGGTCGAGTTCCATTTGAAGGATATGCAGGCGGCGTATGGGCTGACGGATGATGGGGCGTCGTACGTGGCGGAGATTTGTGCGGGGCGGTATGACGTGCGGACGGGGGTGGTGCGGCTGGTGGGGGACCGGTTTCAGAGCCGGGAGGAGAATCGGGCCGAGCTCAAGCGGGTGATGCGGGCGTTGGTGGAGCAGGGGTTGACCAAGGGAAAGGCCAAGGGAAAGGCCACGGGAAAGGCCAAGGGGGTGCGGCGGAAAAAGGTGGCCGTTGACAGCTGAGATGATACCCTGTGCCCTATGACTTTCATGTCAGCGTGCGAATCGACGAAAAAACTCGGCCTCGCCCGGCACATTCGGGTCAATTGTATTCGGAATTTGATTCTTTGATTCTTTGATTCAGTATGAACTCTCTTTGTTCTAGTTCGCGCATCAGCGCCGTCTCGATCCGCGCTCGGCGGTCGTCCTGCAATTCTTTCAAGAATTCTTCGCGCATGGCGACCGTCGTTCGGGCCAACAGGGTCAACGTGGCCGCGCCTATGGAACTTGGAGACAAGCCCGTGTACGAGGTACGTTTGGATGGGCGTATTGCCGGGGTTGGGCCCGTGGCAATTCTGAGGCCAGCGCAGGGTAGAGGCCAGCGCAGAGGGGAGGCGGGGAGGCTCGAGGTCGACGTCTCCATTCTCTCCTTTCTTGCTGCCGAGGACGGCCGTATCGATCCCTGGCCGGAGGACCGGCGGGCCGGCACTCGCTCTCGCTCTCGCTCTCACCCTCTTGGAATACCTTGGTCGTCCATGACAGGGAGGTCGCAAGCTGGCGAATGCGCCGCCGTTTTCCCTGCAGGACCTGCGCGAATCCATCCCGAAGGAGTGCTTTGAGCGCTCTGCGCTCAAGTCTTTCGCTTACCTGGCGCTTGATGTCGGCGTGGTGGCTGCCCTGGCCTTTGCGGCGTTCTCCGTCAACAACCCGCTTGTCTGGCCGCTGTACTGGTTTGCACAGGGCACCATGTTCTGGGCTCTGTTCGTCGTTGGGCACGACTGTGGTCACCAGTCGTTCTCCGCCAACAAGTCGCTGAACGACTTTGTGGGCAACATCGTGCACTCGTCCATCATGGTTCCGTACCACGGCTGGAGGATCTCCCACCGCACGCACCATGCGAACCACGGACACGTTGAGAACGACGAGTCTTGGCACCCGGTGACCAAGTCGATGCTGGAGGGAATGAACAAGGTGGCGAGGCTGGGTCGCCTGCTGTTCCCGTTCCCGCTGTTTGCCTACCCGTTCTACCTGTTCAACCGCTCTCCGGGCAAGGTCGGATCCCACTTCGACCCGAAGTCTGACCTCTTCGTTGAAGGCGAGGCCAACATGATCAAGACCTCGAACGCGTTCCAGATCGGCTTCATCGGTATCCTCGCTGCCTGCACGTTCGCTCTGGGCCCGCTGGCAATGTTCAACCTGTACTTCGTGCCGTACTGGATGTTCGTGGTGTGGCTGGACGTTGTGACGTACCTGCACCACCACGGCCCGTCCGATGCGGAGGAGGAGGTGCCTTGGTACAGGGGAGACGAGTGGAACTACATGCGGGGCGGTCTGTCGACCATTGACAGGGACTACGGTATCTTCAACAAGATTCACCACGATATCGGCACGCACGTGGTGCATCATCTGTTCCCGCAGATTCCGCACTACAACCTCTGCAAGGCGACGGATTCGGCCAAGGTGGTGATGGGCGAGTATTACAGGGAGCCCGAGCCGAGCCCGGGTTGGTTCCCGTCGCACCTGATTGCGCCGCTGGTGAGGAGCTTCGGAAAGGACCACTACGTCGCGGACGAGGGTGATATCGTGTTCTACGAGAAGGACGAGAACATCTCGCTCAGAGGACAGTAAGCTGCTCGCGCGTGTGCGTCGAGTGCCATCGCACTTCGACGGCACGGAATTCCTATCAAACGTTTCGTTCATTCTTTCTTTCATCCTAAGGATTCTTTCTTCTGTTGATTTCGTTACAGTGCGTGGTCAGTCAGTGTCAGGTCTGTTCGGCCGACCGAATCCACCCGGCGCCGGCCATCGACGCCTAGGCCGCGTCCTCGAGCGCACTGGTGACCTCGACGAACGAGCCTTCGAGGTGGCCAGCGAGTGCCTCCAGGCCGCGGTCGTCGCCGTCATCGAGAACGGCGTCGAGCTGGGGGGTTCCGAAGAACTGGCTGGTCGTCTTGAAGGTGAAGCTCGGGAGATTCCTCGGCCAGACGAACGCCACGTCACCGCTGAAGAAGCGGATCAGGTTCTTCCGCTCGTCGCTCACGAAGTATTCGCCGTTGGTAAAGGCAGCTTGATACGTGCACTCGACGTCAGGAAGGCAGATGACGCCCTTGCGGTCGACACCGAGGGCCTCGACCACGTCTCCACCGCCGGCAAACTTGTACCAGCCCGACAACAGGGCCCAGAGGAACGGCGGGCGGTATCGAGTGGCGCTGACGTCGCCATCAGCGAGGACCGGCTTGAAAGGTTTGAAGTCCTTCTGCGAGAAGTAGCTCTTGGTGTACGAGTACATGAGCAAGAGGTCGTGAAGGCCGGCGTGGACGGCCCCCCCCTCTGCGGCAATGTCCGCGAGGGCGCGCAGCGCGGCCTGGGCAGCCTGCGCGGTCTTGGGCTTTTCGGTCGACACCAGCTCCTTCATACGCTCGTGCACCTGCTCGACGGTCAAGTACTCAATCCTGTCGACCTCCATGGCGTCGGCGTCGCCGTCGGCACCCTCGCCGTCGACAGTCAGCTTGCCGGCCGGCTGCCACCAGGGAGGTTGGGCCGCCTTGGCCTTCGCCAGATCCTTCTGACGAGATGATCTCTTGGCACCCACGGAGACTGCGGCCAGCTCCTCGAGGTAGCCCTCGATGGCCTTGATGGCCCGCCTGGCGACAGAGTTGGGCCCGTTCCAGAGGTGGTCGGCGATGCCCGTGCTGCTGAGGAACTGGATGGGTGGCTCTTTGGAGTTCTCGTAGTTCTGATTGTTCAGAAAGAATCTCGCCTTGTCCATGGCCGCCATGAGGAGCTTGACGCGACACGAGGCCAGGCGGTCGACATCCTCGAGGCGGTAGCCGAGTTCCTCCGGGTCCAGGTGGGTGGTCTGCAGGACGTTCCTCAGCTCTTCTGACTCTTCCTCGACGACCCGAAGGGTCTGTGCGGCCCAGATGGTGAGCCATTTGGGCACTGGATACGTCTTGTCGACGTCCAAGGCGTCCTCAAGGAGCATCTTCTTGAACCCATACCGCTCGAGCCTGGACGTGTCGTTCCTGGTGAGGCCTGCCGCGGACTCGTTCACGCTCTCCAGTAGCATCTTCGTCCTCTGCAAGATGTTGTACTTGTCGACCATGAACGAGTTGATGGGGCTAACCGGCACCTGGGTGTTGACGAAGCTCTTGGCGCAGTGCTCCGACCCACACAGGCAGGCGAGCCCCTGGAGCTCCCGCTCGAAGTCTCCCTTCTTCCTGAAGTCGATCGTGAGCTCCTCTCCGTCGCGAATATCCTTAAGAGTCCACACGCCCAGCTTCATCTGACCGTCGACGACAAACGTCTTGAGATCGCAGTTGGGCTCGCACGAGTGGTTGATCCTGCTCGCAAAGTTGGCCGTCTGGCTGGCGTCAACGAACAGGATGAACGACCCCATCTCGTCCACGTTGGGGCGTTCCAGGGTCACCGAGTGGGTCGGCAAGATGCACTGCGACTTGGAGTTCCCCCTCGCCAGCTTGGACACCTCGCTCTCGTAGAACCTCCAGGGCATGCACACGTTGCCGCCGTAGTATCCCACAAAGGCTTCCCTCGGCAGGCCTCCCTCCTTGCGCAGGACGACACCGTCTCCCTTTGGATGGCCCCTGGTGTACTTCCTGCCGCTCGGACGCAGCGGCTGGTACCTCTGCACCGGCACGCCCGTGCCGGCCGTCTCCTCGAGGACATCCATGAGCTTGTGCACGCCCTTGGCCGCCGAGCGGATCTCCTCGGGTGCAGTGGTATCCTCGCTGATCATCTGGAGCGCTCTCAGGGCGTCCCATCCCTCATGCTGCAGCTTGTTGAGCTGAGGGAAGAAGTAAGTGTCGAAGAACGCATTCCTCTTGGTCCTCGACAAGATACCACCCTCGCAAGACGCCAACGCCACGTCCAGCAGTCCCCTCGTGTACGTATCGATACCCCAAACCGGAACAATGAAGAGGTCCGATGGATCGCACGGCGTCGGGTCGCTCGGCAGGACTGGCAGGGCGTCAGTCCCCTCGACGTCCCCGATGCTGAGAAAACGGTTCATGCGCTCTATGTCCTTTGTCTGTCCTCCAGAAGGGGCTACGACCATGCTTTCCGCCAGATTCTGGATCGATACCGAAGGAAATGGGTCCCTTCTCCAGAAGGAGCCCCCGAGGTAGGGCGTCTCGGCCGTGTCGCTGACAAACTCGACGACGGCCATCAGCCCGGGCGTGACGGCGTGGGCCGCCGAGTCCGCATAGTCGACGTCCTCGTCCGCGTCGCCGCCGGTGAACCTAACCGGCTTCCTCGTCAGCTGCTCCCTGGCCTCTTCAACCACATCCTCCGTCCTGACGTCCTCGTCGTCATCGTTGTCGCTCGGCGGCCCGTCGGGCGTCTTCTTCTCCCAGGGCCACAGGCCGTAGCCCTCCGAGTCGTGCACCTCCTGCAGCTTGATTTCAGCCGCATTGGAGAGAATATTCAGTTTCTTCGGGTACGGCAGGTTGGAGATCTCCGCCGGGTCCATGGTGATGGTCTGCACGGCCGGGGACGAGATGACCTTCATCTCGCCGTGCGGGCCGATGAGCGTCAGGTTGTAGCGCACGCCGAACGTCGCCTGCAAGTCGGTCAGCTCGGTCATGACCTGTTTGAGCAGCTGGTCAGACTTGTCGACCGACACGTCCTGGAGCTGCAGCGGCGCCTTCGCGTTCCTCCTTCTCTGCGTGGCCCGACGCTGTGCGCCTCGGGTGGTCCGCTTGGTCGGCTCTTGCGATTTCTCCGTCGCCTGCGTGTTTTCCGTCTTTGTATCCTCGTTGTCGTCGTTTCTGTCGTCCTCATCATCCTCGTCGCCTTTGTCATCCGCCTGGGCATCGGCAGCGGCCTCGCCGGCATCCTCCTCGCCCTCGGCCGCCTCGATCTGGACGGCCTTCTTCGGTCGACCAGCACGCTTCCGCTTCTTCATGCCGTCTGTCCCGTTCGCTGTGGGCGCATCGCCGTCCTCAGCCTCCCCCCTCTCTTGACCCCCCTGGTCAGGAGCGACGGCCGCAGGCTCGTTTTCGAGGTCCATCAGCGCGCCCTCGCTCGCGTTCCCATCCTCGATCTCGATAATCGCAGAGTCCTCCTCTGCCAAGGTCGATGGCCTCCCACGCCGGGAGGGCTGGCGTCTTCCCGACTTCTTCGGCGGCATGAGTCTCTTTTCGCCCGAGATTCCAGACGTCCCTGGCACGCTCAAAACGTCACCGGCTCCGGCCACGGTCGATCCGAGGACTATGAATCTGTCTTTCGGTTCAATTTAAACCGCGAGTGACGGAAGCGGACGGTTGGATATGGTCCTGCCGCGATAGATTCGGTGGAGGGCTTGGGCCAATTTCACAAGCTGCCGGCGTCTCGCGCCGCTCTCTTTGCGCTTGCGTCTTGTCAAGCCTCGTGGTTGGTGCTGTTATTGAAGTTGGCGTGCCGACTGGGCTTTGGTTTAGGCGAGGATTGTTTCTAGCGAAGGGGCAAAATCCAGGGCTGTCACCTCACCAGCGAGCCGATCGACGAGATCAGCCCGTCGGGCTCGAAGTGCACCCCACAATCGACGTGTTCGCTCTCGACCTCCACGACCCGCCTGACGCCGAGCTCGGCGAGGACAACCTCGTCAATCTCGACGGGCCCGCCCTTGGGCACGATGAGCTCGGTGACGTACCGGCCGGGCAGATGGCGCAGCTCGCCGGTCTTGCTCGCCCCGCGACGATTCAGCGCGTCCGTGATTGCTAGCACGACGTCGCTTGCTTTCATCGGCCCCGGATGGCTCAGCGAGCCGGATGTCTCCCTGTCAATCACGCCGTTCAGGACCAAAATCTTCGGACACGCCCGACTGGCGATGCTCTCGCCGGTGCCCTTCAAAATCAAGCAGGGGCAAATTGATGTATAGAGAGACCCCATACCATAGACGATGGCGTCCGCGGACGCCAGCTCGCCGACCACCCGGGGGTTGGCCACCGGCGCCACTTCGTGCTCCTTCGTGTCTCCCTCCGACGACAGGTAGAAAACTCGGCGTATGGGATACTCGAGCTCCTCCCAGGAGGACTTATCGACGGCGACCGAGTCGACGTCGCACGACGGGTGGGAGATGGCGTGCTGACCGACGATGACCTTGCCATCGTCCAGCTCTGCCGCGAGCTTTATTCGCTCCTCGGTACAAATAGCTGGCAGCACCATGGACCCCTCTGGAATACGTGCGACGCGCGTAAACATGAAAATCGCGGCTTCCAAGGACCGGAGGAACGTCCTGGCGCCGGCAAAGAAGAAATTGCCGACAGACCCGCCCGTGAACGTGAACCGCTCGCTGGAGTGCCGCAATATCTGCGCGTGAAAGTGCACCAAAAATGCTCGTATTGTGTGCTTGTACGGCTCCGTCACCCCCTCCCAGAGCGCATGGTCCCCCTCGACGATCTCGTACCATTCCCGCTTGGCCTCCTGTGCCGAGCTCGACAGCCTGTACGCTAGGAGCTTTTTCACGGCCCTCGCTTCCTCGTTCGTCTCGTCAGCCAACCGTAAACACCGTGAACGAATGTCTCCGACGGCAGGCCCCCCCAAGACACGCACGATCTCTGCCGTCGAGCCCCCATCGTCCGACACCGGCAGGACGTACGACACCTTCGTGGTGAGCTTCTTTACGTCCGCCGCCACCGCGTTGAACGCCGTCCCGCCCGAGAACACGACGAGCTTGGGCTCTTTCGCGCCTTCGACGTCCTCGACGTCCTCGACGTCCTCGACGTCCTCGACGTCCTCGACGTCCTCGACGTCCTCGACGTCCTCGACGTCCTCGACGTCCTCGACGTCCTCGACGTCCTCGACGTCCTCG
>Ga0181582_10000639_pt1 | contig 25243 bp, 24 predicted proteins | sample 071ome_32_FD_132438 | JGI IMG/M metagenome (GOLD analysis project Ga0181582, IMG submission 132438) | Coastal salt marsh microbial communities from the Groves Creek Marsh, Skidaway Island, Georgia - 071405AT metaG (megahit assembly) | ecosystem: Environmental > Aquatic > Marine > Intertidal...
CGCTCGAGATCCGCGTACCCGACATCGGCGATTTCGAGCTGGTCGACGTCATCGATGTGCTCGTCAGGCCCGGCAGCCGGATCGAGACGGACGATCCGCTGATCACCCTGGAGAGCGAAAAAGCAACCATGGACGTGCCAGCGCCGACCGGCGGAGTGATCGGCGAGATCTCCGTCCACACCGGGGACCGGGTCTCAGCTGGCGATCTGATCCTCACCCTTACACTGGCCGCAGCGGGCGGGGCGCCCTCAGCTTCAGCAACCAGCACAGCCACAACACCTGTCCAAACCGCGCAAGCAGCGCCCGCAGCTCCGCCGGTCGAACCGGACCCGGCGCCGGCCGGCCGACAGTCCTCAACCAAGGCGCACGCCAGCCCCTCGGTTCGACGCTTTGCACGGGAACTCGGCGTCGACATCACACTCGTGTGGGGCACGGGGCCAAAAAACCGCATCCTGAAGAACGACGTGCAGGCGCACGTGAAAGAGGTAATGCGCGGCACGCGCGGTCAGGCTGCCACAGCGACGAACGCGGCGCCGGCCGCGCCGGTGATCGACTTCTCGAAATTCGGCGAAACGCAGCTCACGCCGCTGACCAAGGTCCGCCGGCTGACCGGCCAGAACCTGCATCGCAGCTGGGTCACCGCACCCCATGTGTTTCAGATGGATGAAGCTGACATCACCGAGCTGGAAGCCTTCAGGATTTCGAAGGCCGACGAGGCAGAGCAGAAAGGGACCAAGCTCACCCTGGTTGCTTTCCTGATCAAGGCGGTGCTGGTTGCGCTGCGCAAGTTTCCGGACTTCAACGCTTCGCTGTCAGCGGACGGCGAGGCGTTGATCCACAAGCTCTACTTTCACATCGGGGTCGCGGTCAATACTGACCACGGGCTCATCGTTCCCGTTATCCGGGATGTCGACAAGAAAGGACTCTACGAGCTGGCGCTCGAACTCCGCGAGCTCACGGCGAAGGCGCGCGAGCGCAAAATCACGCCGGCCGAAATGCAGGGCGCCTGTTTCACCATTTCCAGCCTGGGCGGCGTCGGCGGAACGGCTTTCACGCCCATCATCAACCTGCCTGAGGTCGCGATCCTTGGCATATCGCCCGCGCAGATGAAGCCGCGCTGGAACGGTGAGGAATTTGAACCGCGGCTCATGCTGCCCTTCACCCTCTCCTACGATCACAGGGTCATCGATGGCGTAGCGGCCGCCCGCTTTACGAACTTTCTGACCACGGTGCTGGGAGATATCCGCCACATCCTGCTTTAGGCTTCGGCGCATATCTGACACGCATGTCCCAGCACAAAATCAGCGACGCGTTGAGGCTTATTTCGTTTCACTATTGCCAGGTGCGCTGATGTTCAGGTTCGACGACCTGGATCGCTACCTCGCCCGCCACGAGCTCTCTTTTCCTGCAGAGGACGTCGCTGGGCTGCGTCAGCGCACACAGCGGGAATTGGCCAGGCGCGCCGTGACCGGAATCATTCTGCTGCTGCCCGCGACAATTGTCTGCGCGATGCTGGACGGCGACATCAATCAGGCCCCGGAACGCTTTTCTCTCGTCGCCGCTCTCGCCGTGCTCGCCAGCGTGGCTCGCCTGATAGCTATCTTTCTGTTTCGCGCGGCTGATCTCGGCGACCGCGCAGGCGTACATGCTTTTTTCTTCCTGTCTGCGCTGGCGCTGCCGACCGTCTGGGGCGTTTATACCGCGTGGTTTCTCTACCTGCATCCTGACACAGAGGCAGGAATGCTGATCTTTGCGGTCACCGCAGGCACCGCCAGCAGCTCGCTGGCGGCGTTCGGCATGTGGCATCGCCTTCAGGTTGCCTACGTGACTTTGCTGCTCACACCGCTGGCAATATCAGGTTTGTTGCTCGATAGCGGACTCGGCTGGGGACTCGTGGCGGTCAGCCTCGGCTTTGCGCTCTACATCGTCGGTCAAGGGAGTAGCTGGAACGCGTTTTTCTGGGAGTCAGAGGCGAATAACATCACCCTGCAGGAACGCACGCGCGAACTCGCAAGCGCCAAGGAGACGGCTGAATCAGCTAATCAGGCCAAAAGCCAGTTTCTTGCCCAGATGAGCCACGAGCTGCGCACACCGATGAACGCCGTCCTCGGCTTCTCGCAGCTGATCGCGGCAAGAACGACGGAAGCCGAGCGCGTTGAGCGCTACAACCACGAAATTCTTACTGCGGGCAATCACCTTATCGCCCTCATTGACGAGATCCTGGACCTGGCAAAGATCGAGTCCGGCCGCCTGGAACTGCGCCGGGCCACTGTAGACCCGGAAGATCTGGTTCGTTCTGTCTGCGAAACGCTGCGCGGCGGTATCCGCAAGCCAGTCAGCCTGAGCATGCAGCTGGATAATGCCGTTGGCACGCTCGAGACAGACGACCTCCGTCTGCGCCAGGTCCTGGTCAATCTGATCGGCAACGCACTCAAGTTCACCGAAAACGGCTCGGTCGCGGTGCGGCTCAGTAGTGACGACGATTACCTAAGGATCGTTGTTCAGGACACGGGAATCGGGATCGCACCTGAAGTGCTGTCGAGCATATTCGAGCCATTCAAACAGGCTGACTCCTCGACGACACGCCGCTTCGGCGGCACGGGACTCGGCCTCGCCGTTTCGCACAATCTGGTGCTGTTGATGGGCGGGGAAATCCAGGTGGAAAGCGCGCCTGGTACCGGAAGCTGTTTTACCGTCGTACTGCCGCTGAAAGAGACCGCAGGCCAGCCTCAGGACGCGGCTGTTTCCTCGGACAACGAAATACCCATCAAGTCCGCATAAGTCTCCCAGAAACCGATGATGGCCGACTCTGTGACAAGGTGTTCGGCGTCTTCGGCCCTGCCGCCGCCCATTGCGATATAGGAACGCTGCTCGTGATCGCGGCAGATCGCTTTTTGCACTATCTCGACCGCCTCCCCATCCTCCATCGAGATCAGCCCCCCGGGGCCGATGAGGTTGCTCTGCTTGTCGCGGATACCCTGCATGTCCGCATCGTCGTCGGCGTAACCGAAATGGGTCCAGACCAGTTCCATGGCATCAACGCCGTGGGTCACAATCTGCCGCACAGCCAGCGTGTTCTGGATCTGCTGCACCACGACATTGGGAAAGATCGACAGAATCACCAGCGTGATCCCATCGTCGAATTCTGGTCGACCGGCAAGCAATGAGGGATCGCTCAGGCGGTAGCCCGCATCCATGCTGCGGCTGTCGCGATAGACCTCAGCGTCCACTGCGGCATCACTGCTGCCCGCCCGCGTGTACAGCATGCTGTGACGGTGCTGTTGGTCCATGAGGCAGGCGCCCTGCTGCGAGGATCGGTACAGGCCGAAGGTGTTATGAAACAGATGCAGAAGACTGGCGTGGTAGGGATCGCGCGTGTTTTCGGCGTACAGCTTCCAGTTGCCGTGCATGAACTGCCGCTGGTCTCCAAGCACCATGATTGGACGGTTGAAAATGCGCTCGATGCTGGAGACCACCATCTCACCGAGATAATCCCGCAAGGGCGTCACCTCGTCAGAGAACGTGGCGAACACCATGTCAGCAACCGACTCAACGCGCAGCGGCCGCAGAGCGTGCTGCGCAATATCGAAGGTCTCTGGCATCCCGCCGCGTCCGCTGATCCCCTCGCGGAACGGCACCCCGCGCAGCCTGCCCTCAAGGTCGTAGGTCCATTGGTGATACACGCAGGTGAGGCGCGAGGCGTTACCGCGCGGCTCACGACAGACCAGGGCACCGCGGTGAGCGCAGCGATTCTGCAGCACATTTATCCCACCCTGACGCGTGCGCACCATGATCACCGGCGTCTCGCCCACGGCGGTCGCTTTGAAATCCCCGCTCTCCGGGATTTCGCTGGCAAGACCAATGAAGCTCCAGGTCTTGCCGCGGAAGATCCGCTCCTGCTCCAGCGCGTAGCCCGCCGGGTCAAGAAATGCGGCATAAGGCACCGCACAGCCCTGCGCCGGCTGCCTCCACAGTCCCGGATCGTTAAACGCTGTCGCGGAATCATTCATCAGCACAACCTCACAATGGCGTCGCCAGCAGGGAATCAATGCGGTTGGTATCAAAGGTCACCAGTTTTTCCGCGAACAGCAGGGAGCTCCCCTCGGCCACAATGCGGTCGTCATAGCTGCCGACCGAATACACCTCGCTGACCCCATTTGTGCGCGTGCGGAACACCGCGTAGTGGCTGCGGGCGCGCGCATAATCAGCAGTGACTTCCGTGATCACCGTCGCGCTGACCAGATGACGGTATGTATGCACCTCGTAGATGTTCGCCTTGCGCAGCGAAACCACGCGGTCATGCAACATCCCCCGAGAGTCGCAGGACATGGCGGCAAGCGGCAGACCTCGTGCCGCGTTCTCCTGCGCGACGATGCGATAAGAGCAGCGCTCAGTGAAAAACTGCGGCCACTCTTCCAGCCGGTCATCATCAATACACTGGCAGTAACCAGCCAGCAGCCGCTGAATGCGGTAAAAAAGCTCTGATTCCGGAAGCGAATTCAGCTGCAAAACGTCTCATCCATGGTCAGGGGGAGCCTCAGGAGCAGGGCGGAATACCGCAAAGCCGAGGTCCGGAGGCTACCCGAGTGACTCCAGTGCGAGCCCGCAGGCCTGCACTTATTTATCAGGTTTGATCCCCAGCACGCAGTGCTTGGCAAACGAAGTCGCCTCGTTGGCCGACCATTCGCCTTTCGGGGTGTCCTCCATTTTTTCGCACCAGGCATCGCTGCCCACCTCCGGTGCGCATGCGCTCAGCAGCCCTACCGTTGCCGCGAAACACGCTGTGCGCAGCATCCAGTCCACTGTCGGCTTACCTTGCATGGAGCGTCTCCTGTCTGTCAGTAACGGGCCACTTCGGGGTCAATCTCACGCGACCAAGCATCAATACCGCCGGCCAGGTTGCGCACGTTGCTGAAGCCCTGCCGGGCGAAATACTCCGCCGCTGCCTGGCTGCGCACTCCGGAATGGCAGTGGAATACCAGCAACGCATCGCGTGGCAGCGCGTCTATCTCGGCGATCACCTCTTCGGTCAGATGCTTCGCACCGGGCAGTACAGCTATCTCGCGCTCCGCCGCCTCACGCACATCGTAGAGATGGAGAGCGTCACCGGCGTCCTGACTCTGCTTCAGTTCCTGCACCGTCATCTGGCGCACCGCCTGTGGAGAATTCGGGTTCTCAATAATGAACTCCGGCTCTCCCGACGCCTCGCTGAGGTCAATACTGAGCCCGTTCGCCCGCGCTGCAGACTCAGCGTCGAAAAGCAACTCGATACCATTTGCGGTCACGCGGACACCCGAAGAAGAGCCCTCGGCCAGTCGGAATTCGTGCTGCCAGTTGGCGCCGATCACGAGCTGAATGACGCCGTTCTGATGCTGACTGATAGCCTCGGTCAGAACCCGCGCGGCAGCATCTGAAATGCGAATCTCGGGAACGTTCTCGGCATTTGCCGTCACCCCAAGCTCTGTGTGCAGATCGCCGCTGCGATACATCTGCTGCACCAGGTCACATCCACCGAGAAACTCGCCGCGGACATAGAGCTGGGGAATCGTCGGCCACTCCGAGTACACCTTGACCCCTTCCCGTATCTCCAGATCGGCGAGCACATCCACCGTGTGGTAATCCGGAAGCATACGGTCAAGGATCCCGACAACGGTCGCGGAAAATCCACACTGCGGCTGCATGCGCGAGCCTTTCATGAACAGCACTACCGGATGCTCAGCCAGCAGATGCTCGATGCGGTCGCGGGTGCTTTGGGTCAAAGTCATAGGGGTGTTCCTCTGTTGTCAGTTACCTGGAGCCGACTGACCTTACCAGCTCAGATCATCGGGGACCTCAAAACGGTCGTAGTACTCATCGGCGTCAGCGCCGTCGCCACCAGGGGTCGCCGTGGCGGACGGACGGACGAAGGGGTCCTCAGCGGCGAGCCGTTCGGCCAGCGCGCTATCCACAACAGCGTAGGTGCGCCTGATCCGCAGTACGCTGAGCGCACCTTCGACAAGCCCCTTGCGCACTTCAGCAGTGACATAAATGCGCTTGACCTTGTCGTTATCAACGAACTGAAACAGTTCATCGCCGGGCACACGATCGGCACGCGCGGACGCGATGGTCTGCTCGATCTGGATCCGCCGGGCACGCCGCGCTGCGCGCTCATCCCGTTCTCGATTGAGCTCTTTGTCGCGTGCTCGTTTCTCAGCCTCCGCCTCAGCTGCGCGCGCGCGCGCCTCCTCGCTCATGCTCGGGGCGGTGTCCTTGGCCCCGCCACGACGCCGTTTCTGCTGCTTGTGGCTGGACTGCTTATGCTGGTGAACCTGCTGCTTTTTCACCAGACCCTGTTCGAGCAACTGTTCCTGCAGGGATTTTCCCATCGCCGCGCAAGGCCTCCTCAATGATCCATCCGCGCTTCGCGCACGGGCTACAGAGTAAATACGTCACGCACGACATCGCGCGCGCGGTAAGTCCGATCCCACTGCTGCACCCCGGGGTAGCGCGAATCCAGCCCGAGTTCGATCTCGCCAAAGCGCGCAAACTGCAGCGCGGCTGCCAGCGTGCAGTCCGCCACACACGGCCGCGTGCCGCTCAGCAGCGGACGACCATCAGACAGCAGATCGTCGAAAAAGCGCATAGCCTGCGGCCAGACGGCTGCAGCCTGCGCCGCAACACCGGGATTCGGCCGCAAACCCAGCGGCGACCGCATTGCGTGAATCATCCGCGCGATGGGGACCATTAAGCGGAGATCCGCAATACGCTCGAGCTCGCGCGCTCGAGCCCGGCCACGCGGGTCATCTCCCCACAAGGATGGGCTGGGATACAGCTCTTCGAGGTAGTCGATGATCGGCAGCGACTCGACGATGGTCGACCCGTCGTCCAGTTCGAGTACGGGCAGACTGGCAAACGGGTTGAGGCGGCGGAAGTCGGCTGTGTTCTGTTCACCCCGAGGCAGGTTGACCACGACTGGCTCCAGCTCGATCCCCGCACCCGCGGCATTTTTCTCCGCAACGTACAGCCGTACCTTGGTAGGGTTGGGAGCGACCTGGAACCAGTACAGTCTCACCGACCGATTCAGGCCGCCGCAGCTTTACTCGCCGCGCCGTGCTGCTGACGCAGCCGCTCGAGTTCCTCCCATCCCAGATAGAAGGTAAACCCGTCTTCGTCGTAGAACAGCACAGGACCGTTGCAGATGAACAGGTACTCGGTATCTTCAAGCGCCGTCGTGGCACCGTGCAGCATGCCGTTGGGCTCATAGACATAGTCGCCTGCATTCAGCACTCCATCGCGCACCTGCAGCTTGCCGGAAAGGATGAAGGTATGGGATGCCGACAGATGTTTATGCTGGGGCGCGGTAAAGCCTTTCAGCCATCGAAACATGACTGCCCAGCTGCCGCTCTCTGCTCCCACCCAGAGGATCTTGATGAATGCCCGCTCCGGGTCGAATCCCTGCGGGATCCACTCCATCTTGCTGGCCTCAACCAGGGTGTCCATGAGCTCCGAATTAATCGGGGTAATGTCCTGCGGTAACGCCATTGCTCTCCTCCTCCTAGTTCACAGAATCGTGCTTTCCGCAGTATACGCCACGGTCGGATCCGGACCCCTGCAGAATCAGCGACTCTGCTGTTCGATGGCGGCGCGCTGTACCTGATCAACCTCCTGGACCATGCGATTGACGTCCTCCGCTTTGCCGAGTGCGTCAGTCTGTCCCTTGAATACGTTTTCCTGCGGTTTATCTCCACAGGCCACCAGCACCAGCAGAGCACCGGCCAGCAGGCAGCAAAACACTCTATCCATGGGCTTTCTCCTCACGCGGAACGCACCGGCGACAGAAGCGTCAGCTCATCGTCCGCTGCTTAGGTTGGAAACGCTGAAAATCTTGCGCACTTGAGACGGTTTGACGTCGACAAACTCTGTCGGTTTTGACCCGCGAGCTATGTTTGCCGAGCCATCCTGGACATTCACAGCGATCGAGGCGCGCCAGCGTGGCGTGGACTCGGCAAGTGAACTCTGCGCCGCATCCTCGCTGTACTCATAAACGGTTGCGAACGTCTTCAGCAAGCGGTCCTCCCGGTCAAAAACCAGGACCAGGGCGACGCTATAGGTCTGCTCATCCACAAACAGGATCCGCCGCCCGTAGGGATGTCCCTCCCATCGGGGAACGGCCTCGACCACAAAACAGCGCCGCAGCTGCCATCGGTCGAGCGGCACGGTGCTCGTCGGACCATGGAATTCCGCCTGCGTGTGCCGTGAACTGGCGACGTGCGGCAGAACCTGATGCCCCAGCAGCCGCCATTGGTTATCCATAACGAGCCCTGAGTAGCCCTCGAAATCGTCCAGGGTCCAGTTGGTCCCGAGCCAGCTGTCAGCGCGCTCTTTCGACGACAGGCGTCGCACCCGGCGTTCGGTTGGCAGATAGGAGTTCACCTGGTCGCCCAGGGACTGATCCAGCGGACGTTCGACCACCAGCTTGAGGCCGGCGATGTCGAAGGGATCCAGCATTTCGATGTATTCCTTGAACAGCAGCGTATCAGCGCCGTCCACATCCATGCGGTAGTCGGAATCGGCGCGGCTGGCCAGGCCGGAGAGATACACCCGGTGGTAGAACATCGACACGTGACGATCGACATGCCCGCCACCGCGCATCCCCTCCAGCAGAGTGCCGGCACTGCCGTCAGCAGTCGGCTGAATGTAGCTGACGATGGCTTCGTTTCGATAGCCAACGTTCTGCCAGCGGTGGATCTGGTTCCAGGCCACCATGTAACCCGCATTACCCGCCTCGGCCGCAGCGATCTGCTCAGCCGAGAAAGGTTGGCCTGCGGTATAGCCAACCAGGCTTCCATCCGCTTCGATACGGGACTGACCGCCGAATTTCGCGGTTGCGTCGAGATACACAGCATGCGGCGGGTAGTCCCGGGTCGCCGTCAGTTCGAGCGTCATGCCAGGAAAGTCGAACTGTTCCCGATAGCCCGGCGGCAGGTAGGCCGCGAGCGCTTCCAGCTGCTCTTGTCCATAGGTGCCTGGCGGGAGCCCCTCGGACGACGCCGCAGCGTTATCGGACAACCATTGCTGAAACGCGCCGAAACTTACGTCAAGCGCCGCCGCAGGTGTCATTACAGAAACGACGAGCAACGCCCCAAGAACGCACCGATAGCTGGCTCGGGCAGTGCTCGCACGCCAGGGGAACAGTCTAACCATCGAGGTCTCCCAAGCCGGAACTTTTTCTGAGCAGGCGTGCGGCGCGACCTGCGCGCCGCATTCTAGTCAGCTCAGCAGACTTCAAACAGACCTGCCGCGCCCATGCCGCCGCCGATGCACATCGTGACGACAACGTGCTTGGCGCCGCGGCGCTTACCCTCGATGAGCGCGTGGCCGACGAGCCGACTGCCGGTCATGCCGTACGGATGACCGACCGCGATCGAGCCGCCGTTGACGTTCAGCTTGTCATTGTCGATCCCCAGCTGGTCACGGCAGTACAGTACCTGCACGGCAAAAGCCTCGTTCAGCTCCCACAGGTCGATGTCATCAATACCCAGGCCGGTGCGCTGCAGCAGCTTCGGGATTGCGAATACCGGGCCAATGCCCATCTCGTCGGGTTCGCAGCCCGCCACGGCAAATCCGCGGAAGATCCCGAGTGGTTCAAGACCGCGCTGCGCTGCCAGCTTGTCGCTCATCACCACCTGAGCCGAAGCCCCGTCGGAGAACTGGCTGGCGTTACCCGCTGCAATCACGCCGCCTTCGATCGCCGGTCGGATCTGCGAGACACCCGCGTAATCCGTGCCCGGTCGGATCCCCTCATCTTTATCCGCCGTTACCTCGCGTGTTGTCTCCTCGCCGGTGTCTTTGTTGACGATCTTCATGGTCGTTTTGAGCGGCACGATTTCGGCGTCGAAACGTCCTGCCTCGCGCGCGGCGGTCGCGCGCTGCTGGCTCTGTACGCCGTAATGATCCTGATCTTCGCGGGAAATCCTGTAGCGGCTGGCTACCTGCTCCGCGGTCTGCAGCATCGGCCAGTAAATCTCGCTTTTATGCTCCATCAGCCAGGGGTCGTTGACGAAGTGAGCATTCATCTCATTCTGCACGCAGGAGATCGACTCGATCCCGCCCGCTACAAAAATATCGGCTTCGCCGGCAATAACCCGCTGTGCCGCCAGCGCCACCGCCTGCAGGCCCGAGGAGCAGAAACGATTGACGGTCACGCCGGATACGGTAACCGGCAGCCCGGCACGCAGCGCGGCCTGGCGCGCAATGTTGTGTCCGGTAGCGCCCTCAGGATTTGCGCAGCCCAGGATCACATCCTCGACTTCGTCCGGTGCAACGCCGGCTCGCTCGAGCGCAGCAGACACGACATGTCCGCCCAGGGTCGCCCCGTGGGTCATGTTGAACGAACCACGCCAGCTCTTGCAGAGCGGCGTGCGCGCGGTCGAAACGATTACGGCATCAGTCATCTTGCGGTCCTTGAGTAGTCGAGCGAAAGGGCTGGCAGTGTAGTGGATCCGCTGACGGGGATCATCGACCCGAGGCGTCGGCGGCCCGCTGCAGATGTAGCGTAATGCGCGCTAGGTGGTGGGTGACGCGTTCAAGCCAGCGGATCGCCTCAAGGCGCTCAGTGCCGGCCTCGAAACTCAGCGCGTGGCTGGCCATATCCGCCGTTACGGACTCGCGGAAGGGCGCCACCGACGCCTGGATCTGCCCCGCCAGGGCATCCGCTTCATCGTGCGCCGCGGCGTGCTGCCCGGCCTCCAGCCGGGCTGCGATGGATCTCTCCGCGGCGAGAAACGCCAGGCGTTCGAGATCCAGCGCCGCAGCAGTGGCCACGGTCCGCGCCCGTCCCTGCTCCTCTTCCAGCCGCTCGTGCAGACGCTGCAGGTGGTCGCAGGCATGGACCAGCGCCAGCAGACGATCCCACTCGCCACCGCGGGTACCGTGCAGATCAATCGATGACAGGTAGTTCTGCAGCTCATCAAGGTAGCGCTGCCACTGCGGGAGATCTGCTGCCGCCGCCGGCGGATCGCGCAGCCCGAGCTGGCGGGCTGCTTCCGCCGTCAGGACGGCATACCCCTGCAGCACTTCCCGCTGCGCCGCATCCAGGGCCGCCCTCGGATCTCCCAGGAGTCCTTTATCCATCGCGCTGTGGGCATCGCTGTTCAGCGGAGGCACAAGGCGTTCGACCAGGTGCGCGAAGGGCAGCGCTACCGGGAGCACAAGCAGGGTTCCAAGCAGGTTGAAGCCGCTGTGGAACCCGACCAGCAACAGTTCCGGATCGCGTGTCTCGAGCCCGGGCGCAAGCAGGCCGGCCAGCGCCATGAACGGCCCGATCAGCACAAACGCGAGCGTGCCCGTCAGCAGGTTGTAGATCACATGCGACAGCCCCGTGCGCCGAGCATCAAGCGACGCGCCGATGGTGGCGAGAGCAGCCGTGACAGTCGTCCCGACATCCGCGCCGATGACCAGGCAGGCAGCCTGCGGAAAATCGATGAAGCCCGCGTTGAGCACGGTCAGGGTCGCAGCTACGGCGGCGCTGGAAGACTGCGTGATCAGCGTAAACACGATACCGATGGCAACCAGGGACAGTCGGGCGGCCGGCGAATCCGCGGGCAGTGCGGTGAAATCGACCAGTCCCTCGAGCCCGCGCATGCCGGCCTGCAGCGTATCGATCCCGACAAAAATGAGCGCGAAACCAGCCAGCGCCAGACCGCCGCTCGCCATCCGGCCACGGGCGAACAGCCGTGCCAGCGCACCGAGCATCACCAGCGGCAGGGCAATCTGGCCGAGATCGAGCTTGAAACCGAGCAGTGCGACCAGCCAGCCGGTCATGGTCGTACCCAGGTTGGCGCCGAAAATAATCCCGAGCGCGTTGGTGAAGCTAATCAGCCCCGCACCGACGAACCCGACCGCGGCAACGGTGGTCGCGCTCGACGACTGCAGGATGGCGGTTGATATCGCTCCGGTCAGGGCACCGGAATAAGGCGTGCGCGTGAAACGCATCAGACCGGCGCGCATGGCGTCGCCGGCCACCGCGCGCAGACCTTCGGTCATGAGGATCATGCCGATTAGAAAGAGACCCAGCCCGCCGCTGACACCTATCAGAATCTGCATTGCTACCGCTCACGCCTCGTCTGCCAGGATCGGCGGCGGACTCGTCCGCCTCCTCACTTACAGTGTAGTCCCGACCTGCGTCAGCCTGGCTGCGCGGCCGGCCGGTGCTATGCTCGAGAGCCGCTAAGCAACAGGCTGTCCGGGTATGACAACGCAGGTGCAGGAACTCTTGATCAACGGCGTGCACACGCCTTGCGTGGACACCGGCCACGCAGGCGCAACGGCAGTGCTCCTGATGCATGGCAACCCGGGCAGCCGGGCGGACTGGTCGTTACTGACAGAGACACTCGCGCCGCAGCACCGGGTTATTGCGCCGGACATGCCCGGCTTTGGACGGGCGGCCAAACCTGCCGATTTTGACTACACCGTTGCTGGCTACGCGCGGCATATCGAGGCCCTGCTCGCCGATCGCGGGGTGACGCGCGTGCACCTCGTGCTGCATGACTTCGGAGGCCCCTGGGGTCTGGCCTGGGCGGCCGCGAATCCCACCCGCGTAGCCAGCATAACATTGATCAATGTCGGCATTGCGCGCGACTACCGCTGGCATTTCTTCGCCCGTCTGTGGCGCACGCCCCTGCTTGGCGAGCTTGTCATGGCCACAACCACCCGCGCCGGATTCCGCTTCTCGCTCAGGTTCGGCAATCCGCGCGGCCTGCCGCCAGACTTCGTCGACGGTATGTATGCCAACTTTGACCGCGGAACGCGCCGGGCGGTTCTGCGCCTCTACCGCGCCACCAGCGCGTTCGGCGATGCGGCGGATCACATTGTGAACGCCCTGCGGCCACAGGATCTCGAATGCCTGGTGCTGTGGGGAAAGCAGGACATCTATGTGCCCTGGCGCTTCGCCGAACAGCAACGCGAGGCCTTCCCCAGGGCGCAGATCAGATACCTGGATGACAGCGGGCACTGGCCGCATCAGGACAATCCGGACGTGGTCAACCAGGCCATTCGCGACTTCCTGGAGCCGCTGGCTGCCGCCGACCATGGGGATACAGCATGAAAACGATCCACGGTGCCTGTCCGCACGACTGCCCCGACACCTGCGCTTGGCTGGTCGACGTCGACGATGACGGACAGGCAATCTCCCTGCGCGGCGATCCGGACCATCCGTTCACCGGCGGAGCGCTGTGCTCGAAGTTGAAGCGCTACCCGGCGCGGGTCTACAGCAACAGTCGCGTGCTGTACCCGATGCGCCGGACAGGCCCCAAGGGCAGCGGGCAGTTCGAGCGCATCAGCTGGGACAGCGCGCTGGACTTGATGAGTGAGCGCCTGCAGAAAGCCATCGAACAGCACGGGCCGCTCACGGCCATGCCGTGCAACTTCGCCGGCACCATCGGTCTGCTCCAGCGCTATGCCGGAGAACCGTTCTTCGCGCGGCTCGGGGCAACGGCCGTTGACCGTCAGATCTGCGGCAACGTCTGCTATGAAGCGGTCGCCGATACCCTGGGCACCGGCGCCACGGTGCTGCCGGAGGACGTGGCGCACAGCCGCATCATTCTCATCTGGGGCAGCAACACGGTCGCGACCAATGTCCACCTGTGGAGCGGACCGATCCGCGCGGCACGGCGTGCGGGCGCCGAGGTCGTCGTAATCGACCCCGTGCGCACGCCGACCGCGGCTCATGCTGACCGCCATATCCAGCTCAGACCCGGGACCGATGCCGCCCTCGCGCTCGGCCTCATGCACGTCATCGTGCGTGAGGATCTGCACGATCGGGATTACATCGAACACCATACCCTTGGTTTCGATCAGCTATGTGAACGAATTCAGGCCTATACCCCCACCCGGGTTGCGGATATCACCGGAGTTCCGGCAGCGGATATCGAAACCCTGGCGCGGGACTACGCCACGACAAAACCGGCGCTCCTGCGCCTGGTGGTAGGCATGGAGCGCTATTCCAACGGCGGTTCCGGCGTGCGTGCGGTCGCCTGCCTGCCGGCTCTGGTTGGCGCCTGGCGGGAGCGCGGCGGCGGCCTGCTGAACTTCACGGTCGACCTTTTTTTTGAAGCGCTCGACTATGCGGCGGTACTGCCCCCGGATGACCTCCCTCAACCCGCGCGAACCGTCCACCTGGCGCAGCTAGGTAAAACGCTGACCGATTCATCCCTGGCGCCTCCCGTCACCTGGATGCTGGTTTATAACCTGAACCCGGTGGTGACCCTGCCCAACCAGAATCTGATCGTCGCCGGTCTGCAGCGCGAAGACCTGTTCACTGTAGTCCATGAACAGTTCATGACTGAAACCGCGCTGTATGCGGATCTCGTGCTTCCTGCCACAACGCAATTCGAACACTGGGAACTCATGCCCTCTTGGGGACACAGCTACCTGGCGCTGAATCCACCAGCCATCGCGCCACGCGGTGAGGCTATCGCCAACACCGAACTGTTCAGACGCCTGGCTGGACGAATGGGTCTGCACGAGGACTACCTTCTGCGTAGCGACGAGGACCGTATTCGTGGTCTGCTCAACAGCAACAGCGAGCTGCTCGACGGGATCAGCTTTGAGTCTCTAAGCGCCCGCGGCTGGGCCCGGCTCAACACGCCTGCAGACTTCCGTCCCCGCGCCGACGGCGGATTCACCACGCCGAGCGGTAAGGTCGAGTTCTTCTCAGCGGGCCTTGCCGCGCGCGGGCTCGATCCGCTGCCGGACTTTGTGCCGCTGGATCCGGCCGCAAGCGGTGAGCCCGATGCCCCGCTGCAGCTGGTGACGGCCAAGACCAGCCACTTTCTCAACTCCGAGTACGTCAACCTGCCCCACCGGGGTACGGCTAATCACCTTCCCGAAGTGCAGCTCCACCCGGACGACGCCGCGCTTCGCGGGATTGCGACTGGTGAACCGGTGCGGATATTCAACCGGTTTGGTGAAGTTCGGGTCCGCGCGCGGGTTTCCCGTGACACCCCCGCTGGCGTCGCGTCGCTGGCCTTTAACTGGTGGCGCAGCTCGACGCTTAACGGCTCTTCGGCCAACGCGCTGACCCCTGACGGCCTCAGCGATCGCGGGATCGGCAGCAACGCTTTCGATGCCCGGGTCGAAATAGAGCGCTGCGCGGAGACCTGAAGCCTGGATTTAATCCTGCGCCGCGAGGAAAGCCAGCAGCGCCGCATCAAGCCCTGGGGGAGCCCGGTGGGACCCTTCGACTTCGCAGTAGCGCGTCGGGGCCCCGGCATCACAGTCCAGGTATTCTCGACAGCTGCCGGCGACAATCCGCTCTGACAGCGCGCCGCACTGATTGCAGGCGGCCCACCAATCGGCCGCGCCACGCCCATACTCCGGCAGCGGGAAGAGCTTGTCCTCACGACTGTGAATGATCATCACCGGCAGCGGTTGTGCGCAGGGATAGCCGGCCAGATCGCCCGCCCGGATGCCGGCACCGCTGGCCACCAGGCCGCTTACCCGCAGCGGCGCTTCAGCCAGGAACACCACGGCCTGCGCCGCCAGTCCACCATCCGAGTGCCCCGTGGCGTAAACGCGCGCAGTGTCCACACACCACTGCGCCGCCAGCGCTTGCGGAACCCGCGCCAGGCGCGAAAACTGGCGGCGGCTGAGCCCGCGGTGATCGGTGTAGGCGACGATGAAGCCCTGTGCGGTCGCCGCGCGGGTCAGATCAAGGAAACGTTCGCTGGCGCCGGCGCGCTGCCCGGCAGCGGCGAACACCACCAGCAGGGGGTGGCCGATCGTCGGATCGTAGTTACGTGGCGTCCGGACATTAACCCTCACACCGGGCTCGCTCAGAAAGCCATCGCTGGACCCGGCGGCACCCGGCCGCGCGTCCGGCGCACAGCGAACCGCAGTCGGCCGGGCGCTGTAGTCGGCCTGGCCAAGCTCCGGGACATAGCGCTCGCATGCAGCGAGCAGCAGCCCAGCCCCCAACAACAGCAATGCGACCTGCCGGCGCTGCGCGCGCCAGGCGTCGCCGCGCGTGCCCCTCACCCCACGCGGAGCTCGTCAGGCATGCTGATCATGAGCGCGGGCCGGTAGAAACGGACAACGAGCTGCTCTGCAGGCGTGTCGCTCCCGGTCTCGCTTACCGCGCTCAACCAGTCGAGCGCCTTGCCGCCAAGACGCTGAATATGCGCGTTGACCGCAGCCGCAATACGCGTTCTGCGGTTCCCTGCATCGTCGAGCGGCGCGAAAAAAACCGCCAGCGCGCTCACTTCCGCTGCCAGATCATCGGCGCGCGCCAGGTAGTCTTCACGCGGACCGCCCGGGGTAAACGCAACGCGGGGCTCGCCCCGCTCCCGTGCAGCCGCGTCGTGGAACAGTAAGCGTCCTTCGAGCAGCGCCGCGAGCAACCCTGCCTGCGTCGCGCCTACGGACTCGTCCGCCGCCCCTACCCGGCAGATCCGGTAGGCCTGGTTATACAGAAATGCCCACACGAAAATCCCCGGCCGCCACGCCTCGGCCTGCCGGAAGATGGTGTCGGGGTGGGCCGGCAAGAGGGGATACGGGCCGGACAGGCGCAGTTCAATCGTGGCGTGCTCAGTCATGCCGTCCCGCCGCAGTGTGATGACGCACCAGCGTCAGGACAACGCCGCCGTCAGCGAGTCAATCGCAACGGACGAACGGTCCAGCAGCTGCGCGGAAAGCTCGTCTGTGAGTTCGAGCTTCTGCGCGCAGGGGAAGCTCTCGAGCGGCGGGAACTCGCCTGCGGCCGCTTTACTCAAATCCAGCAGGTTGGCCACCATGACCAGGTCAATCAGATCCGGCGGCCCGCGGTGTACCCGCTGCACGGCATCATGCTCGCCCGCTGCCACAGCGATCGCTTCGGGCAGCGACCAGGATTCAAGGATCGCCTGCCCCACTCCGGTGTGCCACTGCTGCAGCAGCGATTCGACGCCCTCATCGACGTCCAGCAAGTCAGAGTAAGACTCGAGCTTGGCCACGATGTAGAACTTACCGATGTCGTGAAGAAGACCCGCCAGCAGCGCCGCATCCGGATCCGGGAAGTCGTAATGTTCAGCCAGCACGTAGGCAATAGCGCCGACCCGAACGCTGTGATGCCAGCTGTGCGCCAGAATCCGCTTCAGCTCAGGGCGGGAAACGGAAGCGCTCAGGCACTGCGCGGCGAAGTGCATGACGAGATTGCGCAGCATGTCGCGCCCGATCCTCACCACCGCCCCGCGCAGATCGCGGACTTCGTTGCCGGCACGCCGTAAAGCAACGGAATTAGCGATCTTCATTACCTTGGCCGCAACAACGGGCTCTGCACTGATCAGGCGGAGCAGGTGGTCCTGACTCCCTTCGACATCATCAACCGCTTTCCGCAGCTCCAGCGCGGCCTCGGGAAAAGCTGCCAGCTCGATGTTGCCACTTTCCAGATCGTCAGCCAGCTCAGCGACGAAACGGGACGCAGCGTTCTTGATCGATGATGTGTTCATGAGCCTCCTGCACGTTCCCGCAGCAGCCTGGAACCTGCTGTGGCGGCTCATTATCGCTTTTTGTCGTCGCCTGCGGAGGGGCAACGCGAGAGGCGTGAGGTCTGCCCGACGAGCGCCGGGGGCACCGCAGAAAAGCGTGATGGAAGGGCTCACCCGCGCTTGACGCCGGACCATAGCAACCGCAGCATGCGGCGCGTTCCGTGTTCAAGTGTTTACTCAGAAGACCGGCGCCGATGGCACAAGCTCTCCCACCTTCGCAGTCGACGCGGCCGCCCGAAAAGCGCTATGCGCTTAACTTCCTGCTCGACCAGCGCGAGCGTCTGCTGCTGTTGCGACGCTCATCACAGGCCACACTCGGTCCGGGACTGTGGGGACTGCCGGCTGGGAAAATAGAACCCGGTGAAAGTGCGCAGGCCGCCGCTCATCGGGAAATGGACGAAGAGATAGGCAGTGGACACAGGATCGAGCCGCTGCGCTACTTGGGACCGCTGCGCGATACCTATTACGGCGGGCGTTTCGAAATTCATCTCTTCCTGCATCGCTGGTTCAGCGGCGAGGTGCAACTCAACGATGAACACACGGCCTTCGCCTGGGTGGAATGCGGTGAATACAAGCAATACGCCGTCATGGACGGGATTGATGAAGACCTGGCCCTGCTGGACATCTGGCCACGGGAATTCCTCGATGCGGCGCGGATCCCGGAATATCTCAAACGCTGACCATGGCGCTCACCCTGCATCATGAAACCATCGGCTCAGGACCCGAGGTGGTCGTCCTGCATGGCCTGTTCGGCGCCGGACGCAACTGGCTAACTGTTGCCCGCCGCCTGTCCGAGAGCTTCCGCTTTCATCTGGTCGATCTGCGTAACCACGGCCGCTCGCCGCATGCCGCGAGCATGTCGTACACGGACATGGCCGGCGATGTTGAGGCGCTGGTCAAACGCCTGACCCTCACGGAAATCAATCTGGTGGGTCACAGCATGGGCGGCAAAGTAGCCATGACGCTGGCTCTCACCAGCAGTCGGGGGATTCGTCGGCTGATCAACGTCGATATCGCGCCGGTCGCCTACCCCGATCGCTTTGCCGACATGATCGCGGCCATGCGGGCACTGGACCTGTCCAGGATCCGGCGCCGCAGCGAGGCTGACCTTGCGCTGACAAACGCGATCCCTGAAACCGCCGTGCGTCAGTTCATTCTCCAGAACCTGGTCTTCACTCAGGGTGTCGCGAGCTGGCGCGCCAACCTGCCAGCTCTGCAGGCGCAGATGCCGGAAATCCTCGGTCCTCTGCCGGTGCCCGAGGAGGCCTGCTTCCGCGGAGATACCTGTTTCATCCGCGGCGAGCTGTCAGACAGAATCCGGCCGGAACATCTGCCGCTCATGTCCCGCTGGTTTCCGGCGCACCGACTTGCCACCGTGCACGGCGGCGGCCATTGGCCGCACGCCGAGGCGCCCGAGCAGTTCCTCGAGATATTCACCGCTGCGCTTACACATACGCCCTGAGCTTGCCGAGAAACCCCCAAATCCGGGGGTCAAACCCGGTGGTTTTTGCGCTGCACCATAGGCAAAATGCGCCCTCCCGAAATTTTGAGATCCGTCCGCAATGGCCAGAATGAACGTCAACAAAGTGGTACTCGCCTACTCCGGCGGTCTGGACACCTCGGTGATCCTGAAGTGGCTGCGGGAAGAGTATGACTGCGAGGTAGTGACCTTCACCGCAGACATAGGCCAGGGCGAGGAGCTTGAGCCGGCGCGCGCGAAGGCGACCGCGATGGGTGTCAAGGAGATCTACATTGACGACCTTACGGAAGAGTTCGTGCGCGACTTCGTCTACCCGATGTTTCGCGCTAACGCCATTTACGAAGGCGAATATCTTCTGGGCACCTCTATCGCGCGCCCACTGATAGCCAAGCGGCTGGTTGAGATAGCGCGTGAAACGGGAGCCGACGCCATCGCCCACGGAGCGACCGGCAAAGGCAACGACCAGGTGCGTTTTGAGCTTGGCGCCTACGCCCTGCAGCCAGGCATGAAGGTTATCGCACCCTGGCGCGAATGGTCGCTGAACTCCCGTGAAAAGCTGCTTGCCTATGCCGATCAGCACGGCATTCCGGTCGAATACAAAAGCGGCTCAGGCTCGCCCTACTCGATGGACGCCAATCTTCTGCATATTTCCTATGAGGGGATCGTGCTCGAGGATCCGTGGGCCGCGCCGGAGGAAGACATGTGGCGCTGGACGGTATCGCCGGAAGCCGCGCCGGACCGCTCTACTACCCTCGAGCTGGAATACGAACGCGGCGACATCGTCGCGATCGATGGCGAGCGCATGAGTCCGGCGACCGTACTGCGCACGCTGAACGAGATCGGCGGTGCAAACGGCATCGGTCGTCTGGATATCGTCGAGAACCGCTACGTCGGCATGAAATCACGGGGTTGTTACGAAACACCCGGCGGCACCATCATGCTGCGCGCGCATCGGGCAATAGAATCTCTGACCCTCGATCGCGAAGTAGCGCACCTCAAGGACGAACTGATGCCACGCTACGCATCACTGATTTACAACGGCTACTGGTGGAGCCCTGAGCGGCGCATGATCCAGACCATGATCGATGCCTCGCAGGAGCACGTTAACGGCAAGGTTCGCGTCCGTTTGTATAAGGGCAACTGCCTCGTTGAAGGCCGTAGCTCAAGTCACGACAGCCTGTTCGACAGCTCGCTGGCCACTTTTGAAGACGATGCGGGCGCCTACAACCAGGCTGACGCTGAAGGCTTTATCAAGCTGAACGCCCTGCGCCTGCGGGTGGGAGCCAACCGGGGACGTTGAGAGGAATGGTTCAGCTGTCCAGCGCGGCCAGCTCCGCGTTTATGTCCATGCTGTGCTGGTGGTCTACGTAGACCACCAGAAACTGCTCGGTCGAGCTATTGCGGACCGTGTCCACTCTACCGCACTGCAGCGGACCCTCCAGAACGTCACCACACGCGGGATAGCTCCCGCTCATGATCTCAAGCACGATAAGGCCCTGCGCGGAACTCGTGATGAGATGATGACCCACTACGCTGATAACCTGCATACGCATGATGCGGCTCCGAATGACCCTTCGCGGAGGCAGTGTCGGCGCGCTTTGTTACAGCGCTGTGTCAGCGTCCAGCGTTCGGCGCTGCTGATCACACTGCTCCTGAGCCTCGCTTTCGGAGCGAGCGCGGCGCAGACGGTCGCGAAGCATCCCGGCTCTCTCGTGCGGTTCAAGATCCTGGGCTTCAACGACTTTCACGGTCAGCTCGAAACAACCCGTCTGCAGGACCGTCCGGTGGGCGGTGCCGCAGTCCTGGCCAGCTATCTCAAGGCCGCCGGCGCAGCAGTAGACGGACACGCAATCATTGCGCATGCCGGCGATCAGGTCGGTGCGAGTCCGCCGGCCTCGGCGCTGTCGCAGGACGAGCCCGCTATCGCTTTTCTCAATCTGCTCGGCAACAACGCTTGCCGGGCTGGTCCTGCATCAGCCGCCGCGTGCAACCTGGTCGGCACGCCCGGCAATCATGAGTTTGATGAGGGTCTGGCCGAATTCCTGCGCCTGCTGAACGGCGGTCCGCATCCACGAGGACCCTTTCTCGATCCGCAGTTTGCAGGCGCTGGATTTCCTTACGTCAGCGCGAACATTGCCTATCGCAGCGACGGGCAGCTGGTGCTCCCGCCCTACACCATCAAAACGGTCCGCGGACAGCCAATCGGCTTCATCGGAGCCACACTGACAGAAACCGCCCACATCGTCATACCACAGGGTGTTTCGAGCATCCGCTTCCTGGACGAAGCGTCTGCCATCAACCGCGCCGTCACAGAACTCAGGCAGGCTGGGGTGCGCGCTATCGTCGTGCTCATTCATCAGGGCTCGCGGCAGTCGCCTTATCCCGGACCAACGCGGCCCGCGCTGACCGATCCGGGTCCCGATATCGCGCCGCTGGTTGCGGCGCTGGATGACGAGGTGGATATCGTTGTGTCCGGGCACTGGCATCAGTTCACTAACGCGCTGGTGCCAACCCGCAGCGGCAAACCAGTGCTGGTCACACAGGCCTATGCCAGAGGAACGGCTTTTGCTGACATCGACGTCGGCATCGACCCTGCCAGCGGCGATATCGTCGAAAAGTCTGCTCGGATTGTGACTACCTGGGCTGATACCGGACCCGGCGTGACTCCGGATCGCGAGGTCGCCACCCTGGTACGCGCAGCCGTCGCCCGGGTGAAGCCTCTGGTTGAACGGGTCGTTGGCGTTTCGGCCGCGGCCTGTTCCAAGACCGCGGATCCGGCCACGGGATCGGCGCTCGGCCGCCTCGTGGCGGACGCGCAGCGCGCAGCGCTCAACACGGACGTCGCGCTGATGAACCCGGGAGGGATCCGCGCTGGCCTGCCCCGCGGCACCGTAAGCTGGGGCGATCTGTTTGCGCTCCAGCCCTTCGGCAACCAGCTGGTCAAGGTGCGTTTGAGCGGCGCGGAATTGCTACAGATTCTGGAACAGCAGTGGGGACGATCAGGCGAGCCTCGTCTGCTGCATGTCTCGGGTATGACCTATCAGTGGCAGCACGCCCGACAGCCGCATGTCCTCGCCGCATCTGTGCGGATCGGCGATCAGCCGCTGCACCCCGATACCAGCTACTCGCTGGCCGTCAACAGCTATCTCGCTGCCGGCGGCGACGGCTTCTCGCATCTCGCCGCGTTGCGTGATCAGACTGTCGGCCCGGATGAGCTGGAAGCGCTGGTGCGCTACATCGAAGGCCTGCCGCAACCCTTCTCCGCGCCTCAGGATGTCCGCGTGATACCCCCTGCGCCCTGAACTTCAGCCACTGCGCGCGTCGGCTCTCAGTCGTCGTCCTGCTCTGCGCTGCTACGCGGACGCATATGGGGAAAGAGCAGCACGTCACGGATAGACGGCGCGTCGGTCAGCAGCATGACCAGGCGATCAATGCCGATCCCCTCGCCGGCCGTCGGCGGCATTCCGTGCTCCAGCGCACGGATGTAATCCTCGTCGTAATGCATCGCTTCCGCATCACCGCTGTCCTTCGCCGCCACCTGCGCGCGGAAGCGTTCGGCCTGATCTTCGGGGTCATTCAGCTCTGAAAAGCCGTTGGCGATCTCACGGCCGGCGACGAAGAACTCAAAACGGTCGGTGACAAAAGGGTCTTCGTCATTGCGGCGCGCGAGAGGCGATACCTCCGCCGGGTACGCGGTGATGAAGGTCGGTCGCTCCAGACGCGATTCGGCCGTTTTTTCGAAAATCTCGATCTGGATCTTGCCCAGACCATAGCTGTCCTCCACCGGGATCTCGAGCCGTTGCGCAAGCGCCGCCGCCCGATCGCGTTCGGCCAGGTCTGCAGCGTCAACGCCCGGATTGTGCGCCAGGATGGCCTCAATCACCGTCAGGCGTTCGAAGGGCGCAGAAAAGTCGTAGCGCCGGCCCTGGTATTCGATCTCCGTGCGCCCGAGCACCGCGCTCAGTAGTCCGCGCAGCATGTCTTCGGTCAGGTCCATGAGGTCACCATAGTCCGCATAGGCCTCATAGAACTCGAGCATGGTGAATTCAGGATTGTGCCGCGTGGACAGCCCCTCGTTACGGAAATTACGGTTGATCTCGAACACCCGTTCGAATCCGCCGACCACCAGGCGCTTGAGATACAGCTCAGGCGCGATGCGCAGAAACAGATCCATCTCCAGCGCGTTGTGATGGGTCACGAACGGGCGAGCAGTAGCGCCGCCCGGAATGACCTGCATCATTGGCGTTTCTACCTCAAGGAAACCGCGATCTCCGAGGTAATGACGGATGAAATCAATCACCGCCGCACGGATACGGAACACCGACCTGGTCGACTCGCTCATAATGAGATCGAGATAGCGCTGACGATAGCGGGCTTCTAGATCGGCCAGGCCATGCCATTTGTCGGGCAGGGGCCGCAGGGATTTGGTCAGCAGCCGCAGCTTATCGACCCGGACCGACAGCTCGCCCTTCTGCGTACGGAACACCGTACCCTCGGCTCCGACGATGTCCCCGAGGTCCCATTTCTTGAACGCGTCGTACTGCCCCTCCGGTAGCGCGTCGCGACGCACGAAAAGCTGGATCTGACCGCTCATGTCCTGAATGTGCGCGAAAGACGTCTTACCCTGGACGCGCTGGGTCATCATCCGCCCCGCAACCGCAACCCGCTCAGCGCCGGTCTCCAGCGCCTCGCTGTCGGTCGCGGCAAAACGTTCGTGCAGCTCACCGGCCAGCGCATTACGCCGAAAATCGTTGCGGTAAGCGTGCCCTTCACTGCGCAGCTGCTCGAGCTTCGCCCGCCGTTGCGCGATGAGTTGCGCCTCTGCGTTACCCCCGGATGGTTCGCTCAATTGTCTTCTCCTGTCGCCGCAGCAGCGGTCATGCGACTCACAGCCCTTTTTTCAGGCTGGCCTGGATGAACAGATCCAGACCGCCATCCAGCACCGCCTGTGTATTGCCGGTCTCCACTTCGGTGCGCAGATCCTTGATTCGCGACTGGTCAAGCACATAGGACCGGATCTGCGAGCCCCAACCGATATCCGCCTTGCTGTCTTCCAGCGCCTGCTGCTCATCGCGACGCTTCTGCATCTCCAGCTCGTACAGGCGCGCGCGCAGGAGTTTCATCGCCTGGTCGCGGTTCTTGTGCTGGGAGCGCTCGTTCTGACACTGCACGACAACGCCGGTGGGCAGATGGGTGATGCGGATCGCGGAGTCGGTCTTGTTGACGTGCTGGCCGCCCGCCCCACTGGCGCGGTAAGTATCCACCCGCAGATCCGCGGGATTGATATCGATCTCAATGTCGTCGTCGATCTCGGGGGATACGAACACCGAGGCGAAGGAGGTGTGACGCCTGTTCCCCGAATCGAACGGAGATTTCCGCACCAGTCGATGCACGCCTGTTTCTGTACGCAGCCAGCCAAAAGCGTACTCGCCGCTGAAACGCACCGTCGCGCTTTTGATTCCTGCCACCTCGCCTGGCGAAACCTCGATCATCTCTGTCTCGAAATCGTGCTGCTCGCCCCAGCGCAGATACATGCGCAGCAGCATGTCGGCCCAGTCCTGCGCCTCGGTGCCGCCGGATCCCGCCTGGATATCGACGAAAGCGTTACACGGGTCCGCTTCACCGGAAAACATGCGCCTGAATTCCAGATCCGCGAGCAGCTGCTCAGCGCCGGCGACATCGTCCTTTACCGCCTGGGCAGTCTCCTCGTCGCCTTCATCGTCAGCCAGCTCGAGCAGCTCACCGGCATCGCGCACACGCTCGCCGAGTGAGCGGAGCGTGTGCACTACCCGCTCCAGGTTTGCCCGCTCGCGGCCCAGCGCCTGCGCGCGCTCCGGATTGTCCCAGACGTCGGAGGCCTGCAGTTCTCGCTCTACTTCCTCGAGACGCTCCGCCTTGACGTCGTAGTCAAAGATACCCCCTCAGCGCATCAATGCGCTTCTGCATGTCTTTCAGGGCGTTGTAAACGGCATTGAGTTCCATATGGGCTGACGTTTCCGGGAAAAAAACGGGGCGCATTGTAGCGGCTACCCGGGAGCGACAACACTCGCGCACAGGCTTTACGGGCGGAATTCCCGCGCCGCCTCAACAAGAGGAAACAGCTCGGGCGCGATCTGTGCTGGTGCCTTCTGCGCCACCACAAGATGACCCACCCTGTCGAGCGCCGACCGCACCCCTCAAATTCCTCGATGCTTGTTCGAGCAGCAAAACCGGCTTACGCCCCCCGGTACCGTAGACCCAAACAATCGGATGCGCTCGGCCA
>Ga0181582_10000641_pt1 | contig 25224 bp, 13 predicted proteins | sample 071ome_32_FD_132438 | JGI IMG/M metagenome (GOLD analysis project Ga0181582, IMG submission 132438) | Coastal salt marsh microbial communities from the Groves Creek Marsh, Skidaway Island, Georgia - 071405AT metaG (megahit assembly) | ecosystem: Environmental > Aquatic > Marine > Intertidal...
CATCTCGCATCTCGCATCTCGCATCTCGGACCCCGCTCCTCACGGCCCGTTCCATCACTCACGGCAGGATACAAGGTTCGGGTATTGACGCAATACACGGGTAGTGCGGGTGGACGGCAGAACGCCAATATTCCGACGGCGTCGGAGCTCAAGGTCGGATGGGACATCAAGGACGAGCTGAACGACAACTACGCGATCATCTTTCTTGACCCGTCGGCACCAAACGTGCTCGGCTTCAAGTACTCAAAGGCGGTGCAGACGGAGAAGCTCCCGCGCCCATTTTTCACCGAGCTCCAGAGTCGCTTCGGCAATATGTTCTACGTGCGCGACAACGGCGAGTACAAGGCCTTGGAAGAGTCCATAGACGCCCTGGACGTCTGCTTCCGCAAACCCGACGGCTGTCAAGTCCCGCCAGGGCTCCCGGAGGAGCAATACTTCTTCACGCTGCTGTGCAGCTTGCTCGGCGGCGGCATTCTGGGCGCCAGTTTGCGCATCGACCCGGTCGGCTTTGTGCGGCGGCGCTGGGTCTACGGCCTGTTGTTCTCCCCGCTGTGGTTCACACTGAGTATCGCGTACGGGATTGGTCCGGTCACGAGCCGCACCGGCGAGGTGATGCCCGTCCTGACCAACTTGGGGGCGACCATCGCTTCCGCCGCGCTCATCGCCAACTACAAGTCTGCCGCGGACGCGGTGGGATTGACGGTGTCCGGGACGTTGGATGAGGACGAGCGGTGATGATCGACCGTTGTTGATTCCGACGTCACGCGATTTACTTTAACAACAAGTATCATTTTGTCGCCGCCGCCTCATCGAGGTAGTTTTCGAGCTCGGCAACGCTCTTGTCCCCCTCGAACACCTGGCCGCCAATCACCCACGTCGGGAACCCTTCCAACTTTCTCCCGTCGGCGTTGAGCGGCTCCAAACACGCCCCGGCCATCTGCTTCCCCCGCTCCCACCCGTCTGGGAAGCACTCGACATAAAAGCTGCCCGCCTTCATCGCCTCAGCCCCCAACGTCTCCTTCTGCTCGAAGCAATGCGAGCACCAGAACGCTCCGTACATTTTCGCCCCGGCCGCGTCCAGCCGCTTTGCCAACGCCATCGCCCTGTCGCTGCTCACCGTCGTCACGACCGGGTTCTGGTAGTCCAGCTTGGTAATGTCCCGTGCGTTCGCCGTGTCCGGGCTGCCGAGCGTGAAGTTCAGCAGCAACACCGTCGCGGCAAACACTCCCGACAGCGGGGTCAAGAGGCCCTCCCGTTTCCGCGGCGGGAGCCCGGCAAAGACGCTCCCACCGATCCCGAAACTCAGCGCGATGCTCGTCATACACCACACACATGGCGTCTCGGAGAACTTTGTAGCCAGCAGGACGGCCAGATAGGTCGACGTGCTCACCAGCAGCGTCGACAGGTAGACCAGCGGCCCGCCCGCAGTCGTGCCGTCGTCGGCGTCGTCGGCGTCCGCGAGCGACCGCTGCAGCGCCAACAGGGCGACAGCGCCGTACACGCCGCTCCCGACCAGGCTCAGCGGGATCGTGTCGAAGAGATACGCGTACGCGCTCGTCAGCACCGTCGAACACGACGCCGCGCTCAACGGGCACGCGACCTGATCGGAGTGGCCCGTGAGCGAGAGCGCGGCGAGGTATCCCGTCTCGAGGAACCCGCACGTGGCGAGCAGCGCGACGAGCGGGGCCGTGGACGCGGCTCTGGAGCTGACGTCTGGGCGTTCACGAGTGGCCTTGGCGATAATGGCTCGCTGAGCTTCCCGTCGAGGCCAGGAAAAGACGCCGCGCGTCGGCGCAGTCGCATATTGAGGCTTCGGTCTGGACGTTCGCCGCGCCACGTTCATTGTGGTGGAGGTCGTGTCCGAAAAGCGAAATTTGGCGAATGGGCCAGCCTCGGCCTCGGCCATGGGAGTCCCCACGACCGGGCTTCCGACGACGCCACGCTCGTCGCTCCCCGCCGTACTCCCTACCCGCCGGCGTGGGGCCGGGCGGACGTGCGGACGTGCGGGCGAGCGGGCGAGCGCCCAGCCCCGTCCCTTTGGGGGAGGGGAGGGGGTGATCGGCCCCGACGCGCGCCGGCGACCCACCAGGCAACAAGAGGAAGCGGCTCGACCGGCGACTTGCCCGTCGCTCCAACCACGCCAGAGCCACTGCCACTGCCACAGTCACAGTCACAGTCACAGCCAACGCCTGCGTGATAGTCGCGAATCATCCGAAATCGGCCGAGAAGGCTGGCTCCCCTCCTCTTCGCTCAGCTTGCCATTTCCACCAGACGCTCCGTTGCTCCGTTGCTCCGTCGCTCCGTTCCAAACATATAAATAGTCTTTCACAAAAACACTCGAACGCAGAGCAGGGCATATAGGTGCGTACGGCCGACAGGATGATTCTAGAAATTTTACAGACGGGGGTTTTCTCGAATTGACGCCGCGCAGACCGGCATACCCGGACAGCCCCTGCGCCGTTCCATTATTTGGGCCTATACCTATCCATTGGTCTCGGAACCCAGTGAAATAGGGGACGGGTGAGGCACCTCAAAGGCGTCCATCCCTTGGGTTGCTGTGGCATCCGCGCCCCCACGGGCGTGCGGGACTGAGAACCGCAGAGCCGCGTATTCGTGTTTGATCGAGGCAGTGGTGGCCCACCCCGCGAGCGGCCCGCCCCTCGCGCTCTCTCTCTCTCGCAGAATCTCTGCCCCCACTCACTCATCCGCCTTCGCCCACACCATCAGACGGCTCGTGCTCCTCGCGGTCAAGTTTTGGAATATGGCGGAGATGTGTGTGGTGGTCACGGACAAGCGAGATGAAAAGGACGAGAACGCCGTGCCGGGTGGCAAGGGAGCAGTGACGGAGCTCCGCAAGAGGACGTCGGTGACCAACTCGGAGGAGACTCGCGTGGCCAATAACGAGTCGAGCCCCGGTCGGAAGCAGCCGAATGACGGCGGAAGTCATTCGGATGCGGACGCGGCGAACAACAAGAATAACGACCACGACCACGTCCACGACAACAGCGTACAAGACGCGTCTCAGGACCTGCAGGCGCACGTCCGTGGGACCGTGGGGTCGCTCCGGGGGATCATCGACCGGGTGTCGAGCCTGGACGTCGACGGGTGGTTCCAGCACCCGGTGAGCGAGCGGGACGCGCCCAACTACTCGGCGGTGATCAAGAACCCGATGTGCTTTGATATGATTCGCACGAAGATCGGGGGCTTGCGGTACGTCTCATGGCAAGAGCTGGTTCGGGATTTCGAGCTGATCTTCAACAACGCCATGTTGTACAACCAGAAGCGGAGCCGGGTGCACAAGCAGGCGCTGGTGTTGCTGCGGGCGGGGATGAAACTGCTGCTCGACTCGGAGACGGAGGGACGGAGCGCGCTCGAGACGCTGCGGGTGATGAAGAGCGGGAACGAAAACCTGGAGGCGCTGTGCGGGATCGAGCCGATGCAGGTGGACGCCGTGGTCGACGTGGCGATGCGGGGCCGGCTGGCGGACGTGAAGACGCAGGTATCGCCGGAAGCTGGGGACGACGCACACGCGCCATGCGGGTCGGGATACAGCAGTTACGAGATCGGCGGCGGGGACGGGGACGGGGATATCGTCGGGGTCGAGGTGGACTCTACGAACAGCAAGGATAAAAAGCGCAACAACAACAACAACAAGGACGACGAGATGCGCACACAACGAACGAAGCGGATGTTGGACGAGTCGCCGGTGGATACGGTGGTGCTGGAGCCCGTCGCGAACTCGACGGCGAGCGGCATGCCGCCGCCGGCCGATAGGGCGCCTTTGGACGGCGCGGACGCGGAAGCGCAGAGGCGTCTGCTGTGGCGCGCACAGTGGCTGCGGCTGCGCGTGCGGGAACTGGAGCGGCAAAAGGCGAGGACCAAGGTCCAGCTCGAGGACGCGCGGAAGGACGGCTCGGCGCGGGCGCCGGCACAGCGGACCGCCAGGAAGGTGGTCGCGGCCCTGGAGGCGGAAAACCTGCCCCGGAGCGTGGCATTCTTCCGAGGATTCGAGGGGCACGTCCGGGCCGAGAATGAGGAGCACGTGGAGCACGCCCAACACGCCCAACAGGCTGGAAAGCAGAGAGAAGAGAAGAGCATGGTGATGTCGGACCACTACCCGGCCGTCTGTCACGCCTCGCTGACGATCCTCGAGGCCAAACTTCGGGACGCCAGGGACGCGGTCATGGCCATGCGGCACCCGTCCATGGCCATGGCGGCGAACCGGAACGGTGCGGGCAGGGGCCGTGGCGGCGGCAGGGGCGGCCGCGGTGGGCGTGGGGGCCGCAGAGCGATGTCCAGGGCCAGCTCGCTGTCGTTCCCGTACAACGCAGACGAGGCCAACGCCCTCAAACAGACGGGCATCAGGAAGCGGAAGCAGTCGAGAGAAGCGTTCGGGCTGAACGACATGGTCGTGCCGTCGGGCGCCATGGGATCGCCCAAGTTTGTCGAGCGGGTGCAGGTCAAAATGATCGACACGCCGCCGGTCCGCCTGCTGGACGAGGAAGAGCTGCGTCGGCGCCAGGAGGTCATCATTGCCTACAAGAAGGGCATGGTGTCTCAGTCTCAGTCTCAGTCTCTGTCCAAGGCCAACTCGGGAACCACCCACAGCGGAAACGCATATGGGCGCGACGGCCGGACCAGGAAGGCCGACCGCGAGGCGGCCGAGCTCGCCGCCGCCAATATTGCCAGAGAGCTGCTTGGCGACGAGGGGAGCTCCGAGGAGGACACTTCGGACGAGGCCTACGAGGAGAGGCACCAGAAGCAGGAGGACGAGGAGCGCGTGCGCTACAACGCCTTCATGGAAACCCTCACGAGTGCCAACGGCGGACGCAAAACGGTCGGAGACGGCCGCGGGAGGAGCATGATGGGCATGCAAGCCAAGGCTGGGAACGACGCAAACGGCGCAAAGCCGACGACGAGTTCGAGGAAGCGCGCGAGTTCGAGAACCTCGAGCGACGCCAGCGGGGCAGGTGGTGTCGACCTCAAGACGCCGGCCTCCGGGCTGCGAAAGCAGCGACGGTGAATTCCCGGCGCGCTATTATACTGTATACGATGATCATCGTATCTCATGAGATGTCATGCATCAGTTTTTTAACGTCGAGTTGCGGGCCACCTTCCTCCCTCTCTCTCTCCTTCTGTCGACGTATTTGTATACGTATACGCAGCTACCGCATAGATAGCTAAGTCTAGCTATCTATACGTCTGCGCCACCACGGGCCGAAAGGAGAATGCAGCCGACGCAACTCGTCCAAGACAACACCACCGTCATCCTCGACCTCTCCAGCCGGACGACCAGGGCCGGCTTCCTGTCGACGGAGTTCCCTGACCAGTCGGGTCCTCGCTTGGCCGTCGATTCGGCCTACCTCCGACCGTCGACGTCGTCGGGTGAATCGGGCGGGGTGGTGAAGACCTACCCGATCAACCGGGGACAAGTCGATGACATCGACGGGGTGGAGGCCATCGTGCGGCAGGTGCTGTATGGTGAGGCTGGGTGGCCCGAGGAGCCGTTGAATGGGTATCATCGGAATGTGGTGCTGGTCGAGCCGCCCATGCAGCCGAGGGCGACGCGGGAGGCGCTCGCAAAGATGTTCTTCGAGACGTTCCAGGTGACGAATTACTTTTCGATCGACGCAGCGGCCGCGAGCCTGTATGCTGTGGGCAAGACGAGCGGGATCGTCGTCGACGTCGGGTACGACCGGGTCGACGTGACGCCGGTGCTGGAAGGGGTGGTGCACGCGAGCTCGGCCGTCCGGATAGGGGGGTTCGGGGGCCACGCGATGACCGAACTGGTGGCCGCAAAGCACGGGCTGGAGTACGACGAGGCCGAGGCGAAGAAGCGTGGGTATATGGTCAACAAAGAGGAGGAGATCAAGAGCGAGGACGACGCCCCCAACGCGCCCTCTCTCGAGGACCTGCTGGGCGACCAGATCGGCGGCCATATCCGGGACATTGGAAGCGCGTGCGTTAATGCGAGCATGATTTCGCTCGTCGCCGGCGAGCGGGAGTGGAGGAGGACGCTCATGGACTCGATTTTCGTGTGCGGAGGCGGGTCGCGGGTCGCCGGATTCGGCCCCAGGCTCTTCGCCGACGTCCTCGAGAAACACGCTGCCGGATTCAAGCCTTCGGTCGTCCCGGTGCCCGATCATATGCCGGAAGGGTTCGTGGAATGTGCTAGCTGGTACGGAGGCCATCTCATCGCCGGCATTGTGATGAAAGACCAGAGCGTCCGGTCCAAGCACTGCGTGACGAGGACCGACTACCGCGACCACGGGGCCAGGGCCATTTGGAGAAAGCTGACGTGACGTGTTTAACACGTAATACTTCCTAGCTCATCCACACTTCACTCTTGAGACGCGGCGGCGTGCTGCCCTCGTCGAACCCGGACACGTCCTCCTCCGCCTCGCCAAACATGAGCAGATCCTCGCGATCGCTCAGGCCGTGGCCGAGCTTCATTGCCCGCAGCCCGCTGTATGTCCCCTCGGCATACCGCCGGCACGCGCCCATGATCTTTCGGAACAGCGGTCGCCCCTGGAAAAAGGCTTCGCTCGTAAACTCGTCGAGCGTGCGCCAGGCGGCGGCATCGATCTCCGTCTCCTGCGGGTTGAGCACGATGTCTTTCAGCGGGGTCCCCGGTGGCACCCGAGGTGTCATAGCGAGCACGAAGAACATGTCAGACTTGCCAAAAGCCCATCCGTGGCTCTGGCGCAGCGCGATGACCGCTTCGAACGAGACTGGCAGTCCGGTCTCTTCGAGAACTTCCCTCACGGCAGCCTCCGTGATGTCTTCCCGCTCGTTCACGAGGCCAGTCGGCATCTTCCAGACGTTCTTGCCTTTCAGAACGCCGTTCTTCTCCTGGACACACAGCACGTACGTCTGACCGTCCGGCGCTCGGTGGGTGACGAACATGCCGACGCCGACCTGGTGCGACGCGTTGGCAGGAAGCGTGCTCGGCGTGTCTGGCAGCCATGCCGTCATCATGATGTAGTCCTTCTCGGCGTGATGGGGCGCAAAGCCGAGGTCCGCAGCGACCGAAACGAGCGCGGCACAAGACGGGAACCGGAGCTCCAGCCAGACGCCGCGGGTGCCGGATTGCCGCCAGTCGTCGAGGGAGGCTGTCAGACTGGATCGGAACGATTCGGGGTCCGCGTGTCTACAGACTGCGTTCGGGTCCACGATGACGCCTCCGTAGGCGTCGACCCTGGCGTCGAGGAGCGCCATGACTTTTGTGGGTTGACGACTCGGACCCGTTCGAGTGGATGCGGGTGGTGCGTGGTTCAGCTGGCCGCGAAACAATAGGGGGCTCGCGAGCATCCCGGGGTGGAATCGGTGAAAACGAGGGCGATCTTGGAATCGATTCCAATTGGAATGGAACGCTCAGGTCTCGGAAGGCATTCGAGGCGAACGAGGGAATTCATCCTGTCGACAACTGCTGCGGATCAGCCCACACCAAATCGTCCACAAGAGTCTCCAGCGCGACCAGCTCCCGCTCAAAGAACCGAAAGCGTTCCTGCTCTTGCGCTCGCGTCAGCGACACCCCCGCCCCCCTCGTGCTCGCGATGACCTTCAACACACCGTGCTGCTCCCGCACTCGGACGCCGTAAATCCTGGCCAGCTTCCACACGGCAGCAGCATCGGCCTCGGGCATCGGTGGCAGCACCTTCGACAACGAGGAGGTGCGATCCACGCTCTCCCGCCGCAATCGCATGAGCAGCTCCTTCATAATGAAATCCACGCCGCCCAGCATCGTACCCCGCGATATCACCCGCCGCAGCTTCCAGTGCGGCGCATCCTCTCGTTCCTCGCGCTTCTCGTCTTCCTGCGACGCCGCCGTCAAATCCACGACGGCGGTCGAGTCCACCACGGCACCGGCCGGCTCGACCGTAAAGAACATCTCCGTCAACACCGCGGGATCGAGCTCCTGAAAGTACGTAAACGCGGCGTCCCCGTCAGCATAGCCGGATATGCCCGGGCAGCCACATTCCCGGCTCTCGAGCGCGAGGACGTCGTCCGCGCCCGCCTCGTGCAGGGTCTTGAAGAAGGCCAACACGGCATCGCTGCCCGACCGAGAAGGCTTCCGAACCACATCCGTCCGCGCCACCTTGGCACCCGCTCCGGGTACTTCTTCCGAGATCCGCTTCCCTCCCTTCCCCTCCAGCTCTCCCTGCTCCCGTTCTCTCTCTCCCCGTGCTTCGTACGCCGCCACCAGATCCGGAAACTTGGCGTCAAACCCGGGCACATGTTGCCGATTCCACGCCATACTCGCCGCCGCCAGCCACCGCTTCTCCGCGGTCTTCACCCCCCGAAGCACCCCAGACGCATTATCGCTGTCGTGGAAGAACGACTGAACCCCGATCGCCACCGCCTCGACCGACGTCGCCTCCGACCACGTGTCCTGATGCCACGCCGTGATCCCGTTGATACAGATAGATTGGCTCGGCACAAATCGACCACTCGGCGTCGACATGTTCACCGTCGGCGCCTTGTGCGGATACTCGACCGGAAACCGCAGCGTCCCATGATACACGCCCCCGCTATACGGCGTCCCCGCCCCCCCTTCGAAGCAGTACTCCCACTCGAGCAGATTCTCCTCGTGAGGAAACAGGGCAATCCCCTCCGGTGGCGCCCTCCGAAGCCGCGTGAGCTCCTTAAGCATCCGTCTTTGCCACGTCGCCGGCATGATGCTATTCGGTACTTGAGGTGCTTCAGGTAGTAGTCGTGGAACTCCTGGCAGGCGGCGTCGAACACGGCCCTCCTCAGCAGGGTACGTCTGCCGGCGTGATGCTATTCGGTGCTAGAAGGCTTCTCGTCGTCGTCGTCGTCGTCGGCACCCAAATCAGTCTCTCCCCGCACTCCCCCGCGCCTGCCCGGGCCTACGTATCTGAACCATACGTATTGAGAGGGCGACGTCCCCGACACGAGCTAAAACAGCGAATCTCGAATGGGCCAGGCGTCCGTCTCCTCCTCGGGTCATCCGCTCGCGCGCTCGCCTCTGACGATCGCCCCCTCCCCCTTCCGCCACGCACCGCGTCCCCCATGCAACTACAGACCCCAGGGGCTCAGGTTTCGCCAGCCACACGCACGACTGCCTCGTCCGGGCGTGTCCCCGCGGTCTCTCCGCTTCTCCGGGAGGGGATCCGGACCAGCACAGAATCGCGAGGTCGCACCCTCCCTCTCCGACGCCTTCTCTCACCCCTTCTCTCACCACCCAGCCCCGCACACCACATAACCATACCCGTACACACGGACGCTCAACACAGCGACGACGACGCGTACCGGTACACGCGAACAAGCCTCTCTGGAAGGCGCTCCATCCTTGCCTTCTCGCCGCTTCTTGTCGAGCTCCATCCCCGCGCAAACCTGCCACCATACGTCCCCGCGTCGACGTCGAGCCCATCCGTATATCATTTTGAATGGATATAGGTGGGCGCGAGGGGCCAGGGCAGGCTGGGTGTGGGGGGGACGGCTTCGCCATTCTCACGCCGAGCTGCCCTGTGTTTGCCCCGACTGCGGAGGAGTGGCTGGCCGACCCGCTGGGGTACCTGTCTTCCATTCGTCACCAGGGGGAGCTCGTGGGTATGGTCAAGATCAAAGTGCCGGCGGGTTGGGAGCCGCAGAGGTTCCTCGACCCGAGCAAGACGCGGATCAAGACAGAGTATCAGTCTGTCCACGAGCTGTTCTATAAGGACACGGTGTCGTCGGCCAAGGCGTTCTGGGCGTCGTTCAACGCGTACATCGCGACCACGAACTTTCCTCTGGTGGGTGTTGTTGTTCTTTCTGTCTTGGCCGGCGTGCGCCCTCTCTCGCCCTGTCTCCCTCTGTCCCTCTCTCCCTCTCTCTCCCTCTCTCTCGGGCTCGGGCTCTCACTCGGGGTACCTCGTCGTCGATCGTTCGCTCACCGCCAGCACCGGAAGAAACCTGTGTTCAACGAGCAAGAGGTGGACTTGTATAGGTTGTATCGCGTGGTGGAGAAGCGTGGGGGGTACGACGCGATTTCGGAGCGCAAGTCGTGGAAGGAGGTGGCGGAGGCGTTGGAGATAGCGGACAAGGGGAATAACGCCGGGAGTACGTTGAAGCAATGGTATCAGAAGTATTTGCTGCCGTTTCGGGAGCTGGTGGTGGTGCGGAATGTGGGCGGGGCGGGGTTGTTGGCAGATGCGGTGGAGACGGTGGTGTTTGGGTCCAAGACCGTCGCGGGTGTGAAGCGGGAACGGGAGGGCGTGTTGGAGGATATGGACCCGCGGGATGTGGGGGCCGTGGTCGAGGGGATGCTGGAGTTGATCCCCAAGAAGAAGAAGGAGGAGGAAACCGAGGTGGTCGTGTGCGAGGGAGAGGCCGCCGCTGCTGATGCTGCCGCTGCTGATGCTGCCGCAGGGCGACCCCCCGATCAGCCTTCCGATCAACCCCCCGGCGGTGAGCCAACCGCCGCCGCTCCCCCGCCGCCCCAACGGGAATCCCGGCCGAAGAAGAGGCCGGCGCCGAGAAAGTTGATCGAGGAGGAGGCGCCTCCGCTTCGTGGAGACGAGCAGGCCGAGCACTCGGCAAGTGAGAATGATGAGGTGTCGGCGATGGTGTGTGAGGCGTGTCGGGGTGGGCATTACGAGGACCAGATTATCCTGTGCGATAAGTGCGACAAGGGATGGCACATGTTTTGCCTCAAGCCGAAGATGAAGAAGATTCCCAAGGGGGATTGGATTTGCCCGGCGTGCGAGTCGCATCGGCGGGGCGTGGAACAGGTCAACACCCAGGAGCACACGCTCGGAGAGTTTCAACGGCGGGCGACAGACTTTGAGCGCAAGTGGTTCGCCGCCAAGGATCCCAAGGCCGGAGGCGGGGGTGGACAGGCCGCGGCGGGGACGTCGAGGTCTCCCAAGTCAACGGGCGGCGGCGGGAGGAGGCGGAAGGCGACCAAGATGCCCAAGGTCTCGGACGTTGAGCGCGAGCGAGAGTTTTGGAGTGTGGTGGACGGCGGGGACGACCTGGCCACGGTGATCTGCGGCATAGATCCCAAGGTGCAGATTGACAGGAGCCAGGACGGTGTCGCTGCCGTGTTGGCGGGGGGCGTGCAGGCGGCAGGGGCGGGAGCGGGGGCGGCGGCCCCCAAGAAGAAGAAAAAGGCACCCGGTGCACGGAAAAAGGCAACGCCGCAGGATGAGAAGGGAAAAGGAGCGGGGGCGGGAACCGGAACCGGAAGCGGAAGGAGCGGGCGGAAGAAGAAGGCGCGTATCGAGATGGAGGATGATTTCGTGGCGTTTGACGACCTGGACGACCTCGACATTGACGACGACGCCGGAGCTGAGCCCCTGTCGCCGCTGTCGCCGCCGCTGGATGTGGATCGTTCCCCAGAGGACCATCAAGGGGACGAGGAGGAGGAGGAAGAGGAGGAGGAGGTTCCCAAGATCGGGGTCATGGCCATCGGCGAGTGGAAGAACGATCGCACCGAGAACCTGGCGCCGTACTGCGAGGTGCTCCAGGCTCCCAACGGGCAGAGCAGGAAGGCGATGGACTCTCCTATGGTCGAGTTTGGCATGACGTTCTCGTCGCGGCCGTGGAAGGTGGAGGACCAGCTGCTGTACTCGGCGACGTACGTCCACTCGGGCGCCGCCAAGCAGTGGTACTGCATCCCGCCGTACGCGGCCTCCATGTACGATGCCATTGTGCACAAGGTGCACTCAGAGTACATGATGTCTATGGAGTGGAGGAGCCCGCTGGGTCCCAACCTGATGGTGAACCCGACCATGCTCATGGAGCGGGGCGTGCCGGTGTTTGGCTGCAAGCAAGAGGCGGGCACGCTCGTCGTCTGCTTCCCGAACGCCTACTCCTGTTCGGTCAATCTGGGGTTCAACATATCGGAGATGATGCCCATGGTGCTCCCCGAGTGGCTGCGAGTGTCGTCGCAGGCGTCGTCCCTGTACCGGAACCACCGGGTGGCGCCGAGGTTCTCGACCGAGAAGATGATCCTGAACGCTATCGAGGGAGGAAACGTCGCGAACCTCGGCCAGGAGACGCGATACTGGTTGTACCGCGAGTTGGCGAGGCTCGTCGAGGAGGAGACGCTGATGCGATACAAGCTGTGGAGCGAAGGCCTCCGCCAGTACCGTCGGATCATCGACGGCGAAGATCCCAGGAAGGGCGTCGGGCAGCATCGCGACCAGCAAGAGTGTACGTCGTGCGGCACCCCGCTCGTCTATTCCATGGTCGAATGCGCTTGCACGCCCAAGGTTGCGGCGTGCCTGCACCACAGGCGGCACCTGTGCCGTTGCCGGGCCGACCGCCAGCGGCTGGCGTGGAGGTACAGCGTCGGCGAGCTCGAAGACCACGTGAACGAGCTCAAGGATAGTCTTGAAGCGTCTATAGTGGCAGAGATCGAGCAGCGAGAGGCGGCGCTGGCGGACGACGTGCAGCTGTGCGTGGAGGAGACGGCCATCGCGGCCAAGACGTCCGAGGAGCTCCTGCGCGAGCAGGTCATCGAGGTGTACGGCGAAGGGGGCGTCGGCAGGAAGTCCAACAAGAGGGACGCCGTGGGCGATGACGCGGCTGTCGGCCAGACGGGAGACATCAAGCCCGAGCGCAGCAGCAATCCCGAGTGCAGCACGCCGCCCTCGAACGGCCCGCTCTCGCGGACGACCCCGGTCCTGTCGGCGCTCTCGCCCTCCCTCACCCTGGTGGTCGAATGCGGCTACGTGCAGGGTCCTGTGCGGCCGTTTGAGCACATCGACCTGCCTCCGGAGGATTTCAAGTCTCTGAAGGGGCTCAAGTCCGAGCTCGAGGCGTGCTGCCGCAAGTGGATCCGGGACGCCTCGGCGACCCTGGAGCAGGGCGGCAACCTGGTGTACGAGCTTCGCGGTCTCTTCGAGGAGGCTGACGAATACCGATGGGCTACGCTGCCGGAAGACATGCGACGCCAGGTGGTGGAGCTCGTGCCCAAGCTCGTGCAGGCCCACAAGTACGTGCGGAGCGTGGAGCGGGCGTTGAACATCTCTAACAGGAAGACGCTGCTCGAGGACGTGGAGAAGATCCTGAACCGGGACCCCTTGCCGATCAAGAACGTTCCTGGAATCGAGGACCTGGAGAAGGCCGTCGACCAAGGCAAGGAGTGGATCCGGGAGCACTACGAGCCGGTGTCGGACATGACGAGCAACCCGCCGTTGGACATCAAGGTCTTCGACAACGTGCTGTTCGAGGCGGGCAAGATCCCAGTCGCGCTTCAGGAGGCCAAGATTTTGCGAGAACGCAGGGATGCCATCAAGAGGGTCGCCGAGGCCATCCGCTTCGCCCTGCCGAAGGGCAGGGAGTCAGGCCGACGGAAGGGATCCGACGAGCCGGTGAACCTGGACTACATCGAGTTGCTGCAGCAGGAGGCAAAGAAGGCGCATATTATGATGCCTGAGATCGAGTATCTGAACGAGACGCTGCAGTCAATGCAGGACTGGCGCCGTCGCGTGGACAAGGCCCTGGCAGACAGGTCGGAGTGGAAGGTGTACGAGGAGCTCATCGAGGAGGGCAAGGCCATGCCCGTCGAGATGCCCGACATCCATCGGTTGTACGCGCTTCAGGACAGCGTGAGTGCCTGGATCAGGGGCATGCACGACCTGAAGAAGAAGAACCGCGACCACAAGGTGCCGCTCAAGAAGCTCCGGGAGTTCCTGGCCGAGGGGTACGCCCTGCCCCTCTCCTTCCCGGAGATCCAGGAGATGGCCGACTACATCCAGACTTTCCAGGTGGAGGACGTCGCGTTCAAGTGCCTGTCAAGCTCGGTGCGAGAGGAGGACGTCCGAGAGGTCATGGACGCCATTGTCAAGGCAGGCGTCAGCAACGGCACGTCCGAGCTTTCGACCGGCCTCAAGGCCAAGCTCGAGGCCGCGGACGCATGGCGCGCGCGAGCGTCCACGTTCTCGTCCAGGAGCGTGGCAGCGCTGGAGGAGACTGTGAGCGAGGGAGCGGCGACGGGACTCAAGATGGACTTGCTCGACAAGCTGACCGAGCGGCTCGCTGTCGTCCACCGCTGGATCCAGCGATGCAACAGGTGCCTGTCCGGCGTGATCGACGATCCGTTGCGGGTACCAGTCATTGACCCCCAGCGCTCGCCCATCGTCGAATGCACCCTTCCGCTGATGCGGACCAGGGTCCGGTTCATCGACACGAAGGAGCGCGAGAAGTTCCCGTCGAGCACCGTGATCGCCGCCCTGGTGGACGAGTATGACGAGCTCGCACTCGACCTTCCCCACTATTCCGAGCTCTGTGCGCTGCACAAGCGGGCGCAGACGTGGCTGGCCGAGGCCGCCCCCATCCTGAACCAGACGGAGATGACCGAGGACCAGGTCCCGCTGGTCGAGTCCCTCGTCGAGAAGGGCCTGTCGACGGGCGTCAAAATTGCTCAAGTCGACAATCTCGAGTCGTACATGAACGCTTTCCTGTGGATGCGGACGGCAGAAGAGCTCCTTGAGCACTTCAAGGGCGGGGCTGCCGCCGCCAACGCCGCGGCTGGCACGCCGACAGAAGCCAACGGCCCGCCGGCGTCGGCCCAGAAACTCGGCCAGGAAGCGCTTGCGGCGTTCATCGCGGCCGGAGATGTATTTGCAAGCTGCAAGCACACGAGCGTGGCCAAGGGCCTGAAGAAGGCGGCCAACGTCGCGGCTCGGTGGGTCAAGGAGGCTGGAGCCGTCCTGCGCGAGGACAATCGCAAGCTGTTCTCGCTCGACGACGTGGTCCAACTCCTCGAAAATGGCAAGGGTCTCGCCGTCGACGTTGACGCGACGATCGAGCAGGTTGCCGAGTTGATCGCCCGGCACGACGCAATCGTCAACGAGCTAAAGGACGTGCGGTCCATGGACAAGGACTACTCGTACCTGACCGAGCGTGCCGCGGCGCTCATGCGCATCCCCATCGAGTCGGAGGCCAAGACGGCGGCCCTGACTGCCCTCAAGGACATGGAGAAGACGTGGTCCGCGCCGCAGCCGGGGTATGGGGTCCGATTTGCGACGCATTCTGCTCCCGAGGCGCTCGCGACGATGCTTTCCATGCTGTTGACCGCCCAGGAGCAGGCCGATCGCGTCGAGCGGGCCGCTCAATCGCCTTTGGATTCGGATTCTCAGCAGGCCCCGGTTCCCATGTGCGTCTGTCAGCGTGTCCCCGACGCGAAAGGAGACGCTGCCAGCCGGAACGGCGTGGTCGAGTGCGACGGCTGTCGAGCTTTGTTTCACGCGTCCTGCGTCAACTACGGCACAAAACTTCCGGGCCGCGGTCGCGGCAGGAAGTCGAAGAAGAAGGCCCAAGGCGACCAGCCCAACCCGGCGCCGGGTTCGGGCTCGAAGAAGCAGCAGCGTCCTTCGTTCGTCTGCTCGGTGTGCACGTTGGTCGATGCTGCTGCGTCCCCGGACAAGCCTTTGCCCCTGGAGATCGTGGCCGCCCTCGGCATGGCCCAGTTCACCACCAAGGAGCAGCTGGATGCCCTGAAGGACGAGGTGGGAGGCACGCGCATGTTCAAGCATCTCAGCGCGGAAGTGGACTCGGTGCTCGGCGCGGCCGGCCGCTGGGCGGTCCGTGTCCAGAACATCCTGCACCGGTTGCACGAGGGCAACATGTTCGAGGCCCTGGACTCCTCGGACCCCAAGGACTCGTACGCGGCCACCGACGCGCTCCTCCGCCAGCTCCTCCTCTCCACGCTCGCCGTCGGCTTTGACTTCACGCCCACCATCAGCGCTCTGGTAGAGCGCCTCCGGGCCAACCGCTGGCGCATTAAGGCCCTGGAGCTCGTCTCGCAGAGCTCCCGAGCGGACAAGCCCGTCTGCACGCCCGCATTCCTCGAAGAGACGCGCAAGTTCCTTGAGGAGGGCACGACCGCGCACAACATCGATCCATCGGACCCCCTCTACGCGAGGATCGCGGGCGCTATCGCCGAGGTCGATGCCTGGCGTGACCGCGCCAAAGGCCTGACGGGTCGGTGCGTGGAAGTCGTCGAAGCCCACTCGCCCGCCTGGCACACCCTCCGATCCGAGGCCCGGCGCCTGATCGACGCCGATAACCTCCCCTGGAGGATCCCCGAGGACGACCCCCAGGTCGCAGAGCTCAAGGAGCGCCTCGCAGTGTACTGCCTCTGCCAGAAGCTCTACGACGACGCCCCCATGCTCGCGTGCGACAGCTGCCTCAACTGGTTCCACTTTGGCTGCGTCGGCAGGCGCGAGGACCCCAAGCTGGCCAAGGAGATTGAAAGCTGGAACTGTCCCGTTTGCTTTCCGTACGTGGGCGGCCATCGCGGCGGAAACGTCGACCCCGCCCGCGAGGAGAACCCCAAGAAGCGAGGAAGGAAGAAGAAAAAGACGGACGAGCCGGTCGGGGACTCTGCAGACGTCCCCGCCCCTCCCGGTACCAGTACCAGCGGTGCCGCCGCCGTTGGGGCCCCGTCGGCCGAGGTGGCCAGGCAATCCTACCAGGCCCACATGCCGATCGTCGGCCCCGCCAAGGAGACCCTCTCGACCATCGAGCGCGTCCTTCCCGCCCTCTCCAAGGGCCTGAACGACCCCAACCTCTTCAAGGGCATCCTGGAGATGTACTCTGGCGCGCCCTTCCAGCGGGCGGTCCTCGGCAACCAGGACGTCCCCGACGAGGCGCTCGCCGGCTACGAAGACGAGGTCCAGCGACTGCGACAGGCGTTGCCGGATGGCGCTGAGAGAGACGGCGCGGAGAAGAACACTGGCGAGGAAGGAAACATCGAAATCGACTAATAAGCTTCACGGTCGTAAACGAACTCGACGGTGAGCCACTGGGCTCGCAGGCGCTCTGTACTTGTCTTTCACCCGGACGGTCAATTGACCGATGGATTGCAATCACATCATCACACAAACACCTCAAAATCTAAAACCGAATACTCGTTGCTGCTCTTCCGCAGCCCCCCCTCGTCGTTCGGGATCGCCGGATAGTACGGCACCATGCCGCCGCACGCCCCCAGGTACAAACGATTGTAGAGCCGCCAGTACATCTCCCGGACGCTGCGCGCCGGGTGGAAGAGCCCCTGTGCGAGGTACATGAGGAGCACGCCGGGGCCGAGGGCGAGGCGCATGGCGTCGAGCGCGTCGGTGACCGCACGGTACAGATGCGGCGCGGTGCAGTCGATGATGTTGGGGAGGACGAGGTTGAGGAGGTGGATCATGGCGGGCTCGCATCCGAGGCCGTGGACGCCGTGGGCGATGTGGGCGCAGGCGAAGATGGCCGTCTGGCGGTGGACGAGGTCGCGGTCGATGAGGGCATCCTCGAGAAGGGGCGTGACGGCGTAGACGTAGTCCTTGCCCATCTCGGCGATGTACTCGAAAAGGAAGCTCGTCGCCTTGAGGACACCGTTTTGGACGTTCATGTCGGGAGTCCGGTACTCGTTCATGAGGGCCGGGATGACGGTGAAGGGGGCGCAGCTCTCCGCAACGATTGCGATGGCCACCGTGGTGCACACGCGGTTCTCGCGGTTCTGGACCTTGAGGTTGTTCATCAGCGTGACGAGAACGTCCTGAGGACCGATGGCCTTGGCAATGTAGCCAAATGTGGCCACAGAGGCGCGTCGGATGGACTTGCGCGGGGAGCGGAGCATGTCGAGGAGCTCGAAGCAGATCCGCATCCACTCCTTCGCGTGCACCTGGTCGGCCGCCCTGTCCGCGACCGACCCGATGAGCTTGATGGCCTCCTCCTGGACCTTCTCGTGCCTGTTGCGCAGGATGGGCGTCAAGCGAGGCACGAGGTCTCTGATGGGCGGGGTCATGTTGTCCAGCGACCCGACGGCGACCACGACGGCGTTGAGCGCGCCGAGGATGCTGCCCAGCACGTCGGGGTACTCCTCGCCGAGGTTCTCGAAGAGGATGATTCCCAAGTGACCGAGCAGCTTCTCCTCGTCGCAGCGGCGGAGCGTGCCCGCCACCCTCGAGACCAGGTCGGCGGCCCCCTCCCTGATCTTCGCGCTCTTGTTGTTCAGGCGCCACTTGATCGTGCCGACAATCTGGCCCAGGTAGGGCGCCGAGCGCTCGCCGAGCGCGTTGATCACCGTCCCAAATCCGTTGAGCACAACCGGCGTCTCGTCGGCGTCTTGCTCTTGGTAGGCGTACAACAGGCCGTCGACGAGGAGCTCTTCCAGCCTGGCGTCGATGTCCGCCGTGCCCAGCGCCACGACCACCTTGTCGATCGTCTCCACGACCATCTTCCTGTACGGCTCGCTCTCATCCTTCAGGTCGTTCACAATCCTCCCCACAATATCGCTGCATCCGACCTTGTCGGCGAGCGCAACCGTCGTCTCGACCAGCGCCCGGTAGTTGCGCCTGTCCAGCGCCATGCGGCGCACCCAAAAGTGCTTGAAGAACTCCGGCAAGATCTCCTTGCGGATGTACTCCGGCTCCACGCCCTCCGTCGCGACGCACTGTTTAACCACCTTGAGCACAATCTTCTTCATCTCCTCGTCCGGCGTCGCAAACTCCCGCAGCAAGATCACCATCACCTCCCGCGTGTAATAGTTCGCATAGGTCGCATCCATCAGCGGGATGATGAACCCGATCGCCTTCAGGTACGCCGCCAGCACCTTGCCTCGCAGCAGCCGAACCCCCTTCCACAACGGCTCGAGCACGTCGTCGAACGACTCGATGCCGTACGGCGCCGCGGCCTCGGCCAGCGACGCGATCGCCAGCGCCGCCATCGTCTTCACCTTCTGCTGCTCATCCGTCAGCCCGTGCTTGATGATCCCAACCAGGCTCGTCAAATGCGGCAGCACCCCGCAACCCATCAAGATGGCCGTCTGCTGCACAATCTTGATCCCGGTGTGCCGCGCCTGCCACGACTTTTTGCTCATACACACCGCCTTCAAAAACGGCAGCATCGTCTGGATCCCCAGCGCCGAGCTCACCACAGAGAACGCCCGAGCCGTCGTATTCCGCACGTACTCGTCGACGTTATCGATATCCGGCCGCATCGCCGCGATCATCGTCGCGAGCCCCGCCGCCTTGGCCAGGTTGGCGATAATCTCCCTACCCTCCACGCGCGCAAAGTAATCCTCGTCGATCAGCAGGGGCTCGATCACCACCAGGATCTTATGCACGTGCGGTCGCACCGCCGCCCCCAGCTTGATCAGAATGCGGTCGACCACTTTGACCAGCAGGTGCCGCTCCTGGTCCTCCAGCGTGGGCGACATGAGCAGCGGGAGGATCTGATTGAACAGCGGCCCCGGCCCAAACTCCTTCGCCTTATCCGCCAGATGTTTCAACCCCGACTTGCGCTGCTGCGCAGTCCCGTTCTTCACCTTGAGCAGCAGCTTGAGAATCTTGCGCTCCTTGAGCTCTTCCACCGAGAGCGACGACTCGTCCACGTTCTTCAAGAGCTTCCCAAAGTACTGCCGGTCCTCCACCTTCATATCCGGAAGCCCCTCCCCGGTCTCGATCGACACACCGTACATCGACGCCGCCTGTTCCTTGCTCATGTCTCCGGTCGACGACGGCATGGCATACAGCCCGTGCATCGGCGTCATCATCGCCTCGGCCCCACCCGCCACGGCCTTCCTCGCCGGCGTACGAACCGGATCATACCCCGCCGGCGGATTCACCACACGATACCCTTCACTCGGCCCGGGAAGCATCGCGTCCAGCTCGGCATCCGACAACGGCCTGTTCCGGTACGCAATCTCCCGATCAATCTTCATCTGCTGGTACAGCTCTGGCGTCAAGTTGGGCATACCCGCCGCATTCACCGGCATGCCCGTACCGATCATCGACGACATCCCAGCGCCGGTATTCCCGTACGCCGGCGTCTGCAGCCCCGCCATGTTCAAACCGCTCGCACCATGCGCCGGCGTGGGCGCAAACGACGGCACCAGCGGCGTCTGCTGCCCCCCCACCCCCATACCAACCATGGGCGTCGCATCCCACCTCGACCTCTTCGCCGTCGTCGTCGTCGAGGCATTTGGAACGGAAGGCGCCCCATGCACCAACGGTGTCGCATCCCACCTCGACTTTTTACTGTTCGAGGCCGTCTGCTGCACCGCGTCGTCGTCCCGCTCGTCCCACCCACCCGTCGATTGTCGTTGTTGCCCTCGTTGTCCTTGTTGTTGTTGTTGTTGTTGTTGTTGTTGTTGTTCCCCACCCTCTGCCGTATTCGTATTCGTATCGGCGCGATCCCACCGACTCTTCCTCCCCGTCGCCTTTGGCCGCACCGGCACCGCATTCGCCCCACTCACCGCCCCCGCACCTCCACTCACCGCCCCCGCACTTCCACGCATCGCAGTCCCACTACCCCCACGCTTCTCCAACTCCCTCAACGCCTCCTCCCGCTCCCTCCCGACCTGACTCTGCCGCATCCGCTCCGCATAGCTCCCGTCCACCCCATCCGCCCCATCCGCCCCACCACCACCACCCGACGACATCATCGCAGCCTCCTGACGCTCAAACCGACGCTTCGCATACGCACTCTCCCGATCCACAATCCGCCTGTTGGCCCCCGGAAAGTCCGTGTTCGAGTTTGACCCATCACCGGCCTCGTCATCCACCGGCAGCGCCAGATCCCGCGGCGCCGTATACGACGCGAGTTTCCTACGAGGTAGTAGGTAGGTGGAAAGGTACGAGTAGTGAGCGAGTAGCGTTCGCAAGCAGAGAGAAACGGAGCAGCCGCCGACTGCCGTCTGACGTTCAACGAATCGTTCAAATCGTCCGAGAATTCGACCAAATTCCGCCCTCTGTGGGCGGGTCCCACGCCCCCGTCACCCCGTCGCCCCGTCGCCCCGTCGCCCCGTCACCGCCCCGTCCAACCTGGCACGTACCGAGTCACGGCCACTGCCCGTTCGTGGTCGTCATTCGCCCGCATAGTATTCAATTCTCTGGAGACACTCGAGACGCTCGGCCTCCGAGAGTGCATATCCATCGCACCCATCTGGCAGTCGATTTTCGGCAGTGGACAGTCGACAGTCTGCAGTCGATCACCGTGTATATAGATAGACGCGCGCGAGAGTATGGTTCGGGAATTGGGCCTTGCTGGACGCGATTCGCTTGCGCACGGGTCTGGGCATGCACGGAAGGGGCGGGCGTGCGGAAGGGGGGTGCAAGGTCATCGTCAGGGTCATCGACACGTGCATCTTCGTCGTCAGGGTGACGATCGACACGTCATCGTCAGTCACCAGGTGCGAGGACGGCAGGTCATCACCGCGTCTTCCTCGTCGTCTTTCTCGTCGTCGTCTTTCTCGTCTTCCTCGTCTTCCTCGTCGTCGTCCCATTCCCACCATCCCCTCGGTGGAGGTGGAGCGCCACCTCCTCGGTATCACCGCGTCATGCTCAAGATATCAGGCGAAGCGTTGGAGGGTCCTCTGTCGTTCGGCATCGACCCGTGCACGCTGCAATCGATCGCGGAGGAAGTCGCGACGGCGGTGGCTGCGGGTGTGCAGGTGGCGATCGTCGTGGGCGGCGGGAATTTCTTTCGGGGGGTGGATCTCGATCAGTGGGAGGGGATGGAGCGGGCGACGGCGGATTACGTGGGGATGTTGGCGACGGTGATGAATGCGGTGTGTTTGCAGAGTGCGTTGGAGCATGCGGGGGTGGCGACGCGGGTGCAGACGGCGATCGAGATGCGGGAGGTGGCGGAGCCGTATATACGGAGGCGGGCGATACGGCATTTGGAGCGGGGTCGGGTGGTGATATTCGGGGCGGGGACGGGGAATCCGTTTTTTACGACGGATACGGCGGCGGCGTTGCGGGCGGCGGAGATCAATGCAGATGCGTTTTTCAAGGCGACCAAGGTGGACGGGGTGTATGATATGGATCCCGTGGCGAATCCTGGGCGGGCGGTGTTGCATAAGGAGTTGAGCTTTCGGGATGTGTTGGTGCGGGGGCTGGACGTGATGGATGAGACGGCGATCACGTTGTGCAAGGAGAATCAGATTCCGGTGGTGGTGTTTAGTCTGCTGGGGAAGGGGAACGTGAGTAAGGCGCTGTTGGGGGAGGTGGGGGAGGTCGGCACGGTGATTTCTTGAGTGTCTGTCATGATCATGATCAATCATCAATCATCAATCATCAATCATCAGTTGTATTGGAGGTACTTGGGCGTGGCCGAGAACTTCTGGTAGCCCTTGATGACCTTGTTGACGGCGTCGAGAAAATCCTTCTCGGTCACCGTCTTCCTCCTCGATCTGATGGCGAACATGCCCGCCTCGGTGCAGACCGATCTGATGTCTGCTCCGGTGCAGTTGGGGCACAGCCTCGCGAGCAGCTCGTATCTGATGTCCCGCTCGACGTTCATCGCACGCGTGTGAATCTTGAAGATCTGCGTCCGGCCCTCCAAGTCGGGCAGTCCGAACTCGACCTTGCGATCCAGGCGGCCCGGACGCAGCAGCGCCGGGTCCAACGTGTCCGGCCTGTTGGTGGCCATCAGCACCTTGATATTTCCCCTCGCCTCGAAGCCATCCAGCTGGTTGACAATCTCGAGCATGGTCCGCTGCACTTCGTTGTCTCCTGGCGAACAACGAACAACGAACAACGAACAACGCGCGAGTGAGCGAGTGAGCGAGTGAGCGAGTCGGTGAGCGCTGAGTATATAATTCACGTTGTGTCTGGGCGCACAGACTCGGAAGAGCGAGCGCACGTCGACTTCAGTACACACCGCTCTGGTCGTCCCCACGAGCCCCACCGATCGCGTCCACCTCGTCGAAGAAGATAATACACGCCTTCTTGGAGCGTGCCATTTGGAAGAGCTCCCGCACCATCCTCGCACCCTCTCCGACGTACTTCTGCACCAGCTCGCTCCCAATCACGCGGATGAAGCAGGCATCGGTCCGGTTGGCCACCGCCCGCGCCAGGAGCGTCTTGCCCGTACCAGGGGGGCCGTACAACAGGATGCCCTTCGGCGGGTCGATGCCGAGCTTGACGAACTTCTCCGGGTGCAGCATTGGTATCTCTACGACCTCGCGCATCTTTTCAATCTGCTCCTTGCTCCCGCCAATGTCAGAGTAGGTGACGTCGGGCTTCTCCTCCACGGTCATCATCGTCACCGTCGGGTCGATCTTCGGCGGCAGCGGGATCTGGATCTGATACTTCTGCCTGTCCACCCCCACTCGCATCCCCTCCTCGATGTCCGTCGGCGCCACCTTGTCCCCCAGCCCGACCACGAACTTCGCAATCTGCTTGATGTTGATCAGGTACTTGGCGTCCTCCGTGTTCGGATTGATGATCTTCGTGCACCGGCTCACCTGCAAAGGCTGCTCCTCCTGCATCATCTGCTTGTCGGCCACCAAGTCCCACCGGGACGGGTGCGCGAGCCCCGTGTCCGACTCCTTGATCCCACACAGCTCGTTCACCTTCTTCGACAGCGCCTTGATCTCCGTCTCCAAGTCTCTGATCTTGGGCGAGTACGACCCGGCGCCGTACGCCTGCATGATGCGGACGTCCTCCTCCGTGAGGGCCTTGATTGGCTTGTCGTCGTCGTCATCCTTGCCGGGCTTGTTCTTGCTCGTTTTGTCCGAGTTCTTCGGCTCCTCTTTGGCCGGGACGCCCATCGTGATTGTTGGTGTCTTGAGGGATCGGGAAGTGCGAGGGAAGTGCAAGGGAGGCGGGGCTGGCTGGAAAATCTGTTGATGATCAGGACGTTTGGTTGGCTTTCGTTTCCCCTCCTCCTTGTGTCTGGCTCTCGCTCGCGCTCGCGCTCGCGCTCGCTCCTGTCTCGTCCGTATGTGTCTCTCACACGCGGTGGTCGGAGATATCGTATGCGTACTAGAAGAAATGAGTCTCGTAGGGGATCGCCAGGGCCCGAGTCTCCATTTTGGAGAATACATGTACTAGGCGTGGCTGGTCGCCTTCGCGCGAACAGTCGAATGAATTCAACGACAAACCACGACTGACTGACTGACTGACTGATTACATACAAGCTTGAACCGACCGGCGACGCATTCCACATGACGGGTAGCCACCAACAACCGGGGGCCGCCGAGGAGGAATACGCGTGTACGCGCTACTGCACCTGGGTGCACCTATTTGGGAACGCTTACCAATGCCACACGCACAATCAGCTCCACGTGTGCGACCAGAACTGTCGCCAGCTCGTGCCTGCCACCGCGACGACTTCGGTCTGTCGGCTGTCAAAGGTGGTAGTTGTACCTCCATGACCCTCTTACTCTCTCACTCTCTCACTCTCTCACTCGCGCTACGCGCTTCGCTCGTTCGTTCTTGAAGAAAATGTTCACTACGAGCAACGCAGGCATGGACGTGGACGCTGTGAAGCGGAAAGCGACAGCCCGTGGTGGTGCAGCGCACGACGAACACCAACACATCAAGCGGACGAACAGCGGCGTGCGATGACGGTAAGTGCCTTTTTATTACCGGCGCTAAATGGTAATAAGACTTCAGACGAGGATACAGACGGGAGCTCGAACGCGGACTGCTACGACCGTCTCGCTGCTCGGGACCAGGCGCCTAGGCGCAGTTGCCCTTCAGCTTCATGGTAGCGTCCACCGTGACGTACCTGGTCCTGGCCTGCTGGTTGCACACGTAGTCGATACCGACTTCCCCGTGGAAGGTCCCTTTCTTGAGGCACCCGGCGATTCCCTTGACATTCGCCTTTTTGATCCCGGCACTGCCACAGTCGTAGACGTCCTTGTCATCTCCACTGAGGGACGGGAAGAGGAACTTCGTCAAGAGACCGCTGGCGACCTTTGAGTACGGCTGGGTCCAGTCGGTGGCGATGAGTTCCGTGGACCCCTTGCCACAGGTGATGTCCTGGTCGACAGAGTCTTTACCGAGTTGGTAAATCGGCGCCGGCTTGTAGAGGACCTTCTTCAGGGAGCAATCCGCGTGGGCAGTGGCGAAGATCGCCGCGAGAAGGAGAATGACCTTAAACTACGTCGTGTTGCGTGTTGTCGAGGGCGGGTTGTGTGAGGGCGCGAGTCGAGAAGGAGAAGGGGGTCGCTGCGGTCCCGTCCAACCCACGAGAATACCCCTGCCCGCTGCATGCAGACAGCATCTTTCACCAATTGAACTCCAAAGGAGCGGGCGAGAGGCCGTGGGTTGGCCCAGAGAGCCGACGAGGAGGCGAACAGGTTCGACGTGGCCAGGAGAAGATTCGCGTCGGTTTCTTCACGTACCATCGTGTTTTGAGCGGTTATGCGGCGTATCCAGCGATTATTAATGAGAAGTGCGTATGCGAGGCGCTAGGGCGCGGGTTTACGTGGTGAACGAGATCTGAGGGGCTAGCCTAGCGAATCTCAGATTCGATTCGCCGAAATCCCTAATC
>Ga0181582_10000645_pt1 | contig 25135 bp, 18 predicted proteins | sample 071ome_32_FD_132438 | JGI IMG/M metagenome (GOLD analysis project Ga0181582, IMG submission 132438) | Coastal salt marsh microbial communities from the Groves Creek Marsh, Skidaway Island, Georgia - 071405AT metaG (megahit assembly) | ecosystem: Environmental > Aquatic > Marine > Intertidal...
CCACAACGCCCCCCCGCCCCGCCCCTTCCGCCCCCCCGGGGGGGACAGGGGGCCCCCCCGGGCCCCCCCCAAGGGCAGCCACCCCCCCCGCCCCCCCCCCCCCGCAGAGCCCGTGTTCCAGCGGCAGATCGTGCGCATTCTGCTCATGGTCCCGCTGTATAGCCTGACGTCGTTCATCACGCTCTTCCTCTCGGAGGGCGGGGCCATCTGGGTGCACTCGATCCGCGACTGTTACGAGGCCTACGTCATCTACTGCTTCCTCCAGCTCTGCATCGAGTACCTGGGGGGCATGGGGTCCATCGTCAACAAGCTCGACGGCCAGTCCATTAGGGGCTCCCCCCTCACCCTCACGTGCTGCTTCGGCCGCGAGACCCCCATCGGCCCCCAGCTGCTCAAGTGGGTCAAGCGTGGCGTCATCCAGTTCGTCTGGATGAAGCCCGCCATGGCCTTCCTCACCCTCGTCCTGCACTCCTCCGGGTCCTACAACGAGGGCAAGTGGGAGGCGTCCGAGGGCTTCGTCTACGTCACGGTCGTCTACAACGTCTGCTACACGAGTGAGTGGCCGACGGCCCCGCGCCCCCCGCGCCCCCCCTCCCCTTGTGCCCGCTGCGCCCGAGCCCCTGCCCCGGGTCGCCCCTGGCCCCGGGTCGCCCCCGGTCCCAGGTCGTCCCCGCCCCCCGCCCGCCGCCGCAGCCGCCCTGTACTCGCTCGGGCTCTTCTACCTGGCTACGCACGACATCCTCCAGGACTTCAACCCCTTCCTCAAGTTCCTGATGATCAAGCTGGTCGTGTTCCTGTCATACTGGCAGTCGGTCCTCTTCGCCGTGCTGCTGGGGGCCGGGGTGCTGGACAGCGCCGAGCACGGGGCGGACCTCCAGGACCTCCTGGTATGCCTCGAGATGGCGGGGGCGGCCGTGGGGATGTGGTTCGCTTTCCCCCACCGGCCGTACGTGGTGCACGGGGCGGAGACGTTCAACTCGTGGGGGCTGGCGCAGAACGTGAGCCACGCGATAAGCGTGCGGGACCTCGTCAACGACACGGTGCACCAGTTCGCCCCGACCTACCAGGACTACGTGCTCTTCAACCAGGACGGGAACAAGAAGGTGCACCGCGTCCGGACCTTCGTCAGCGTTGGGGGGCAGCGGCAGGCCAACCTCCTGCACCCGGGGCAGCCGCGGAGTGACGACACTATCCCCGAGGGGGCGGACGAGGAGAGGGGGGGCACCGGGCGCTCGACCCCGGGGGACGGCCCGCCGGCGCCCGCGCCGCCCGTTGCGCTCTCCGCGCCACCCAAGAGGCGCGACTGGAAATTCGACGAGGGGGCGGCGGGGCCCGGGCCCGGCGGGGTGGAGCTGTCGTCGGTGAGCGTGGGGCTCCGGGGGGAGGACGCCGTGGACTTCGGGTCGATCGGGTTCGGGCATCACCCCGCCCCGCTCTCGGCCCACCCCCCCCCACTGGCCGAGCGGCCCGCGAGGGCGGCAGCGGGCGCGAGCGACCTGGGGGGGCCGGCCCACCAGCGGGGGCCGAGCGCCACGTCCGTGGGGGCGTCCGAGAGGCCGGCATCGGCGGCGGCGGCATCGGCGGCGGAGGTCCCGCGCGCCCCCGCGGGGGGTGACGCCTCAGCTGGGTCGGACCTTCTGTCCCTGAGCCCGAGGCGTGCCGCGCAGGGTCCGGGGGCCGGGGACGCGTCGGTTCTCTCGGCGGCGGGGGAGGCGGACGACCTCCTGGGGATGGGCGGGGAGCGCGCGCCGAAGCGGCCGCCGGCGTCGCCGAGCCCGGGGGACAACCTGCTATAGGCGAAACAGAACCGCTTGAAGTCTCGTCTGACGCCGCTGCCCCTCATGAGCCCCTGCGCCGCGCCAGGGGCGCCATTCTCACCAGCCCGCCCCCGCCCCACACCCCGCGCAGCTTTCGACCGGAGAGGGCTGCGAACGCGCCATGGCGGACAACACGCCCGACTCGGGCGACGACCTCAAGGACCTTTGCTCCTTCCTGACCCACCAGCAGGCCGAGCTGCGGAAGATGGCTGCTGAGGCCGTTGCCGGGCTTACGGGGTCCCCAGCGGTGAGAATCCAAGCGTAACGCTTATTATGCGAGTATTTATACCCTTTACACCAAAGAAACGTCGCCAATACCCCGCATGCCGGCCTTGCCGGCGGGTCTTAGCCTGGGGAAGGTTCGCTCGGGTTGCGGAGGGGTGTAACGATGCGCCCGCACACGGGCACGCGGCAAACCACGAACGGAGAGGCAATATCGGCGAAGGATGCTCCGCGAAGCACGCGCCCACAGGAGCTGGCGGCCGCCTGGCCTGACGGGCGCCCGGCCGCACGCGTCCCGACACGCCCCTGCCCGCCCCCCTCCCCCACAGGGCCTGGCGTCCCTGCGGCCCTACGTGGAGCCGCTGGTGGCGGGGCTGTTCCGACTGCTGCGGGATAGTGACCCCGCGGTCTCGGGCCACGCGGCCGGGGCGCTGGTGAACGTGTCGGGGGACCCCACGGTCATGAAGGAGCTCCTGAAGGAGAACGTATGTGGGCGGTGCATGGAGCACGTCCGGGGCCTGACGTGTCCCCACCACGACATGCTCGTCATGTTGCTGGCCAACGTGACGCTGGAGGAGGAGGGGTGCATGCAGCTCCTGCAGGCCGACGACGAGCGCCTGCAGGGCCTCAACGTCGCCGTGCTGCTGAAGCTGTTCGTGGACACGGCGGAGGCAGCCAGCAAGGTGCCCGAGTTTGGCGCCCCAGCAGGCGGGGTGCAGGCGCCGGACCTTTATGAGCACGTGGCGAGCGTGCTGTGCAACATCACCAGTGTCAAGAAGACGCGCAAGGTCGTCCTCGAGCGGGGCAGGGGGCTCCTCAACGCGCTCCTCCCGCAGCTCCGCTCCCGCTCGGAGACCCGGCGACGTGGCACGGCCGCCGCCTTCAAGAACTGCTGCATGACGGCGGAAGAGGACGGGACGCTGGACCAGATCGTGGAGGACAAAGACATCCTGAGCGCGTTCCTAGCCCCGATCGGTGGCGGGGACGGCGCCAGCAGCGACGCCAAGGTGCGCGAGAACCTCGCGGAGGCCGTCGAGGCGCTCGCCGGCACCAAGAAGGGGAGGGACGCCCTGGCCGAGCTGCGGGCGCACGACGTCCTCCGCAAGGGGTACGAGACGGAGGAGGACCCGGCCGTATGCGGGTCGATGGAGCGCGCCTCCGACCTCCTCCTCAAGCACGAGGGCATCGGGAAGGAGTTCATGGAGTATGCCAGCAACCAGATGGTGGGGGGCAGCTGAGTCCCGCTTCAAGGCGCACCTCGTTGCTTGCTAGCTAGAGAGTCCCGCTTCCCCTGCGTTGAACGGCAACATCGCTCGCATCCCTCCCCTCACACGCTCATAAGCTGCTTCTCCTTCTCTCGGAGGAGCACCTCGAGATCGTGGACGTACTTGTCGTGGAGGTCCTGCACCCGCCGCTCCTCGGCGCGCGCCTCGTCCTGGGGGAGGCCGGCGCCCTTGACGCTCTCGCGCATCCGGTGGCGCTCGTGGCGCATTACTGTGCGCGAGTGTTCCGCGTGCGTCCGGGCCACCTTGGCCACCTGCTCCATGTGATCCCGCGTCGCCGCCGGGAGGTTGACCAGCACCTCCCCCCCCCCGGGCTCCTCGGCCGTGAGGCCCAGCGGGGACTCGCGGATGGCCCTGACGATCGCCGCCTTGGTCTCTGGGTCGTACGGGGCCACTGCCAGACAGCTCGGGGACCGTACCATCACGCTAGCCGCGCCTCGCAGCCCCACGCGGGACCCGTACACCTCTACCTCCAGGTGATCAAGCATCCCGGCGCTCGCCCGCGTCGACTGGAGCGCATGGAACTCCCTCTCCAGGTGCTGCAGGGCCTTCAGGAGCTGCTCCTCGTAGTGGTCCCAGTCCAGTACCGCGGGGACTACCGCGTCCCCGTCGTCCTGCGGCTTCGCCTTGACCCCCCTCGCCCCCTTCCCGCCCCCTCCCTTGCCCTTCTTCGCGAATGCCCGGGCGGGGCCGGCGAGGTGCGCCAGCGGGAACGACGAGGATGCGGGGGACAGCCGGAGGGACCGGAGAAGGGGCGAGTGGGCCACGCCAGTGATGCGGGAGGTGCACATCCCTGCGGGGGGGCGGGGGACGGAGAGTGGCGCCGTCGCCAGGGGGGGATGGGGACACCTCCGCGCTGCACTGCGGGAGGGGGGGTCTTCTTTCGCTCACCTCGGGCACTTTCCAGGGAGTCTTCCGGCTCTTCAGCCCGCGGGGTGCCGTATGCGACGTCGTTGCACTTGATCCCTGCAGCCGCCATCCCAGCGGGGGTCATTCGGCCGCACGCGGCCGACACGACAAGGGAGCTGGCCCTCTTGAGGAGGCTCATCACTCGCCCTGCTCTCGATTCAGCGGAGATGGAGGAGGAGATGAATACCAGAAGGTGATTTGTCGGTGTTGGTCTAATCGAGCGGCTCAGCGCACCGCTTGTGGCCATTTCGGGCCGCGGCGAATCGAAACACGTTCTGGGGCCGACAGCTGAGTCCGTCATCCCCCCCTTCCCCCCCCCCCCGCCCTTCATGCTTCACCAGGCGCCGGCGCCCCACGATTCCACATTCCCATGTCCAAGATGGCCTCGGGTCACGTGGACGATCTCACGCGCTGGAAGGAGCTGGGCCAGCGATCCGGGGACGCTGTGCTGCGGGGCCTGGGCTCCAGCCGCGCGCCCCTGGGCCTCCCCCTCCTCCACCGCTCGCTCGTCCAGGTATGTTTGCGCGATAGGTCTCATTAATGGGTACTCATCTTGGCGTTACCCAGAATATGAGCGCTCCCGCGCACTTTCTCCCCCGGCCCCACCGTTCCAAACCAACCGCCCGTCCCGCCGCGAGGGGCGCTCGCGCAGGACCCGTCCATCGCCCGTCGGGACCCATTCGTAACTCTCCTCGCACCTGTTCCCGTGGCGCAGGTGGCCGAGCAGACGGAGAGCCTCCAGGACGCTGCTCGTTCGGCCGGGGCCGATGAGACGGAGGCCTCGGTGGTGAGGCCCCCCCCGCCCCCCCCCTCCGTGTCCTCGCCGAGCCCCCCGCCTCGGCCACCCCCTGACCCTGACCCTCTCTTCCATTCACACAGAGGGCCACGCGTCTTCTGGCCTCCCAGGGCCTAGACCTGCCGCGCATCCGGTCCCACCTGGGACAGCTGCAGGTGGCGCAACAGGGCGCAGTGCTGGGGCCAGACCTCCTGCGGCCGGCGCTGCTCTCGGCGGCGCCGGGGCAGGACCCTCAGTCCTTCTCGGCGTCCCTCCTGGACGCGTGTTTGGCGGCGGCGTCCCAGGAGTCCCTCGAGGCCGCGGGCGGGGCCTTCACGTCCTTGATGGACGCGGTGCGCGCGCGGAGGCCGGCGGGGGGCGCGGGGCCGGCGATGGCCTCGGGGGTGAACGCGGCGATGGTGGCGTCTCGGGAGGACGCCGTGGAGCGGAGCCTGGCGCAGGCGGGCGTTCAGGCCCCGCTCTTGCTGAAGAACTCGGTGGAGGAAAGATACCTGGGCAAAGTGGAGGAATGGAACAAAGGGCAGGCAGCGTCGGCGACGAGCGCGGGGCTGTTCAAGCTGGCGACCGAGGGGGCAGATCGGGAAGATCGGGAGGTGATGCGGCTCTGGACGCTCCTCCGGAGCATGTCCGAGGCCCTGCGGGACGTCGGCGGGGGCTCCGGGCCAGCGGCGGTGCTGGCGCTTGCCCGGGGCGCCCGGCAGTCACTCGAGCGGGAGCACCTGGCCTTCGTGGAGAAGGTGGTCGGGCGGAATCGGGAGGAGGCGCGGATCTCGGGGCAGCTGGGGCCCCGGAGCAAGGTCTGCGGGTTCGTGCGCGCCCGCCTGAGGCTTCCGTCGGACGCCGCACTGACGTCGAGCGACCTACTCTGGCAGCAGTGCTACCTGTGCCTGCGGAGCGGGCTGCACCAGGACGCCCTCGATCTCCTGCGGGAGAACGAGGTGACACTCCGGGCCGACGAACTCATCGGGTGGCTCGGGGAGTGGGTGGAGCGCGGCGGCGTGGTCCGTGAGCTCACGTCGTCCCGCCTTACCGAGCGGTGCCACCGCCTCATGTCGGCCAGCGCGCCGATGCAGACGCGGAACGCCCACGCCGTGCTCATCCACGTCGCCCTTTCCGGCGACTCGGACATGCACGACCGCTTCCTCTCCGAGTACCGCGCATTCTTCTCAAACATCGAGGACTTCCTGTGGTTCAAACTGGCTCTCGTGCGGACGTACGCGCGGCCGGCCGAGTCGACCCAGTTCAGCGTTGAGGAGATGCAGAGGTACCTGAATGAGTTTCAGCCGCGGCACTACTCTAAGGAGGGCAAGCAGCCGCTACTCTACGCCATGGTCCTGCTGCTCAGCCTGCAGTTCCACGCGGCCGTCGACTTCCTCGTCCACGACCCCACCTCACAGCACGCGTACGGAGCCGACGCGGTGCACCTGGCCATCGCCATGCACCTGGACGGGGTTCTCGGGGCGTGCCCGCCACTCGAGGGAGTGGCGCCCGAAGGGGCCCTGCGCCTGCGCCCCGAGCGTGTTGTGCATGCCTACGCGTCGCAGCAGTTCCTGTCGCGGCAGCGGGGGGACAAGCACGTGGAGGCTGCGCTTGAGTACTTCGTGTTGGCGTCGCAGATGAGCGAGGCCCCGGAGGAGGCCCGCGCCTCGCTGCTCCAGGAGCTCGTGACTAAGACGCGGGCCTACGGGACGCTGCTGGGCGGGGGCGGGACGGTGACGCCGTCGTCGCTTGTGGCGCGGCTGGCGGGGCCAGAGGGGGTGCAGGCGCTGGTTGGTCACGTCGCCGAGCGGTGTCAGGAGGCGGCGCAGAACGAGGCCGCCACGGAGCTCTTCCTGGCGGCGGGGCGGGCGGAGGAGGCCCTGACACTCCTCGTCCGCCGCATGTCAGACCTGGTGGCCTCAGCGCCCGACAGCGAGATGGTGACGCTGACGTCCACCGCTGAGTTCCAGGAGCTCGTGCGCCGCGGGAAGGGCGCCTGTGAGCGCGTCGATGGCGCCTCGCAGGCCTCGGAGGACTTCGCGACGCTGCAGACCGTCGCCATTCTCCTCGGGGGCGAGCTCTGCCGCGACTGGCAGGTCGCCCTGGACGCCCTCGGCCGGCTGCACCGTTACGTCCCGTCCCACGGGCACCCCGGGGAGGCGGACAAGTGCGTCCGGGCGGTCCAGTCCACCCCCGTCGTCCGGGGCCACCTGGACGACGTCCTCCAGGCCGCCGCACGGGTCCTCGAGGCCCAGGTCGAGAACGCGCTCCGGGGTCGCCGGCCGTACGAGGTCCCCGACGTGCGGCGCCGGGCGGCGGCGATGCAGGAGGTCGCCGGGAGCCTCAAGCTCCACCGGGCGTGTAGCCTTCTGACGCAGCTCTGCACCCGGCTCAACAACATCACCGCCTGAGAGTCTGGGCAGGGGCCAGGGACCCACGCCTGACGGCCACACGCAGGCTCCTGACGAATGTGCAAGTTGAAGCCGGGGGCGCTCTTGGGCGGACGGGCGGTCCCTTGGCGGCCAGGTCCAGCGACACCTCTCGGCGTCATCAGTAGGCTCGCGCCGCGAGAGCGAGCGCACCGCCCCACCCCCCGCTGACGCCGCGGAGCTTTTGTGCTGCCTGCGTTGAGTCTGCGCCCTGCGCCTTTTGCGCCCTTGCCCGGCCCGCGGGCACGAGTCAATTCTCCGGAGGCCATGTCGTCGCGTGCGGGTCTCCCCTCGCCCACGAGGCGCGAGCACACCGCTCACCTGGGAACATTCGCAGCACCCCACGGCCTGCACGGATCCACACCGGGGCAGGTGCGCCTATATTGCCCATGTTCTGACCTCCTCTAGACGCCATGCGCAGCCTTCATTTTTGTACCTGGATTGACATGAGCATCTCCGCTGATATCTAGAAGGAAAATGAAGATGATCCCCTGACCTCGGCGATTTCGGCACGAATCGAGCCTCCTCTCGAAGTCCATGACACGGCGTCCTCCCGCCGCGATCTCGTCAATGCATGGATGAAAATTAATCCCATGTTGTCCTTCACAGATTAAGTTCCTCGTGTACGGAAAGACGGGCTGGATCGGGGGACTCCTGGGGCGCGAACTGGAGGCGCGGGGAGAGCAGTTCGCGTGGGGCTCGGCGAGGATGGAGGACAGGGTGGGCATCGAGGGTGACATCGCCCGGGAGAGGCCCACGCACGTGCTCCTCGCCGCGGGGCTGACGGGTCGGCCGAACGTGGACTGGTGCGAGGGCCACCAGAGGGAGACAATCATGGCGAACGTCGTCGGGGTCACCAACGTGGTCGGTGGGTCCCCTCGCGCGGGCGCTGCCGGCCCCCCTGCCATGGTGACCACCCACCCGCCCACATGCGCACCCCTCGGACCCCCCCTGCAGACGTGTGCTGGAAAAGGGGCGTCCATGTGACCTACTTCGGCACCGGGTGCATCTTCAAGTACGACGAGGCTCACCCCCTCGGCAGCGGCGTGGGCTTCAAGGACACGGAGCGTGCCAATTTCACAGGCTCCTTCTACAGCAAGTCGAAGGCGATGTGCGAGGAGCTGCTGCGGAGCTACGACAACGTGCTGAATCTCCGGATCCGCATGCCCATCGACGCAGACCTCGCCAACCCCCGCAACTTCGTCACGAAGATCACCCGCTACAGCAAGGCGAGGCACTCACCCTCACCTGCCCCTAGCACCCCCCACCGCGCTGCCCCTCCCCCCCTTGCGCCCGGGCAGGCCCGGACGCCGATCCGGCAAACACATGCACCCTGCCCTTCCCGCGCAGGTGGTGGACATCCCGAACTCGATGACGGTGCTGCCCGAGATGATCCCCGCGAGCGTGGACCTCGCGAGGCAGTCCCTCACGGGGACACTGAACTTCACCAACCCGGGCGTGCTGTCGCATAACCAGGTCCTGCGCCTGTACCAGGAGCACATCGACCCTTCGTTTACGTGGCAGAACTTTTCCGAGGAGGAGCAGGCCGAGGTCCTGAAGGCGCCCCGCTCCAACAACGAGCTCGACACAGCGGCCCTCTCTCAGCTCTGCCCCACCGTCCTGCCGCTGCGGGCCTCGCTGGTAAAGCACGTTTTCCGGCCCAACTCGAGGCTCGCCCCTCCCAGGTGACGGGACGCCTGGGGCGTTCCCCCATCAATCGTCGAACAGGGCCACGCCGTTCCCCCCATCGTCCCCCGACTCGGCCCCCTCGCCCCGGCGCGCCCGCTCGGCACTGAGGGCCGCCCTCTGCTCCTCGGACAGGGGCACGGTGCCCCGCCTGTGCGTCCGCTGGGGCCTCTCCGCGACGACGAACTTATACCCCTCCCGCTCCCGCTCCCCGTACCCAGCCCACAGCGCGAAGTGGTGCAGTACCAGCGACCCCGCCACCGCCACGTTCAGGGACGCTGTCCCGGCCCCGTGCTGGGGGATGTACACGAACCTGCGAGGGGAGGTGGGGGGGCACAGATAGCGTCCAGGGCTCCGTCGGCGCGGGGCACGAGCCCCCCCTGCGCCCGGGGGGGGGGGGCACCTGTCGCAGGCAGCGAGCTGCTTTTCGTTCATTCCGGCCCCCTCGTTGCCCAGCATGAAGGCGGTGGGGCCACGGAAGGGGTGGGAGGCGACATTCTCAGCGCCCTCGACAATCTCGACCCCGATGAGCTCGGCGCCCCGCTCGCGCAGCCACTCCTTGCACGCCTCCAGCGTAGCGAAGTGGCGGAAGGCGACGTGGTCGCTGGCCCCGTGGGAACCGTGGGTGCTGTACTTGTTGGAGCCGACCAGGATGACCTCCTCCACGCCAAACGCCGTCGCGCAGCGCGCCAGGGTCCCGATGTTCTGCTTTTTGTTCTGGTTGTGCACCACTAGGTACATCGGGTGCCGGCCTGACGTGCCGGGCTCCTCCCCCCCCATTGCGCTCCCCCGGGCCTCCAGAGGGAACAGCGCTCTGGGGCCCTCTTCGCGGCCGTGCGGTTCCATGAGGTCCGAGGGTGCCGATGAATGCTGGCGTTTTTTTTACACGAAAGACTGTGGTTGTTTTACACAAAGGCTGTGTGCTCACGTAGACACCTCCTCACCGACAGCAAGAATGGGGGTGTTGAGGGACCGCGTTTTTTTTCATTTCTTGCGGGGAGGGGCGAGCCCTTTTAGCCACGTGCGGCACGAACGTCGCTCCAGTCCACCGGGCGAATGAGAGAGTTCCTCACGTGGCGTCAGCGTCCCAATCGCGAGACACTAGCTCAGGCCCTGAGCTCACCCTCACCCTAGCGAGGTCTCCTTTTTCTCGCGTGGTGCGTCGCTGTTCGCGGCCTCGAACTACTTATTTTTTGACACGATACAATCCCCCGCCAGGACCTGTCACGCCCGGGCAGCGTCTCCCCCATTAGCAACCTCGAGAGACTATCTACACTAGCCCCCCCTGGGCTTCTGACGGCTTCGGTAAGTCGATCGACTCCGTTACCGACTGTTTTCGCTCATATCCGTGGCCTGTGTTCGCGCGTGCGTCCCCTCAATGCCCTGGCGGGGACAGACTTTTTCGGGCGTTGGAGCAGCATTTCACCGTGGCATTTATCTACCCGCAGGTGGTTTCGCTGGAAGGATACGCCATTAATGGCCAGGTTGGACTGGGCGGCCGGGTGCGTGGTCGCGGTCGACGACAGGAACGGCTGGAAGCTCTCGGGTGGGGACAACAACATGCGCGACAGTCGGGACCACGCCCGCCGGAACGACGTATCCTCTGCCCAAGGTGAGAAGTGGGTAGTTTCTTCACCTTCTCGACGCGATTTCCTTCCGGAGACGCTCGACTTCCTCCCATATGGGCTCTCCTGCCCGGTAACCGGCGCTCGAACTAGCACCCACCGGGCCCCTGCCACCCCGCGCAGGAGAACCCAGGCCGTCCTATGGCAGCCAGCAGAGGGGTGGGCGCCTCAGTCCGCTCCCGGAGAACGTGACGGAGCGCGCGGGTCTGCTCCCCTCGACCCCCGCGGCCATGGCGTGGGTGGCGCGAGCCAACACCAGCCTGGGCGTCGCGTTGCCCCCCCTCGTGCCGAAGGGGATGGACCCGGGGGAGCGGACCACGGACCCGTTCTGGTCCCGGCCGCTCGCCCCTACGTCCGTCTTTGATGCGAATGGGCAGCCTCCCATGGCCGCCGCGGCCCCGTCGGACAGCGCCGAGCCGTCCACGGAGGCGCTGGGGGAGAGGCCACCGTGCCTGGAGCAGGCGCGGGGCTCCTCGTCCATGGGCGCCAGCCGGTTCCGAGACGAATACTTGGACGGCCAGGCGCGCCGCACGGAGGACGGCAACGTGGAGAGCCAACAAACGGGGAGGGACGGCGATGGCGCCTTGGAGGGGGCCGCGGGGACCGGGCCCCTGTCGCAGGGGGGCATCGCGACGGCGCAGCCGTCGTTGCGGGGAGCCCTCAAGGGCGGGAGTGCCAGGGAGGCGCCCGAGGAGGGGGTTGACGAGGACAACGTCGTGTCCGCCTCGTGCGCGCCGCCTGGGTCCCTCCCGCTCGGCCCGAACGGGGGCTTTCGGATCCATGCTGTGACGTGGAACATGGCGCAGGGGGACGGGTTCCGGGATACGGGCTTCCCCCACGTCAACTTGGTGCCTGACGCGCTACTCTGCGCTGCGGACCGCCCGGGGATCTTGGCGGTGGGCACACAGGAGACGGGCAGGTGGGAGGAGTTTGTGGGCGTCGTGGGCGAGAAGTGCGGGGCCTGCTACCAGGTCCTCAGCGCACACCGGACCGGAGCGCTGGGGATCGTCGTGATGTGCCACCGGTCCATGCAGGGGCTGGTCGCCTCCGTGAAGACAGACACGTACCTCATGGCGGCCGTGGAGCTGGTCAACAAGGCGAGCAAGGGAGCGGTGGCCGTGTCCCTGTCCCTGCGGGGCGGGTTCCGGGTGCTGTTGGTGAACTCGCACCTGCCCGCCGGGGAGGGCAAGGCGTCGGTGCGGAATAAGGCGTATCACAGGATCAAGAAAGGGCTGTTCCCCGGCCTGGCAGCCGAGCAGCACGCCAAGAACGCCACCAACGTCCACGACCTCACCGTCTGGATGGGCGACCTCAACTACCGCGTGCGGAGCAACCGGGCAGCGGCGGACCGGGCCCTAGCGCTCGACATGCCGCAGGTTCTCCTCGGCAACGACGAGCTGCGGCAGGAGCAACGGTTCCGCCGCTCCTACGTGCACTTCCACGAGCCCCCCATCAGGTTCCACCCTAGCTACAAGTTCGACCTGGGCACCGACACGTACGACACATCGAAGAAGGAGCGGATCCCGTCCTGGACGGACCGCATCCTCTACAAGACGGCGCTGTCGTTGCAGCCCCAGGACTGTACGGCCCACCGGTACTCGTCTGTCGCCGCCATGCGCACGAGCGACCATAAGCCCGTGGTTCTCACGCTGGACGTCAGTGTGGCCGCTTGGGAGAAGGAGTGGCGGGACAGGGCCGGCATCGCCGCCGAGGACCGCATCGTGGTGGCCCCCGGGGGGCTCCTCGGCGCAATCGGATGCTGCTCCCGCCCCGTCGTCCTGGGCCCCGGCATGCGACCCGTTGAGGACCGCGGCCCCCAGCGCCGCAAGGCAAACCAAGCCGTTATGCCCTCCGACCTTTGACGGACCCCTCCCCCACACTTAGTCAGACGTACCGCGACATTCCCGGTCCCGCCACCTGGGACGCATAGATCCGCGGCGGGGGGCACACCTGGGGCGAGACGTCCCGGGATTCAATGCTACACTACATCGCGTCGCCAGCGAGCCCTTCCCCTGGGTTGGCCCGGTGCTGTGTACCCAGCTGTTGGTTGACACCTAAGTTTCGTATTTGAAGCCTTCTCGAGACCCAGGCAGGGCGCGAAACAGGCGCGCCGCCGCTCCGCCCCGCGACCGCGGGCCCGTCGCCCCGTCAACCGCGGGGGCGAGCCCGGTGCGGGACCTCCTTGCCCTGCTCTCGCAGCGTCTTCCTCCGGGAGCACTCGGTCTGGAGGTCAATCAGGATCTCCTGCACCACTTTGGCGGTGATACGCCGCACCCACTTGTCCAGCGGCGGCGGGGGCACGAGCGACGGCTGGACGGTCTGCCGGAGCGTCACAAGCGTCGCCGTGGGCTCCTCTCGCCGCCGCAGCCTGTCAAGAACGTTGATGTTGGCCAGAGCGCTGGGTAAGGCAGGCATCTTGGGCTCCACCTTGGGGAGTCTGAGCCGGTCCCGGATGGCGAAAAGCGGGTGCGGCTCCCCGGGCTGTCCGCCCCCCGCCCTCACCCCCTCCCCCGCGTGCGTCGCTGCGGCGGGCGAGAACTCGACGTGCAGGCTCTGGTCGCGTGTCTTGGAGGCCACGTAATCATTCTCCATCGCCACCGCCTTGGCCAGGTTGGCCTGGGAGAAGGGTAACATGTGCCACTCCCCCTCGAACACCCGCATGAACCCCGGCGTGACGAGCCTGAAGTTGATCGTCTTGTCCTTGTGGTCGATAATCGTCTCCATGTGCACGGTGAACTTGCCACTGAACATGAGGAGCCGCCACTTGCCCTCCTGCTCCTGGTTGATGATCTCCTTGCTCCCCTCGTACCGCCGCACCGCCGGCCGCACCGTCTTGGACGAGTTGCGGAAAATCTTGTCGCTCGTCGGCGACGTGAGGATGTCGATGCACTCGTCCGGCGTGGCGTCGACCTTCGCCTTCACCTGGATCACGCAGAACATCCCCTTGGGCGACACGACCTTGACGCTCTGGCTACCGCTGTCGTACGAATCTACGTCGACCTCGTGGTCCGACGTGATCCGCGAGCCCCCTCGCAGCTGCCCGAGCCCAGAAGAGCTCATCGACGCCTGTGGGAGCCTAGGGGGGGGCATGGGCATGGGCATGGGCATGGGTCGCGGGGGGGAGGGCCAGTGGGGCCGGAGGGAATGGCCCGGGGCGCGGCGGGCCGCGGGGAACTTTCGCCCATTCTCCCGCCGGTGTGTTGGAAAGCGATGATATCAGGCAGGAGAAGGTGAGGAGGAGCGTTCCGTGGCGCAGCCGCGCGCGTGGACCGGCTGCAACGCGTGCCGGATAACGCGGCCAAGCTCGGTGCAAACGCGGGGAAAACGGGGACGGGAAGGGCTCTCGCACCACAGTCGTTGAGGCGAGGGCTCGAGAATTGAGGGATCTTTGGTACGCCTCTCCCCGGCGCCTCTCGAGCGAGAAGGTCAGCGGGCCAGCCACCTCGAAAGCGGACCCTCCCTCGCTCTCGCCCCCCCTGTACTTAACCCTGCTAGTGGTGAAGGGCCCTCTCTCAAATGGCCCACCCATCTTGAGAATATCGAGGCGTAAACGCTCGCAATCTGAGCTGGCGGAGGATAGACAGCTGCGCAACAGTCGCGGCCGGCACCGAGTGCACAGTAGCACGCAGGGTCACGTGGCTCCCTCACGGGAAAAGGCGTTGACAAACTCTCGTGTTTCCATTTAGGTATCATCGAGCTCTCGCGCCCCCCAAAAGGAGGGCCTCCCTGCTCCTCTGGCCTCCCACAAGCCGGCGCCCCCGGGCCGTCCTGGGTGGGGCACATCACATCGTGCTGCCCTAAACGAGGGCGCCACGAGGTGGGCGTACTGCTCCACCGCCTAGCCATCAGGGCGCCCCGCCCACGCCTTTCCCCTTAAATCTTCTTCACCCCCGACTGTTCGCTGAGGGCAGCAAGGGAGGGTTTTCGGTGGAAATTTTTTTGGGAGTCCCCCGCCTGGCCACTTCTGGGACCCCGCCGTTCCAGTTGCGTGAAATGAACAATGAGTCTAAAATATTTGTCGGTGGTCTGTCATGGGCCACCGACGATGTGTCTCTCAGGTGAGCTCCGCGTGCCCACACTTCTTTCGAGCCCCGCGATGGGACGAAGCCGACTTGTGGGGAAAGCCCGCACACTTTCGGTGTTACTGCGGGTCCATGTCCGCGTACATATCCTCGAAAGTAACTCCGTCGTGGGCGATCTCGCGGCCCGCCCTGCCCTGATACCCGCCGCGACCCCCCCCCTCCCCTCCCCCTCCTCTGTGACGCAGTGCGTATTTCTCCCAGTTCGGGGAGGTGGAGGATGCCTTCGTTAGCTTCGATAGGCTGACGGGGAGGCCCAGGGGTTTCGGGTTCGTCGTCTTCAAGGACGCGAGCGTCGCCAAGCGCGTCATCGGGACAATGCACACCGTTGATGGTCGGAAGGTGTGATTCGTGCGATATTGGTGCATGTTTCCCTCAAAGCTACGACTGGAGGAGCAGCCAGGCAGGCACGGGGTGATGGTCGCCCGCTGGTCCGCGGCCGGCTTCCCCGTGCCGCGAGGGAGCGCCTCCCCAAGCCGCTGCCACCCATCCCCAAAAAACGAGTGAGGCCCTCTCCAACCTGCTTGCGCGCAGGTTGAGGCCAAGGTGGCGCTCACCAAGGATGAGGCGCCCCCCGAGAGGCGAAAGCGGATCGATAAGGGCGAATACACGCGCCGGGTATTCGTCGGCGGCCTGCCGTCCACGACGACGGAGGAGGAATTCAAGGTGCGCCCCGCGCACCCTCTGGACGCCGCCCTGGGGCTGCGTCCTCCCCATCGCTCATCGTTCCGGTCGTTGGGGCGGTACCACTAGGCTCTGCACCGAACGTGGCTCTGATTCCCCCCACAACCTTCATCCCGCTCCCCTCGGGCGCCGCAGGAGTGGGCGGGGCAGTTCGGGGAGGTCGACGACGTCATCATCCTGTACGACTCGGCGTCGAACAAGTCCCGCGGCTTCGGGTTCGTCTCGTTCAAGGCGGAGGACACGGTGAACCTGCTGCTCACGGCGTCCGAGACGAGCGACCTGCTCCTGCAGGGGAAGCCCATCGAGGTCAAACGTGCCCTTCCCCGGGACCTCCGTGGCCTCCCGCAGGCCCTCGGGGGGTCCCTCGAGGGCTGGCCTGTCGGTGGTGGCACGGCCCCGAACCCTTTCCTGCAGCCCGGCGGGGGCTTCGTGGGCGGCCTCCCGCCCCCCCTCGCCGCGCAGCTGGGCATGACCGGGGGGTTCCACCCCGCCGTGGCGGGACTCCAGGCACAGGCCTTCCTGCACGCCCAGGGGCAGGGGCCGTACGGCGGGCAGGTGCCGTACGGCGGGCAGGTGCCGTACGGCGGTCAGGCGCCGTACGGCGGTCAGGCGCCGCACGGCCCGCAGCTCCAGGCCCTCGCGCTTCTCCAGCAGCACCAAGCGGCCATGGGGACGGGGCCGCCGGGGGACATGCCCGGGGCGGGGCCGGGCATGCCCGCGCAGCCGTGGCTAGGGACCCCGGGCCCCATGGGCGACGGCGCCCGGCACCATGGGGTGGGTCCCGGCGGCGCGCTGCATCATCACCGGGCGTTGCCGAACGATGCCGCAGCGCCGCGGGGGGCGCCCCCCGGGGCGCCCCTGGCGGTGGCGCTCGGGGTGGGAGCCATGCCCCAGGCCGGACCCCTGCAGCAGGCCCCCCACGGCCTCGCGGGCTGCGAGGCCTCGGGCGAGACGGACCTGGTGCAGAACCTGGGGCAAGGGCAGGTGGAGAACGTGGTGGCTGCTGTGGAGACGGCGAGCGCCGCGGCAAACGCCGCCGCCGCAAGCGCGGTGGCCAATGCCGCCACAAACCCCACGCCCCAGAACATCACCATGGCCGCTGCTACGGCCCAGACGGCGGTGATGGCCGCCGAGGTGGCCGCGGACCGGGCCGGGCTGACGGCGGCGGCTAATCCCACCGCGGCCAACGTCGAGCTTGCGCAGACGGCCGCCGCCACCGCCGCCACGGCCAAGATCATCAACGCCGCGGTTTCGGCAATGGCCCAGCCCGCGGCGCCGGACGCGGGGGTGTCCCTCTCGGTCAGCGCTGTGCCTGTTGCCGATGCGACCTCCATGGACGCGATGCTGGCCGGGGACATGCAGCATCTCGAGCTCAAGTGAGCGACAAAAATGCTAGGGATGATATTTTCGTCGTTCGGTCCACCTATGCCTCCCCCACGTAACCACGCTCCCGGGTGCAGTCCGCCTGCCCGCCGCCTAACTCCGACAGGAGCTCCTGGGAGCCCCCTCGGTTTGCGTCGCGGCCCTGGCGAGCCGAGTGTGTCCACGTCGCGTGGCACTCATGATTGCGAATCCGTCGTTTCGTTTTACCGTCACCAATAATACCCTATCACCAATGCACCCACATGGGTTTCATGTCACGTGATCCAGTTTGCGTGTGCGCTCCAGTTCGCGATTGTGCGGCAACATGTCCTTCGTATCCGTTGATGCTAGTGTGGTAGCTGTAGACAGAATGACAGCAGTAGGGAGTTCCAGTGTGTTGGGAATGTACTGAGCGCCGTGTGAAAAGGTTCAATCGGCCGTCAGCCATGTCCTTGCAGATCCTGACGCGCCCCAGTGTCCGTCGGCACCTGCGTCAGTCCCCTTCGCTGTCGCTCCCCGCCACGGCCACGATGATCTCGTCCCCGTCGTCCTGTTCGTCCTCCCCGCCCCCTCCCCCGGCGGCGGCCTTCGCCCGCATGTCCTTGGTCACCTGCTCGACGAACTTCGTGTTGCTGAACCCGAACGCCGGCGCCACCGTGACGTACACCACCTCGGGCTCCCGCCCCTCAGCCTCCCGTACTGAGGCAATCAACAGATGTTTGAGCGCCGCGTGGGTCGACCGCGCATGCGCCACCAGCGTCTGCGGCAGGATCGGCGCCCCCAGGGGCAACACCGTCACAACAAAGGCTGAGTGCGCCCGGCTCGGGTCCTCCTCGTAGACCAGGAAGTCGCCCCCGAACTTGATCCCCGTGACCATGTAGTAACCGCGACGGTGGAGGTCCCGAAAGACTAGGAGCCGGTGCGCCTCCGCCGGGGTCCCGGGGAACCCCCACACGGCTGGGCCTGACGTCGACGGCCGCCCGCCCCGCACGGCCGCCTCAGCGGCAGGGATCTCTACCCGGAAGTCCCCGGTGGGTACCTCGACGCCGTCCTCCACGACGTGAGGGTGGATGCCGCCCTCCCACCCCTCATACGACCCCTGTTCCTTCGGGCCCGCCACAGCGTCAGCGGCGGACGCGACCGGGGGCGCAGGGGAGGCCCGCAGCTCCACAGCGCCCAGCTCAAGGAGCACGGTGGCCTCCTCCGGGGAGAACATCACGGGGAGCCCGTGCTGGAGGTTCTGTTGCTTATTGCTCGCCATTCCGCCGACGGGCGCACCAAGGACGCGGTGCTCGTGCTGCAGCCACATGGCCGCGTCCGCGTCCCACACGAAGCCCCAGCCGTCCTGGACGAACATCTCTGCCGGTCCTTGGAACGGGGGTCTCCCCCCATCCTCGACCACATCCATGCGCTCTCCGCACCCTTCTGACATCAATCTTGGTGATGGTTCTAGTGAATCTTGCGTACCTTGCTACTGTACGCGCAGGGGGCGGCGCACACCGCCTTCGTAGGGACAGGGGCTCACTGGGCTCTCGGGGCGTCTGCCGGCGGGATTGCGACCCGATGACAAGACTACATGGGCGGAAATGACGATCATAATGGTACCCGCCCGAGCAACTGACGCGTATCTTCCCATCGAGTGCCGTCCGACGGCGCGAGTCGCGGGAGTGCTTGGCACCCCCGGGTCGGACGAGGGCAGGTGCAAGCAAAACGCCCGTCGCTTCCCCATCGACGCCCCGCAGGGCCTCAAACTCCTCCCGCTTACAAGATTGGTGCCCCTCCCGAAGTCTCGGCTCTCGATAACACACGTCGCGTCCTCTTCCGGGACGGTATCGATCAGTCTCATCCGTTCACCCAATCCAGTTCCCATCCCAGCAAAGCACCGCCCCTGCGCCACCCCCATCCACTACAGGCGACCATGGCATCTATCGCGTCTACTAATGCGATGTGTTCCACCGCTCAGCACGTCATCAGCCGCGCCCAGCGCCGCGATGTGGCGTGCGCCGCTGCCAAGCAGGACCCCCTCCTCCTCCGCGTTGCCCGCGGCGAGGGTGAGCTTGGCGCCCTCCCACGAGCCGTTCGTGCCCTCCCACGACCCACGAACCACTTTTAAACGCACTTTCTTTAATATTTTATCCACTTATGGCGCTTCAGAGGCATGCTCTGACCCCGGACGCCCCCCTGGACCCTCGCAGAGGCCGAGCGCACCCCCGTGTGGCTCATGCGGCAGGCTGGCCGCTACATGGCCGAGTTCCGCGCCTACTCTGACAAGTACCCCTTCAGGTGACTCGGCGCTTGCGCCACCTCTGGCCACCCCCCACGGCGGCGGGAACACCTGCGGCGCTGGAAAGCGCGCAAAAAGGGCCGATTCTGCACACACCCCCAGCGGCCCACGGGCCCCTCCAAGGGGCAACCGGCGCTGCCCGTTGCGACGCGATCCCGGCGCCCCTGTCGACCGCAGGATGAGGTCCGAGACCTCGGACATCGCGATCGAGCTGTCGATGCAGCCCTGGAGGGCATTCAAGCCCGACGGCGTGATCATGTTCTCCGACATCCTGACGCCCCTGCCCGCGCTGGGCATCGAGTTCGACGTGGTCAAGGGCAAGGGTCCCGTGATCCCGGACGCGATCCGGACCATGGACCAGGTGAAGAAGCTCAAGACGATGGACGACCCGACGTCGTCCCTCCCCTTCGTGGCCGAGACCCTCAAGGCCCTGCGGCAAGAGGTGGACGGCCAGTCCACCGTCCTGGGCTTCATCGGAACCCCCTGGACCCTCGCGGCCTACGCCATGGAGGGCAAGGCGGACAAGCACTGCATGAAGACCAAGACCATCATGCACAACACCCCCGAGGTCCTCCACGCCTTCCTCGACCACCTCACCGAGGCCCTCATTGAGTACGCCTGCTACCAGATCCAGGCGGGGGCTCAGGTGGTGCAGCTGTTCGACTCGTGGGCGCACCACCTGAGCCCGGCGCAGTTCACCGAGTTCTCCATGCCGTACGCCGAGCGCGTGATCGCCGGGGTGAAGGCGCGCCACCCTGAGACCCCCCTGATCTTCCACGCGAACGGCGGGACAGGCAAGATGCTCGAGATGCGCGACACCCAGGCCGACGTGATCGGGCTCGACTGGGGCACCGAGATGGACCAGGCGCGGGCGGCGCTCGGGACCGGGAGGACGGTGCAGGGGAACGTGGACCCAATGGTGCTCTTCGGCACCGAAGACGCGATCCGCGCCGAGGTGGCCCGGTGCCTGCGCCAGGCGGGACCGCGAGGGCACATCCTCAACGTCGGGCACGGCGTGGCCCAGGGGACCCCCGAGGAGAACGTCAAGCTCTTCTGCCAGCTCGCTCACGAGTCCGGGGAGTTCTTCCAGAAGGAGGGCCTCTCCGCCCCGGCCAAGGCCCTCGCCTAGGGGCTGACTCGGACACCCACGGCCCTGGGTTCCGTCAGACTGAACCGGACCCCGTCTTTTCTTTTGGGGTGGTGGGAGGGGGGGAGGGGCCAAAGCGTCTAGAAGAAGGCCCGCGACGCGCTGCCCCGCGCACGTACGAAACCAGCCTGGGCTGGCGTCACGCGGCAGAGCAATCGCACACAATCCCCAGCCACGTTGCCGCACGGGGCGACGGTAGGGGTCGTTGAGTCGATTATTGATTGCGCTCCAGTGACGAAATCATGGATCGCGTTGTTGGCGTGACTACCGTGGCGATGAGGCGCCTGATGGGGTCGTCCGGGGAGGGGGAGGACACCGCGGCTTGGGAGGCATACATCCTGATCCTTTGCGGTGCGTTCGACGCCTGGGTACTGGACGCAGCCCCGTGTCCATCTACGCACCAGACATTCCGAGTGATGTGCGGCGTATTCCGCGAGTGATCCCGAAGACGACGCCGCGGGCACCTGCTCGCGCCTCCCTGGGGCCCCACGGACACTCCCCTTCCCCCCGGCCGCAGGAATCATCGTGTTCTCCGTGGTCGTGTCCTCGGCGCTGACGGCGGCGGAGACGGTCCTGAAGCGGTCGAAGAGGGTCGGGTACTACCACATGTTCAAGGAGCTGCGGGAAGAGCTCCTCCTCCTGGGAATCGTCTCGCTCTTCCTCTCCGTTCTCCAGGGGTCGCTCTCGTCCGTCTGCATCGAGTGCGACGACGCCAGTGACCCCTTCTGCTCGGACGCGGCCCTCTACCAGCACGAGTCCTCCTACGGCGACTCGTATGGCGACTCGTACAGCGGCAAGGCCCTGCTCGCGGCCGAGGGCTCCGGCAGCAGTTGCCCTCCCGGGCAGACGCAGATGTTCACGTGAGGCGCCCCCCCGACCCCCGCCCCGCGCGCCCCCCGGACCCCCCCCCCGCGGAGGGCCCGACCGAGCGGCCCGCCCCCCGCCCGCAGGGTCCACGCGCTGCACTCGATGCACATCCTCATCTTCCTCGTCGGCGGCACCAAGATCCTCTACCTCGCGGCGTCGCTCGTCCTGGTGGTGCGCAAGCTGCGGCGGTGGGAGCCCACCGAGAGCCGCGCGCTCGCGGCCACCCGGCACGGCCTTGACATCCCCATCCACGCCCGCTACATGATCGACCTCGGGGAGACCCGGGTCGGGCGCTGGCTGCTGCACCTCAAGGGCTTCCTGGTCGACCGCATCACGCCGACCACGTACCTCGCGCTCCGGTCCCTCGTGGTCCAGGGCCTGGGCATCACCGTGCCCTTCGACTTCCGCGACTTCGTGACGGCCGCGATCGAGGAGGAGTACGCCGTCTTTTTCAAGATGGGCCGCGCCGAGTGGCTGGTCACGCTGGCCTGGCTGGCCGTCCCCTACTCGAGCTACGCCTTCACCAGCGCCGGCGTCGTCATCTCGGTCGCCTGCGCCGTCAAGCTCAACTCGGTCACGTCCACCCTCGCGGCCCACGCCTACACGGGCTACCGGAAGAGGGCGTCGCAGGTGGCGCTCCCGGGGGCCCTGCCGGGCGCCGCGGCGCCCGAGGAGAAGGGCGCGGGGGGGGTCCCGGGGGGCCGGCCGCCGGGCGGCGGCCCCGCGGCCGCGGGGGCGCGCGGCGCGGCCCCGCGGCCCCAGCGCGGGCTCGGGCGCGCGTCAATGAGCCGCGTCCCAGAGGGGGCGGGCGGCGGGGGGCGCCCGGGGCCCGCCGCGGCTCGCCGGGTGGGGCTGGCGGCCACCCAGGTGGGGCGGCCGGCCGCCCCGCAGCCCGCCCGCCGCGGGATCGGGCGCTCGTCGATGAGCCGCATCCCGGAGGGGGTGGTCTCTGGCGAGATCCGCGCGGCTGCCCCGCCGGTGGCGGCCCGGGGTCCCGCGGCCGCCGCCCCGGCGCCCGGGCCGCCCCCGGCCGCGAGCCCGCCGGGCGAGGCGGGGCCCCGGCGGATGGAGGCGCGGGCGGTGGCGCTGAGCCTGGCCCGGGGCCCGGGGGCGGGGTCCGTGGACGAGGGGGCGATCGGCGCCGCGGACGTCGACGTCGACGTCGGCCCCGGGGCCGGCGCGCCACCCCCCGGCCCCGTCGCCGAGGGGCTCGAGCCGGGCGTGGGCGGCTCCCGGCCCCGCCGCGTGCGGCTGCCCGCCGGAGGCCGCCGCGGGCGCCAGGGGAGCCACGTCGACGGCGACTGGAGGCCCCCCCCCCCCAGGGAGGGGCCGGCGCCCCTCCGCACGGGATCTGTCGGCTGGGGCCTCGACTCGATGGACCTCGGGCAGCTCGACGTGGGCCGGCTGGCCGACTACGCGCAGCGGATCGGGATGTGCGCGGCGGGGGACCGCGGGGCGATGGAGTCGCACCTGCAGGCGGAGATCGACAGGGCGCAGGAGGAGAGGCAGGGCCAGTGGGCGGCGGCGGCCAGGGCGGTGGGGGCGACGATCGGGCGGGCGATGGGGAAGGTCGGGGGGATGACGCTGCGGGCCCGGGGGCGGGGCCCGATCGTGGTGGAGCTCTCGGAGGACGGCTCCGGCCCCGGGGAGGGGGCCGCCGCGCCGGCCGGGGGCAGCGACGCGACGGGCCGGGCAGGGAGCCCCGAGTCGGACGCGGGCGTGGCGCCGTGCCAGGGGGACGCCGAGCTGCCGGCGCGCAAGCTCAACCCGCTGCTCCGGCTGAGCATGGGCGTGCGGCAGCTCGTCCCGAACGCGGAGCGCCGCAAGGAGAGGGAGGAGGAGAGGGAGGAGGTGCGGGAGGAGCACTACCACGCGCTCGCCGAGAGGTCCGAGAGGTCTGTCGCCGGGCGGGAGCAGCTGTTCTGGTTCGGGCGCCCGGCGCTGCTCCTGTGGCTCATGAAGTTCGTCTTCTTCGAGAACTCCCTCTCCATCGCCCTCCTCCTCCACCGCGCCTGGACCGGCGACGAGGTCTTCGGCTTCACCGGCTCCTGGTGGGGCCTCCTCCTGTGGGTCGTTGTTGACATTGCCCTCATGGTGCACTCGAGCTGGGTGGTGGTGCCGCTGTACGCCGTCGTGTCGCGCGTGGCGGCCAGCACGCCGCTGTGCGTGGTCACGTACCTGGCGCAGAACCAGGTCAGCGTCCCGGACGGCGGCACCGCGGGCCGCGCGTGGGGCGGCGGCGGCGGCGGAGCGCACCACGGCGCCGGAAGCGAGGCCGGGAGCCTCTCGACGGGCCTGCCCTCCCCGCGGGCCCCCTCCGAGTTCTCCGAGGGGGGGGAGAACCGCGGCGGTGCTCCCGCAGAGCGCGCGCCCCTCATCGCCGGCGCGGCCCGCCCCGCCGGGCCCTCCCGGACGGGCCTCGCGCGCCCGTCGCCGCCCCCCGGCGCGGCGCGCAAGGTCGTGGCTCGCGCTTCCCAGAAGCTCGTCGACGCGATCCTCCCCGCCGCGGCGGCGACGCCGGGGCTGACGCGGGCCTCCATCAACATCCTCACTGCCGCCGTGCAGGCGTCCAAGACCCAACACCGAGGGGAGCCGGGCCCGGCGGGGGAGGCGCGCCCCGCGGGTGCCTCCCCCTCGCGGTCGGTGAGGGACGCCGAAGGGCCCCCGGGGACCGCGGCGGCCCCGGGGCCGGGGGCGCCCGCGGCCGGGCCCTCGCGCAACCTCGCCCTCGTGCCGACGGCCGGGGCGGTCCGCCCGGGGCGTCCCCGGCGGGACCGCAGCATGATCGGGTCGTCGGCCAACACGCCGAGGGGCGGCGCGCGCTGGGACACGGTCGCGGCGGGGGGCAGGGGGAGGAGGCCCAGCGAGGCGGGCGTCACGGCGGGGGGCAGGGGGAGGAGGTCCAGCGAGGCGGGCACCACGGGGGGGGGGACGAGCGCCCGCGGGCCAGAGGCGGGCCGGGGTAGCGAAGTGGGCCGGTCCCTGCCCGCCCCGCCCGTTGTCCCGGCGGCCGTGGCCCGCGGGGCCCCCGCGCCGGGGCAGGAGGGGCCGCAGATCCCGATGGACCTGCTGCTGTCTAAGCTAGGCCTCGACGGCGGGGACGAGGGCGCTCGGGGAGACGCCGAGGGGTGACGGCGGGGGGGGGAGGCCGAGGGGGTGACGGCGGGGGGGGGGCGCGGCGGGCCGCTCCCCCTTTTGAACGGCGTCAGGCCCTCCCCGCCGCGGCGCGGGCGGCCTGGTCCAGCAGCCCGGCGAGGGCCGCCGCGTCGTCCGGGCCCACCAGCCCCGCCAGCTCCCGCGCCACGGCCGCCATGTCCCCCCGCAGCAGCGCGGCCGCGTCCGCCGGGAGCGCCCCCCCCGCGGCCGCCCGGCGGAGCGCCTCCACCCACGCCGTCAGCCCGGCCGTGGCCACCGCCGCCAGGAGCGCCGCCTGCGTGACGTCCCCGCCCCTCCGCGGCGCCCCGAGGCCCCCCCCCAGGAGCCTCCCCACCGCCTCCCCGATGTCGCCGTCGCCCCCGCCGCCGGCGCCGGCCGCGGCCGCCCCCGTCCACCCCGACAGCGCGTCCGTCCCCGCGCCCCTGCCCCCGCGGTCGCCCACCAGCGCCGCGGCCTCCTCCCCCGCCTCCCGCAGCATCCGGACCGCCCCGGCCCCCACGCCCCGGGGCGCCCCCCCCGCCGCCAGCGCCCCCGTCTCGTCCGACAGGAACCCCGCCAGCGCCGCGCCCCGCCCGTCCGCCCAGGCGCGCGCCAGCGCCTGCGCCGCGCCCGCCGCCTCCCGAGACGCCTCCTCCAGGGCCGCCTCCGGCGCCGCGCCGGCCCCCGCGCCGGACAGGGCGCTCCGCAGCGAGTCACGGACCCGGGCCGCCCCCCCCCCCCCCCCCCCCCCCCCCCCCCCCCCCCGGGGCCACCCCGGGGGGGGCCCCCCCGGGGGGGGCCCCCCCCCCCCCCCCGCCGCCGGGGGGGGGG
>Ga0181582_10000648_pt1 | contig 25112 bp, 18 predicted proteins | sample 071ome_32_FD_132438 | JGI IMG/M metagenome (GOLD analysis project Ga0181582, IMG submission 132438) | Coastal salt marsh microbial communities from the Groves Creek Marsh, Skidaway Island, Georgia - 071405AT metaG (megahit assembly) | ecosystem: Environmental > Aquatic > Marine > Intertidal...
AGAACAAGAACAAGAACAAGAACATCCGCATCGGCTACGTCCAGCATTCGGACGACTGGGTGACGTTTGCGATGCAGGTCCTGGAGGGCGTCCCGAAGGACTGCAAGATCTCGCTCGAGCCGGCAGCCGGCAATGCGCTCCGAGTTCGCATGGTCCAACGGCGCCCGCAGTTCCGCGTCGTGTACGACTTATTCGGCAACGGACGGCTCGTTCAGACCGGCTCGACCGACATTGTCCGCTGGTCGGAGACCGTGTCCTTCCAGACCGACGCCCCGCTCGACGTTGGAGCGGTCGAAGCGCTGGCGTCTGGTCCGAACGTTATTAGCGTGATGGTCCCGTACGCGCGGCCCGACGAGAATCAAGGCGACGACGACGACGACGACGAGGAGGAGGAGATCGTGATCGCGGCAAGCGCGCACGATATGGAAGATACCAAGGCCACCGCTGACGATACCACGGATACCAAGGACACCGAGGAGGAGGCGTTCGAGATCGAGATCGACGTGGGGGGCGGTGCTGCCAGCCCCGAGGACAGCGAGATGCCTAATGATGACATCGAACACGTCGAAGCCACGCTCGCGCCTGAGACCGACGAGCCCCAGCCACTCGTGGAGGACGAGATCGACGGGAGCGTGTCGGACTGTGCGCTCGACGAGTGAAACAAACAAAGAACCAATAAATACTTTCCATGTGACTATTCGAAACACTCTGCCAACGACAGCAACCCCTCATGCACTTCGTCTGCGTCGCCCTGCACGCCCCACGACTCCAGCAGCGCCGCCCGGTCTCTCGCCTGCCGCGGACCGAACATCCCCGCGAGCTCCCGTAACTCGGGCCCAAAAGCCGTCGTCGACCCCAACACCGCCGCACACGGTATGCTCGCAGCACCAGTGCGGAACCCGGACGCCGCATCCATGCCGCGAATAACCGGCACGCCGGCCGGAATTCTCGACACGGTCCTCGCGCTGGGATGGGAGAGCACGACGTCTTCACCCGAGAGAAGTGCCGCAAACGCCTCCCTGTCGGCCTCGCTGAGGAACACATCGCCTCCAGTCGCATTTCGAGAGCGAAGCAGAGACACGTGCTCCGTGATACGTCCCACGTCGTCAGCCCGCGCGTGCCCCGACAGCGACACCGGCGACGTCAACGCGGGCGAAAACACGTCCAGCGTCGCCAGCGGACACCGGTGATGTCCGGACACGAGTCCATTCGCCAGGCCCGCCATATCGATTGCCGGCGCGCCGTCTCGGCCACCCGTCACCAACGGCATCGTGGCCCCGAAGATGCCCACCGCGCCGACCAGCGACGACCGGAAGAGCGAGCTCCCGTCGCGAGACCCACCGATCACGGGCACGTACAAGTCAACCAACGACGCCAGCGACGCCATCGCCAGCCCCTCTGACAGGAGTCTCGCCGTCGCCGACCGGTCCTCCCCATCACGCATCTCTTCTATTCGCTCGTCTCCCTCCCGCGTGGCGAACAGGACAACCGTCTTACCCCTGTAATCGTCCCGCAGCTCCTCCATCACGTTCGATGTCACGTTCCCCCACACTCCCGAGTCCTCCGCCGTCACCACGTACCCAGCCAGGCTGTCCGACCGCTCCGCCATGACCCGCACCGAGTCCTCAATCGCCTCCATCTCTTCTTTATGCACCGGGCACCGCTCCCGGTGCACGCTCCACGCCCGCTCCTCCCGACTTCCTCGCGTCAACGTCGACAACACGTGCATCCTCCCCGGCTTGACGCCCATAAAGTCGCCAAAATATGCGGGCGCCGATGCGGATGTGGACGCCGACTGCCTCGGCATCCTCGACGCGGAGGCGACATCCTGCACCGCACCGTCCCACAGCTCGACAGAGACGTCGCCGACACCGTCGTCCTCGATCTCGGCGGGCAGCTCGCGCCGAACCGAGCCTTTGGCGTCCACGCAGACCAGCCGTGGCGACGGCGACTGCGGCGAAGACCGGGTAGGTCCGTTCGATCCGCTCGATCCGCTCGACCCGTCCAACCCACGAGATCCTTGCAAACCGTAGAACACAGCGGACGGGTCGTACGCCGGGTCCTCGTGCACGCGCGCGTATGCCACCTACAGGGTCGAACGTGAAACGAAGCGAGTGAAAATTCCGCGTTCACGGTGACTCCGAGGACCTGTCGCATCATTCGCGTATACGTACGTGTAGATTGAAGTAATGGGCGGCTGTCCAGTTCCCGTGCGACCCGAATCCGAGGCAAATGACGTCGTGTCGTGGTGGCATGTTGACCGGCCGTTGACTGGCTTGAATTCAGATGAGCACAGGCAGCGGATACACGCATCCACGAGGCGGTTTCTGGACCCACGACAGCGAGCGAGGGATCGAGGAGAGAGAGAAGGAGAGAGAGAAGGAGAGAGAGAAGGAGGAGGAGACGGTTCGGTTCATCACGGACGCGGGGGGCAAGTGGCCCGGGGAAGATCGATCAAACCTCCTGCGTGGCGTAATCCTGGCCACGTCAGGATCCTGTTCAAACACGTTTTCTGGCACATTCATTTCTGTAGCCTTCCATTTCCTCGCAAGTTGCACTCTTTCGTTGAAATACGACAATGCATTCCTACGTGAAGCTGCTCGTGCTGTGCCTGCTGGCGACTTTCGCCGCGCAGGCATCGGCCTCGCACTTGGACAAAATTGTCGTCGAGGAGGAGGTCAATTGGTGCAAGGCAAAGTGCTCGGGTGATAAGGATTGCAGGGCCAAGAAGGAAGAGTGCTTGGCCCAGAAGGCCGAGGAGGAGGCCCAAAAGGCCAAGGAGGAGGCCGATAAGAACACTGACTGGTGCAAGAAGAAGTGCAACGGTGACAAGGAGTGCAAGGCGAAGAAGGCGGCCTGCAAGAAGGCCAAGGAGGAGGCCGCGAAGAAGGAGGAGGAGGAGAAGAAGGAGGAGGGCGGCGGCAAGAAGCCGAAGCCCACTGGACAGACTGATGCGTATGGGATCCCGGTGACGAAAAAGTCGGGCATGAACAGGGCCTGCCGTACGTGCTCGTCGCCAGCGTGTTTGTCTGCATCGTCGAACCGCGCAACCAATCACCGGCTCGTTGACTCGTTGACTCGTTGACTCGTTGACTTCACTCACTCACCCGCCGACTCGTTGACGACACACCAGGTGCCACGTGGACGTGCGGCGCGAGTGAATGCATGGGTGTTGACGACAAGTGGCTGAAGGAATGCAAGGGTAACAAGAACTGCAAGAAGGACCTGTACGTTGTTGTTGCCCCACGTATGCGATTGTCGTCCTCCCTCGGCAGGGGCGGACACAACAAGACGTCTCCTGCACACCGCTCGGCGCATTCTCACCGCACATCTCCGTTTCAACTTGCAGCGCGTCTTGGAACGCGGCCGCCTTCAAGAAGCAGTGGGGCCTGACGGCTTCTCACCTCAAGGCGGTGTACAACCTCCAACAGCCGAAGAACTGTGCGAACTGGCTCAAGCAGGAGCCGGCCCTGGTCAAGGACATCAAGTCCTGCATTAGTTCGTTTGGACAGTCCGGATCCAACTACAAGGTCAACTTCAAGAACTTGTGCGACGTCATCAGCAAGGTGTGCACGGTCACCAACTACGGAGTCAAGAACGTGGGCTTCCCGCAGCGCACGATGATCATCTCCGTGGCCGACCAGAACAAGTGCAAGCAGTCTGGAGTCGAGTCTTGCAAGAGCTACCATCGCGCGCTCTGCATCAACGGAAAGGTCTACGATGGGTTCATCTCGACCAAGCAGCACTAGTGCTGCTCACGAACGGCGGAGCGCTTTCGCGTTCCTGCCCGCGGCACGTGCCGCGTGGTCTCAAGTCTATTTTAGCAAGCGATACGAAGATTTTAATTCAACTTGAACAACCTTTAACGAACCAAGCTGAACAGAACAGAGGACACAAGTCGTCCGTTCGCCGATGTCGGCACTGACGATGCTCGTCGATGAAGTTCCATGCCGCTTTCCTTTCACTTACAAGACCAAAGATGAAATTTCAAACCGGAGTAATATCACGTCAAGATTAGATTCAAAGGATTCGTTGTTGAAGTGTCGATTCATTCGACCAATGCGGGGGCGGCGTCGCGGGTCGCGAATGCGACGACTGCCCGGATTAATGCTGTTCGCTCACGCGTGTATCGTCTCGTCGATCGTCGTTATGTATCGAGTTGAAGATCTTTATTGGATCGCGGCTTTCCATAACTCACGGCCATTCCTACGGAATGAACTCACGAAAGTGGCGCTGTGAGGCGCGCTGGCTCTTGTAGAAGCCCTCGGACCCGTACGAGGGCAAATCGTAGCTGGTCTCGACTGGATTTCTTTCCTCGTAGAAGTGGTCCGTGAGATCTCTGATCGGGTTTTGGGGCGATGGCGAGGGTGAGCGAGGCGAGCGATGGCGAGCACGACGTTTGCGACAAGACGTACCCGACGCATGAGTACGCCCGCTTATTGGCAGCTTTTGCAGCCTTCTCGGCCTTCTTTGCCGCCTTGGCGACGCCTGTCGCCGAGTCTGGCGCGGTCTGGCGTCTACTGAAGAGCGTGGTGAAGAGCGGCCCGAGGCAGCTCACCGATGTGATTTCGGCAATCGAGCGAGCCTCCGGGCCTACGGGAGCGGCTGTGCCGTCTGGAATTGACGGCGCACTACCCGTGTCACTGACCGAGCTGCGGTCGACGCCGTCGGACAAAGAAGGGGTTGATGATGGACCATCCATCTGAACGTTCCAAGACTCTAGAGATCTCTCTCTGTGCCTCGCCGAAAATCTGAACACGGCGGACCGTGGAATCACACACACACGCGTGAATTCTATCTTTGAGCTTCTTTGAGCGAAAGATGAATGCCAGGTCTATCCTGCGGTCGATGAACAAGATACGGAATTTTCCGCTAGATTCGTTCAAGATACGGCCACGATTCTGAGGCTGAGCGCGGGGGGTCAAGATCTTTGGCGGTTGAGCGGCATCTTCCGGCGACGTCGTCCTCCTGCGGAAGGACGACGACGACGTCATGCTCCATCTCGAGGGAGACGTCGTCGCAGTCGGCTTGTCAGCGCGGCCACAATAGTCCGGCCATGCACCGGGTGCGGGCGTTTGCTTGCTACGACGGGAGGCAGATCGCCATCGCGGGGGGGGGCGTTGACCTCGGGTGGCGACGACGTGCGAGCGAGCGAGCGAGCGAGCGAGGGTGGAGGGTGGACGATAGCACCTCGGGCTCTCGAACTCCGCCCGACAAACTCCCCTCCCCCTCCCCCGCTCGCCGGTCTGCACACTGTGTTTCTCCTATCCACAGTATTCACAGTATTCACAGTATTCACAGTATTCACAGTATTCACTGTATATACGTACGTCCTCGCTCGTGGCAGCGCGACGACGGGGGAGGGCGCGGCGGGGATGGTTGCGAAATCGTTGAAGGACGTTACCTCCACCGCGGCTCGCCTGTGCCTCCCCTCGAACAGGCCCAACGATTGGCGCACGACGTCATTAATTATTTCCGTGACATGACGTATCGCATCTGCAATGCGTCCCCGAGTCGAGCGCGACGACTCGTTCGCTCTGCGCCACGTCGAAGCGATCCCACCCGTTGGACGAACTCTCACGACTCCTCCCTGCACCGTCCCTCGCAGATTCCGTCCGCAGGCCGTCGCGAAGGATGAGACCGCCCGCCCGCCTCTCGTCTCTCCTGGTGGCCCTCCTGGCGGCCCTCTGTCTACCGGCCGGCCGCGTCCACGCACAGTTGTTTCCGGTCATCGAGCCGTTCCCCTTGCTTCGAGCGTACGTTAGCCGCCCACGCCCACGTGTCTCTCTGTTCCACGCTCTCACTCACCCACTCACTCGCTCACGCACGTTCTCAACGACTTCCACACCAAAGGTATTCGGAACAAGCGGCCCTCCGCGAGTACAATGCCCTCCCCGCGCAAGACGCTCGCGCGTCCATGAACGACCTCCTCATGCGTCAAGCCATCGAGGCCGACCTGCAGAAGCAGCAGAGTCAGATCGATGCCGGAACCGAGGCTTCGTGCCCGGCCAATTTCAATCTCGAGGAGACTGTCGGGCCGGTGGGTGTTGAGCCCGGCCACCGTGCACGCGACCGACACTCGGGCTTCACTCACTCGTTCCTTGCTCACTTTTTCCTCGCTCGCTCGGTCGCTCGTTCTGCAGGGATGCAAGTGCAACCCCGTGCCTTCGACGGGGAAAGGGCGGTGTAACGCGGGGTATGTCTGCGCGGAGCCCTGGAGCCAGCGGCTCTTGGAAGCCGCTCGCTCGACCGATCGCTCCGTGCCCCTGAACACCGTCACCTTGCCGCTGCCCAACTCGGAGGACGGCGCGTTCCCCGAGTTCACCTGCGCACCGTGTGCTTACGGACAGATCTGCAAGCTGGGGTCCGTCGTTCCGGCCTTGTCGTCCAAGTCGAACGTGGACAGCTCGCTCCGCTCGCTCGCCTGTCCCGCTGGGTACTTCTGCCCGACGCCCAGGGAGATCTACGAGTGCCCGCCCGGATTCTACTGCCCGGAGGGCACCGTCCAGCCGCTGACGTGCAATATGACGGCACTTGTGAGCACGTATCCGCACGCCGTCATGCCGGTCAAGCCGACCACGGTCTACCAGAGCGTCTACCTGCGCGGCACCGTCCTGGGCGGCAACCAGTGCCCGGGCAACTCGACCACGCCGCAGACGCCCTGCCCGGCGGGATTCTACTGCCCGACGCCTACCGAGTCGTACATCTGCCCGGCTGGATCCTTCTGCAAGAAGGGGAGCGTCGAGCCGACCCAGTGCCCGGCCATGGCGTCCTGCCCCGAGGGCTCTGTCAAGGCCTCGCTGTCCTGGTTCGGGTTCGTCTGCCTGGTCGTCATCTTGCTGGGTCTCTGGATGGCCTACTGGCTCATGGTCACGCTCATTGGCGTCAACCAGAGGAAGCTCGGCAGGACGCAGTCGGCCAAGGAACGCCTGTGGAAGCTGCTCAACCCGCTGCTGGCGTCGCACTGCGCCAAGCCCAAGTCGTTCAGGGCGTTCAGAGCCATCCGCCCCAAGATCACGTTCCAGTTCGACAACATGGGTCTGACGCTCCGCGGCGGGAAAACCATTCTGAGCGGCGTCACCGGGTCCTTCCACCACAGCAGGATTGCGGCGATCATGGGACCGTCCGGGGCGGGCAAGTCGACGTTTTTGAACGTCATCATGGGCAAGGCGGGCTCCATGGGGGAAGTAACTGGGACCATCAAGGCGAATGGCCGTGCTATCAAGCCCGGCTACGACCTCCAGGGCATCGTCGGCCTTGTCCCCCAGGAGGACATCGTCCACGACGACCTGACGGTGCGCGAGAACCTCGTCTTTAACGCCAGGCTCAGGCTGTCCAAGACCAAGTCCGTCAAAGAGCAGATGATGATCGTCGAAGACGTCATCAGCGTCCTGCAGCTCAGGCACGTGCAGCACCAGGTGGTCGGGAACGCCGAGAAGCGGGGCATCAGCGGCGGCCAGAGGAAGCGAGTCAACATCGGCTGGGAGCTTGTGTCCAAGCCGTCGGTCCTGTTCATGGACGAGCCAACGAGCGGTCTCGACGCCACGGCGGCCTCAGACATCCTGCAGGGACTGAAGAAGATGTCCAGCCTCGGCATGAACATCATCACGGTCATCCACCAGCCGAGGTACAGCATCTTCTCGCTGTTCGACGACGTCATGCTCCTGTGCAAGGGGGGCATGCTCGCCTACCTGGGACCGTCCCAGCTCGCACTCGACTACCTCGAGGAGCTCGGGTTCCCACTCCCCAAGAACGAGAACCCGGCCGACTTTGCCCTCGACGTGCTGAGCGGCGTGATTCCCAGGGAGGGCCACGCCTCGTTCCAGCCCGAGCAGCTCGTGCCGCAGTGGGCCTCCTTCGGAAAGAAATGGGTCGCCGCGAAGGACACGCCGATCCTCCGGAGGATGATGCAGGGCGACGTGTCGGAGCGTGGCCCCGAGGCCATCGACCCGGAGCAGCTGCAGATCCTGGAGGACGTCATCGACGACAACGACGCAGACGGAGACGGTGTCATCAACAAGCAGGAGCTCGGGCTCGTCCTCAAGGACCTCGGCTGCGAGCCCACTTCGGAAGACATCGACACCATCTACCACGACCTGGCCAACGGCAGCACGGGCCTCATCTCCAAGTCGGACATGCTCATCTATGTGCGGTACGGCGGCCGCCCGCCGGCCGTCCTGTCTCCGAGAGACCCGGTCAAGGGCGCTAACACCGCGTCGCACGACGTGCGAAGACTCGACAGTCTGTACCGCGTCTACTCGATCGAGCAGTATACGCTGGGCGGCGCACTGTCCGAGCTGGCCGCCCAGATGCCCGAGGGCATGAAGGCCGATGGCCCCACCGGGAACCCCAAGACCCTGAAGGAGCTCGCAGTGGCCTCGATGCAGCGTATAGACAGCTCGAGAGAGCTGCCGGATGGTATGCCTGGCGCCTCCGGGGCCCAGACTCCTGACATGGGAACCGTCGAGTCCCTCGACCTGGGCACCGAGCCCAGCGACGAGAACTTTGACGATGCAGCCAGTGACGTTGGCGGTGATAGCATGAAGCGGGTTGGGTCGTTCAAGTCGATGGACTCTCAGGTCGAGGTCGACACGGCCTCGCGCAAGGGGTCGTCGGTCGACCAGGCGCGCAGCGTTTGGGGCATGTTCAAGCGGAAGCGCAGGCTGCGGGACACTCCGGGAGTGTTCACGCAGCTCGTTATTCTGATCACCAGGGAAGGAACCCAGTGGACCCGTGGGTGGGTGACCAAGTTCATGGACATCATGCTCCTGGTGCTCGCCGCGGTCACGTGCGGGGCCATCCACGGCACGGGCACCGGGCCGAACGACGTCCGCGGAAACTCTGCTCTGGTTCTGCTCACGATGGGAATCCTGGCGGCCACGACCTCGCTGGACGTGTTCGGCAAGGACAAGCTCGTCTTCTGGAGGGAGAAGGACGCTGGCGCTGTGCGTGTCTTCCCCTACTTTGCGGCCAAGACGCTCGTCAACTTTGTCGACATCACCATCCAGCCACTGATCTTCATCGCCATCTACGACTCCATGACGCTGCCGTCCATCTCGTTCGGCCTGTACTACCTGATCGCCCTGCTCGTGGTCTGGTGGACGACCTCGGCCGGCACGCTCATCAGCGTCCTGGTCGGCGACCGGTCCAACGCCCTCGTCGCCGCTGTTGCCTTTGTACTCATTACCGGAGGGTTCATTAACGGCGTGAGCCCCAACTACAAGGAGCTCGGCAGCCTGACCAAGTCCCTCACCTCGCTGTCGTACAACAGGTGGGCCGTCGAGGCGGTTACCATCGCATCCTACCGCAACTACCCCGAGTATATGTGGCCCCTTTCGAAGGCACTGATTAACGTTGCCGGATACTGTGGACTGGATGACGCCAGCGTGCCGTCCATCAACAAGAGCCTCAAGGGCGACGTCATCATCGCGTCAGACGCCCCGGCCTGGGACGACGAGTGGCAGCAGGCGTCGAGCATCGAGCCGAACCTGGCCGACTCTGAAATCCAGGAGCTTGATATCAACGTGTACTGCGCCGGATACCTCGAGCGGAACCTGATCGTGCTCGCATGCGAGGGGCTGGTGCTCCGGCTGCTGACCCTCCTGGCGCTGTACGTTTGCCCCAGGGGTATGACCCTCGAGCCCGTCGCCGTGCCACTCGGCCGCCTGTTCTCGTCACTCAAGAAGAAGATCATCATCCGGAAGAAAAAGGCCGTCAGGAAGCGGACGTCGGTCGCCATCGCCCGCAACGTCTGATCCGACAGCGCCTCTGGGGGTAGTTGTAGTTGGAACGACCGGAATATTTGACATTTATAGAACACAAGCACACAAACGAACCATAAAACCAACCGACGAGCGAACGAACGAAATGGCAGCAACAGCATCCGACCACCCGCTCGACCGCTCAGTCGCGCTTGAACTGCAGGTTGAGCTTCTCGGCGTCGTCCACCTGGCGGGCGTATCCGTACTTCTCGATCTTCCTAAACTTCCAGAAGCTGTCCCCGTCAATCTGCATGGGGATCTCGTCCTCGAAGTCGGCAAAGCACTGGTGCACCTCCGCCACACTAAAGTAGTTGGGGCTGAACTGCGTCTGGCTCAGGATGCCCTCCGTCTGCCTCGGAATTTCCCGCTTCAGGATATACCCAAACGTGGCCCCCAGCGCCTCCTCCGGCTCGAACGTCCCGTGCTTGTAATACTTCTTGCCGACGATCACCCGATGGTTGGTCTCACGGGCGTCGTGCATCAACGTCACGTCGTACATGTACCCGCCGTTCGTCTTGAGCTCCGAGTTCAGCAGCAGCTCAAACTCGACCTCCTCGCCCTCATCATTCACGTACGTAAACTGCTTGATCGACTCCGCCAGCTTCTCCTTTTCGATCCGGATCCGCTCAATCTCCTCCGGCGTCAGGGTCACAAACTCGATGATGCCCTTCTGGAGCAGCGCCGGCTCCGGCGCAAAGTCCACCGCGCAACCCCGGTTCCTAATCTGTGCCGCCAACATGGCGGCAGCCTCCTGCGCCGCCACCAATGTGCCGCTCTCGCTGTTACCTGCAACCTGCACCGGCACCTGCCACGCATCCTTCTCCACGGGGTTCTTGTTCCCGATCGGCGGCCCGTCCAACGCATCGAACCACCCGTTGCGAATCTGCATCATGGCGTCCTGATCGACCGAGTCCAAGGCGGCGTACTTGAAGAAGAACGTCACCCCCGGGCGGCGATAGAAGAGCTTCTCGATCGACTTGCCCACGCTCGAAGAGAACCCCACATACTGGATCACCTCGTCTTTATCGTAGATGGCAAACACAGCCGCGCCCTCCGCACCCCCGGGGAGCGTCCCTTGCTCGGACACGACGGGCAGCAGCGGGAGGCTGTCCAGGCTGGGCACGTCCACCGCGGGCCCCGCCTTGGCATCGCTCGCTGCTTCGTCCGTTGCAGCCACCCGCGTCTTCACACATGTACTTGTGTGATACAATGTGTCCCGAATACGACGCCGGAATGACGGCGAAGACGCGAACCGGGCAGCCCGTCCGACGGGATTCCCCCGGCCTATCAAGATACTCACCGTCCGCATCTGCACGCCTGGAAGCATTGTTACAGCCATCCGGGACGTATTCATACGATTCATGCTTTCGTTCGAATTCGGTTTGTTTGTCGTGTTTTGTTGCCCTCGAGTCGACCCGTTGTTGCGATCACCCCATGGGAGCTGCGATTTGCTCGAGCTCGAGCTTTCAGGCTCGCGCACTACTACGAGTCGTCCGTCGCGCGCCGCTGCATGAAGTCGGCACAGTTATCGAGCTTGCGGCCGAAACTCAGGCTTTCGCAGTGGGCGAAATTCTGCTGTGGAGGACTGTACCCGGGTTTCTGCATGCCGTACCCCGGCTTTGGCTCCGTCGCCGGCGTTTCTTGCTGACTGACCCCGGGCGTCTGCTCGCCCCGCCCGGATCGTTCGCTCTGCCGCCCGCCCACCCCGTGCGTACTCCCCGAGTTCCCCGGGCTCATTTGAGATACCATGCGCCACGTCTCCTCCCCGCCGCTCCCGCTCCGACTCTTCTTCCTGCGGCTTTTCTTCTCGGAACTCCGCTCTCCCTCCTTCGGCGTCCCTTTGCCCTCACTCGCCAACTTACTCGTGGGCGTCCCATACGCGCAGTGCAGTGCATGTTCGTACTCGGTCGACTGCGTCGTATACGACGTGCTCGCCCGCTGCACGGCAACACTGCCCAGAATCACCATGCGCAGCCGGTCTTTATCCCTGACGGCCACACGCTTCGACTCACACATCCCCAACACTAAATCTAGCCGTTCCTCCGGACTCACCTTCCAGTTATTCCCACCCGGGAACGTCTTGACGATGTCCTCGTCGACGCTCCGCAACCCCGACCTCGTGTACCTATTCCTCGCCACGGCTTCCGTGAACCCCTTCTCCTCCTGCATATACGAATCAATATGCTTCGCAAACAGCTTCACGATCAGGTTGACCAAGTCTGCCAACTCGTTCAACGAGCCGCCCACCAACGTCGACGCATACGCCACGGTGAGCAGGTGGGGATACGCCACCGGCGGCACGTCCTTCCCCCGACCCTTATTCCGCACGAGCTGTTGCACCGTATCCACATGCGCATGCAGCATCCGATACCACTTCTCCAGCTGCGAGTGGTAGAGGAGCTTGTCGCAATGGGAGGCCGCAGACTCGTAGTGGCCCGCCTCCACCTCCTTCAAGACCAACGCCTTGTAGGTCCTGCACAGTTCTACTGAGTCATTGTTCAGCGTCTCAAGGCGTACGCAGCACGGGATGCACTTTGTGTACCTGTCGATGGTGACGACGGCGGCCGGAGGTCAGTGAGGCGGGTGGTCGGGGTCGGGGTCGATCTGGGTGGGCAGAGGCGCGGCAGACGGCAAACCCCCCCACCGCGGGTGCGCGTCGTCGCGACGTAGGGACGTATTAAGACGTACAGTTGCTTGAGTTGTTGTGCTTCCGACTTGAACGGCCACATCGCGGAAGTTCAAGCCTCGAAGGCCGCGTTTCGGGAAAGGCCGTGGAAATTAAAGTTTGCGTTGTGCGTCCCACTCGATGGCTCTGGACCCTTGTCGCAGATAGCGTCGTCCGATTCGGGGAGATCGGCATCGGAGCGACCGGGGACCGGGGACCGGGGACCGAGGAGCAAGCATGGACGTCGTCGACCCGGAAGAGGTCGCCATGCCGTGCCAGGCGTCGTCGGTCGTCCCGTTGCCTCCGCTGCCTCCGCTGCCTCCGCTGCCTCCGCTCGTGGTCTACGGGTCGGCGATTGGGTTTGATGATGTCGGTCTGGCGTACGGGGATATGTCTGATGCGAGCGGGGGTCAGACGCGTGGGGTGACGAGGGCGACGGAGGAGTTGTTTCGGGTGGTTTCGGGGCCCGAGCCGGGAACGGTCGAGGTGGTCCGGGTGCATGGGGATTGGGGTCAAGGTGAGCTCATGGGTTGTTGCGATGGTGGGGACGAGAACGAGAACGAGTACGAGGACGAGGACTGTGAGGAGGATGCGTTGCTGATGGAGATGGCACGGATGGGGCTACCGACGGGGTTTGGGAAGCCAAGCGGTCGCAGAGGCGGTCGAGGAGGGGGCTCGCATCTTGGCGAGTCTGCTGCGTCGGGATCGTCGCGCAGCCACGTGCGGTTCATGGACGTCGAAGAAACGGAACGAGAGGGAGGGGAAGGGGAAGTTGAGGAGGGAGAGGGGGGCCGAGCGCGAGGGCGACGAACGGTCAAGGTGAAGAAGAAGAGGAAGAGCCCGAAAAAGTACTGGCTTCAGCGCTATAGTCTGTTCTCGTTGTACGACAAGGGGATCCAGATCGACGACGAAGGGTGGTACTCGGTCACGCCAGAGGTCATCGCGTGGCACCACGCGTCGATGATTGTCAGGGCCAACGGCCGTGGGTGCGTCGTGTACGACGTGTTTGGGGGCGTTGGGGGTAACGCCATCCAGCTCGCGCTGGCAGGCTGTCACGTGATCGTCACGGAGATCTGTCCGGACAAGGCGTACATGATACGGAACAATGCGAGGGTGTACGGGGTCCAGGAGCGGGTTGATGTGTTGATTGGAGACGCGTCCGAGGTGGCGTCGCGGCTGCGGCCGGGTCTGATCGATGCCGTCCTCTTGTCGCCGCCGTGGGGCGGGCCCGACTATGCCAGGGGGAACTGTTTGTTTGATGTGCAGCAGATGGGGGGGTATCCGGAGCTGGGCGTCGGTGCGCTGCTTCAGATGGCGTTTGGTGTGTTGGGCGTGTCGAGTGCGGTGCTCTGGCTGCCGAGAACGTCCGATCTTCAGCAGCTGGGGGTCGAGGTGGCCAGGCTGGGCCACGAGCGGTGCGTCAACTGCCACGTCGAACTGGCAAGAATCAACAATGTCGACAAGGCGATTACAGTGTACGTTGGCGCTGCGCATAAACAACAAATTGCGGACTATGTGGGACGGAATGCACACCGTTGTGGCCAGGAACGCGATCAGAATGGCCACCGGGTGGTCATGAACTCTACGATGGGGCGGGCTGCCACCGACATTGCGTCACTTGTGGGCAAGCTCCACGTTCAGTCGTCGTCGTTCGTGTAATCATGGTTTTCATCCTGGTTCTGCGGTGGTTGGTTGATCACCACATTGGAACGGCCGAGTCCGACCAGGGCCTGCGCGATAAGCATGGCCGTCGCCGTGGTGTCGTCCGGGACCGGATAGACGCTCGTGCCGGTGGATGACGGCGTATTCGACCTCCCATGGCGCCCAATCTCGTTGGAACTGGCCGAATGGGTGACACCCAAGGCACCCGCCTTGTTTTGCAGGTACTTGAGCGTTACCGGGGGATCTGCAGCCGCAGACGGCGCGGTCGTCTCGACGACTGCAGGCGGCGTGGCTGACTTGTTCTTCCTCGAAATCTCAAGCGCGCCATCGAAGTACGAGACGCCGTGTCCCCCTGAGACCTCCAACACAAAGGCACCCTGCTTGGCCATGATTTCCGCGGCTTCGACTGCCGCCGCCGAGGGCCTGATGAGCGACGCTTCCATGAACGAATCGACACCCTTGCGGTTCGGCTTCCTCTTGAGGTGTTTGCGGGTCTTCTGCTCGACCTTGACGACCACAGGCACGCCCTTGCTCTGTTGCAAGCGCATCTGTTCGCGAATCGCACTGTTGAGCTTGCTGTGGCTGTTGCTGCCTCCTCGAGGTGACAAACCGATCTTTTTCGGTCTGGGATCCTTCCGCGGCTTGGCCGACTTGCCCGACTTGCGCACATTATTCAGGATATTCTCCACCTTTGGATCCAGTTCCTGTATGGGCACCCGACAGGACTGGGAAGGCTGATGGACGGGAAGGGGTCCAGGTGGTGGCAGATACTGTTGTGGGTGCGGCTGGTACTGCGGCTGGTACTGCGGCTGGTACTGCGGCTGGTACTCGTGCGGGTGGTACTGCGGCTGGTACTCGTGCGGGTGGTACTGCGGCTGGTACTCGTGCGGGTGGTGCACGTATGGTTGGTACTGCTGCTGGTGCGCGTAGTGTTGATGCTGCTGTTGCTGGTACTCCTGCTGCTGCTGCATCGCCGGTCCATAAGGGCCCTGCATCACGTACCCCGCCACCGGCCAGCCTGGCGGAGGCTGGGCATGCAGGTCTGCACTCGGATTCGTAGGAAGACTCGTAGGCAGATTCGTAGGCAAGGTCGTAGGGGGCATCGTGGGCGGATTGGATACGGCAATCCCATTGGCGGATTTGATGAGCTGCTTGAGCATCGCGTTGGACGCGGTAGAGTTCTGCTCGCTCATCGTGGCTGTCGTTGTGGTTGTTCTCGATATCCTGTTGACTGGTGTTGGAGTGGGTCACTTCAGCGTTGCGTATTGATAGACTTGACCCAGGTCGGCTTGACTCCTGGTTGGGCCCTGATTGGACTCTCAGTCACACACGATGAATTCATGCGCCTCGTCACCGTCGGCGTCCCTCTTCAAGCTTCTGTTTGCCCATTCGAGCCCTTGGTTCACTCTCGGGGCTGCGTTCGCGGGATTTTCGCACAGAATTTTCCCTTGGTGAGACGATTTATCAGGTCTCTTCGTCGTATCGTTCTGGGAGTCGCGACCACCGAACCACGTTGACAACGCGCTGTATACCCAGTTCATACGTCGTCAGCCGAGCGTTTACAGCCGATACCTCGAAACGGCGGAAAATTTTTGTTTCCGTCGGCGGGGGGCCTTACACGACTCCAGGAGCCGCCCACAGGAAGTCACAGGAAGAATTTCCGCAGATACAGCTTTGGAAGCGCCAGCACAGAGTTCAGCGTCGAGTAGGACCTCGTCCGGTACTGCGGCGGCGCAAAACGCCGGAACGATGGACCCCAGCAGTGCAGCTCGTTCGTGATTTTCCCATCGGGCCCGACGACTTCCCCGCCATGCGCCACGTGCGCGAGGATACCCCCCTCGAGATTATACACGCCGAGATGTTTCTGTTTCTCACAGAATTGCGCGCTACGATATCCGACGGTACAGTACGCCACGACCGTCGCCCCGTCCGGTACGTCGCGCTCCGGTCGAAACTCCCGTTCGGGAATCGCGTTTTCGATCGTCGAGACGTCGCGCTGATGCGTTGAAAATCGAAAAAAAGGTGCTTGTGAGCAGAGAGAGCATATCGAGGGACCCCGTCGGGTGGTCTCGATCAACATACCTCTGCCTTGTCTCGACAGTCGACCCAAACCACGTCCGCCGTGTTCCTGAGCTCGAGGGCATCTGCGGCAGCTATCGTGGCAACGCCGGGGAACTGAGCATTTATCTGGGCGACCTTGTCGTCGAGTGTCTTGTCCTGCTGTCCGCCCATCGGCGCAGAAGAGCCGTTCGTCGCGTCAACCTGAACGGGCTCTCTGCCACGTTGGTATCAGTCGTCGCAATAAAGACTGTTGTTATATTCTGTTCTTTGGACTCGCGGGAACGCACAGTTGTTTTCAGTGATCCGGGATATCCCGGAGGGTTCGCAGGAAACCAAAAACACGTGTACAGCATGACTTCCTCCCTGCCGAATAGGGCATGGTGCATTGCAAGGAGGCCCAGTGATGCATCCTGTTGTGCGGGAAAGGGGAAGAAGAAGCCGCTGCCGAATAGGTCATGGTCAATGCAAGGCATTGCAAGGCCCAGTGATGTGATATCCTGTCGTGCGGGAAAGGGGAAGAAGAAGCCGCAGTACGGCTCGGGTCGCGATGCGCTCGGCTCCTCCTCTCCGGTGGAGTCCTTGCACTTTGGGCGGCTCATTGGGGAGAGCGCCAAGGATACCGCCCAGAAGCTGGATCAGCAGTCCCAGAAGTCTCCGAAGGAAGACGATGCGCGGGCGAAGCTGTACCTAGAGAAGTGGACGCAGGAAGAGGACGCATCGTACGAAATGTTCGAGAGCCTGCTGCAGGGAAAGCCGTTGGACGAGCGGGCTAAGAAGATCAAAGATATTGAGTTTGCCGAGATCATGAGGATGAGCGCGGACGACGAGATGCTGGACGACTTTGAAGCGGTCGCGTTGTCGTCCAGCGACGAGGGCGTGGAGGGCGCCGTCGAGGCGGCATGTCTGTCGAAGCAATCAAAGGTACGCACGGGTCGGTATAGTATTAAATTTCGTATCGTATCATATCACGGGGTCGCGGCGGAGGCTGGAGACTGTCTTCTCCTTGTCGCCGGAGAAGAGGTTGGCGAGGTGAGCACGGCCCTCGGCGCCTCGGGTGACGATGACGGCGAGCTCGGTCAGCTGGATCAGCTTCACGTTGACGAGTTTCACGCTCGACAAGGGCATGTCGCTGATGAACGACGGGATGGCGGCCGCAGGCCGGTCGTCCGAGAGGCCGATGAGGGCGCCGACCCGGTTGTCCGAGCTGACAAAGGCCCGGTGGACGTCTGGGTCGATGGATTCCGCCACGCCGTCTGCTTCGGTCGATAAGACGCCCATGGCATCGACAATCTGCCGAATGCCACCGTGCGATACTGCGAGGTTCGAGACGTTGCTCAAGAGCTTGTATTGCCAGCTGCTCTTGATCTCCGTCACGTCCAGCGAGATGTCCGACACCGGAGTCTCGACGTAGAGCTCGAGTCCAAATCCGTTGACGTTCGCGTCCGCGGCGTCCATGTCGTCAAACGGGTCGGAGAGGCCGTCAGTCACCAGCACGATCGTCTTGCTCGTAGCTCGGTGCACGAGCCGGAACCGAGGGTGTGTTTGCACCGGCCACTTGGCCAGCCGCACGTCCGTGTCCTCGATAGTGAAGTCGTGCATGTGGCCGAGGGTCGCGTAGAGCGACCGGCGGGCCTGCTGGCTGCGGGCGAGGTCCATCCCAAGGCTCTGGTTCGGGGTGGCGTTGATTCGCCCCCGAAGGCCGTCGCCGGGCTCGTCGCGCGCGTGTCCTCGCGTGAGGGGCGTCAGGTCATTGTCTACGGTGTCGTCGCCGAAGCAGCACCCGAAACAGTCGAGCAGGCTGGACTTTCGCCGGGCAACGTTCGTCCGTTGGTTCATGAGACCTGGGTCTGGGTGGGCTGCCGTGTCGCCTCCTGGCGTCGTCGCTTCTGCAGCGCTCCGTCTTCACGAGGCACTCTATATATGTATACACGAGGGAGGGAGGTTGGGGCTTGTTTGTTCTGTTCTCACACACGCGTTCGATTTCTCTCGACTAGGACCAAGTCGGCCCCCCGCCCTCCTACGACGCGTTTGCCGCGCTCTTGGACCCCCAGACGGCCGCTGGCTCCTCGGGCGCGGCCGTTTCCCCGCCAGCGTCGCCGGCCGTTTCCCCGCCAGCGTCACCGGCAGCGTCGCCGGCAGGACCGGCCCTCGAGCAAACGGGAGGCGGGCAACGGGAGACAGCAGCCGAGAGGAAGGCGACCAAGCGACAGCGGAACATGGCGCGTGCTAAGGCACTGCTCTCGAAAGACGCATTCGTGGAGGCCAAGATATGGAAGGCGAACCGCGCCGGCCTGCTGGTCGACGCCGACCACGTCACCGGGTTTGTGCGTGTTGAGCTCGATTGCCGCGCGCCGTGACTCTCACTCTCACTCGCGCTACGCTTCGCCCGTTCGCCAGCTGCCGTTCAGAGAGCTCAGTCCTGATCTCAAACAGAAGGTTCGTGAGGCGCAGGACAAGGCCGCTGTGCACTTCCAGGAGAACGGTGAGCGGGCGCGCGAGGCTGGCATGAGCGTTTTAATGGGGGCCACGCTGTCGGTGCGCGTGATTAGTGTCGACGACCAGACGGAGAGGGTGGTACTGTCCATGTTGCAGCCGAGCGAGGCCGGCGGCGGTAGCAGCGGCAGCAGCGGCGGGAGTCGCAGTGGTCTCGGCGGTGGCAGCTCGAGCCCGGGCCCGAGCCACGCCGTGTCGCAGGAGGTGTTGCAGCAAGCGAGCGCCAAGGTGGGCAGCATCCTGCCCTGCACGGTCACCAACGTGACGGACTTTGGCGTATTCTGCCGGTTTGACGTGAATGGCACCGAGATGGTGGGATTGGTGTACCGCACGGAGATCAGCTGGCTCGAGGACGGGGACGTCGCCATGAACGACATCTCGGTGGGCGCGACGAGACCGGCCAAGGTCGTTCACGTCGACATGAACAAGGCTCACGTCTTCCTGTCGTTCAAGCGAACGACGCCCAACCCGCTCCTCGAGACGCTGGATACGCTGATGATGAGCGGCGGGGATAGGTCAGCGTCGTCGACCGGCACGGGCCGCGAGACGGTCGAATCGATCGACCTCAGGCCGCTGCTCGGCGATATGGACGACGCCGTAGCGATCGCTAACAGCCTCCGGCAAGTCGGATTTCACCGAGTCGCACTCGGTCCGCGATTGAACTCCAAGGCGACGAGCCAAGCCGTCGAGCTCTACCTGGCCAAGGCCAAGCCGGGCGAAGGCGAGCAGACGACGATGATCGTGCGGCGGGGAGACGCCGTCCAGGAGATCATCGTCGGGTCGAGCGACCGGGAGAGGATCAAGAACGTCGTCGGCTCCCTGCAGCTGGACAATCAGTCTATTTGAGGCCAGCTGTCTCAAATTTCTCTGTGAATGTGAACACGTCGTCAAGATGAGGTCTTCAATCATCTTCACCCTCATGTTTGCCCTGTGGGCGGCCATTGCCGGCTTGGCGAGCGCGAACGGCAAAAAGCCCGAAGATCCCATAGCCGGCGTCGTCGAGGTCGATCTGGAGAACATGGCTGCCGTCCTGGACACCAGCACCAAGGCTGTCCTGGTCGAGTTTTACGCTCCCTGGTGCGGTCACTGCAAGCAAATTGCCCCAGAGATGGTGCTCGTAGGCGCGACGTTTCTGCAGGACCCGACGCTCTCCGAGCGGGTCACGCTCGCCAAGATCGACGCGGACAAGTGGCACGAGCTCGGCTCGACGTATGAAGTGCCCGGGTATCCGACAATTCTTTGGATCCCTCGGGGTGGCAAGCCGGCAGACGCCAAGACGTACGAGGGCAAGCGGACGGCCGTGGGGATCCTCGAGTTTGTCAGGGAGGAGATTCGCGCGCTCGATGGGTACGCCCGCGTGTCCGAGCTGACTGATATCGCGACAAAGATGGCATCAGGCGGCGACGCCGCCGACCTGCTGGCCTCCGCGAAGGAGTTCACCGCGGCGGCAGACGGCACCGCCAAGGCAAACGCAGAGCTGTACGTGCGGTACATGGAGAAGTTCGTGGCCAAGGGTGGCATGGAGTACGTGGAAAATGAAATCCGCCGGCTGAAGAAGCTCATCGCGGAGGGTGTGAGCAACGCGAAGCAGAACGAGTTTGACAGGAGGCTCTCGGTGTTGACGTCGTTCTCGATCAGTTCCGACGACGACGACGACGACGAGTAGGTACGGTCGATCGTTCCGAGACGTCCTGGGCACTTGGAGACGACTACCCGGCCTGCTCGTGTGCCCCGGTGCCAGAGAGACAACCAGGGGGATAGCCTTGTACGGCGGGAGCACCCGGCTTAGTCTTGAGGTTTCGAAACTTGAAGAAGTCTTCATTTTTTTGTGAATGGCGGACGAAATAGCAACAACCAAGACGTCATCATCGCCAGGAGGAGTCATTCTGCAGCGGGATGGCTCCTCCGTCCGGTCCCTCGACGTCCTGCACGACAGCAAGAAGGTCGAAATCATTTTCGAGGACCTGAGCGTCTCCGTGCCGGTCAAGGGTCCCAGCAAGCGCACCGCGGCTGAGCAGCGGAAAGTGATCCTGAAGGGTGTTACGGGCAAGGTTCAGCCTAGCAGGCTGATGGCCATGATGGGAAGCAGTGGCGCTGGGAAGACGACGCTGCTCGACGTCCTCGCGGGCAATACCCAGGCGGGTGTCAAGGTCGAGGGCCAGCTCAACGTGAACGGGGCGCCTCGTCGGCTACGAGAATTCCGGCAAACATCCTGCTACGTCTTACAGAGCGACGTGCTGCTGTCCAGTGCGACGGTGCGCGAGTCGATCGCGACGAGTGCCCTGCTCAAGCTTCCGTCAACGGTCTCCAAGGAAGACAAACTGAAGCGCGTGGAGGACATCGTGCGGGAGCTGGGGCTCGTGTCTTGCGCGAACACGCTCATTGGTGATGAGGTGCTCGGGATCAAAGGCATCAGTGGTGGACAGAAGCGGCGCGTGTCGATCGGCGTCGAGCTGGTCAAGGACCCAGCCGCGATATTTCTGGACGAGCCGACGTCCGGCCTCGACAGCGAGGTAGCGGTACATCTCATTGAGCTTCTGGGAAAGATGTGTGCGAAAGGGCGGACGGTGGCCTTGACGATCCACCAGCCGAACTCGCTCATCACGTCACAGTTCGTCGACTTCCTGCTGCTCGCGGACGGGAAGCTGGCGTACGGCGGGCCGTGGGAGGACGCCGTCGCGTTCTTCAATCGCGCAGGTCTGAAGTGTCCGCAGTTCATGAACCCGTCGGACTATTTCATTCACGTGGTCGACGATCACCTCGACGCGCTCGTCGACCAACAGGAAGCGTCCAAAAAGCTCTCCGTGGATGTGGAGGTCCCGACGGTCGACTCGAGCAGGAGCATGGCGACAGGAGAAGAGGTGGACAAGCCACTCAGGGATGCGCCAGTTGAGCCGGCTTGGTACCAGATATACGTGCTCATGGTGCGAAACCTGAGAACGTACGTACGGAACCCGGTCTACTTGATCAGCGAGACGAGCCAGTACGCCTTCATGGGGCTGTTCGTGGGGCTCATGTACCTGCAGTTGAACAACAGCGTAGAGACGGGAGTTTCAGACAGAATTGCATCAATCTGGTACGCCTTCGTGCTGCTGCCCGTTTCCCCACGGCCAACCGCCCAACCGCTCACCCACCCACACGCACTCCCTCCCTCCTCCCTTCCCCTCAGGTTTGGGATGGCGGTCCTGTCATTCACACCGTCCTTCTCGGCAGTCGTCGCGTGGGACAAGGACCGGGTTGTGCTTAAAAGAGAGTCGGGCCAGGCTATGTACAACGTCACAAGCTGGTTTCTCGCCCGGTCGCTCGTCAACATCCCGCTCCAGTGCGTGCAGACGCTCATGTACTGCGTGATCGCCTACTTCATGGTGGGGTACACCATCACATGGGCAAACTGTTTGGTGTACTACTGCGCGTACGCGCTCTTCCAGATCTCGTCGGAGTCCATCGGGCTCATGACGGCGGCGTGCACGCCGACCGCCGCGTACGCCACGCTCGCGCTGACGTTCGTCCTCCTGATACTCCTCAGCTTTTCGGGATTCCTGGTTTCGTCGGTGCCCGTGTACTTCCAATGGGTGTCGAAAATAAGTTATCTGACGTACGCGCTCTCGGCGATCGTCGTCCAGATCTTCGACAACACAGACTTTGTGTGCGAGACGGGCAAGGGCTGTGAGCAGGGAGCGGTCATCCCCGGCTCGGACCTCATACCACCATCTGCAGACAATGGGCTGTCTCCGGGGATCAATCTTCTGATTCTCTTGGGCATCACGTACGTGAGACGAGACCCCTCGCCGCGACTCGCTCGCTCACTCTCCCACTCGCACTCATTCGTTCGCCAGTGTCGGGTGCAGGTTTTTGACGCTTGCGTTGATCTACGGCGCAATGTTTATCGGATTCCTTTGATTCTACTATGTGACGCCCTGACCGTCGTGCCGGCCGGCCTCGGACTCGCCACGCACACGGCTGACACGGTTTCTGTGAGTGAAAGTTGCAACTTGAGTCATACGAGATCACTTCAGACTGTCATACGGTACTGTCATACGTCATATTGAGTGCATTCGTGGGGTGTGGTCGCCGCTACGGACTGGCGGCCGCTGCCAGAGCCGCCACCGCTTCTGCTGCCACGACTTGCACGACGGCCACGTCGGTCGCCTCCACTACACTAGTCACGCCGGCACCGCTCGCCATCGTAGCATCGCCAGCGACATTTGTCTCAGTCGGAGGCGGATTGGCCGGTCCCAACGGCTGCAGGACAATGTTCATGCCCGGGGGCACGATGACCGAGGGCGGGAGCACAGCTCCAGGAGGCAGCACCATACCGTTGCGCAGCGGGTAGCACGACAGGGGAAGCCCCTTCTTGTAGCGAACGCCGCACGCGTTGCAGAGCGTCCTCGGTCCGAGCGGCCCGACTCGCCATTGCGGCGTGTCCTGGAGAACGAGCGAAGGGCGAAGGGCGAGTGAGCATTGATTATTGAGTGACCGTTGAACATTGAGCGTTGAGCGTTGAGCGTTGAGAGTCTGGGCGTGCGAGCGCCGTCGTCGGTCGAAGTCAATACCCACCATGCTGCCGCAGTTGAGGCAGACGGTCGTCTTGGACTTGTTCCGGCATTTTGTTCCCTTCTTGGTACCGTGTGCCGAGGCGACCTCGGAGGCCTCTCGGCCGTACGGGTTGACTGGCGCCCCGGCGGACTGGCGCCCCTCCATGGTGGCGGGCGCCGAGTACATCGACCCCATCTCGTGCGCCTTCCTCTTATTGCCGGAGACGAAGCTCGACACCTTTCGGCACCGGCCACTCTTTGACGTCTCGTACGAGTACTCCAGACCATTCAAGGCATCCTCGTCGTCGTCCTCGATCCGTTTGCCGAAGTTCCTCTTGACCGGGCTCGGCGCGGCCGAGCCCGCGGTGGGCGCGACAGCAAACGGATTGTGGTTGGCTGCCGACATGGGAATCATTCCTCGGATGGCCGAAATGTTAGGCATACCCATGCCCAAGTTGCCCATCGACCCGAAGGGCATCGTCGAGTAGCCCGAGTGGGCGTGGTTCATCGCCGCGGCTGGGCAACTGTGCGCCGGCTTTTGCAAGAGCATGGACGGCGAATGGAGACCCAGCTCCTCGAGTGTGTTGACGTGGCCAATTTGCTCGAGGCCCGGGAGCTCGAGCTCATCGATATCGAGGTAGAGCGGTGGCTCGGAGACAATGCCGTTGCTGGCGTTGCGGCTGTCCATCTCGTCAAAGAGGCTCTCCAGGAAGTTCATCGACGGGAGCGTGTACAGCGACGTCTTCACACCCAAATCATCTTCCTGGGCTGTGATCTGGTCGAGAACTTCGTTGAAGACTTCCTGCGCGCCAGTCGCCGTCTTGGTGCGGTTGAGCAAGCCCGCAAACTCGTCGTCGACGTGGGTCGCCGTGCTCGACTTCTCCATGCTATCCGTTGATTTCAGCGCGTTGAGTTCCTGCAAGATCATCGTAACGCCGTATCGTCGTATCGTCGTGTCAGCAACGGGCAGGGCGAGTGGTGGGTCGGCGAACGGCCGGAAGGCGGCCGCTCGCAACGTCCCCCCCGTCGGACCGCGTCAGGCTCGATGGGCCGCGTCACCGAACGAATCCGTCCCCGAAGAATCGCCGCAAAAAGCGCGCACGTACCTTGATAGCCTTCTCTGGATCAATGAACGGAGATACAACAGCTGCTGGGGGCGCTGTTTGGTGCATTTTTAGCGAAATGCTGTGAATTCCTGGTGGGTGCAAGGTCGTTGGCGAGTGAGCGACACGCGTCTTTTGGCGCCGTTCGCGCGCAAAGTACCCTTCTTGAAGACACAAAGTGGTGTACAGAACGTACCAGGGTCAGCAAACGGACACAGAGTGCGCTTTGCTTCTCCGGAAATTTCTCGGTTTTTTCTCGAGCTCGCCAGGCAGACTTCTCGAAGCTAAGCACGTGCCATCCGCGGAATACAGACGACTGTGTGACTATTTCCTGTCCGTTACGAGGAGCAGATGCGATGAATCCCGAGAAAATTTCTGTGAATAACGAACCGTTCGTTGGAGGGACCGTTCGTTCGTTCCGACTGACCGACCCACCGACCGACCGACGATCACGCCCGTCTCGCTCGCACAGCCTCCAGGTAGACCTTCAAACCGGGCGTCGATCCGTCCTTGACGGCTCCTTTGATGATGCACGTGGCCCAATGGCGTTCGGCGTACGAGCAAACGTCGCGAAGGTCGCGTCCGGAGAAGCCCACCGTGGCCTTGGCGAGCGTTCGGACGTCGTCCTCTGACAGCTGCTGCGAATATTGCTTGAGGATCTCAACCCGACACTGCTCGTCGGGCAACCCAAACTCGATGTTGGCCGAGAATCGCGAGCGAAGGGCCGGGTCCTGCGAGCGTAGAATGAGCACAGCACGAGTGAGAGAGAGAGAGAGAGAGAGAGAGAGAGAGAGAGAGAGAGAGAGAGAGAGAGAGAGAGAGAGAGTGTGTG
>Ga0181582_10000655_pt1 | contig 25010 bp, 18 predicted proteins | sample 071ome_32_FD_132438 | JGI IMG/M metagenome (GOLD analysis project Ga0181582, IMG submission 132438) | Coastal salt marsh microbial communities from the Groves Creek Marsh, Skidaway Island, Georgia - 071405AT metaG (megahit assembly) | ecosystem: Environmental > Aquatic > Marine > Intertidal...
CAGCTTGATCCAACCATCGGTCTGAACGTCTTTGGTCCTATCCATATCTTCCCCAAGCCCGCATGGCCACACAGGAAAGCTCCAGTGAATCGTTGATCGATCCAGCGATTACCGCCCGCCTGGCAGCTCAGCCACTCCTTGCCCGCTTTCCCATGGAAGGTAGCGTATCGGGCATGCATCGAAGCCCGCACCGGGGTTCGAGTGTGGAATTTGCCGAGTATCGACAATACGTTCCTGGTGACGATCTCAGGCGCCTGGATTGGCGCGTGCTGGGGCGTACCGATCGTTATTACCTCAAGGAATTTGAAGCTGAGACCAATCTGCGATGTTACTTCGTGATTGATTGCAGTGGCTCCATGGGGTTTACCAGCGGTGAGACCACCAAATTGGATTATGCCATCAAGTTGGCGGCGCACCTGGCATATCAGATCATCGGTCAAGGCGATGCTGCCGGGCTGGTTTCGGTAGGTCCCAAGATCATTACTGAAATCCCGCCCAAGCGCACCCCTTCCCACCTGCAACTGATCCTTGATCAACTTCAGGAGATTCGTCCCAAAGGAGAAACAGGTTTGGCGGAAACGCTTCACGAGCTCGCTGAAAAGGCCAAGCGCAGGGCCCTGGTGTTGATTTTTTCAGATTGCTTTACCGAACTGGATCCGCTGGTGCACAGTTTTCAGCACCTGCGATTCCAAAAGCATGATGTTGGCCTCTTTCACATCATGGATCCCAAGGAATTGGCTTTCGACTTCGACCGTCCCATCCGGTTCACCGACCTTGAGAGTTCTTTCAGTCTCGTGACCGAGCCCTCCATGGTTCGGGACGCCTATCTTGAGCAGCTCCAACAGTTTCAGTCGGGCCTTCAGAAAGGCTGTCACGAATGCAATGGCGACTACCGGCTGGTGCTCAATCATCAGGATGCTGGCCAGGTTCTGGGGGATTTCCTGGTCGATCGTGCCAAAGCGTTGTCCATTCGATGAGTCAAAGACATGAGGCCCACACCTGATACGCGAGCAGAAACGGCATGACCTTCCTTCAACCCATCCTGCTCTATGCGCTGCCTCTGATACTCCTGCCGGTGTTGATCCATCTGTTGAATCGCCTGCGCCACCGCACGCAACAGTGGGGGGCCATGCGCTTCCTGGTGGCAGCCTCTCGCAGTTCGGTCAATCGGGCCAGGCTCAAGCAGTTCCTCATTCTACTCTTTCGCACTCTGGCCGTGCTGATGCTCATCCTTTTTCTAGCCCGCCCGCTCACCGGTGGCTGGATGGGCTGGGCCTTTGCCTCGGCGCCTGACACCGTGCTCATCCTGCTGGACCGTTCCGCAAGTATGGAAACACGCCTGGCTGGCACGCCCCGCTCACGGCGGGAACAGGCCATTGATCTGATCAAGAGTGCAGCAGAACCTTATCAAGGCTATTCTAATTTCGTATTGATCGAAAGCGCAGGTTCAACCGCGCAAACCATTGCTCAAGTCGATCAACTCGACGACCATCCCCTCGCGGCATCCAGCGATACCACCACCGATATGCCATCCCTTCTCCAGCGCGCACTGCAGTGGCTGAATGACAACCAGGCAGGGACGACGGAACTTTGGATGGCTTCGGATCTTCAGCGGTCCAACTGGCTCCCCAGCGACGATCGGTGGTCTTCAGTGATTCAACAATTTGAGGGACTCCCACAATCAGTCCAGTTCAGGTTGTTGGCGGTCAACGAGCAAACCGAAACCGATGTCAGTTTGCAATTGGCTGACATGGCCCTGATGGAACGGGCATCGGACACTCGCTCGCTGAGGATCACCGCAGATCTGTTTCAATCACTCGCTTCAGGGGAAATTCTCAATGCCACTCGGACACTCAATGGACTCGGATCTGCAATCGAAATCCCTGCGCAGGCAAACGAAATACGCTGGCAGGATACATGGGATTTGGGATCAGGCCGTGACCAGGGATGGGGCAGTTTGGCACTAGCTGCCGATGGCAACCCTCGCAACAATACGCTGTACTTTGTCTACGGTGAACAGCGCGCTCATGAAGCCATGGTCCTCAGTGATCCGTCTTATGAAGCTGGCGTGCTTACGCTTGCCTCCGGGCAGATGGGGCCGGACGGATGGCAGCCTTCCCGTATGGAAACCAATCGATCGCCCAGTGCTTGGAAACTGGATCGGGTATCCTTGATTATCTGGCAAGGAACCCTTCCCGAAGACGCGTTGGCTTCCGACTTGCAGGCCTTTGCGTCCTCCGGAGGCGTCGTGCTCTGCCTTCCTCCCCATGGGAAACAGGATCAAGCAACCCTTTTTGCCGGAGCACGGTGGATGGAGAGCCAGGTTGCCGCACAGGATCAAACCTTTCCTGTGGGCCGCTGGGAGCGGGGCACAGGATTGCTGGCCGACACCGAGGAAGGTTTTGGCTTGAATGTCGACCAGCTAGAGATCATCCAGCGCAAACGACTTGAGCACGCCGGCAAGGTGATCGCGGCTTTTTCCGATGGAGAACCCATGCTCGTCCAACAGGAGATGGGACAAGGATCAATTTATTTCCTGAACACTCTCCCCCACCCCAACTGGTCGAGCCTGGATCAAGGCACCGTTCTCCTCCCTCTTCTTCAGCGCGCACGCACCCAAGGTGCGCGTCGACTGGAAAAAACCTACTTCTGGACATGTGGAGACATCGGGCAGCTTGAGTTGGAAGCTGGATGGCAACCCATCGAGGAAGGATCCGACCGTTCCATTCAATGGCATGCCGGGATCTACCGCTTGGGGGACAAGCTGGCGGCCGTGAATGTTCCAGACGAAGAATTCATGCCCCAATTGGCGGAGGCGGAAGAAATCCGGCCCCTCTTCCAGGAAGTCTCCCTTCAGCTCTTCGAAGAAACCTCTGGTCGAGACACTTCCAACCTTCAGGGTGAAGTCTGGCGCGTCTTTCTTTTCGGCATGCTGATCTTCTTGCTGGTGGAAAGTGCCCTGATGGTATCCGGGCCGGGAAGCACGGCCCACGCTTCAAGAACCCAACGGACGCTCAACCCCCAAACCAAAGGAGCCGCATGAATCAATGGCAATTTGCGGTGACCCCTTGGCTGGTGGCGGCCTTCATCATCGTAGGAGGACTGGCAGCCTATTTTTCATGGCGCATCTGGATTCAGAACGGGCGGTCTCGCAGGGTATTGGGCCTGGAGGCTTTCCGGTGGTTGATCATGCTCATGTTGCTCCTGACCTTGCTCAGGCCCGAGCGGGTTCAAGTGGTCGATTGGGCTGAGGAGCCTGCTGTGGTGGTGCTCAGCGATCTTTCGGCGAGCATGACCACCAGAGATGTAGTTCAGACCAATGGAGTGGTGACACGACGAGAATGGGTGGACCAACAAATCACCAATCAAGTCATCCTTCCCCTGCAATCCCATTCCAGAGTCCTGGTCGATGGGTTCGGAAACCCCACCGAAGGGATCGAAGAAAGCGGTACGCTCCAGGTGGAAGGCACCGACTTGAATGCGGCCCTGGAAACCGTCATCCGTCGAGAGGCCAATCTCAAGGCCATATTGGTACTTAGCGATGGCGATTGGAATCTGGGAAACTCCCCCGCATTGGCGGCCTCACTTTATCGCAATCAGGGGATCCCATTGTTCGCCGTAGAAGTAGGCCAGGATGCTCCTTTGCCGGATATTGAGCTGGAATCGGTCAATGCCCCCTCTTATGGGCTGCTGGGCGAACAAATATCCCTACCTTTCAGGGTCTACAATCGAATGACCAGCGATCAGACCTTCATCATTCGATTGAAGGACGGCGACCAGGAAGTCGCTCAGAAGGAAATCCAGGTGGCGGGGCTTTCCGACCTGCAGGAAACCCTGGTGTGGTCGCCACAGGAAATGGGTGAACGATCCCTGACACTGGAATGCCCTGTTCAGGCTGGCGAGGCTCTTGAGGACAACAACAGCAAGTCCTTCAACCTCAACGTTCGCATGGAGACCTTGAAGGTTCTGGTCATCGACTCCTACCCCCGATGGGAATACCGCTACCTGCGCAATGCATTGGAGCGGGATCCGGGAGTGGATATGGATTGTTTGCTTTTTCATCCCCAGGTGGGGATGGGCGGCGGCAATCAATATCTTGCGCGCTTCCCGAACACCAAGGATCTCATGGCCGCTTATGATGTGGTCTTTCTTGGAGATGTGGGGATTCAACCCGGACAACTCAGCGAGCAGGATGCCGAATTGATCCGTGGCCTGGTCGAGCAACAATCTGCAGGTCTGGTGCTCATGCCCGGCAGACGAGGAAGCCATGCCACCTGGATCGACAGCCCTCTGGAGGATCTGATTCCTGTCCAACTGGATTTGAACCAATCCGAAGGGGTAGGACTTCAAAACGAAGCACGATTGGCCCTGACGCGACTAGGCAGTGGCCATTGGCTCACACGTTTTGATCTTTCCGCAGATCGCAACTCCGAACTTTGGCGACAACTTCCAGGTTTCTACTGGTCGACCGCCGTTGAAAAAAGCCGCCCTGGCTCTGAGGTGCTCGCAGTCCATGACTCGCTTCGCAATCAATGGGGTCGCATGCCTCTCCTGGTCATTCGACCTCATGGCACTGGCAAGGTCTTGTTCATGGGAACAGACAGTGCATGGCGATGGCGCAGAGGTGTGGAAGATCTCTATCATTACCGATTCTGGAGCCAGGTCGTTCGATGGATGGCGCATCAGAGACATATTTCAGGCAACGAGGGAATCCGCCTGACACTCACACCGGAAAAACCTGAAATCGGACAACGTGTCTCCCTCAATGCGATGGTATTGGATCGCAGTGGCTACCCTCTTCAGGAAGGCCGGGTGCAAGCATCGATCACCACGCCCGGAGGGAAAGTCGAAACGCTTGAAATGGAGCAGGAAGAAGGGGGTTGGGGTGTGTTTCAGTCAGGCTTTGAAGCGCGCGAGGCTGGCATGCATGTCATCCAGATCCAATGCCCTCAGGAGGACCGTATCTTGGATACCCGCCTTGAGATCATTCGGCCTGTGGTCGAGAAAATCGGTCAACCCAGCCGTGGGGATGTTCTTCGCGAAATCACCCGCATCGCCAAGGGGCAGGCCATTCGTACAGCGGGATTGGCTTCTTTGATCGATCAGATTTCAGTGCTTCCGGAACCCAAACCCATTGAACTGCGCTTCCGATTGTGGGCCCACCCATGGTGGGGCGGGCTTCTGTTGATCCTTTTGGCGGCCTACTGGATCAGCCGAAAGGTTTACGGCATGGTCTAGAATAAGGGCAGCACGAAGCCATGATTTCCGCAGGACATTTGACGTAACCATTGAACTCAAGCAAGATGCAGCAGGTGTCATCACACAAACGCATGGAATCGCACGATCTCCCGGTGCGGCTCAGAGAGCAGTTCTCGCTGCTCAAGGCCAAACTCTGGAGAGTGGAGATTTCCACTTGCCTGGTGTGGATGGTCCTGAGTCTTCTGGCGTCCTTTTTGGGGAGTTTCTCGCTGGATCGTTGGCATGATACCCCCAACGCAGTTCGAGGCGCCTTGTTGCTGACAGCTCTCGCAGGCTGTGGGGTCGCTTTGGCATGGTGGCTCTGGCGATGGGTTCTGGTACAGCGCCACCTGGGAGACTACTCACGCTTGGTCCAAAGACGATATCACATCTTGGGGGATCGCCTGCTGGGTATTGTCGAATTGAGTTCCGATCAGGCCTCTGAGAGAGGCCATTCCGAAGAACTTTATCGTGCAGCGGTCAGTCAAGTCGAGCGGGACGCTCGACAAATCGTCTTCGCAGACGCTGTTTCGATTAAGGGATTGCGTCGACTCTCCCTGCTCAACGCCTTCCTACTGGTCGTTGCATGTACCCTGTGGGCCCTCTTCCCGGGTGCCTTCAGCAATGCCTGGCAACGTTGGATTCAACCGCAGTCGGACATTCAGCGCTACACGCTGGTGCGCTTGACACTGGACCGGGACAATTACCTCATGATTCGGGGCGAACCCTTCACGATCCAGGCAGGCGTCGAGTATGACTCGTTGTGGAAACCCCAGAAAGTGTCTGCATGGGTGGATACGGGATACCAGATCGAGGGTGAAGTCGTGGATGGAAGGATTACACTGGAAATCCCAGGTCAGTTCAAAAAATCGTCCCTTAGCTTGGTCGTGGGAGACGACACCACTGAGGCAAGCATTGAACCGGTGTTGCGCCCAACCCTCACCCACCTGGGGGCCCACATTCGCATGCCTGCCTATCTAGGGCTTCCCAATGAGCACAGCGACCTTCAATCAGGTCAGCTGGACTTGCTCGAAGGGGCCGGAGTGATGCTGACGGGAGCTGTCAACAGAGCACTTTCTTCGGTCCAGCTCCAATGGGGTGAGAGCCTGTCCCCTGCGCTTGCCATTGAACAGGCATCCTTCCAATCCGATTGGTTGGACAGTCAGGATGTCTACAGTGCTTCCATCGAGTGGGAGGACCACTTGGGATTTACCCAGGCGCGTCCATGGACCTTGGCAATCCGTCAACAAGCAGACCAGACGCCCGGCATCCAGTTCCCACAACTCTTCCGGGAAATGGCCATCCTGGAAACCGAGGCTCTGGAGATCCAGACCAGAGTCATCGATGATTATGGCATCAAGGAGTTCGGTCTGGTGTGGAAAAGCGTCGATGGCGTCGAACCTTCCGCAGAAACACTTGCCTTGGATTTCACCGATGCCTCATTGAACCGTTCTCAGAAAGAACTCAATGTTTCCTTTTATTTCAGCCCCAATCTCTACGGCATTGCGCCGGGAGATCTGGTCGAGCTCTACGGTCATGTGACGGATTTTTATCCAGGGCGAGAACCGAGCCAGACGCCCCTCTACCGTATCCACATTGTGAGCTCAGTGGAACATGCTGAACGCATTCGACAGCAATTGGAAACCCTGATGACTGAAATTGAGGATGTTTCCCGATTGGAGCAATCCATCGCCGATGCCACCAACGAAACACTCGAAGATTTTGATAACCTTTCCCCAGAAGACCTGGAATCGCGTCTTGAAGATCAGGCCACCGATCAAAAACTCAATGCAGGCCACCTTTCGGAACTGGCTCAAAAAGGCATGGAAACGCTTCGAGATGCCATGCGCAATCCTGCGTTTTCCAATGAAATGATGTCTGAATGGAGCCAGACATTGAGCCAGATGCAGGAACTGGCCCAGCAGCAAATGCAGGAAGCAGCCCAGGCGCTTGAGCAGGCGGCGACCCCGCCCAGCCCATCTTCCCCATCCTCACCTTCACCTCCATCCCAGAGCAAACCCCCTTCACAGCAAGCCAGCCCCGCATCCTCCTCTCCAAGCCCGCAGGAACAGGCGTTGCAGGAAGCTCAACAACAGGAACAGGAAATCCTGGAGGCCCTTCAGGACTTGCAGGCCATGGTCAATGAGGACTTGGACAAGCTTCAGGCACTGACGCTGGCGCAGCGATTGCGCGGCTTGGGGCAAACCGAAAGCGAGCTTGAATCTTCCTTGATGGATGGAGCTGAATCCACTTTGGGTCTGTTTACCGATGAACTCCCCCCACGATGGAGAGCTGCCCACCAGAAATTGGGAGAAACGCAGCAGGAAACCGCTGGAAAGGCGGGCGAGCTCCAAGAGGAGATCGGTCGTTTTTTCGAGCGGACCCAGCAGGAACCTTACGGAGAAGTTTCCGAGGCCATGAAGGAAAAACAAACCGTCGAGGGCCTCACGGCCACCCAAGAGATGATTCTCAAGAACATCACCATGGATGCTGCTGACCAGATCGCGGTGTGGGCAAGGCAGTTCGAGGCCTGGGCAAGCCAACTGGAGCCTGATGAAGAGAGTGAAGGCGCTGGAGGCGGCGAAGGGGAAGGTGGAGGAGAGGACCAACAGCAAGATTTGACCGAGCAGCTCATGGCGCTTTTGCGCATGAGGGAAAGTGAACTCAACCTGCGCATGCAAACGCGGCTTTTGGATCGGCCTTCACAACAGCAAGCCAACAAGGAAACTCGCACCAAGGAACTTTCCAAGCAACAGAGTGAGATGCAGGAGGCCTTGCTGGATATCCGAGCTGAGGTCCCACTGCCCTTCATGGATCCGGTATTTGAGGAAATTCACGGACATATGGGCAACGCTGCCGATGGCCTGGCGCGAGGTGAGACCCACGCAGAAGTCGTCGAAGCTGAAACCCAGTCGATCAACACGCTCACCGATGCCATCAATTTACTCAATGAGCAGGCTCAAAAAAACAACCCATCCTCCTCAGCAAGCCAATCCATGTCCCTCATGATGCAAATGATGATGGCAAGCCAAAGTATGGGGCAGCAGTCCAACAGCCCTCAGGATGGCGGCAGCTCAGCCGGGGGCGACACGGACCGGCAGGCAGGGGACTCCACCGGGGCAGACGAAGGAGACGCCGCCGAATCTCGAACTGTTTCCAAGGGGAGTGGTCAGGCATTCAATCTACCTGCCGAATTCAGAAAATCCTTTGAACTTTATTTCCAACAATTGGAGCAGCTCTCCCCACCCGAGAACCTCTCAAATGGAGGGACCCCATGAGCCGCTTCCCTATCATTGCATCGTGGGGCCTGTGGATCGCATTGAACTGCCTGCCCATCGGGCACGGCCATGCACAGCAGCTGTTTTCTGATCAGACCGATTTAACGACATCGGCCATTGATCGGATCTACGTCAAGGCCCTCCAGCACCTTTCAGCCTCCCAGAACGAACAAGGTTATTGGGCCGATCGCCCCTATGGCATGGAACCCGGAGTGGTCGGACTGGCGCTGGTCAGCATTCTGGCTCATGGAGACGACCCCAACCACGGACCCTATGCCATCACTGTAAGGCGTTGTCTGGATTTCATCTTGTCGGAGCAAAATCAGACAACGGGCTATATTGGTCGGACAATGTACAACCATGGGTTTGCCACGCTTGCTCTGGCAGAGGCGTATGGAACGGTGATCGACGATCGAACGGGCCCGGCCCTCAAGTTGGCCATCGGTTTGATATTGGAATCCCAGAAGCAAAATCCCAGCCACGCATGGCGATATTCTCCTGAAAGCAAGGATGCCGACACGACGGTCAGCGGTGCGCAGATGGTATCCCTGTTCGCTGCAAGGAACGCGGGACTTTCGGTACCTCAGGAAGCCATCGAAAAAGGAATCGATTACTTTTTATCCTGTCAGACCAAAGACGGGGGATTCGGATACACCACCCCCTCGGGGGCCAACAGCCCCCGCACTGCGATCGGATGTCTGGTTTTGGCGCTGGCCAAGCGTAAGGAGACGGCAGCGTTCAAATCCGCCTTCAATTACCTCAAGGGGGCCTCCAAATCCAATAACTATTACCACTACTACCTGTATTACGGATCTCAGGCCTTTTTCCATGCTTCTCCCGAAGAGTGGAATCAATGGAACAAGGAAAACATCAGCGATCTGACCCAATCTCAAAACCCGGATGGTAGTTGGGACGGCCAGTTTGGCACCACCTTCAGCACCGCTACCTCCCTCCTGTCCATGGCACTCAACTATCGCTTTCTTCCCATCTATGAGCGTTAGGAAGTGCCCATTCATACGTCCATGGAGTCTCATGCTCCTGATGGGAATCACACCTTCGCTTCAGGCACAGGATGCCACACATCAATCCACTCCGGCATCAGAGATCATCGAGTTGACCGACGGTTCTACCCTTCATGGAAAGGCCCAGGCGCTTTCCGCCTCGCAAGGGCTTGAATGGCAACATCCCCTGGCGCGTCATCCGGTCACTTTTGATCTCAGTCATCTGGCAAGGCTCCGCCTCCATACGGTGGGCCGTATCGAGGCTTCCAGACAACCGGATTGCCGCTTTGAATTCAACAATGGTGATTTGATCTACGGCAATCTGCTCTCGCTCAAATCGAATGCTGTTGAATTCCAGACGTGGTTTGGGGGCACGATGAGAAGCGACCGGCAAGCTCTCAAACGCATCGCCTTCCTCAAGACAGGTTATAAGGTGCTTTATGAGGGCCCCAACAACATCGATGAGTGGCAATTGGGAGCAGGGCAGAACGGATGGTCCTACCACGATGGCAAACTGAAGATCCAAAGTCGCGGTGTCATTGGAAGAAATTTCCAGCTCAAGGACTCCGTCAACCTGAGCTTCGACATGAGGTGGGACCGACCCTACCAGCTGAGCATCACTCTCTTTACCGATACCTTCAACCGCTTTGATTATCGGCAAGGCTCCTACATTTTTTTCCTCAGCCCCCAGTTTGTCTCCTTTCAGCGAGTTCAACCCGGCACGGGAGTCCTCACACTGGGGCAATCCCGCATCGAAACACTCAATGGGAGAAGTGAGGCTCGCTTCAGTATCCGTGCACATCGTGAAAGCTCTCGGTTTATCGTTTACATCAATGATGAACCCGTGGGTCGCTTTCGGGACAACAGAGGATTCGTCGCGCAGGGCAAAGGCATTTCTTTTTCCTCACAACTGAGCGCCTCTTCATTTGAGCTCAGCAACCTTTTGGTCACTCAATGGGATGGAAGCGATGAAGCCGAAGGAGAGATCGAGCCAACCCCGGAAAACGATATCCTCTCGCTGGTCAATCAGGATCGCCCCAAGGGAACGGTGGTAGCCATAGAGGATGAATCGATTGAATTCCTACTTCGCAAGGAACGGGCCATCCGTGTTCCGGTAGAGCGGGTCAAACAAATTCAATTCAACTCTGAAAAAGAGATCCCCTCCCCTCCTCTCGCAGACCCGAAAACCATTCGGGCACATTTTGCCGGTGGGGGAAGCCTTTCCTTCGATTTAATCTCACTGGATCAGGATCAGCTTCATGGCCAGAGCTCCACCTTCGGCCCCATGTCCTTCCGTAGCGACTCCATTCGCCAAATTGAATTCAATCTCCACCATCAAGCTCTACAGAAAGATGAAGCAGCCGATGCCATTTGGAATCTGCAAAGCAAGCCTTAGTTCATGGGTTTTCCTGACGGCTGGTTGGATCATGGTCCAATCGCAGGAGACCACTGTGGCTCCTCCGATCGAACCTCAGGAAGTCACATCGCCTGAGCCATCGATCTCGGAGGGACCACAAGCGCTGCCTGCTGCCATCGTGATCGAGCCGATGAGTGCAGACACCTTGAATCTGGCCAACGGAGACGTACTGTCCGGCAGGCTCGAGCAATACGATTACCCTGGCGACACTTCCTGGAATCGTTCCGATATTCAACAGGCCTTTGCCTTTAATTCACAGGCCGTCCACCAAATAAGACTCGGGGATCGCGCCAAGACGACCCCGGAGCTATCGCCTTCCATGACATTGCAACTGAGCAACGGCGATCAGCTATCGGGCATCATGGAATCTCTCGATGATATGGTTCTCAAGCTGAGCACCTCTTTTGGTGGCACCTTGGATTTGCCAGCAGATCAAGTTCAGTGGGCCGTCTTTCATCGACAGGACCAATCCTACCTCTATGAAGGACCTTCTGGACTGGATGGGTGGACGGTGGGAGAAGTGAACACAGCTCAACTCGATGGAGGACAATGGGCCTATCGCAACGGCTCCTTTTATGCCACCAAGGCGGCTTCCATCGCCCGAATGGTAGGCATGCCCGACCGCATGCAACTGGAATTTGATCTGGAGTGGAAAGGGTCCCTCAATATCGCGGTGGCCCTCTACACCGACTATCTGCAACCAGTCAGTCTGGCAGAGAAGGATTCCGAGCCTGATTTTGGAGGTTTTTACAGCCTTCAGCTCACTAGTTACGCCGTTAATGTACTCATGGTGAAGCAAAAGGAACCCCTGCAGTATTTAGGCATGACTCAGACACCTGTTTTCCGCCAGGGAACCAAGGCTCATGTCGACGTAAGAACCAATAAAGCGGATCAAAGTATCAGCCTTCTGGTCAACGGAAGGTTGATCAAACGCTGGGTGGATCAAGGCGGCTTTGCCGGGCAAGGCAAAGGCATCCGCCTGGTGCATCAGGGGCAAGGATCGGTTCGATTCAGCAATCTGAAGATTCAGGGATGGGATGGGCGTTTTGAATCTCCGCCCAGCAACAGGGTTCAATCGCCCAACGATCTGATGACCCTTCGCAATGGTGACAAACTGGTCGGGCGCGTTGGATCAGCAACGGCCGAAGAGATCACTTTCATGATCGGCGAAACACCGACTCAAACACCTCACAATCAAATTGAAAAAATCGAGTGGGGGGGTGTCACCGACACCCTTCGGCCTTTGCGGGGGGGCGAAGCGAGGGCCCACCTGTTGGGGGGGGACCATCTCACCATTCAGCTCCGACGCATTGAAGGAGAGCATGTGCATTCCAGCAGCCCCCTCTATGGCGACACAACCCTGCAGATCTCTCATTTTGAGAAACTCGATTTCGTGGATGCCCCAACCACCAAAGCCAATGGAAAACAAGGGGCTCAACCCTGAGAATGGTAGATCCGGATACCAACATGGACTTTGAGAACCGCCTTCAAGGCATCCAGCAGCGCATCACAGAAACCTGCCAACGCTGCGAACGCAACCCATCGGAGATCACCCTGCTGGCCGTGAGCAAGGGACACTCCGTCAACTCAATCCTGGAAGCATCAGAGTTGGGTTTGGGGCATTTTGGGGAGAACAAAATTCAAGAAGCCAAGCTGAAAGTAGGTCAGTCACCGCCTCATCTCAAATGGCACTTCATCGGTCATCTGCAAAGTAACAAGAGTCGGGATGCGGTGCGCCTGTTTCACATGATTCATGGAGTGGATTCCATGAAGCTTGCTCAAGCCTTGCAGGAACAGTGTGACAAGCAATCGCGCACCGCTCGCATCTTGCTCGAAGTCAATGTTTCAGGTGAGGTGACCAAACACGGATTCACTCAAGAGGCAATCATGGAACAGCTTGAGGACCTCAATGCCCTGGATCGCCTCGAAATCCATGGGTTCATGACCATGGCACCATGGACACCGGAACCGGAAAAAACTCGGCCCGTCTTCCAGGGGCTTCAGCATTTGCGTCTGCGCTGTGAGGACCTCATGGGCGTCCCCTTCCCTGTCATGAGCATGGGGATGAGCAACGATTTTGAGATCGCTATCGAGGAAGGTTCGACCATCATCCGCATTGGCACTTCCTTGTTCGGCAAACGCTCCTACGCGGCCTCCAAGAATAATGCCAAGCCATGAGGTCGGCAGTCCTGAAAGCCATTGGCGATGCCTTGGAGATCGAAACGCGAGAGCGTCCCAGGATCCCCCGAGGGGAGGTCTTGGTTCGCCTCCGATCGGCCGCACTGAATCGACGTGATTATTGGATCACCCAAGGTCTTTATCCAGACATTCATTTACCAGTCACCCTGGGATCAGATGGGGCCGGTGTGGTGTGCGAAATCGGCGAGGGCGTTCAGACTCATTGGCTCAATCGCGAAGTCATGCTTTATCCAGGCCTGTCTTGGGGGGAAACCCCCAAGGTACAATCCGATGATTTCCAAGTACTCGGCATGCCACGCGATGGCACACTTTCCACGCATGTTCTGGTGCCGGAGCCTTGCCTGTATCCCAAACCCAGCGAGTGGTCCTTTGAGCAGGCTGCAGCCCTCCCTCTCGCCGGCCTGACCGCATGGAGAGCCCTGGTCACCCAAGCCCAGCTTCAGAAGGGTGATATAGTATGGATTCTCGGCATCGGAGGCGGAGTCGCTCAATGGGCCTTGCAATGGGCCATCAGCCTAGGGGCCTGCGTCTGGGTGACCAGTTCTTCGCAAGAAAAGCTTGAACGCGCCACGGCAATAGGTGCGAAAGGGGGCATCCTGTATGACACACCCACCTGGGCACAGAAGCTACAGGATCAAAGCGGTCCTCCCCTAATCATCCTAGACGGTGCAGGGGGGCAAGACCACCATACCCTCATGGATGTCATTGCTCCCGGCGGCCACTGGATTCAATACGGCGCCACGGCGGGCCCAGCCAAACATATCAATTTGTTCAAATTATTCTGGAAACAAGTGACGTTGCGCGGATCCACCATGGGATCTCCCAAAGAATTTGAAGCCATGCTGGATCATGCAATAAAGGGTAACATCACGCCCACCATCGACAAAATCTTTCCTTTGCTAGATTGCAATCAGGCCATCGCTCGACTGGGTAAGAAGGAACAGTTTGGAAAAATTTTGATCGACTGTACTTGAGGGTTTGACAGGAGGTCACCCACGACTCTTGCTTGCAACCTGAATCAAAACCTGGTTGCTTTGGAAAATGATCTCAAGATTTTCACCTTGCATCCTGCACCTTTGGATAGGCCTTCTTTGCCTCGTGACGACTGGCCTCAACGCCGCTGAGGCATCCCAAACATCACACGGATTAAAAATAGGTCAAAAAGCACCTGCATGGGACCTGAAGGATCCTTTGGGGCAAACCCATACTTTGTATCAACATCTTGAAAAAGGCCCCCTTGCGCTCATCTTTTACCGCTCCGCAGATTGGTGACCCTATTGCCGAAAGCAACTGGTCCAGTTGCAAGCCAAACTAACCAAACTGCAGGATCAAGGATTGAGAGTCGTCGCCATCAGTCGTGATGATCCGCAGACTCTCACCAAGTTTGCCCGTAAACATTCGATTACCTACCCCCTGCTCTCCGATCCTGAAAGCAAGACCATTGAAGCCTACGGTTTGAGGCACTCAGAGCCGACGAATGCTCGGGTTGATGGCATCGCCCGGCCAGGCATACTCCTCATCGATCAGGAGGGGCACATCAGAGCCACCTTGTTCAAGTCGGGATACAAGGATCGCCACACCGTTGAGGATATCCTTCAGGCCGCCAAGGGCCTGGATTCAAAATAACCCGTTACCCAAGCGATGAATGGAATGGTGAATGATGCGTTCCACAGGTTCAGCCTCTCCGAGGCCCTTGAGGGTGCAGCGAATTTCCATGCCCCACGTGGGTTGGATGTCAGGCATTTCAATCATCAACGTGCGATCATCCCGCTGTAGATCGACCGATTCGATTTTCAGTGGTCGCTGATTGTAGTGTTTGGAACCGTAATTGGCGGTACGCTTCAAATCCCAAATCTCCACTTGGTAATGATCCACCGCTTCCACGAATGATGCGTCCAGCGGATCGCTGAAAGTGACCCGCACGCCACGAGTTGTTGCCTGCATGGACAAAGGCACGTGAGCCGGTTTTCCCGTGTAACGTACCCGATAAAACCCTCCAGCTTGCTGCTGATTACCAGCCCAGGCAAACATTCCCGCGGTGTAAAGCTGACCATTGACCGGATGAAAGCGACCACGCATCACCCCGGTTGGAAAAGCTTTCATCGGTAGCGCACACATACCACCTTGTGCCTGACCTTCAATGAATTCATGGGGCACGGTGTATATTTTACCATAACCGTAGGACAAGTTGAGCAAGACTCCATTGAGTGGACCCCATTGGGCCTTTTCGTTGACCCACAACAATTCTGCCGGTGATCGGTCAAACGCATTGGTAATCCAGCAAAGAGGCTGCTCCATGGCATCATCAGAGCTATCCTTGACTTCGTGATAGCCAAACATGTTGCCATAGAATCCGCCCCCTCTGACGTAGTTAATGCGGTTTTTCGGATTCCAGTGCCCTTCTTGATCCGTCACGATCCAGGATCCATCCGGGTTGAGACAGACACCATTGGCCGCACGAAATCCGTTGGCGACAATATCGGTTCGGGTGCCATCGGCAGAAACACGTAACAAGGTTCCGTGATGGGGAACCAAGGCCGTCTTGGCATGCCTTGCTGATTTGGCATAGTAAAAATCCCCTTTGGGATCCACTTGCAAGCCCATGGCAAACTCATGGAAATGCTCAGTCACCTGCGCATCGTTATTGAAACTCTCCACATAATCGATTTCATCATCTCCGTTGAGATCATGCAGTCGGGCAATTTGATCGCGACAGGTAACGTAAATCTTACCCTGGTGAATTTTCAATCCAAGCGGCTGAAACAAACCGGAACAAATTCTTCGCCACTTTAATGCTGAGGCCTCCAGACCCACTCCCTCCACAAGCCAAACATCCCCCATCCACGTGCACACCGCAGCGCGGTCTGGATGATCCGGATCAAAATCAAACCCACCCAGACGCATCCACGATTCCCAAGGATTGGCAGAGGCATCGGGTGCAGGAAGGACATCGACCGCAAAAGCGCTCTGATCATCCCCACGCTCCACTTGAGTTGTGATCACCTTTTGACCGAAACGAGGCGGACCACCCCCTGTCAGTCTCGAGAAATCAACTTCCTGAACCACGCCGGCCAATCCTCTCAGCGAGGGCTCATCCAGGCGAGCCACCAGCAGGTGCCATTGCCTTTTTCGTTGAGATGGTTCGACCACCATCTCGACGAAACCCTCACTCCGCCGCAAGCCAACGGTATCACTCCCTTGGATCCACACTGCAAGATCGGATCGATCGGGAGCCACCCGAGCCACAAGTCGGTCTTTGGAAGAAGGCAATTCAAAGCTTCTGACAAAAACAGGCGCATCGCCGTAGTCCAGGATGCTGGGATGCTCAAGGAAGTGGTTCTCACCCACCGTATATTTCACAACGACTTTGTCTCCGTGATAGTAGAGGCCTTTGTAATGTACCCAGTCACGAGGCAAAGGGCCAAATCGACGTCCATCTCGACCGATGATTCGCTGGTCTTCCCAGCTTTGTTTTCGTGGGTGCTGCCAAGCTGGAGCGTCGGGCATTTCAAAAGCGATATCCCCTAAAATGGAAGTATGCGTCCCGTGAGATCCATCAAAAGCAATGCCTCTCCAGTCTACAAAGGAGTCTCCGGAATAAGCGGCTGCCACCCGCATGGTGTCTTCATCGTAGACCATCCAGGCACGTCCCTTGGAAACACCCCCCTGGCCAGGGTCCAGACGCACATTGATGCCTTTTTGCGCCATGTTCCACTCAGGAGTTTTCTTGGCATCGTTGACCTGATAGGTCCACATCAAGGCAGGGCCGAAGTCCATTTTCTGATATTGTGGACTCTCTGAGATCTCTTCGACCACTGTGCGATCCTGAAGCTTTAAGGGTCTGGGCAATGAAGCCAGATAAGCAGGGTTCACATCAAAGTATTGCTCGCGGTGATGCGGACGCACCAGGGCTTCTCGAATATACTGGATGACCGCATATTTTTGCCGAGGCGTGTATTGCCCCTGGGGGACCATCATCCCATATCCATGGGTCAAGGTCTGATACATGGCGTATGGATCATGACCATTGCGAAAATCACCTTCGTGGAATTTCAGCGCCGTCGGAAGGAAGCCAGGTTGCTGAGCCGTCCCGTGGCAAGTCACACAAAGGCCCTGATAAATTTTTTCACCCTCCTCAAGACTCGTCGCATCCCAGCCTGCAATCAGGCCCGCATGATCCACCTCACTCAAAGGCTGAACCCATGCCTTGATAACATCGACCTTTCCTTCCAGTCGAGGGATGACCCCAAAGCCCTCGGTTCCCTCTCCATCGAACGTCTCCTGAGGCAGCGCTCCCTGCCATGAAAGATTGGGTAGATCCAGAGGCTCCTGCTCCGATTCCAGCCAGGCCTTCAAGCGATCCTCCGAAAGCCCTTCCTTCCAAAACCGCACCTCCTGAATCCAACCATCTTTCCAATCCAGCCCAAAATCCGAGGCGGAATGGCCAATTTTGAATCGATGGAGAGGCTCATCCTTGGCCGAGAACCCCTCCTTCGAGGCAATGGGCTCTCCATCCAGGAACAGCCGCGTCTCCCCATCACGAACCTGAAGGACCACGTGGTGCGGTTGGCCATCGTTGACCGTGACATCAGAGTCTATGGCCCCCAACCAGCCAATATCATAGACCAACCGTCCATTGCGAATGAAGAGGGCCTTGGCATTGGGAGACCACTTGGCATCAGGCGCACTCTTGGAAAACAGAGTACCTTCACCTGTGGTCTGAAAACGAACCGATGCCGTGTAGGATGCGTCCATGCGAAAAATATTTTGCGCATCTTCCAGAGTAGACTCAAAACGGTTGGAGTCCTGAATCGGCAAGGCCAGTTTAAGCATCTCGCGACCATCCAGGGTAGCCACCAATCGCCCCTCTTTCCGGGGCAGGTGTTCGTGCTCCACGGACAGCACGTGATTACCGGTGAGCAACCTAAGGGAAACTTCGGGTCCAAGATGCAAGCGCGCTTCTTGAGCGGCCGGTAACTGGTAGTGGAGAAAAAGTCGAAAGTTGGCTCGAGAGGGCTCCTTTCCTGAATGCTGAGGATCAAAAATGGGCATCATCAGTGCATCCACTCGCTTGGACGGCGGATAGCCATTGGATTGCGCCTCGAGTGCTTTGCTTGCGAGGAGGCTCATGAGCATCCAGCAAAGCCATGAAAAACTTAAGAAGTCACGCGCCATGCCAGGCAAGATCCCATCGAAAGAAGGTAAGCACTTGGCTTGAGCGGCGTATTTGGGGGGAATGATGTATTTCTTCATGTTTAGAATAGGTCGATGGATCATGCACGAACGGCCTGGAGGGGCATTTATTGTTCAGAAAATATTTTCTAGAAAGTGAATCACGGATTCCTGGGAATGTGGCGAAGTGTCAGCATCAGACATCCTGACAAGGTCAGGGAAAGGCCAAGATAGGCCCAACCTCCGGCATAACCGCCGGTCATTTCCTTGAGAAAACCGGTAATGTAAGGCCCGACAAATCCACCTGTATTGCCAAAAGAGTTGATCATTCCGATGGCTCCAGCAGCAGCCGACCCCGTGAGAAAGGTGGTCGGATAAGACCACCAGACACCAAATGGAGCATAGACACCCACTGCAGCAACACAAAGCATGAGATAACTCAGCCAGGCATTCTCAAAGGCATTACCCAGCAGAAGACCGAAGGCTCCGATGAACATACCGATGGCCCCATGCCAGCGTTTTTCCCCGGTCAAAGAGGATCGATGGCCTATCCACAGCATGAACCCCAAAGACAGGGTCATCGGGGGCACGACCATCCAGCCAATCGCCAGATCAGACCAGCCTGAAAAGGACTTCAACACCGATGGCATCCAATAACTGAACCCCCAGAAACCTGTGATCCAAAGGAAGTAGATCAAACACAATTTGAGCACCTCGCGGTCTGAGAGAGCCTGCCACAGGGTGTAAGGTCGCCTCTGACGCTTCTCCTCGGATTCTCGGCGATACTGCATGGTCAACCAGTCTCGCTCAGCCGGCGAAAGCCAGACTGCTTGGGAAGGTTCATCGCACATCCACCGGACCAGGATCACGGCGAACAGAACAGCGGGGATGGCTTCCAGTAAAAAGAGGGTCTGCCAACCTTCGAGACCAGGAAGGGACAAACCCAGAATCCAGCCCGCTAATGGAGCGCCGATCATGTTCGACACCTGGAGCGATGCGAGAAGCAGTGCGATGGCTCGAGGGCGATCCTGTGCCCCAAACCATCTTGGGATGCAGGAGGCATACAAGACGGGATAAAGACTGGCCTCGGCGACCCCGAGGAGAAATCGCAGCAAGTAAAACTCCCAGGTCTCCGACATGAAAGCCATGAGTCCGGACACTATCCCCCACGTGACCATGATCCTTGCCAACCACCACTTGGGACTTGTGCGCTCCGCGATGAGGGCCCCGGGAATTTCGAAAAGCACATAGCCCAGAAAAAAGATGCCTGCCCCCAAACCAAATACTTCGTCAGAAAAGTGTAGATCCTGATTCATGGTTAGCTTGGCATAAGCCAAGTTGACTCGATCCAGGTAGGCGATGACCGATGTAATAAATAGAGGCGGCAGAATACGCACGTAGGCCTTGCGGCGTGCACTCGCGGCTACCTCTTCGGCACTGTTTGGTGGGAGCGTCATTGGAAGTCCCAATGAAATTAGAATCAATGGCCGCCACTGTCCATGCACAATGGGATATTTTGACATTGAAGACCCAGGCCAAACAGTGAAACATCAGGACTGTGAACCTCTGCAACCCCATTTTCCCTTTCAGTCCCATCATGGTTCGAATCTCATATGTGACATGCTGCCTGCTGCTCAAACTGACGATCGCAACGCATGCCGTGGAGTGGACCTCCTTGTTCGATGGAGTCCATCTCGACGGCTGGATCAAGCGCGGGGGCAATGCCACCTATCAAGTTCAGGATGGAGTGATCGTTGGCACCACTCAACAGGGAGGTGCCAATACCTTTCTGTGCACTCAGCGCGATTATGACGACTTTATTCTCGAGCTTGAGTATTTGGTCGATCCCGCGATGAACTCAGGAATCCAAATTCGCAGCTTGAGCAAACCAGATTACCACAATGGTGTCGTCCACGGCTATCAGGTGGAGATTGACCCGAGTCCGAGAGCATGGTCAGGCGGGATCTACGATGAAAGCCGACGCGGATGGCTCTATCCACTGAAGGACCACCCCAAAGCTCAAGCGGCCTTTCAGCAAAACCAGTGGAATCATTACCGAATTGAAGCAGTGGGAGATTCCATCCGCACCTGGGTCAACGGCATACCGGCTGCTGATTTGCGCGATTCATTGAATGTTTCCGGCTTCATCGCCCTGCAGGTGCATGGTACGAACCGAAAGGAACCCATGCAAATCAAGTGGCGTAACATCCGTATTCAGGATCTGGGCAAGCACCAGTGGAAGCCTTTGTTCAACAGTAAGGACCTCAGCGGCTGGCATGCCCTTCCCGGAGGCAAGTGGGAGGTCGTCGATGGGGCCATCCGCGGAACCAGCACAGCCAGTGAGCCGCGGCACGGCCTGCTGGTTTCCAACCAAACCTATGACGACTTCACCGTTCGCGCCTCCTTCAAGGTGACCCGAGGAGATAGTGGGTTTTATTTTCGCTCTGAGAAATCAGGAGATGGAGTTGGGGTACATGGATTCCAAGTAGAAGTGGATACCTCCTATGAAACAGGTGGCCTGTACGAAACCGGGGGGCGTGGGTGGGTGGTCGAGCATCCAGCCGACAAAAAGACACCATGGTATCGAAAGGGAGAGTGGAACCAACTCACCGTATCAGCCCACGGCCAGCGCGTTACCGTTCATGTCAATGGGCAACAGACTGCTTCCCTCCCAAAAGATTCAGGTCGTCTCTCTGGGCATTTGGCACTTCAGCTCCATGGGGGTCAGGATATGTGGGTGGAATATCGTGATATCGAAATCCTCTCCAAACCTTGAGGCTCTTTGACTTTATACTCCACTCCATCTAAATTGCGGCGGTATGGAACATCTGCATGCTCCTTGGCGCATTGACTACATTCTGGCACCCAAACAGCCCAAAAGTGATGCATCCCTCTTCACTCGCATCGCTGAGTCATCCGAAGACAAAGCCCATTTGGTCGTCTATCGGGGTAAGTCAACGTATGTCCTTCTCAATCGCTATCCATACAGCGGAGGCCATTTGATGGTCGTACCTTACCGACAAGTCGCTTCGCTGGACGCCTTGGCGCAGGAGGAGCGCTCTGAACTCATGGAAACCACGAATCGGACGATCAACATACTGAAACAAGTCATGGCACCTCAGGGCTTCAATGTTGGCATGAACCTGGGATCCGTCGCCGGTGCGGGCATCGAGGAACACCTCCACATGCATATTGTGCCTCGCTGGGGGGGAGACACCAATTTCATGCCGGTGATTGGTTCCACAGCTGTATTACCCCAGGCTCTTGAATCCCTGGCGACACAAATCAGAGAGGCTTTTGATGCTCTTGACTAGCGCCTCTTTGGCCACCTTCGTAGAAGTTTTTCACGCAACCAGGCACCTTACTTGATCCATCACCCATTTATGGTTACCGAGACCCTTCACTACGAAAGCGCTCACCAGGCTCAGCTCCTTTTCGCCAACGATGATCGAAACCTCAAGCACCTGGAGAACGAACTCGGCGTTCGAGCTGTCAGCAGGGACGGCTGGATCAAGCTGGAGGGAGAGGCCGAAAAGGTCCACTCGGCCAAAGAGCTTTTCCTAACACTCGAGAAGGCCCTCAAGGGTGGCAGCCCGATTCGGGTCAGAGAATTCAATCAATCTCTGGAAGTGATTAAACAACATGGGACCGGGGCCTTAAAAACGCTCTATGATGAGCGTATCCAAACCTCCAGCCGCAAGCCTCCGATCCATCCCAAGACCGCAGGGCAGAAGAAATATATCGAAGCCATACGCAAACACGATGTCACCTTTGGAATAGGTCCAGCAGGTACGGGTAAAACTTATTTGGCCATGGCGATGGCCGCCCAGGCCCTGAAGGCTGGATCGGTCAATCGTATCATACTCACTCGACCCGCTGTCGAAGCTGGGGAGGCCCTGGGCTTTCTTCCAGGGGATCTCTACGAGAAGCTCGATCCCTATTTGCGCCCCCTTCAGGATGCCCTCCACGACATGCTGCCACCGGAAGAAATCGAAAAATATCGCGATCGGGGTATCATTGAAATTGCTCCACTGGCTTACATGCGTGGACGGACACTCAATTACGCCTTCATCGTTTTGGACGAAGCCCAGAACGCAACGACCGAACAAATGTTCATGTTTCTCACTCGGCTGGGCATGAATTCTCGGGCGGTCATCACCGGCGATCCCACTCAAATCGACCTCCCCAAGCACAGGCCCTCCGGGCTATTGGAGGCGAAAAAAGCGCTCCAGGGTATCGAGGATATTTCCATTGTGGAATTCGAGCGCAAGGATGTGATTCGGCATCGCCTGGTGCAGAAAATCGTCGCGGCATATGAAACGCATCGTCAAAAGCAAGAAGCCTGATTTCGTTTCACAAACTGTCCTCTCTCAAGGACTCTCCCAATCAGCAGGTCATGGTCAAGCATTCCAAGCAGCATTGCGTTGAAGTGCGCAATCGGCAAAAAAAATGGCCCATAGACCGGTCTCAAGTTCACGCGATCAGCCTGTGGGTCGCTGGGAGTCTGTTCAAGGGTCGAGACATGGATCTCTCAATACAATTTCTTTCCTCTGGACGCATGGCAGAGATCAACCAATCGTTTCTGGGACACGAAGGCCCCACCGATGTCATCACCTTTGACTTGAGTGAGGAGGCACCGGAAGACACCCTGGTCGGTGAGATTTTGATTTGTCCCGATGTGGCCATGGCTTTCAGCCAGTCGTTCGGTACCCACTGGTATGAAGAGTGCATGCGCTACCTGATACATGGTCTGCTTCATCTGGCTGGGTTCGATGACCTCGAACCGGAACCCAGGCGACTCATGAAGCGCCACGAGCATCGATGGGTGCGCCGGATGCATGAGCACTTTTCACTTCCGAAGAACCCTCCTTCAGCCAAAGCTCGGAGGAGGACTTCTTTTCCGTCCAAATAGCCCTCCATGGAACAAACCCTGGGCATTGTCATCCGATGGTTTCGCTATTCCGATTCGAGTCTCATCGTGCATTGGGTCACTCAAGATCATGGGCGGCTCAGCACCATGGCACGCGGGGCCTTGAGGGCCAAATCCAGTTTCAAAGGTAAGCTCGATTTATTCAGCCAATGCCAATTGTCCTTCAAGCGAAGTCGTCAATCCACCCTGCATACCCTTCATGAAGTTCAGCTTCAAAAACATCATTCGGCACTCAGTCGACAACTGAGCCGTTTCGAGCAGGCGTGTTATGCCTCACAACTCATCAGCCAATGTATCGAGGAAGACACTCCCGTTGAGGGGCTTTACGAACTTTTTGATGCCTACCTGATGGGGATGCAGGCAGCCCAGACCGAGAGTTCCATTCAAACCCTATGCTTTGAGTGTCACTTGCTGGATCTGCTGGGATCCCTCCCGCCATCCACCCATCCGAGCCTGCCTTCTCCGGTGAGGGATGTCGTCCTTGATTGGATGCAAAACCCATCCAGGAGTCTTTCGACCGATTGCAAAGCACTGGAACCTCCATTACTTCGAAAACTGGCTGATTACCTGGGTCATCAATGGATTGCGTATCTGGGTCGCCCACCCAAAAACCGTCAAAAGTGGATCCCGTAGAGACCGATTTCAGGACGTCAAAGCCCGCTCACAGTGCCTGATCGCATACCTGAATGCCATGGCGCAAAGATTGCATGGGATCCTTCCAAGTGGGAATGAATTCGTGAGCCACATACCCCTGATAGCCGGTGCGCAGTATTTCCCTGATGATGGCCGGATAGTGAATCTCCTGCTGATCGTCCAACTCCCCTCTTCCTGGATTGCCTGCTGTATGATAGTGGCCAATGAAGGGATGGTAGCGCCGAATGCGTCGTATCACGTCTCCGTGCATGACCGAGACGTGATAGATATCAAAAAGCAATTTGAAATAGGGTGATCCCACTCTCTCGATAAGTTTCACACAGAAGTCGACATCATCCCCGAAATAGCCCGGATGACCTTTCATGGGATGGGATCCATCGCGTGAGTTGAGATGCTCCAGCACCAAAGTGACCTGATGCTTCTCCGCGTGAGGCATCACCTTTTTCCATGTCTCGACACACAACTTGGCAGCTTGTCCATCATCCATTCCTTCAAAGCGCATGCCTGTGAATGTAATGACCTTATCGGCCCCTACTGAAGCCGCCAGGTCGATGGCTCGAATCAGCCCTTGGACGACTTGCTCGGTGTAGGCGGGGTTGCAGGGCCCTTCTCTGAAACCATGCCCTCCGGATACGAGAGAAATCTGGAGCCCTAAATGCCTGATATCCTTGTAGGCAGAGGCCGGAACACCTTCCATGGCCACCAAACCCATGGCTTTTCCATGGCTCGCCAATTCTAGAGGAGACATCGGGTTGAAACACCACCCCATGACCGAATGGCGGATAGGCCCTTGTGCTACATAATCCGGCTGAAGTTCCGATTGCGCGAGCTGAGCCATCAAGGAAGGTGCTATACCTAAACCCATGGCGGCCGAGGGAACTTGCTTGATGAAATGCCTTCGGGAAATGTTCATGGTGAATGCTGGAAGATTAGGACAGCCCGGGACACCTCACCAGCTCAAAGACACTCAGGATGTTTCCTTCTGAGAAGACCCGTGAACGGCTTGTTCGAAGACCTTCAGTCGTGGAAAAGCACTACATCTCTGGTCAATCCCTGGAAGGTCTCTGAGCAGCTGTGCTCGAGTAGGAACCTCTCCCCAGGCAGTCACCATGAAGGCTTCA
>Ga0181582_10000659_pt1 | contig 24968 bp, 21 predicted proteins | sample 071ome_32_FD_132438 | JGI IMG/M metagenome (GOLD analysis project Ga0181582, IMG submission 132438) | Coastal salt marsh microbial communities from the Groves Creek Marsh, Skidaway Island, Georgia - 071405AT metaG (megahit assembly) | ecosystem: Environmental > Aquatic > Marine > Intertidal...
CTATACCCATCAAGCAAACGTCCTCAAGTTGACTGCTCAGCTTTATCCACTGCTTCCGGAGGAAGCCCGAGAAGCGCGTCTGGAATTGAAGCTACCTGGAAAATCATGGGAGGAAGTGGCTCGATCCAAAGTACACTACTCAGGCGGGGACGTGCATTTCCGCATCGCGGGTTGGGACGACAGTCAGGACGTGCCTTATCGGGTAAGGCACGGAGAAAAAGCTCAGTTCGAAGGTTTGATTCGCAAGGACCCCAAGAATAAGGAGGAAATTGTGGTGGCCAATCTTTCCTGCAACTCCAGTCGAACGACAGGCCCGCGCCATGAGATCGTAGACAACTTGCGCAAGTTAGACCCGGACCTCCTGTTTTTTGGCGGTGACCAAACTTATCGACATACCGAGCACACGGCAGGCTGGATTGAATTTGGACTTCAATATCGAGATATCATTCGAGACCGTCCTACGGTTTCCATTCCCGATGATCATGATGTTGGACACCCCAATGTGTGGGGTGAGAATGGCAAGCGCTCCACGATTCCTGGAGATGCGGACGGGGGTTACCGGTACCCGGTTGCGTATGTCAATCAAGTGCAGCGGCAACAGACATGGAATCTGCCCGATCCTGTGGACCCAGACCCCATCGGGCGAGATATTGGAGTTTATTTCACGCGTCTCCATATCGGTGGCATCGACTTTGCCATCCTCGAAGACCGTAAGTTCAAAACCGGTCCTGCTGGCAAAATACCGAAGATGGGGCCTCGTCCTGATCACATCAATGACCCGACCTATGATCCGAAAACCATTGATCTTCCGGGGCTGGAACTACTGGGCCCCAGGCAAGAACGCTTTCTGGAAAACTGGTCTTCTGACTGGAGCGGAGCACAAATGAAAGCCGTACTTTCCCAGACGGCCTTCTGCGGTGCGGTTCACCTTCATGGCAATCCCAACAACCGATTACTGGCTGATCTGGACTGTAATGGTTGGCCTCAGACGCCCAGCCGTCGGGCCCTATCTTTGATTCGCAAGGCTCAGGCAGTGCATCTCTGCGGAGACCAACACCTGGCAGTGGTAGTACAACATGGGATTCAAGAGCACGGCGATGGCCCCTATGGGTTTACGGGGCCTGCTTTGGTCAACACCATTTACGGAAGATGGTGGCATCCGGAAGATGAAAAACCGGGCCCCAATCCGGTGCCCGAGAGTCCCCTGCCATGGACCGGCGATTTCAAGGACGGGCTGGGCAACAAACTCTCCATGCTCGCCTACGCCAATCCGGAGGACATCTCGGATGAACGAAAGCGATCAGATGGCTTCGGCATTGCTCGGTTCAACAAAACCACCGATCAAATCACCTTCGAATGTTGGCCACGCTTCTCCAAAGTAGAGGACGGTGACCAGGCTCAGTTCCCCGGATGGCCCATCACCATTGATCGAAAAGCCAATGATGGTCGCAAGACGGCAGGTTATTTACCCGAAATTCGCTTCAAAGATGGCGCCAACCATGTCGTGCAGGTCGTGGAAGAGCGCACGGGAGACGTACTTTACACCCAAAGAAGTCGTCACGGCCGCTTTCGACCCCGGGTGTTTACTCAGGGAACCTTCGAAATCCGAGTCGGCAAAGATCTACCTCAGTGGACCCTTTGTACCGGTCAGCAGCCTCAACTTGGCAGCCACATTCCGACCATGGAAGTGGACCTGGAGCTTTTGGGATCCGGCGGCATGGGCAGCGCAAGCGCCTAGTTCAGGGTGGATTGAATCCAGGGTAGCAAACATTGCGCCCATGCAGCTGCATGGGCATGGAGCCCCTCGCGACTGAAGTGAACTCCCTGTCCATTGGATTCACGAAGGGGCCCCTTGAGCGCATCGGTATCAGGGCCCTGCAGTGCCACGCCACTCTTCCAGAGTGAAGCCTGCGCCCTTCGAATGTCCGGTGAGTACTCATCACCAGGAACATGATAACTGGCTTGAGCGACAAACCATGGTATGGCCCATTGCATCTCGCTTTGACTTTGACGTATCACTCGCTTGAGATACTGGGCATAAAGATTTCCTGGAAGCGTACACTTGGCATCCTTCTGATTGGCATCACTTTCGCCTTGATGCCATAAAACGGCACGAAAGCCTTTCGGCCCCATGGAGTGCATGCGTGCCATCAGCACTTCAAAAGCCTCCCCACGACTTTGCCAGCGACCATCCTCCAGTTGTCGCACGCGCCCCAAAAGGGTTGGAGGTTCAGGAAAGGTATCTCCTTGAGGTAGCCATTCGCGCACACTGGTCGCGCCGATGCCACATGCTACAAAGCCTATAGGAACTCCAAGGGCCTGAGCCAAAGCATCCCCAAGAGGTGGCATGAAGCTACCACCTCGACCACTGGCACCTGGCTGAGGATCACGCGCGAGTTGCCAGTGTTGGTCGGCTTTGGCAACCACTCGATCAGACAAAGGTGCCAGGGACACTTCTCCGTGGTTGGCGGAATTGGATTGTCCCGCGACCACGAAAATCTCTCCGATACCCACCGGGTGGATCTCGACAATGTGCTCTGGGTTTTGAGAGTGCCGAAACCGGAGCAAGTACCAACCTCCGGCTGGCATGCGCACGCTACAAGAAAATCGTCTTCCGTTGGGAGTGATTTCCAGGACTTTCCATTCGGAAGATTGAGCTTCCATGACCCAGGACCATTCCAACGCAGGGCGCCCATCCAACCCGTCATCAAAAATTCCCTCGACATACATCATCCCTGAATCAGACCGATCACGCTGAAATACCTGGTGTGGACTTGGAGACTCCACTCTGAAAGTCGATGAGAGCAATGTTTCAGGGGCCAGCCATGAACAGGCCCAACTCAATATCCAGAGAGACAACCCAGGCATCGTCGTCCCAAAAGCGCACCATGGAACCGGCAATGGCTGATGCCTGCAGCGAATATCCTGGCTCGGGAAAAGTTTCTTCACGGTCGTTTTCTTTCTTCAAGGCGGGCCACGAAGCCTCCACCTGCTTCCAGATGGACTTTGAGAACATCATCTACCCCTACGTCCACCGATCGCTTGCGGAGCTGGTTGGGAAAGCGAGCATCCACATCCTCCCACAAGTGCATACGCCCTTGACCCTTCAACAAGTCCCCTATGCTCAGACTGACTGCATGGGACCGCTCACCGGACATGCCCCCCAAGTACCATACATCGCCTTTACGCCGCGCCATTACTAATAACTCAGCGATGGAATCTTTCAGAACACGCGTTTCATCCCACCAGGTGGGCACTTCAACAATGAAATCGAATCCCGGCTGGTTCAGATAAGCCGTAGGATAGTCCGCCACCATGGGTGCGGGATTTTCAAAACACACATACATGGCGAGCATGTGACATCGCGTTCCCAAGACTTCGGGTGCCACCTGCCTCGGCTGAAAAGACTCTGCGGGAACTGCTCGAAAGCCTCCCAAATGATAATCCATGGGCCCAGCCAGCAGCCGGGTGAAGGCCATCTTCAGATTGTGTGTGGGTGTACAACGATCACTCCACTTGAGGTATTCCAGGTTGAGGGCGCCCTCGTGATTCATGAGGTTGGGATAGGTTCGTCTCAATCCGGTAGGTTTCCAAATCCCATGGAAATGGATGAGGATGTGATGCCGAGCCGCTGCCTGCAGGATTTGCTCGGCAAAAACAACATGGTCCTGGTCATCGTGATCAAAGAAATCCACCATCATACCCTTCCACCCCATAGCCTCAAAGGCCGCAAAGGCCTCTTCCACTCGGCCCCGCAAGGCATCCTGATGCACCCAGGTCCAAAGCCGCACTTGCTTGCTTTCGGCATAGGCCCGGATCGTGGAGAGATCAAAGTCTTCACGTGGTCGGGTGACGTCAGTATGCGGACCAGGGGCGACCCCAGGCTTGAGCTGGTGATACCAAGGAGAGGTCGGGGAGGCCGTGGAGGATATGGCGTGAATTCCCAGACCCTGATCCGCACAGAAATCGATATAGCGCTTGGCCATTTCGACAGATAGGGGGGAGTGGTCTGGGGTTCCATGGAAGACGTCGCCATTCCACCAGTGAAAGGTCAATTTGTCCGGTTCAATCCATGAAGCATCCTCAATCTCTGATGGTTCATTCAGGCAATACAGTGTGTTGGATTCCAGCAGGGCTCCTGGACGCTCACCGATCAAAACCACTCTCCAAGGCATGATCCAGGGCAGGGACCCCACCGCCTTGGTGCCATCCTCGCGTGGTGTCAACCGAGATCGCAGATGTCTCCTTGAACCCTCAAGGATTTCCTGCGAAAGAGCCATCCCTGGATAAGCCCTCAAACTCGCCTCGGTGATGGCTGCGGTGACACCATCGGGCCACTGAACAGTCAATGGACAATCCAGTAAAGTCTCCGGGCGCACATCGTTCCACGAAGGATTTTCGACCTCATGTTCATGAGAGGTCCGATGATGTTCCAGATATTGGACCCAAACCATGGGCTGCCCATGCAAAACGAAGGTGCTTCGCTCATCACGCAGCACCCACGGGTTCGTGGAGGGGCCTTCAAGCAATTCATAACGAAAAGCAAGGGCATCCTCATAACAACGGAAGCGGATCCTGAGGCGAACGCCTTGAGGTCCCTGCAAAACAAGCAGTTGCTCCTCGAATCGATCTCTTGCATGACTGGATTTTCCAAACAGGACAGGAATGGTTTGATCGTGGGAGCGTCTCTCATGCTGAACCATTTCGACGTTGGCAAGAAGGTCTCCTATACCCTCAAAGACCAGGGAAAGTTCTGATCGGTCCACGCGCAATTGGTCCTTGAAAACCATGGACCAGGCGATGTTGTCCGAGAGCCCTCGTTCAGAATGATGGATCTTGAGTTGAAGATTCCCACCGGGGGATCGGCATTCCAGCGTTCCCGCCTCCAGGCAAGGGGAGAGCCCGTACACCCAGAAAAAACCAACAAGCAGTCCCTTCCAACTCGTTAAAGAATGAATGAAGCGGGTCAAAAAGGGCATGAGAGAACTCTAACTCTCTGGGATGGGCTTGGGAAGGCAAGACCGTCCTGGAAAGATAGCTTTTCAAGTCAGATGAGTTCTCACCTTGAGGCCCTCAGTGGCCTCCAAGAGATGGCTTTTTCCCTGACACATGGAATCTTGACGAGCTATTAATTTGGTTCAATGTAATCGTATATCACAGGCCTAGATTGCCACGCGCGGCCAGGCCGGCACCTGAAACATCAACCATTGATTTGTGACATTGCAAACCCTATGAAATGCTTCCAAAAATCCACTCATCCAATCCTCTTGTCGCTTCTAACCTATTCGATGGTATGCATGCCCACGCAAGCACAGTGGTTCAACCCTGTCTTCGAGCATCTCTTCAACGAGACAACGCCCCTGCCCATCCTGAAGGCCCAGGGCACCCCGGCAGGAGTTGCCGACATCTACGATGGATCCTCGACTATCGATAGCTATGGTGGCTTTCACCGTTACGATGCCAATCGTCTCATGCTGGGCATTCGAGAAAACGGGATCGATGAAACCGATCCCAATCATGACTCGGCCCTTGCTGCCAGCTTTCCCGATCGCTCCATCCTGTGGATCGATCCCGATTCGGGTGAACCCACGGGGATCGCTATCGAAGTTGGCTTCAACCCCGTAGCCCTGGATGCCGATTTTCTGGCAGCAGGCGGCACGGAATTGGATTATTATTTCAATTTCGCGGTCTCAGAGGATGGGGTGGTTTTCGTTGGCTACAAAAACAACATTTTGAGATATGCACCCAACGCACAAGGATCATTCAATGCACCCACCGTCGCCTACACTCAAGAGGAGGACGGTTCCGATCGCTGGCACCAGTGGCGCTGGGAAAACCTCAGGATCAGCGGAACCGGTATCGAGACTTTGATTCTCGCGGGTGGCAAGACTTGGCGTCCCAACCAGGGCTATCATCTCCTCTCGACCTCTGATGGAGAAAACTTCGATAAATTTGACCTGACAGAAGATTTCAAAGTAGGCGGTGGAGCCAGCTCATTCATCCGGGGGCGCGTCCTGGACGACGAAGAGGCCGACTGGGTCTATGCCAGCCTCTATCCAGGATCCAGCAATGGCACCGATACTCGCTTCGTACGCCGGGTGGGGGATGATCTGGGCTTTCTAGACTTCACCAATGATGGCACTTTCCGTCCGGGAAGGGACCCCCATGCCAATCCAGAAACCGATTATGTCACCGAGTTCATCAGTGATATCGACGGGGACTCCTCACTGGGCTATGTCGTCACTTACAGTACCCCAAGCTGGAACAGTGCGGCCGTGGATCGTCTGCCGGCTCGACCAGGCTTTTTGGGATTACACACCCACAGTGGCGATGTCCTCGGAAGCCACACCTTGCATGTCAGGGAAACCGAGGAACTTCAGGGAGATGACTACAGTACTTTTCATGGGACCTTGGGTGGAGTCGAAGTCAATGTATTGGAGGGTATGAAGGCAGGGCAGTCGGAAGTCCTGTGGGCCTCGGGCATCTATGGCTACGGTCGCTATCTCATCGACGGTCCCCCCATCAACCCAGTCTTTGAGCACCTGTTTAATGAGACAACGCCTCTGCCTATCCTCAAAGCTCAAGGCACGCCTGCAGAGGCCGGAGACCCCTACGATGGATCCTCCTCCATCGACAGCTACGGAGGCCTTCACCGCTACGATGACAGTCGCCTGATGCTCGGAATCCGTGAAAATGGAATCGACGAAACCGACCCCAATCACGATTCGGCCCTGGCAGCCAGCTTTCCGGATCGTTCCATTCTGTGGATTGACCCAGAGTCCGGTGAGCCCATGGGAGTCGCCATTGAAGTCGGTTTCAATCCAGTCGCACTAGACGCAGACTTTCTGGCCGCTGGCGGCACCGAACTGGACTATTATTTTACCTTTGCAGTTTCATCCGATGGAGATGTCTTTGTAGGCTATAAAAACAAGCTGTTGAGATATCCGTCTAATGGCCCAAGTGGATTCTTAGATCCCGAAGTCGCTTACACTCAGATCGAAGATGGGTCTGATCGCTGGCATCAGTGGCGGTGGGACAATATTCGTATCAGCGGTTCGGGGGCCGAGACCCTCATTTTCATCGGTGGGAAAACTTGGCGACCCAATCAGGGTTACCACATTTTATCGACGAGTGATGGCAAGGTCTTCGATAAGTTCGACCTCGTTGAAGACATCAAGGCAGGGGGAGGTGCTAGTTCCTTCATCCCCGGGAGGGTGCCAGATGATGAAGAAGCGGACTGGGTGTATGCCAGTCTTTACCCGGGGGCCAGCAATGGGACCGATACCCGCTTCGTCCGTTTTGTGGGCGATGATCTCAGTTTCTTTCCCTTTGCCAGTGATGGAACCTTTCGTCCAGGCCAAGACCCCAATGCCGATCCAGAAAACGACTATGTCACCGAATTCATCAGTGACATCGATGGCGATGCCTCCCTCGGCTACATCGTTACCTACGGCACACCGAGCTGGAACAGCGGCGGTGTCAATCGCACTCCAGCTCGTCCGGGATTCCTGGGTTTTCACAATCACAGCGGAGATGTGCTCGGCAGTCATCGACTTGAGGTACGCGAAAGTGAGGAACTTCAGGGCGATGATTACAGTGCTTGGCACGGCACCCTGGGAGGGGTCGAAGTCAACGTGCTGGAAGGCATGAAGGCAGGGCAATCCGAGGTCCTTTGGGCTTCAGGCATCTACGGCTACGGTCGATACCTGATTGGCGGCGAACGAAATTCAGAGCCTTTAGAGCCCGCTATCCTTGCCATCGACCGCGTCGATAACAACCTTCAAATCACCTGGGAAGGCGGTGGTACTTTGGAATCTTCTTCGAGTGTTCAAGGACCTTGGGCACCGGTCGCAGGAGCCTCTAGCCCCTATGAGGCCTCGACAGAAAACCAGGAAAGGTTTTTCAGAGTGATTCGCTAAGGGCCTAGAGAGGAGAATCGTTCCAAAGAAACAATCCAAGGTGAGGCTTCATGCCTCACCTTTTTTGTGTGTCTCCAGAGATCGTTCATGGCAACGTTGATAATCCAACGGCGTGTCCATGTCGGCCAGCAGGATGGGGTCGTTCACTGGAATCCTCAACACGGAGGAGGCATGCTCTCGGAACAAACCACGAAGCCCCTCGCCCTCATAAGAGGACAACACCTTCTGAAAAAAACATTGCGGAATCAAGACCGGATGCCCTCCGCGTCCGCTTGCATCTGCAGGTTGCACAAGCTGACGATCCCCCTCGGGCACGCGACACAATTGCTGAATCAGCTTGAAGGAAATGCCCGGCTGATCTCCGAGGAAGACCATGAGATGAGATGCTGAGAGGGAGGCTTTCACCCCCATGCGAATGGAACTCAGCATATCCCCATGGGCATCATCGTTGAAAAGGAGCTTGGGGCAAAATGGCAGTGAAGCTGCGCTCACCTTGCGATGTAATTGGGTCACCTCAGAACGGGTCACCATGAAGACGCTTTTAAAGCATTGGCTCAACCCAATCTGATAAAGAATGTGCTCAATCACACAATGCTCCCGAGTCCAGGGAAGCAGCAGCTTGTCAGTTCCCATCCGCTGAGATCGTCCTGCACCCAAAACCAATGCATTCATGATGTTTGATGTCGGTGTGCAATGATCTGCGCCAGGATGCTGATGGCAATTTCCTCGGGCGTTTCAGCTCCAATGTCCATGCCTACCGGTGCGTGGACTCCAGCCAGAAAACTCTCGCTGACTCCTTTCTGGCGGCAGGCTTCCAATACATGCCCCACGCGTTGACGACTCCCCATCATGCCTACAAAGTCCATGGACTGCTTGCTGAGATAGCTCAGGATGGCCACATCCTGCTTGAAGTGCCGGGTGAGCAGAATGGCCATGGTTGAATCAGAAAGCTCTCCCAGTTCCGAACAATCTCGTGCAAAACTGGTGCCAGGCGGATAATGCGATGCCTCTCGGCAGGCCTCCACATCATCAATCACGACCAAGTGCCAATCCATGGTGGGTGTGATTCGAGCCAGCGCTCGACCACAGTGCCCCCCTCCAAAAAGAAGCAGGGTCGGAGGCGCTGGATAGTTCAACGCATCGACAGAGGATTCCTTGGACAGGAAGGGGAACCTCTCGGCACTCAGGCCCCAGGTCACCGGTTTTCCCTGCGCATGCCAGGCCGCGGATTGGGCGAACAAGTCAGTATCTGCAGGGATAACCCACAAAGCCAGGTCCATGAGACCTCCACAAATACCCATCCCAGGCGCGGCGGGCTCTCCATCCAGTGCCAACTGAAGAGATTGATGGATGCTGCCCGACTTAAGGAGAGATTGACAGACATGGATCAATTGTCGCTCCCCGATTCCCCCACCAATGGTGCCCATGGCATGATCCTCACTGATCACCATTTGAGCCCCTTTTTTTCGCGGAGTCGATCCAGAGGTACGCATCACCAACGCAAGCACGCAGTGCTTTTCGCTTTGTAGAAACCAATCGACCTGGCGCCAGAACTCCAGCATGCCTAGGCTTGAGACAGATCATGATCTGCGATAGGGAGACTGCGGATGCGCTTGCCCGTCGCCGCAGCAATAGCATTGCAGAGAGCCGGTGCGAAGGGAGGCACTCCGGGTTCACCGACTCCTCCGGGAGGGGCCTGGCTGGGGAGAATCGTCACGCGTATCGGCATGTTGGCATCGGCCATCCGCGCTACCGGTGCATCATGGAAATTACTTTCATTGACCTGGCCTCGACTCATGGTTACTCCACCCATCATTGCCAAGGATAGACCAAAAACGACAGACCCCTCCATTTGGCTTTGGACTCTATCGGGATGCACGGCCAAGCCACAATCAATGGCGACATCAGCTTGTTCCACCTGAACCTTGCCATCGGTCACTCGAACCCTCAGAGCGATGGCTATGTAACTCAGAAAACTGCGATGCACCGCAATGCCATGCCCCACCCCCTTGGGCGTGGGTTGTCCCCAATCGGCACTCTTGGCAGCGGTATTGAGAACCGCCTTGAGTCGAGCCGTGTCCACAGGGTAGGTCGCATAGGGTCCTCCATAATTTTGATAATCGGCACCTTCGGCCTTGAGATCCAGCACACGATCAGGTCCCAGGACTCGATTGAGATAGGTCACGGGATCGATACCGGCAGCCATCGCCAATTCATCGATAAAGGAGTGGATGGCAAAGGCGTGCTGAATATTGGCCACAGAGCGAAGCCACCCGATACGTACATGAGCCAAAGCCTCGCCATTCTCGCAGAGCAAATGCGGGATATCAAAAGGCAGGTCGTTGAAACCCATGCTCATCTCGCCAGCCGATGCATGCGTGACCTTCTCGGCAAATGTGGAACTGATGGAAGGAAATACCGTGCACATCCGCCAGGCTTGAGGATAGCCATCGTCATCCACGCCTGCCTCCACCCGGACAGCGGCGACCGAGTGAAAATAATCGTGGCGGATGTCATCCTCGCGTGTCCAGAGCACCTGAACCGGCCGGCCAGCCTGCTTGGAGAGGATGGCTGCTTCCGCCACATAATCGGGCTTGGACTTCCGACCAAATCCACCCCCGAGCAAGGTGACACGAACGATCACCTTCTCGGGCGGGATCCCGAGGGCGGCAGCCACCGTACTTTGAGCCGCCTGAGGGTTCTGGGTAGGCGCCCAGATGAGGCATTGGCCATCACGGTAGTCAGCGGTAGCCACCGGAGGTTCCATCGGCTCATGAAGCAAGTGAGGCACGTAGTAGCTGGCCTCATGCTTTTTCAAACGCTCGATGGCCTTGGCATAATCCCCTTTTTGACGGACCACCTTCCCGCCCTCGCTGGCCGTCTCCAGCAAAGCTGATCGGTAGGCTTCCGAATCATAGTCATCATGAGGCGAAGCATTCCATTGAGTCTGGAGCTGGTTGCGACCTTGGATGGCAGCATGGCTGTGGGTCGCGAGAATCGCAACACCTCCAAGGGCCTGAAAGGCATGCACTCCCTTGAAAGGAGCAATGGTCTCTACGCTTTGCACTCCGGGAACAGCCATGGCTGCCGTGGCATCAAATTGTCGGGCAGTCCCTCCATGGACAGGAGACCGATCGATGACGGCAAACAACATATCTGGTAAACGGATGTCGGCTCCAAAAACAGCCTTGCCATGGACGATGTCCTTGAAATCGACGAGAGCCCCTCCCTTGCCGATATATTGGCGTTCCTTGGGATCCTTGTAGACCAGATTTTCGGCGTTCGGAACCGGTAAGGCAGCAGCCTCGGCAATCAGCTCCTTGAAGGCGATGCGTCGCTTCGAGGGCTCATGGATCACCTGACTGTCCCGACGCTGGCAGGTCTCAGGCCCGACTCCCCAGCGAGCCGCTGCCGCCTGAGAGAGCATCTGTCCAGCCGTCGCACCCGCCAGAAGCATGCGATCGTAAAACCGCCAGATACTGCGGGAACCATCCGTATTCTGAGAACCATATTTGGCATCACCCGTTGCCTGTACGATGCGCACATCTTCCCACCGCGCACCCAACTCGTCAGCAACAACCATCGGTAGCACCGAACGAATGCCAGTTCCCATTTCAGAACGGTGAGCGACAATGTGAATAGTACCGTCAGGCTCCAGACTCACGAACAAGTCGGGAGCCAAACGATCTGCCGACTCTTCCTGGGCGCCCAAATGCATGCCGAAAATCAAACCGGCACTGCTCAGCCCGGTAAATTTGAGAAAATCACGTCGATCGATCGCACGGCAGTTGTTCATTTTTCACCTCCTGCTACAGATTGGATGGCCTTACGAATGCGCGGGTAGGTCCCACATCGACAAATATTGCCAGCCATCACAGCATCCAATTCTTCGTCGGTCGGATGCGGTTTGGCAGCCAACAAGGAAACGGCTGAGAGAATTTGTCCTCCCTGACAGTAACCACATTGAGGAACCTTGTGGTCTTGCCAGGCTTTCTGCAGGGGGTGTTCCTCATTGGCTCCCAACCCTTCGATGGTCGTGATCTGGCGCCCTTCCAGTGCAGCCACCGGGAGCTGACAGGAGCGCACCGCCTGTCCATCGACCAGAACCGTGCACGCACCGCAGAGCCCACGCCCACACCCATATCGGGTTCCGGTCTTTTGAAGATGATCTCTCAGAAACCAGAGAAGGGGCAAATCCCGCTCCTGGGTTTCAACTTCCACGCCATCGATGGTGAGCTTAGCCATGATTTTTCGAGTTGTGTTTTCCTTCCACGACCCAAGAGCCATGAAAAGCTGTTACATAAGGGACCTGATGCCATCATGGTTTGGGTTGCCAGGGGGTCAAGTTCAAAAGGATGCGGAGAGAGGCTAGCCATCAGCTACTTGCAAAAGATAAAGCCCCTCTTCCTGATCCTCGCTCTCCAGTGCCTCAAGGCATTGCAATCCATGGGTCTGAAACAGCATGCGCAAACCGTTTGAAGTCCATCGTTCGGAACGAAAGAGATCCACCGAATCGTCCACGGCCCAGTTGATGCGAGCCCCGCTCAAGGAGAGTGAAAGTTCCTTTTTCAGATGCGCCATGACTTGAATACGGAATCCACCCTCAACTCCCTCCAGGTCCTGAGTTGTCGCCCGACAGGAAAACCCATCTCTGGGCAAACCCAGTTCGATCAAATAACCTGCATACCATTGCATGGCTGGTTGGTTGTCATACTGAGTCAGGATATGCTGGCGGCCAGTGGGGTTCGAACTCGGGCTCAAGTTGGCTGAAAGCAATAGGAGATCTCCTGGCCGGAGCTGACCTGTCAAAAAAGGTAAAAGGTGACGATGGCCCAAGGTGGGTAACATGCCCAAACACGACAACAACAGAGGGCGCTGTGGCGTTTCTGATCGCTCAAAAAGCACATCGGACATCGAAGCCAGATTGACCACCCAGGCCTCGGGTTTGAGTGACTGCAAACGCTGATACGCCTCGATCAGTAATGAGGAGCTGATATCCATCAAGCGAAGGGTTTCGAGCTGACTCGTTGAAGGCATCGAGCCAAAAAAGTTGGCATCCTTAAGGCCATCACCACAACCATATCCAAGGTAGTCAAAAGGGGCGTGCCCAATGGTTTGCCAAGCCAGACAGTAGGCCCGCTCGTACAACTGTTGATAATCCCGACCGCGATGGATGGGGGCCCATGCCCGAGCATAAGCCAACCACCTTTGGGCTTGCCCGGTGGATTCGTAAAGGCAATGGGCCGGAACCACTCGCTTTTGATGGGATTCAAGCCAGTCCTGCCTCAACCTCTCCGGATAGGCTGAGGGATGAAAATGAATGGGTATGCCCACGGGGCGATTTTAAGGAGTTTCATCGAACCTAACAATCCCGAAGAGAAGCCATAGATTCCTCAAGGCCACACTTTCTTGATGCTTGAGCCAAGTTTGACCATGATGATCATCATGGAGGCACCTTTACAGGAAGTCTGGGATCGAATGATGAGAGACCTTGAACGAGGTGCTCGGGACCGAAACGACGCACTGCATACCTTTGCGTTTTCCAGCTTGAGCCTTCAAGGCTCTCCTGCCACGCGCACAGTCGTACTGCGGGCCTTCGAAAAACAACGGCGATGCATCCGGTTTCATAGCGACCTCCGGTCGACCAAGATCCAAGAGCTCAAAAAGGATCCTCGTGTGAGCGCTCTTTTTTACCATCCGATAGAGAAAACCCAAATTCGAGCCGAAGGGATGGTCGTATTGCACGAGGACGATGCAGTGGCCGATCAGTTGTGGGAACATCTGTGGGTCTTGGGACGCCGGTGTTACATGGCGCCCAGAGCACCGGGTTCACTAGCAAACGCACCCTCTCCCAACCTACCGACTGAATGGATGGATCGGAAGCCTACTCTTGAAGCCAGTGAGTCAGGCCGTGCCAATTTTTGCGTGATCGAGGTCATCCTCTCTTACATGGAATGGTTGGAACTGGGTTTTGAGGGACATACTCGAGCGGGCTATCGTTGGTCTGAGGAAAGCAATCAATGGAAAGGTTGCTGGCTGGAGCCATGAAGCCGGCGAAGCCGTGAGCTGACCATGCTTATCTTGACGAAAAAAGCAGCCCGAGGAAAAGTCCCCCTCTCATGAGCACATCCACCAACCCACCCGAGCTCCGGGGCGATTCAGTTCGCAAGCGTCGAAGGCGGATCCTTTTCTGGGGGATCAACCTCCTGGCTTTGCTCCTGGCCATTCCTCTACTCAAGGCGACCTGGCCTCTGCTGGAAGTCATCTGGAAAACGCGATCCGCTGCCGCCATCCAGCAAAACATGGATCCCGAAAATGCCGATGCGAACAGCCTTCGCGGTGAGTTCCAGACGATGGTGGATCAAACCAATCCTGAAGAAGCGACAGCTTCGCTGGACAAATTGGCTCGGCAGCTAGAGGGAATGGGGTCGCTGGATCAAGAAGCCCTCGACACCTGGGCATCACGACTTTTCGGAGAAACATCCAAGAAGAACGGATCCGAAACCTTCGATTTGGATGCAGCGGTTTTCAGCCGCATCGAACGGGCTCAGGCCGAAGTCGACGGTCAAAAGGTCTTCGTCTATCTCATCGAATTGGTGGACCCCAATCAAAACAAGGACTATCGGATGGATGTCAGTGCCGAACCCGATCCAGATTACGAACGCTCCATGATGACCTTGGATTTGATTGAGAAAAACCCGGAACTCAAAAAAATCTATGATGCTTTTTCTCATGCCATGACCTCATCCGTTGAGTCCAATAAGGAAGGGGAACAAGAAGCGTCTTCCACCAAAGATCGTTGAGAGGTTTTCTCTTATTGTTTCTTGGGTGAAGGTCTCTCCTGGCGATAGCATTCCATGCCTCTTGCCTCGTAGTTTCCCAGGGCATGAGGGTGATCGAGATCACAGGTATGCACCCAGACCCGGTTCGCATTCCAACTCCATGCCTGCTCCAAGGCATGGGTCAATAAGGCTCCTCCGAATCCACGGCCCTGATAGGAAGGGATCAATCCGAATATGGCAATTTCAACTCCTTGGCTGTCGTGGTGCTTGAGTTCGTAATACCCGGCAACATGGCCCTGATGGTAAGACACAAAGGTCCTCAAGGTTGGATCCAATGCATAAGCCTTCCATTGGTCCTCTTGCCAAGGGAGTTTGTCTCGCCAGTACCAGGAACTCCCGACCCATTGATAAAGACATTGATTCATTTGCCATTGAGGTTGCTTGAGTTCCCACACCTGGAAGTGCGGATCCTGACTGACCCTGGGCCTTAGATCGGAAGGCGTCAGCATCTGAAGATAGTGAATGATGGTTGGACTCATAGGGTTCGCTTTTTGCCAATCACTCCCTTCTGCGCAGAGCGCTCAAGATAAGCAAGGGCTTCAGGGCACTGACAGGCATTGTTGCCCAGATCCAAGTTTAGTCGGCCCACTCGCGCCGCCACCTCTTTGGCTTTCTGATGAAGGAACTCAACCCCACAGCCAACTTGTATCAGAAAGCCGTTCATCGCATATTGAACTTCATGGCATTCATCGTGGATGGATGCTCCCACCCGTTGCATCCAACAACTCAAACGCTGCATGTCGAGCGTGTCATCAGGTCGGGACAACGCAAGCATACCCAGGACCACCCAGCCGGCAGCTCGCTTTCTGGTGTTTTTCAATTCAATCCATCGTGGCCCCAAAACCCAGGCATGAGGCCCCAGAGCCACGAGGCGCGGAATGGTGTGACCCGGAAGGGATCCTCCCCTCGCACGTTCCAACCAACGCGTCAGATCCTGCCTTTTGAAGGCCATGGGGTCGGCAATCATTCCCGCAAGGATCATCGCATCGTAATGACCCGTATCGTAGAGAGCCCATGCCAGATCCTGACGGTGTTTAAATTTACGCACTATGGGCTTCATGTCGCCCAGTTTCACTCCCCAGCAGGGCTCGTGCACACCATGATTGCGGATGAGCATTTCCTTGAGCCTCGGTTGGCCGAGTTTTTTAAGGGTCGTCAGAACCGCATTAAAGTCTGCTTGAATGCCGCTTGTCCGTTCCATGAAGTTTGACGCTTGACCTTCTGGCATGAACTGGAAAAGATCAACCATGAACCCCCTCCGATGGCTCTTAATGAGCAGCCTGGCATGCCCTCTGGTATCCCCGCCATCGCTTCATGGCGAAGTAGGCAAACCTCAGGAAGTCACTCAGGGTGTGTGGTTTCACGAAGGGGATCTGGTGCGCAAAGGACAATGCAACAACGGTTGGATCATCTTTAACGACCATGTTCTCGTGATCGATGCGAACTGGCCGTCAGCGGCAGAAGAAATCCTCGCCAAAATACGCCAAACCACCGACAAGCCCGTACGTTTTGCCTTTGATAGTCACCACCATGGCGATCATGCCTACGGCAACGAAGTTTGGCGTGCTCAGGGCGCGACCATCGTGGCACACGAGGGCGTGATTCGGGAAATGCAAACCTATGAAGCTGGGCTTTATGGAAGGGGATCCGGGCGATGGGAAGAGGAAGCAGCCAAGCGAAAAGATGTAGCTGAATCCAAACTTGCTCCCCCTACCTTGCTATTTCCCGACGCCATGATTTTTGACGATGGTCAGCAGCGCGTCGAACTGATTCATTTCGGAGTCGCCCATACCCACGGAGACGCCTTTGCATGGCTCCCGAAGGAAGGGATTCTGTTTTCGGGGGATGCCTGTGTCAATGGCCCTTACAACTACATGGGCGATGGTCATACCGGGCAATGGATTCAAACGCTGGAATCAGTCCGGGCCCTGGAACCCAAGATTGTTTGTCCGGGGCACGGACTGATCGGTGGCCCTGAGATACTCGATCATCAAATTGAATACATTCGTTCCCTCAGAAACGAAGTCCGCGCACTGGTCCAGACTGGCAAGGATTTGGACGCGGTCAAGGCCATGGCACCTGTCCTTAAAGAGAAGATCCAACTCAACGATCGCATCGCCAACTACGTGGGCAGCTTTTTCGAGGCCCAGATTGAAAAAATGTTTGATGAATTGAATGAGCGCTAGCCCACAGGTTCGGCCATTTACTTCGTCCTGACGACCCATGAAATTATCAGCTTCCATACAACCGACTCAAAAAGGGTTTACTTTGATCGAGCTTTTGGTGGTGATTGCCATCATCGCCATCCTGGCAGGCATGCTCCTGCCAGCTCTATCCAAGGCGAAGGCAAAGGCCCAGCACATCCAATGTGTCAGCAACCAGAAGCAACTGACTCTGGGTTGGATCCTCTATGCCGACGATTATGAGGACCGTTTGGTTTGGAATGACTTGACGGCGGAGGGTGCAGGTTGGGTGCGTGGCCGGATGGACTACAATCCATCCAATACGCACAACACCGACTTAGCCAATTTAAGGGATCCTGAATACGCCAAGTTATGGAACTACACAAGTGCGGTCGGTATTTATCGATGCCCCGCCGACAAAAGCTACGTCGCGGGCAACGGTCAGAGACAGCAGCGTGTCCGGAGCGTATCCCTCAGTCAGGCCATGAATTCACGCGATGACTGGCTGGGTCATCTCACCGGCGCCACTTACATGGTTTTTCGGAAAATGAGTGACATCAACCGCATGGGGCACGCCAATGCCTATGTGTTCATCAATGAGCATCCTGACAGCATCAACTACGGCGATCTGGCCGTTGCCATGAACGATGGTCTGGACGGAGAGCGCATCCGTATCATTGATTACCCGGCAAGCAATCACAACGGAGCCGGTGCCCTGAGCTTTGCCGATGGACATGTCGAAATGCATCGTTGGCTCGACTCCAGAACCACCCCTGCATGGAACAATGAGACCATGAAACTCAACGTGCGTTCACCCAACAACCCGGACATGGTCTACCTCTCTCGTCACGCTTCAGTGCGCAAGTAAAGCCCTGAGAAGCTGATATTCTCATGGAAGAGGAGGACGGTTGCGATCTTTCGTCTCGGCATTACGAGTCTGTTCCCAGCCACGACCATGGAGGGGTTCGATTGTTTTTAAAACGTTTCTGTGGGTTTCAGGCCATACCCTTCTTTGAGAACTTCCACGACTTCTTCCAGTGACGCCCATTCGCCCACTCGGGGGATCTCATGCTTGCGACACAGATGAAGGAATGTGCTCAAGTAAGGTCGAGCGGCTTCCTTGAAAGTTGAGTCCAATTCAAAAGGTGTTTGATCCCGGGTTTTTTTCCGACTCCGCACTTTTTGAAAAGCCGGACCCAACACTGACTCCACCATCAGGGCATGCGCCGAAATCGAGGCCTTTTCCACGCGGTTTTCAATGGTTTCGTTGGGTGCCAGGGCCATGGCCCGCTTAAACAGCTTCAATCCGGCAGCACCCACCGAGGGGTCCAGACCGTGATCTGCCGCATTTCCAAAGCAGTTGCGATGGCCTTCATAGGAAAGGGCGGAGGCTTCCACCAAGGCCAAGTAGGCTTGAATGAAAGGGGCCGAGTCGGCGTAGTGGAGACGCAGAAATTCCTGAATCAGGTGCTGCGCATCCAGTGAGGGGTCCCAAATCATACGGCTGATAACGTAGTTTTTCAGACCTCCCATTTCCGATCCAGCTGCAGGTCCTTGCATGAAAAGACCCTTAACACCATTTTGTACCAGAAAACGGATGTTCTCTCCGAGAATCTGCAAATTGGGGCATGGAATCAGGTAATCATGGAAATTGGTCACATAGGTCCAAACATACACATGATCACTGATGCGACCCCAATCGCGAATATCATCCCGGAAGGAGGTGTTCAAAGGACAACGGGTATCGGTCATGGCATGCTTTTGACAGCATTCAATGCTCGCGAGTTGGATCTGGACATTGGAACGAGGCTGAAGATTTTGTGGTGGGCGACGAGAGTAGGCGTAGGCAAGGGTTCCTACCAACACGTCCGGGTATTTCGTCTCGACCTCTGCTGCCACATGGTTCACCAAACCTAGCAAGGACCCCATGGGTGTACGCTCCTGATGATCGACTTTTTGGCAGGATGGACAGCGGCAATACTGCTCATTGTCATTCTGAGACACCGAAATATTCCCTGGCAAGGGCTGCTCCTCCAATTGCCGCATCACTTTTTCGGTGATGATGCGGCGCACCTCGGGATGAGTCGCACATGGCTGCACCCCAGGATCGTATTGGTCATTCCAGATATCTCGGGGGCGCTGACCCTCTATTTCATTGTAGTATTCTGGATGCTGAGAGCCGTATTCCTTCCATGGGATTTGCTGCCCAAAAGTGTGATTGATCAATCCAATGGATGTCTTGCCTCCATAGCCCGGCTCATTCTGCACGGTATTGGTGCGCATGCGAGTGGCAAAGAGAGGATCTTCGGATATTTCGCCAAAGTAGCTCCATCGGAAACGAAGCGGAGGGCGGTAAAGTCTGGAGTTGGGATAAAAACGTTTATGGGATTCCCAGGCGGGGACATGCGTATGATCTGGGGTCAGAAACCGCACCCCCAAAACCACCTCCAGCCAATCATAAACGCCATAGATCAACCCTCGAGGGCCTCCTCCTTGAATGAAAAGTCCCCTTTGATGGGCCATCCAATGGTAATCTTCCGCACCAAGAGGCTCATTTTGATTTGGATTGGAAAGGATCTGGGGTGGAAGGCCTGGATCGTCGGAGATCCAAAGCGCATGGGATTCAAGGGATGAAGATTGATCCATGGTCAGTGACTGTCCAGTCGCTGCCTTGAAGAATTGTTGCCACTCTTTGGTAGCATGGGCATGTGCAGGATCCGTAGGGTCGGACATCCAAATCGACCAGTCCTTCATCGAATCCAGAGTCCAGGATTCTTGCACGGGCTGGGGAGCCTGCCCCCAAAGATGCACTCCAACCGTCCAGGTCAGAAGCGCAGCCATCACAGGATTCAAGCGCAGGAAGAAATCGTTGAGGAACATGGAATGATCCTGCCATTTTCTGGACGCGGCGACAAGTCGCCCGGACCAAGTGCGCATGCTCACTCTGCAGCAGGAAACACTTCAAAAAGCTCCCTGATACAGGGATCTGTCTGGCGATTCTAAAAACTCAACTCCTGCGGTTGAGGGCATCCATTTGCCCATTGAGGGTGTATAAATCGATCGCATATCCCAAGGCAACCAGCACGACAAGGGGCGGCAACAAAACGGCCAATCCAGAGATAAGGAGGTAGACCAAAGCACTGATCCACTTACCCATGTAGAATCGGTGGGCTCCCAGAAAACCAAGAAAGGTCAAGAGAAGCCACCCGATGGAATAATCGATGCTACCCGCTGCGTAACGGTTATCGGCCCGGCGATCCATGCCTGGAATCAAAAACACATCGATCAACCAGCCAACAAGAAAGAAGCCTCCAGTGCAGAACCACAGGGTTCCCGTCAGAGGCTTCCCGAAATAAAAGCGATGGGCTCCGGTAAAGCCCACGATCCATAAAAGATACCCAATGAGTTTGCTATGCGTGTTCATACCTGTAGCCAATCCCTACGCTTTCGGGAATAGGAATACTCAAGTATAGGCAATCCCATCAACATTGGATTAAGAGGCGCAAAGACTATCCTCGGTTCACAAACGGCAGTGAAAGTTCGAATCATCGGGGTGTTTTGGAAAGGCAATACAATCGATCAGCACCCCGCAGCAAAAGATGGCGAGCGGTCATGGAGGGAGTCGACCAGAACAAATCCTGCAATTCATTGGTCGCCTTAATTTCAAATTCGGGCCCAGCTTGGATTACGAAAGTTTTGCCATTTTCATCCAGCGCATACAGATGATTTCCCGCCACGACGAGTGAAGCGGCAAAACGACCAGCTCCAGGCAGACGCTCTTCATAGACGCGCCGACCTGTTTTGCTTTCATAACATTTCAGGACACTTCCATTAAGGACGTATAGATAACCTTCGTGAGCCACCGGGGACGCAAGGCCCGGACCCGCTCCGGAGGTCGACCAGGCCACCCATGCATCGGATTGGTTGCGTGTGTAGACACCCTCTCCTTTCGCTTGAAAGTCGATGGCCATTAAGGGCCCTGTGCTGCGAGGACCGCTATTGCCAAAATACAATTGGCGATCGTCCCAGGCAGGAGAACCCGAAAAAGACCCCCCAAATCCTGAAAGTTTCCATTGAATATCGCCCGAATCAGGATGATAGCCAGTGATCTGGTCGCTTCCTGCCACCACAAGCACCGAAGCTTCGATGTGAGACCATATCAACGGAGTGCTCCAACTGGTTCGCGATGACCGATCCTTTTTCCAAAGAACGGCACCCGATTGAGCATCAATGGCAGAAACATAGCTGCTCTCATCGTTGTCGCATTGCAGATAGAGCTTGCCTTGATGGATGGCAAGGCCACTCCCACTACCAAAGCCGTTGCCAAAGGAAAACCGACCCGTTGAATGCTCCCAGACTTTGTTCCCATTCAGATCAAGACAAGTCAGCATACCAGCTGCTGCAAAATAAGCGTAGACATGCCGTCCATCGGTCACAGGCGTCTCGGTTGCATAAGTATTGGAAGGGTGGATACCAAAAGCGGGCTTTCCAGCGTAGGGGGTTGAGCTCCAAAGCAGATTGCCCGATTCAAGCGAGAGGCAATACACATGAAAAGAAACTTCCTTGACCTTCGCTGATTCCTGACGAAAGGAACCCATCGAGCGGGCACCCTCCTGAAAATTCTTGGGACGCTTTTGATCCGCATGAGATGCAGCAGTCAACCAGATTTTTTCCCCCGCAATCACTGGAGACGACCAACCCCTGCCGACCAACTCTTGCGCCCAAAGCAGGTTTTCCGTCGCTGACCAAGTGGTGGGCAGTTCATTGGATGCAATCGTTCCATTTCCATGGTTCCCTCGGAATTGCTGCCATGAGTTGGAATCAGACCCGTAGGCTACTTCGACACAAAAGATTGCCAGGGAAAAGTTTTGAAGCAGAGACATGCAACAAATTGCCATGATAAGCTTCAATATCAAGTCGTTCGGCGGAATCCATCCTGTCATTGTATCGCATTAGCTCTCACGGATCTTTCGTTGACAGAATTCAAATGGATGGAACTGGTGAGCTATGAGCACAGACTCTCGAGTTCTGAAAACCTCCATCGCGGAAGAAGCACATGGCTCGCAGACCCCATGGACCTACCCACAAAAACGCCTTTGGCTGGGTATCACCTCGGTAGGCTTGGTTGTTTGCCTGGCTATATTTGGATGGTTAGCGGGATACAATGCTCGATTCGTATCTGCGCTTCAGGAGCAAGGGTTGCCTGAAATAAGCGCTTTGGTTGGCTTCATTTTCCTCCACAGCATCATCATGTTGCCCCTGGATTGGCTCGGCGGGACACGATTGCCACAGGAGTACCAAATGAGCTACGGGCTGTCCTCTTGGAAGTATGTCAAAGCAGTCCTATTGCACGGGATGGTGTGGTTTGCTGCCATTCTGCTCCTGCATCAAGCAGGCACGCTCGGTGGATTATCGGGTGCCCTCTTGACCATGTCCTTAATCATGGTTGCGGCATTCGCTTTTCAATGGCCACTGGCTCAATGCATCGGATCATTTCAGCAAGAGAAACCCCACGACCCTTCAAGAAAACGACGATCCACCCTAGAGGTGCATTGCCAGGATCCTGCTTTTAGTGGGGGAATCGTGGGCCTTCCTGGCAAAGAGACATTTGTCTTATCAGCCAGTTGGAGAGCGGCCCTGGGAACCAATGGTTGGAAGACTCTCATTGAGCGCAGAACACACATCCATCGTGAAGGGCTTCGCTATCATGGAATGATCGGAGCCATTGCATGGAATCTCATTGCTTTTCTCATTGCGGCCTCCCTGGCTGGTTTTCCGCATCGAGGCATGGTCAGCACATTGGATCTCATTTGCATCAGCACCTTGTGGCATTTTATAGGCCTTTTGATCCTTCCTTCGTGGTCCCAGAGAGCGACACATCATTTGGATCATGTCATGCATGCCCATCCGCAGAAAAACCACTTGTTGGATCCATGGATCGTGAAAGTCCATGCCCTGGTGGATGGTGAACATGAGAGAAAGCCTTGGATAGAGAAAATTTTTCACCCCACTCCCTCGACCATGAATCGGGTTCAGAACGCCAGACGGTATCGCTGGGCTCCATGGCACATCGCCAGAACCATGCTTTACCTTTCTTGGTTCAGTGGGGGATTGCTCTCGCGCTCCGTCCACTGCAACGTCGGGAGGCCAGACCTTTGGGTGATGACGCCCACAGATGGGTAAACGACTCAGTGGCTAGACAGAGGCCTTAATAACAGACACCTTGCTCGCATGGAAAGCGTGGTGAGTCTGAATTACCGAAAACAAGTCAAGGGCCTCCTCTTGGGATGTTTGTTCTACATCGGGGCTTTTGGCATCCAGCGAGCAGAAAACCTCACCACAAGAATTGCTTTCTTCCAACAAAGTTGGGGACAAGAAACCGATTATCCACGCCCTTACCATGTCTTCATGCCGGATAAGGCTCAGAACAAGCCTGTAAAATTGGTCCTCTTTTTGCACGGGAACGGGGGTGATCCTTTGGCAGCGAAGAAGCAATTCTTCAAGCAATTCCCCTATTTTGCACGCCATTACGCCTGCGTCTTTCCTGAAGGTTATGCCAAAAGCTGGAATATCGTATCAGAGGCTTCTAAGGCGGATGACTTGGCCTTTATCGAGTCCATCATTCAAAAACTTCTTCAGTATGACAACGTGGCAAAAACCCATGTCACTGTCATTGGCTCATCAAACGGGGCCGCCATGGTCAACCAATTGGCCATTGAAAGCCAAATGTCCCAAATAAAGAACCTGGTCACTCTCGTCAGTCCATTGAATGCATTCCAACATGATGGAGCTTTCTTTCGAAAAAAGGGACCCAACAATGGCTACACCGAACGGGCACAACCCCTGAAAGGCCGTCGCCTGATGAACGTTTCCGGCGGAATGGACCATCTTGTCCCCTACGGTGGTGGCCCCTCAAGTCGCATTCCGGCAAAGGGTGGGCACCTAGCATTTCTACCTGCTGAGACCTCAACTTTTTTGTGGGCTCAATGGATGGGGTTTCAAGGGAATCATCCAAAGCAATCGACGGATGCCAATGCATCCATGGAACTTTTTCGTTATCTGAATGGAGACATCATCCATATCAAAATCCCTGACAAAGGCCACAATGCGGGATCGTTTCTAACCGAAATGACGCTACGAGACTTTCTCGGTGGCAGTGATGAATAATCCGATGAATCACTTACTGATGGACTCATGGAGCTTGGGCCAGGCAGGACCCTCCAAGGACGACTCATAAGGTCGACCAGGCTCCATTGCATTCCATACCAGTCGGCTGAGTTGACGAAGCAATTGAAACCCCTCGTTGTCATCGCCCCACGACTGATCGGTTTGATTTCGAGTGATGACACATAAAACGTAGGGTCCACTCGGGGCTGAGACCAGAAGCACTTCTGATCGCGATGCATTGATCGCGCCCTGTTTGCTGATGACATGAACATCACTGGGGATGGCGCTCAGAGCCTCATCATCCCAATAGGCTTTTCCCAACATGCGATCAAGATATTCGTCGGCATGGGGACTGATCGCACGTCGCTCTCGCAGGGCAATGAACATTTCCGCCATTTCTCGGGGGGTGGTCTGGCCCCAGCCATAGTGATCATAAAATGGAGATCGTCCATTAACCCGAGCATTGACCCTCGTGTGAAGCCATTGGTTGGAGGCAAGCCACCGATTGATGGCAGCCCCTCCACCTGCCAAATCTTGGGCTAGGCGAGCAGCGGTGTTATCGGAAACGCTTTGGGTGAGAAAAATCAGCTTATCCAGACTGATTTCACTACCATCCTTGAATTTTGCCATGAGGTCCTCGCCTACCGTGGATCGCTGTGAAGCGCGGTAAACGATCGGACGATTCCAATCCAACTGACCCGCTTCCACTTTGTCCAACAATGCCATGACAATGGGTACTTTGATCAACGATGCGGTTGGATATAGCTCATCAGCACCTATGGCCACTTCACAACCACCATCAAGCTTTCTCACATAGACACCGACCTCCCCCTGAAAACTTTCAATGGCAATTCTTA
>Ga0181582_10000664_pt1 | contig 24860 bp, 18 predicted proteins | sample 071ome_32_FD_132438 | JGI IMG/M metagenome (GOLD analysis project Ga0181582, IMG submission 132438) | Coastal salt marsh microbial communities from the Groves Creek Marsh, Skidaway Island, Georgia - 071405AT metaG (megahit assembly) | ecosystem: Environmental > Aquatic > Marine > Intertidal...
GAGGAGGACGACGGGGCGGCCGACGCGGCCCTGGAGGAGTATAACTTCGGGGGTGGCGCGAGGATGGGCGGGGGCGGGGACGGGGACGGGGACGGGGAGGAGAAAGAGAGGTTCAAGTCGAAGAAGGAGATCATGGAGGAGGTGATTGCCAAGTCGAAGATGTACAAGGCGATGAAGAGCAAGCAGCGGGAGGAGGACATGGAGGAGACGGACGCGTTGGACCTGGCGTGGCAGCAATTGGCGGGGCAGGGTGGCATGGGGGAGATGATGCGGGCGAAAGGGTCGCGGTATGAGACGAACGAGGAGGGGAAGCGGATGATGACGGCGGCGGATCGGACGTATGACGCGCTGGCGAGGGAGCTGGTGTTCGAGGCCAAGGCGCAGGCGGGGGAGCGGACGTTGACGAAGGAGGAGCTCGCTGGGTTGGAGGCGGCGAGGCTGGAAGAGTTGGAGCGGTCGAGGAGGAGGCGGGAGGCGGGCGGGGACGACTTGGAGGATGATTTCGGGGGTGGGAGTGGGGGTGTCGGCGTGGGGGAGAGGGCTGGCGGGTACGCGGCGAGGCGGGCGAGGCTCAAGGCGAAGCGTCGCGAGGAGCGCAGCAGCGGGAGCGATGGTGATGGGAGTGATGGGAGTGATGTGGATGGGGAGGGAGGGGATGCGGTGAGTGCGTTGGAGGCCAGGCGGCAGGCGCAGGCGGCCGGGGATCATCCGCTGCAGGCCAAGTTTCGGGACATCGCTGCGGCGCTGCTGGAGCGACATCGGGGCGGGGCGGCTGTCGACAAGGTGAAAGGGATCCTGAAAAAGACGGTCGAGGACGACGAGGACGACGATGGGTCGGAGGAGGAGGAGGAGGAGGAGGAGAGGTCGTCTGATGACGACGAGGACGAGGACGAGGACGCCGAGTCGTCGGATGAGTCTTCTTCTGAGGACGAGGACGAGGCCGATGAACCTGTCGCCGTCGGGAGGAAGAAGAAGGCCGAGACAGGTGCTGCCAACGACGCAATCGACGATGACAACGACGACACGGCCCTCAACATGACGTTCACCCCCTCGCTGCCGGCGTCATACGAAGAGTACAAGGCGATGATGCACGACCTCGAGCCGGACCAAGTCGGCGAGATGCTCAACCGCGTCCGCGCGTACAACGCGTCGGCTCTGTCGGAGGATGGGAGGAAGAAGCTGCAGACCCTGTACGGATGCGTCATGCAGCACTTCATCTCGCTGGCCGGGCGGCCAGAGGTGCCGTTGGACGCGATGGACGCGCTCGTCCCGCACATCGTGGAGCTGACGCCGTACGTTCCGTACTATTCCGGTTCCTTGTCGCGCGCAAGGCTCGAGAAGGAGCACGAGACCATGAAGGCCAACCTGAAGGACGGCGTGCGGCGCTCCGACGCGTGGCCCCTCACGCGGGTCATCCTGCTCGCCAAGCTGCTCATGGACATCTACCCGGTCACGGACAAACGGCATCCGGTGCTCACGCCCCTGAACACCTTCTTGGGCGCGGCACTCACGCTATGCCCGGTCGTCAAACCCGCGCACGCCGTCAAGGGCCTCCTGGTCTCCCACCTGCTCCTGGGCGCCCACGCTCGGTCCGGACGGTTCCCGCCAGAGGTGCTCGGCTTTGCGACGTCTCTGCTGCGGTCGTTCGCCGCCTTCACGTCGATCGACTTTGAGGCGGAGATGAACGTCGACTCTGACCACGCGTGGATGCGGTCGCTTCCGAGGGCTGCGTTTGCAGAGCAGGTCCAAGGGAAGGCTAAGCGGGGCAACAGGGGCAAGACCGCCGCAGACACGCATGGCAGGTCGGCCGGTCATCGACCGGCGCTGTCGTTGACGGCATGCCTCTCGGCCGCCTCCCGGGACGACGACGACGTCTTCCGGACATGCGCCTTCTCGGACTCTCTCCTGAACGCCGTCGTCGAGCTCGTGCGAGCCGCGTCGGACAGTGTCGACCTGGACGCATTCGAGGAGCTGTTCGACCCGGTCGTCACTCCGCTCGAAGCGCTCGAGGCCCACACGTCGTCCGACGGGAGTTTCTTCAGTCCGACCACCGCCCGGGCCGTCAAGGACGTCCTCGGGGACGTCCGAGACAAGTCGCAGCGCATCAGTGGCGCGAGGGCTCCGGTGCACATCGCGGCGATGAACAACGCGCCGCAGGCCAAGCAGTACAACCCCAAGTTCGAGGAGTCGTTCGTCAGGGGCAAGGACTACGACCCCGACAGGCAGCGTGCCGAGGAGCGTCGCCTGAAGAAGATGGTGCGCAAGGAGGAACGTGGCGCCATCCGGGAGCTCCGGAAGGACGCGAGCTTCATGGCCAACGTCAGGGACCAGGAGAAGGCGCGGCTGCACACGAGGCTCGACAACTCGGCCAAGCGGGCGATGAGCTTCTTGCAGCAGCAGCAGGCCGACTTCAAGAGCGGCGGGCAGAGCGGAATGTGGAAGAAGAAGCGAAAGAAGTAGGAGGAGGTTCGTTGTCTAACACGCCACGGTTCGCAAGCCCCGACGCTGGGACAGCTTTCGTATTCCCTCGCTCGTCAGCCCTTTGCAACTCGTCAGCTTGAGCCGTCGAAGCCCAGCGAGCCTTTCGGACACGCGTGCCAGTCCGACGTCGGTGAGCCGAGACGCGTACGACACGTCCAAGTCGACAATCGACGCTGGCAGCGTCTCGACCTCGTCGTCCCCGAACGTGCTCGTCCAGCCGCAGCTCAACTCCTCCAGCGACTCGAGCTTGCGCAGGCTCCCGTATCCGTCGCTCGTCACGCTCGGACATCCAGATATGTCCAGCCTTTCCGATGCGAGCGATGCGAACGAGCGAAGCGTGTGGCGCGAGTGAGAGCGTCGGTGGCGGCGATCGCCGACGCATGCATGCCAAAGTCAATGCACACCGCTTCAACGACCTCATCCTCGCAATTTCAAGCATCACGAAATCGTTGACCGCCTCGACTCCCCCGAGGTTGAGCACGCGGAGGCCCTTGCCCAGCTTGGCGAGCATCCGCTGGAGATCGATTGGCGACACGTCTCCGTCGCTGTATCCCATATCGAGCGTCTTCAGGTGGCTCAAACTGCTGATCAGGTTCACGATCGTCGTCGAGATCTGACCCTCGTAGACGCCGAGCACTTCGAGGCCGGGGCAGACCGTGCAGATCACGCGACACATGTCGTCGTTGAGGACGTAGCAGGCCGACAGTACCAGCTCTTTGAGCTTGAATCGCTGCACTCGGGATATGGCGCGATACGAAAACCCCCGGGACCCGGCGAGGTTCAGCGTCGTCAGGTCGCCGAGGCCCGCGAGGCTTTCGCCCAGCAGGCCATCCGACAGCTCCATGCTCTCCAGCGTCAGCTCCGCGACGCCGCTGAACGCCCTCAGAAATGCACTCAGCGCCTTTTTCTTCTCAGCCTGCCGCCCAACGCCCCGCGCTGTGAGAAACTGACAGTCGGTCAGGCTCAGACTCCTCACGCTGGCCGGACCCGGCGGATGTGGCTCTCCCGAAGCCGACGACGCGACTGGAACGGAATGCTTCCACCGCGTGACGTCGATGAACTCCACGTGGCAGCACTTGAACACCCGAAGCTGCGACGCGTTCAGCAGGCCGTCCAACGTGCCCGCGTCGATCTGCACCTTGTGAAGTTCCAGCCGCGACAGCCGCGGAGGAAACGCGAGCGGCCGGCACAGCGAAAACCTGGAAAGGTCAAAGGGCCGCAACGGACGCGCCACGACGCGCAGTGTCGTCGACAGAGGGAACCGGACCGCGAGCTCGTGGACGGCGGAGGGAGCGGAGGGAGCGTCGGCGCTTTCGCCGACTCGGAACTCGACGATCGATCGAGACTCCCAGAGGCAAGCTCTCCACAGCTTGGACACGGCCGTTACGTTTTGCGCTTCGTCGCCTGGGACGTGTTTCAGTATTTCAGCGAGCACGTGCGGGGGCAACCAACAGCCGTTGGCGAGGTCCATTACTACGACACGCTCCTCGTTTGTTCTTCCGGGCTGTAAACGAGCCCGTCGTCCTTCTTATGATACAATTAGTATACAAATACACAAAATAGGGAGTGCACAAATGATGAAATGAAAAAATTCGGTCTCGCGATCGCGAGATTCTGTCGTTGCGGGAAAACCCTACACGTCTGACGTGTAGTTCTAGACGGTCTAGAGTCCCACGTAGAGCTTCAGGATCTCGGAGTGAATGATCCCACCGCCCCGCTCGATCCCATCCGTCAGCCTCGCCCGCTCGGCGGGTACCCCGAACAGGAACGGCACAACGACGTTCATCACCAGCGGCTGGCCGGCCGCATCCTTCTCGAGGACAATCGAGTTGATCTCCCCGCCACGCGTCGCGATGGAGCGATGGACGCTCTCGGCCAAGTACTCGATATCCCGATAGAATCCCTCGATCCAGAGCCGCCGAGTCGCGTCGATACCGTTCGTGGCGGCGACGCGGAAGTACCTGGCGAACGAGCGCAGCGCGAGTGAGAGCGCCTGCCGGTCGGGCCAACCAATCAATCCGTACGACGCCAGCCAGAGTGCCTCCACCCCAAGCTCGCTAGAGATCTCCAGCTCCCGATCGCCCTCGATCGTCGGCATGTCAAGGCCGAGAGGGCCCGTGATGCCCGCGTTGATGGACGTCGTAGTCACCGTTCCATCGGACAAAAACAGCGTGACCTGGCGAACGAACGAACGAGCGCGGAGCGCGAGTGAGTGAGAGAGTGACAGAGTCAGGGCGTGCGAGCGCACGTTGGTCGAGTTTTCAATACCCACCTGAGGTGAGGGCTTTTCCGGCTGCCCCGGTCCGAATACCGCCTCCTCGAGTCTCCTGTAAGATCCCCTGTAAGATCCCAAGGTAACGATCCGCTTCCGTGTAGCACGCTCGCCCGGACGCGCCAACCCAGACAAACCGAGAGACATTGTCCTGATCATCGTTCGTTCTGCTTCTGTTCCTGATTCGTTTAGTTCAGCCGTTCGGACATGAAAATAGAGGCGATGTCTGTCCATACATACACGCGGCTCCACCTTATGATGAAAAACTGTTTGGATCGATCCCACCCTATAGGGCCTAGCTGGCTATAGGGTAGGCCCCTTTAGGCCTGTCACTGGGACATACCATTCTTCCTTGAGTGTGAGGCACACCCGACGACATACGAGTCGTTTGTCTGTGCAATATGGTGCGTACAACACGCCGCTCGAAGGCGGACGCGGAGGAGCCAGCGGAGGAGCCAGCGGAGCAAAAGGAAGAAGATTCGCCCGAAAACGCTTCTCCCGCCGCCGAAGAGGAGCCGGAGCCTGCCGCGGACGCCGAGGACGCTGGGGAAGACGGTGACGACAGTGGCGCTGGGGACGAGCAGGAGGCCGCCGAGGACGAGGCCGCCGCAGCCGCGATTGCCGCCAAGCTAATCGAGAAAAAGCACAACGAGCAGGAGCCCAACCCAACCTCCGAAGCTTCCAACGGCTCGAAGCGTCCGAGGGAGGATGCGGAGGACGAGAAGGAGGCCCCCGATCGGAAGAAGAGCGGGTCGCTGCCGGCGGACGCGAGCCCGGCCGTTGCCGGTCCGGGCCCGGAACCTTTGAATCCGTCCAATCCGAACGCAGAGTTCAGGGAGGTGTTCATGGTGCCGCACGACCTGGTCGGGAAGCTGATCGGTCGTCGGGGGGAGACGATCCGTATGATGCAGCAGCAGACCGGGTGCAAGATCCAGGTGGACCACCTGTCCAAGGGGGCGGCCGAGCGAGAGATCACGGTCGTCGGTTCGACGGAGGAGAAGGTGAAGAGCGCCAAGGCGACCATCCTGGCGATTGATGAGGACGAGACGTCGACGATGGTCGAATGTCCGCCGTCGATGGTCGGCAAGGTGATCGGGCGCGGGGGCGAGACGATCCGGGCGCTGCAGTCGGCGTCCGACGCGAAGATCTCCGTCAACCAGGACTTCCCGCCTGACGTGGCCAGGGAGATAACGATCACTGGGTCGGCCCAGTCGGTGGAAAGGGCGGCTCAGATGGTGCGGGAGGTGATCAACGCGGAGCCGGGCGCGGCGCAGATGGTCATCCAGCGCATTTGCCAGACTGAGGGGATCGGAAACACCGAGGTGGTCCTCGCGCCGAAGAGCATCATCGGGCGGATCATCGGGCGCGGCGGCGAGACGATCAAGAACATTCAGAAGCAGTCGCGGGCGGCGCTGCAGATCGACCAGAGTGGCGATCCGTGCCAGATCACCGTGAGCGGGCAGCCGGCGGCCGTCGAGGCGGCGAAGGAGTGCATCAACGCGATCGTGAACGGCGGAGATCCGTTCCAGCCGACCGGGTACGGCGGGTACGGGCAGCAGCAAGGCGGGTACGGAGGTGGCGGGTATGGCGGCGGAGGCTACGACGGCGGGTACGGAGGTGGCGGGTATGGCGGCGGCGGGTACGGAGGTGGCGGGTATGGCGGCGGCGGTGGATACAACCAAGGCGGGTATGGTGGGGGGTACAACCAGGGCGGTGGGTACCAACAGGGCGGATACGGCGGCGGTGGCGGTGGCTACAACCAGGGGCCGCCAGGCGGTGGCGGTGGCGGTACGTGGGTGGAATACAAAGACGACACCGGACGGCCGTACTATTACAACACGCAGAGCGGCGTCACCCAGTGGGACAAGCCGGCTGGTATGTAGATACTGATGATGGAGCTTTGTGCGTGGAACTCTTGCCTGGAGCAAACCGAGGTACGGCGACCTGCAACGACGGACTCGACTGTTGTAATAGTGTTGTTGATGTCGCTGTCGCCCATGTTGCTGTTGCCGATGTTGCTGTTGCCGATGTTGCTGTTGCCGATGTTGCTGTTGCCGATGTTGCTGTTGCCGATGCTGCCGCACTGCCCCAGCGCTCGAGCAGACGATTATCGCAGGATGGCAGCTCTCTACCAACCCAGCCGCAGAGCGAGGAAGAAGGTGCGTATTCTTACACCTTGTCACCGACCAAATCGTCGCCGACCATCTCGTCGCCGGCGTTGCACATGCACCTGTTGAACGGGCCAAACAGCGTCGACCCCTTCTGGTCCTCCTGGAGGAACCAGTCGACGGCCATCGAGACGAGCGAGACGCCCGACGACGCAAACAGGCACGCGCCAAACCCGTCGACCACCGTGCTCCCCACGTACGTGTACAGCACGCCCGACAATAGCGTTCCCAGCAGCCTGCCGAGCGCGTTCGACGCGTAGTAGACGCCGACCTGCATGGCCACCTTGTCGCCGTCGGCGTACCGGACGATCAGGTACGAGTGGATGGCCGAGTTGACGGCGAAGAACACGCAGAAGGCGTACAAGAGAACCGTCAACGACGTGATTGCCCCCGCCTCGTTTGCGCCGACGCCAAACACGCTTGTTCCGAGCATCAAGCCGCCCAGAATCGCCGTCGGCACGGACAGCGAGCCGCACCACCAGAACGCCGCGTACTTGTCCGGTGGCGTCTGCCGCAGCGGCCGGAGCACCAGCTGCGGCGTCCAGCTCTGCACTTGACCATATATGATGATAAAAATGGCCAGGAAGGCCCCCGTCAGCGTCCTGCTCCACCCGATGCCCGACGCTGGGTCCCGCAAGAAAAAGGGCAGGGGGATCTCGAACCACAGGTCCCTCGACCCGAACAGGAAAACCCTCGACAGCGACAGCACGTTGATGTTGTACTTGTTCTGGAACAGCTGCGAGAACGTCACGTTCTCTTTCCGCGCCCGCCCCAGCGCGTTGGACAGCCCAAAGATGGCAAAGGGGTAGGCCGCGGCGATAAACCCGCACAGGACGCCCAGCGACAGGTAGTAGTTGACGCTCACCAGCGCCGCGCCCATAAAATACCCCGCACCCTTGAGCGAGTTCTTGAACCCAGTAATGAACGACACCAGCTTGAACAGCCTGCTGTTTTTACCCGTCGGCGTCACCAGCTTGGTGACCGTCTTGCCTCCCAGCTTGGTGAGGTCCTTCGCGACACCGCTCATCATCTGCGACGCGGTCACGTAGACAATGGAATCAACTTTCGACCACGAATCCTGCCATCCGAATAGCATACCGAACGCCACCAGCTGCACCGTCAGCCCCGAGAGCAGCGTCGTCTTGATGCCCCACCGGGCGCCGAGCAGCCCCGCCATCAGGTTGGTCACCACCCCCGCCAGCTCGTAGAACGAAAACATGATCGCCACGTCCATGGCAGAGAACCCGTTGTTGTACGCATGCAGCAGAACAATCATCCGCACGGCCCCGTCGGTCACCGTGAACAGCAGGTACGTGATTGATATGATGACGAACGGGAACAGCGCGCCGGCTTGCCCAGCCTCCGCCTCCTCGCCCTCGCCCCGTTTTGCAAACCCGTCCCGGAGGAACGACGCGTAGTACCCGAATCCCCGACTCGACCTGGCCCGCAGCTTGCCTGTCTCACTCTGCATGTCGTTGCGCGGCAGCTCGGACTCGCCCGCGGCGGTCGCGTCATTGCCCGCGCCGTCGGCCCTGGAAGACACAGCGAGCGCGGAAGACGACTCCGTCTGTGTGTCCCGGTCTTCCATGTAGTGTTTAGAGACGGGACTGTATGTTTAGAGTCGGGACTGAAAGGAATCTAGGACCTCCGAATTCGGAGGTCCTAGATTCTTTCGAACGAACAATTAACTCATTAACTCAAAGATCCGGGGCCACGGCGGTCACTCTACGGTCGCATTGATCGCCCGCGAGCGCAGGGCTACACTTGAATTGACAATCAAGACCATGAAGACGGCTGTATTGAACGGATTCGGCAGGATCGGTGTGTGTCGTCTTGTTGGCACTCCTGGTCTTGCATCGTCCAGCAAGACACCCCTTACCTACCACGTCCACTCACGCACGCACCCTTCCGATACCTGATATCCCAGGCCGCCTCGCGTTCCGCGACAACTACGACAAGACCTCGGATGTCACCGGCTTTGCGGTCGTTCACGTCAACGATCTGGCGTCGGTCGAATCGGCCGCCTACCTGCTGAAATACGACTCTGTCCACGGGACATGGCGGCACGCGGTCGACATCAAGGACGGGGCCATCGTAATCACGCACGCGACGACGGGTGACGTCTCGACGATCACGTACAGCCAGGAGAGCACGCCAGAGGCCCTGGCAAATCGCCTGCACGGGATCGACGTGGGCTACGAGCTGGTGCTGGAGGGGACGGGGGTGCACCTGACGCGGGCCCAACTGGCGCCGTACTTCCAGGGCAACGGGCACGGGAAGGCGCAGAAGGTGGTGGTGACGGCGCCGGTGAAGGATGCGGATCGTCCGGCGGCCAACATTGTGTACGGGGTGAACCACGACACGTACGACCCCATCAGGGACGACGTCATCACGGCGGCCTCGTGCACGACCAATTGTCTTGCGCCGGTGGTCAAGGTCATCCATGAGAGCCTGAAGATAAAGCACGGCTGCATCACGACGGTGCACGACGTGACCAACACGCAGAGCATTCTGGACTGCCCGAACCACAAAAAGTCCGACCTGAGGCGGGCGAGGTCCGCGCTGGTCAACCTGGCCCCGACGTCTACTGGATCGGCGACGGCGATTGCGTTGATTTTCCCAGAGCTGAAGGGCAAGTTGAACGGGCTGGCGGTCCGGGTGCCGTTGACCAATGCGAGCATCACCGACTGCGTGTTCGAGGTGGAGAGGGGGACGTCGGTGGAGGAGGTGAACGGGCTGTTCAAGGCGGCGAGCGAAGGCGCGCTCAAGGGAATCCTGGGCTACGAGGAACTGCCGTTGGTGAGCACGGACTACATCAACGACCAGCGGTCGGGGATCGTCGACGCGCTGAGCACCCAGGTGATTGACGGGACGATGGTCAAGGCATACGTCTGGTACGACAACGAAATGGGATATAGCTGTCGCTTCGTCGACGTGGCCAGCATGGTGGCCAAGAGCCTTTCGTAATGACTGATGATTATCGTCATGATGACTGACTGAAAACCCAACCATGAACCCCTTCTCAATCTTTCCGCACACACAATAATAACGCATTGTGCGGGACACGCATATATCCGTTGAGATGTCTCTCGTCTCGTGCGCTTCGACAGCGCCGAGCGCCTGGTGGGAGTCGTCAGCGTCGGTTTTTCCTCTTCGAAAGTTGCATCCCGAGTTGGCTCGACAACGGCGGTGCCGCCTCGACCACCGCCTCGACCACCGCCTCGACCACCGCCTCGCGCCACCTCGTGCGCTTCCCGCCCTTTTGGTAGCCTACCATCTCGTCGCCCTGGACGTTCCCCTCCCCGTCGAGGCTGTTGGGGCCGTCCAGGCCGTCGTCGAGCAGCGACAAGGCGACGGCATCGCGAGCACGGGCGCGGGCGCGGGTCGCGTGACCATTCCCAGACGGCGGGCGGAATCCATGCTGGTCGACGCGTACCGAGAGAAGCTTGCCGGATTGACGGACGCCGAGGTGTCGAGACTATTCGAAATAGAGGTGCTGAAGGAGTTTCCGAGCGGGGAACTTCTCAGCCCTGGCGGTGGTGATCGACGTACTGAACGAGACGGTGGTGATCGAGAACTCGAACGCCAACGAGAACGAGAACGAGAACGAGAGCGCGAACGAGGAGATGGAAGGCGACGTGACGAGCCCTCGAGCGTCTCTCCCTCGCCCGCTCCGACGACGGCAACGACTCGGCAACAAAAGGGATCCCAGCCACCCGGGGAGACGGAGAGGGTCGACGAGACGGCATCACTGCTCGGCATGCAGCGTTCTGATGGCAAGACAGGCACGGAGGCCCCGTCGCCGTCGACGAATCCAATCACAAGCCTCTTTGGCGACGTCAAAGATCCGAAAGACGTGGCCGTCCCGGTGATGGGCACCGGCGCGCTGGTTCTGGGCGTTTCGCTGATTTACATGCTGATATCGACGCTTTCCGGGAGGACGGGTGGCGAGGAGCAGACCGCTGGCGGGGAAGCAGCCGGGAACACCGACGGCAACGGCACGAGTGTGCCCCTTCCGCCGCCGGGACAGGACCCGTACCTCATGTACGAGCAGTCTGATGGACAAGGAGAAGTGATCTGGCAGCGGCAGGGTGATGCCGGCGACCCGAGGCCAGTGGAGCGGCGGGCTCCGTCGACCACCGCGACGACGACAGAGGACCCGTGGCGGACGCCGATGAACGGCGGCAGTCCGGTCGCCGGTCGCGGCCCGCGATCGCCGGAGATGACCGCGGAGAAGCCGGTCATTCCATCCGCGCCCAAGGACGTCCTGGACAATGCCGAGGGCCTGAGAGTAGAGCGAGCGGCACCCCGATCATCGGAGTGATTTCCCACACACAAAGAGAAAGTAATTCGAGTCGGTTCGCGTCAATATGAGCTATTACGTGCTCTACGAGTCAGCTTCGGGCTACGGCCTCTTCGAGGTCAATGGCTACGACGCTTTGGCCAACAGCCCCGACGACCTGCAATCGTCCATCATCGATATCAGCCGCTTCGGGAAGTCGGTGAAACTTGCCGCATTCAAGCCGTTCACGTCTGCTGCGAATGCTTTGGAGCAGATTAATGCCGTGTCAGAGTCTCAGGTGCGTGGTTTCGAGAAACGCATCCGGTGTTTGCATGCCCCTTCCCGTCGCGTTCTCGGCAGGATCCGACCCGACACGCCCACCTGCGCCTCACTGGACTCTATTTACACACCTTCCAATAGGCGACGGAAGACCTTGTCACGTTCCTCACCACAAACTTGCCCAAGGTCAAATCGAGTTCGAAGGCCAAGTTCAAGCTGGGCGTGAGCGAGGCCAAGCTCGGGTCTGCCATCCAGGAAGAGACGAACGTGCCGTGTGAGTGCAATGAGATGACTGGAGAGCTGCTTCGGGGGGTGCGCTTGCACTTCACGACCTTCCTGAAGGACTTGAGCGACCAGGACATGTCGCGGGCGCAGCTGGGTCTGGCGCACTCGTACTCGCGTGCCAAGGTGAAGTTCAACGTCAACAAGTCTGATAACATGATCATTCAGGCTATTGCGTTGCTGGACACGCTGGACAAGGACGTAAATACGTTTGTGATGCGGGTGCGCGAGTGGTACTCGTGGCATTTTCCCGAGCTCGTCAAGGTGGTCAGTGACAACTACCTGTACTCCAAGCTGGTGCTGCTCATCAAGGACAAGGGCACCCTGAGCGATGACAGTATTCCGGCACTGAAGGAGGTGCTCGGAGACGAGGAGCAGGCGAAGGAGGTCGTGGACGCCGCCAAGGCGTCGATGGGACAGGACATCTCGCCGATCGACTTGATCAACATCGAGGCGTTCGCGAAGCGGGTGATCTCGCTGGCCGAATACAGGCACAAGCTGTTTGCGTATCTGCAGGACAAGATGGGCATCGTGGCGCCCAACCTGGGGGCGCTGGTGGGAGAGCTGGTGGCGGCGAGGCTCATCTCGCACGCTGGATCGCTGACGAATTTGGCCAAGTATCCGGCGTCGACGGTCCAGATTTTGGGAGCGGAGAAGGCGCTCTTTCGCGCGCTGAAGACGAAGGGTAACACGCCAAAGTACGGGCTGATCTTCCACTCGAGCTTCATCGGGAGGGCCAAGCAGCGGAACAAGGGGCGCATCTCGAGGTACCTCGCGAACAAGTGCAGCATCGCCTCTAGGATCGACGCGTTCGCGGATCACTCGACCAAGGCATTCGGAGAGGCCATGAAAGAGCAGGTTGAGGAGAGGCTGAGGTTTTACGAGGAGGGCGTGGCGCCGAAGAAGAACGCCGACGCCATGGCCGAGGTCATCGCCGCGCTCGGCGACGCAGCCGGCGACGGCGGCGCGGACGGAGCAGTCACTCCCAAGACCAAGTCGGGCAAGAAGAGGAGCAAGTCTGGCGATGACACAGAGAAGGGAAGCTCCAAAAAATCATCAAAAAAGGCCAAGAAGGAGAAGGAGAGCAAGGAGAAGAAGAAGAGCAAGAAATAGCGCTCGGAGACGACCGGCACGGGCAGTGCCCCACCCACAAACAGATGACTGTACACTCTACTGATAGTATATATCGCGTGTGAAGATCATGATTCACAACCCATCATCATCAGACGTACGCTGCTTATTCAAAGGACGGAGAAACGGTCTCGAGGCCTCGCCTAGAACAGCCCGACGACGCGCCACCAGACCGAGCCGATCAGCAGCCACATGACGAAATTGAAGGTTCCCATGATGCCACCGTACTTGAAAACTTCCTGGAGCTCCAGGTATCCGGCACCGTAGTAGACCGCGCCCTGGCCGGAGCCGTAGTGGGTCAAGCTGCCGAAGAGGTTGGACATGACGCCGAGGGACAGGGCGGCGAGGACGCCCGGCACGCCCGTCGAGAGCATCATGGCGAGGAAGGCACCGTACAACGCGCCGACGTGGGCCGTCTGGGAGGCAAAAAGATAGTGCAGCGCAAAGTAGGCGGCGTTGAGGAGGACGAATACCTGCGGCCATCCCATGTTGGCGGCCACGAGCTGGGCTCCGACCTGGTTGGCAAAGTGGGAGATGACGCCCAGCGAGTTCAGCTGGCCGGACATGCCGACGAGGATGGCAAACCAGAAGAGCGTGTCCCATGCTGCCGGGTACGTCAAGCACTCCCTCCAGGTGAGGACACCCGAAAGCAGCAGCCCGGAGAGGCCGATCATGGCCGTGGTGACGGCTGACACGCCGATGGCATCGCCGCAGACCCACAGGCACACGGCGGCACCCATAGTCGCCAGCATGATCTTCTCATCCCGTCCCATCGGTCCCATGCTCTCAAGGCGCTTGGCCGCCAGCGCCGGGGCCTCGGGCGTCTCCTTGATCTCGGGCGAGAAGATCTTGTACATGATGATCGGCGTCAGCATCAGACAGCCGAGGGCCGGCACGATGGCGGCGATAAACCAGGTGGTCCATGCGGACGGGATCAGGACGCCCATCTCGGTCGCGATCTTCAAGCAGAGCAGGTTCTGCGCCGCCGCCGTCAGGAAGAGGGCGGACGAGTTGACCGATCCCTGGAACTGTGTGTTGACCAGGAAGGCGCCGAGCTTTTTCCTCGACTCTTCGTTGGGCTTGGATCCCGCGCTCAGGGAGAGCGAGTTGATGATCGGCATGAAGATGCCACCGGCCCTGTTTTTTGCGGCAGCGGTCGAGCGCCAAGCGTGAGAGAGAGAGAGAGTGGGGGGTGAGGGGCGGGGGCGAGCGGGGAGCGGGGAGCGTCGCGACGACGTACCTGGCAGTCGTGGACGGCATGGCCGGGGCGATCAGGGCCTCGGCGAACGACAGGCCTGGCGAACAAGCGCGTGAGGGAGCAAGGGAGCGAGAGAGTGAGAGTGAGAGTGAGAGTGAGAGTGAGAGTGAGAGTGAGAGAGGCATGGGAGGGCCTTGGCGGGTCGCATCCGGGATTCGTGGATGGGTAATACGCACCGTACGCGAGACCCAGCGTACTCTTGCCGAAGAATTTCACAAAGATCTGGGCGACCCGCTCGCCGAGCCCGGTCTTCTCGAAACCCTTGGCGAAGAAGAAGGAGACGACGATCAGCCAGATGACGTCATTGGTGAAGGCCGAGAATGTCTGGGTGAACGACAGCGTCTTGGTCGCGATGGCCACCGTCGCGGACAAAAAGGCCCAGGCGCCCACGGGGAGGGGCTCGAGCACGAGTCCCGCGATCGTCGACACAAAGATCGACAGCAGCGTCCAACCCTGCTGGGTGATGCCCGCGGGCGTCGGAACGGCAAAGTTGAGGACGAGTCCGAGAGATACGCACGCCATGAGCGGCGCCAGCTTGGCGCCCGGCCAGGACGGGGACGGGGACGGGGGGGGCGCGACCGCGGCGGCCGCGAGTGCCACCGGGGAGGCGGCTGCGGCCTGTGCCACGACCGTTTGCTTCGTGGTGCGCTGCCTCAGCGTGGGCAGGGCGCTGCGTCGTGAAGGGTTCGCAGGGACGTCAGTAAGTAGTAGGAATGTCGTTCGAGCGGGACGGTGCGGGACGGTGTTGCGCCAATCGGTCCTGCCATACCTCCGAATCGGCGTCATCGTCCTTTGTGCGGGATAAGCGACGCGTGCATTGTGCCGAGAGCCGGTAACGGCGGGGCGAGAGGAGCAAACAGCCACCCGCATGTTCCTTCAATTTGGCCTTTCCGAGCACTGTGGTGGGGCTGGGGGGCTCGTCCGTTGATTATTTGACTGTGTGGTTCTGTTCCTTCCACAGTGAATGAAGAACAACACAAATATTCATCAAGACAGGTTCCGGCATATACCTGCCTCACGACGACCGCATTTTCTTGTTCTTGTTCTTGGGCGGCGACCCGATCGACGACGACGCCAGTCACAAAGCGAAGGCAGCCACTGCAGCCGTGAGCCCGGCCGTGGCGCTCGCGCTCACCACGTTGATGCCGTTGTTGTCGAGCAGCGGCCAGCCCGAGATTGGCGACACGTCTGGCCCAGACTTTCCAGTGATCTTGCCCGTCTTCCTGTTGTAGCCAGTGAACTGGATCGTCGCTCCGAGGACGCTGTCGATCAGCGAGCCCACCAAGCCGGCGCCGACGCCCAGGGGGATGACCTTCCATTGCGACTGGTATGATTGGTACGAGCCGCCCGTCAACAGAAAGAAGAGCGAGCCGACAAAAAGACCGCCCATACAGCTCGAGAACATCCCCAGCAACGTCACGCCTCCGTTGGTTCCTTTTCGGACGGGCCGAAGGGTCGTGATGAGCCGCGGCTCCTCGTCGCTGAGCTGTCCGATCTCCGAAGACCACCTGGCGAGCGAGCGAGCGATCACGGGGCGATCACGGGGCGATCATGGGGCGAGTGAGTGGGCGTGCATAGGGAGGGCGGGGAGACGAGCGAGTGAAACAAACACCCACGTGTCTCCCGCACAGCAGGCGATGTATCCCAAGAATGCCGCCGTCAGTAAAGAATAGAGCGGATCGGTCGACATGGGCAGGAGGGCGAGGTCCTTGCCGGCCGAGAAGGCCGCCGCGGCCGTCGCGAGGATGGCGGGCATGGCCCCGTTCGAGTAGACCTGACGAGCGAGCAAGTGAGTGAGCGAGCAAGCGAGTGAGCGAGAGGGCGGGCGTTGACCACGGGATGGCCATCTTCGGTCTCTGGCAACGAAAAAAAACCCACCTGGATCCAATTCCGCTGGCCTCCCTTCCTGTGTCCCTCCTCGACGTCCTTGTTCTCCTCCCCAAACGCGGTCAGCGCGCTGCTCACGAAGAAGAACCCGAGCAACACGAGGCCAGCCCGAAAGCTTGAGCTGACGGTCGCCCACCCGACGACGAGCGCCGCGAGCGCGCCAGACGGAGACAGCGACAGGTTCCGATAGCCGCGAACGCCGACGGCCCCCGCCAGGAGGAACCCGCCCGCGAGCCTGACAGTCATCCCAAACGCATGCATCGTCCAGCAGTACGCCACAAGGGCTGCAGCCTTGAGCAAAGGCCGCATCAGTCGCATGGCCTTGTCGAACGTCGTCGGGAGCCGGGCGCTCGGCAAATCCTCGAGGTGTTCGACCGTCCGCTCGGCATCGACGACCGCTTCCTGCGCCCTCGACAGCAGCTTATCGATGGTTTCTGCTGCATCAGGTCTGTCCCCTGCGTTTCCCTGAGGCTGGCTGGACGCTCTGGGCCGTACGCGCGCGTGGTGGCTGTGCCCGCTGGTGTCGTGAGTGCGATAGCGGTGCCGAGCGCTCGGAGGTGTGCGACACGACGCGATCGCCACCCGCATCCTGTGTGTATGTATCCCACGCTCGTGTGTCGACGCGTCGTAAGATGTATAATAGGACGAGACACGGCGGAGCACCCAAAACAACAAAACAACGTTTTCCAAACTTCTCCCTGTATCGCCGATACGAGTCGTATCGTCTCGTCTCGTGGGCATGTACGGCGTCCTTCGATCGATCCGCCGCCAAGGCATGCTGGCCGCGCGGCGCAGTCACGCGTGGGGCAGTGCGGTGGGGTCGTCGTGCGGTCACGGTGACGACTGTCGAGAGCGATACGACCACCTAGAGCGGTCCGACCACAACCGGGACCTCGCCAGTCAGTCAGCAGGAGCGAGAGAGACGGAACAGTCGTCCGTCAACCGTGCCGAGGCAGACAAGTTTGCCAAGCTGGCGCCGTCGTGGTGGGACCCGAGCGGGCCATTCAAGCCGTGCGTATTTGTATTAGATCGGCAGTCGTCAGCGCGACCTGACGACTCTGTCTGACTCCCGATCGCTCGGACGATCGAACGATCGAACGATCGAACGATCGCTTGAATGATCGCTCACGCACTCGTGCTTCTCGTTTGCCAGGCTCCACGCATTGAACAAGGCGCGGTGCGAGTTCATCAAGGGGGTGGTCGACGACTACATCCGAGAATCGGGTCCACTCACAAAGCTGCGTATTCTTGACGTTGGGTGTGGTGGCGGCATCCTATCCGAGTCGCTCGCGACCATGAACTTCCGGGACCGAGGCGGAGACGTCGGCCCCGATTCCGACCCCGATCATGATGGTGGTCTCGATGTCCGCGTTCTTGGCATCGACGTAAATCAGGAGGGCATCGACGCGGCCACGGCACATCGAGACGTCGAGCACCCATCCATCTCGAAATTGCGTCTGACGTACGAGGCCGCTGCGATCGAAGACTTGCTCGAGCGCCGGTCGTTCGAGCCGTTTGATATTACCATCTCCAGCGAGGTGATCGAGCACGTCGATCATCCGAGCGCATTCTGTCGGAACTTGATTCGTGCGACGGCACCTGGCGGCCGGATCGTCATCAGCACACTCAACAGGACGGTCAAGAGCTACGGACTGGCCATCGTCGCCGCGGAGACGCTCCTTCGGATGGTCCCCGAGGGCACGCACGATTGGTCCAAATTCCTCACGCCCGAAGAGGTCATCCTGATGATGACGTCCGGCGGCGTTCCAGGCAAACCGGACGCCGAGGTGGCACTCGATTCGATGGCGGGCATGGTGCTCAACCCGCTGACGGGACTGTGGAAACTCGACGGCGACGACGTCGACGTCAACTACATCCAGGCGTTCAGAAAGAGGTGATGACGAGCGAAGACGACTCGTGTGACCGAGCCTTCGATGTGATCGTCGTCCTGGAGAGGTCCCAGGCCCTCTGGGCCTGGGCGAGGACGCGGACTCCCCCCTATCCTGTTTGCGCAATCGTCTCTCGTTTACCTATTAAGACTCTCCACGCCGCCCGTCGCCGTCCCTCAATATTATCTATTATACACGAGCTGACGTCTGTGCTATGATTGCTTCGTTGTCTTCCGTTGCTTCGATTAGCAGCACGGCTGCCTTCTCCACCAACTCCAAGGCGAATGTGGCGCAGCGCGGTGCCCTTCAGGTGCGTCCAGGCGTTCAAACGGCGGAATGATCCGTTACGTGCTCAATGTGGCGCAGCGGCGCCACCGAGCGGGCCCAGTGGCCGGATAATGCCGTCGTCACAAACGGCTCCATGTTTGTCTGCCGAATCCAACCTCGCTCGCTCGAGGGCGCCCGGGTTGCCACGGCGTCGATTAGCCCGTCCAATGGCCATATGATCCCATGGGACGCGCGACTGCCCCTGATCCGTGCCTCGCGCGGTCGCACCGCCCGTTGCACATGTCTCTAGAATTGCCCTCCTCGGCAACCGACTCGCTCACTCCCGCCCTCTCGATCGTCGATGTTCCGCTCGCAGGTCCGCGCCGCCGGTATGAAGGAGCTTCGTGACCGTATTGGATCGGTCAAGAACACCCAGAAGATTACCGAGGCCATGAAGCTGGTCGCTGCCGCCAAGGTCCGCAGGGCCCAGGAGGCTGTCGTCAACGGTCGTCCCTTCGCGGAGAACCTCGTCAAGGTCTTGTACGGCGTGAACCAGAGGCTTCAGGTCGAGGACGTTGACTCCCCGCTGGTCAAGATCCGCCCGGTCAAGAAGGTCCTGCTGGTTTGCGTCACCGGAGACCGCGGTCTGTGCGGTGGATACAACGCGCAGATGATCAAGAAGACCGAGCAGAGGTACAACGAGCTCACCGGTATGGGAATCGCTGTGTCTCTCGTCTGTATCGGAAAGAAGGGAGCCGTCTACTTCAAGAGGCGCCCGCAGTACGAGATTGCGGCCACCTTTGAGGTCGGCCAGAGCCCGACCATCAAGGAGGCCCAGGCCGTCGCCGACGAGATTTTCGCCGATTTTGTGAGCGAGAAGGTCGACAAGGTCGAGCTTGTCTATACCAAGTTCGTGAGTCTGATCTCCTCCTCGCCGGTCGTGCAGACGATGCTGCCGTTGAGCGCGGAGGGAACTGTTTGCGACATCGACGGCAACTGCGTCGACGCCGCCGAGGACGAGATCTTCAAGCTGACCACCAGGCAGGGCAAGCTCGTCGTCGAGTCCGAGACCACCACCACCGAGACCGGAGGACTCGACGAGTCCCTGATCTTCGAGCAGGACCCCGTGCAGATTGTCGACGCGTTGCTGCCGCTCTACCTGAACGCGACCCTGCTCAGGTCCCTCCAGGAGGCCCTCGCCTCCGAGCTGGCTGCCAGGATGAACGCCATGAGCAACGCCTCTGACAACGCCGCCGACCTCAAGAAGAAGCTCAACCTGTCGTACAACCGCAAGCGCCAGGCCAAGATTACCACGGAGCTCTCGGAGATCTGCGCCGGTGCCGGATCCGTTTAAACCATAGTCATTTTTACGTTTCATTCGTAGTAAGGATTTTGCTCATGTTTTTCTCGTCGTCATCGTGGTCGTTGCGGCACCGCATCGTGCTCGCTCCGCGAGCGACACGTGGTGCCGCCGGAGACGTCTTCCTCCTCCTCGGTATCGATCTGTCTTTCTCGTGAGCTGCAAAGTCAGCGGGTTTGGGGGGAGCGAGGGGGTGTTCTTGCCTTCTCGCGACGTCGGGATGCATCTGCTGCTCTCTCCGCCTCGTACTACAGGTTTATTGTCAGTGAGGCCGTCTCTCTCTTCCTCTCTTCATCGTGGTGGCAGGCGGCCACGAGATTGCGGAACAGCCGGGCAGGAGGACGGAAAGAGCTCGGTCGCGCGCAGCACAGAAGCATTCGGCGACACTCTCCGAATTCGCGCTCGTCGCGCAGTTTACAGTGACCCCCTGCAGCGACGTACGCGCGATCATGTTGGGAGGGAAGAGTCCTGTGAAGTCGCAGCGTGGCGCGCCGAGTCCTGTCAAGTCGCGGGAAACCGAGTCTGACGACCGGGCGCACTCGCCTCAGAAATCGGCGGGCAGCGGAAGGACCGCCGGGCCGACAGAGTCAGAGACGCCGGCGCCACCCCCGGGGGCTTCCCCGTCTCGGGTACCACAAGAAGCGCCGAGGTCCAGCCCCGTCGTGCCGTCGTTGAACCTGTCGAACGTCAAGGAGCGGGCGGCCACGAGAGGCGGTCGACCAAAGGTCGCCGGCAAAATCGAAGAGAACGTCATCTATAGCGACTCCAAGATGATGAACGAGGCAGCAAGACGGCGAGAGGTGGAGATCTTGAAGATGAAGGTCAAAGAGCAGCGGGACAAGGACAGCAAGAGCGAACGTGACCGGGAACGGAACGGCGGCAAAAACAGGCAGGGCAACAGGAACGACAAGGAGTGGGCGTATCTGACGTCGACCAACCTGAAGGAGTGTTCCAAGGGATATGCGGACTCTTCCAGTCGTCAGCACGCGATGCAACGCGTCAAGCACTGGGTCCAGCACTCGAATCCCCCGTACGAGACCAACCCATCGCCGGGCGTCCCGGCCCTCGTGGCGTCGACAAATCCTCGGAAAAAGCCGCTCGACGTTGCGTCGTTCTGGGGCTGTTGCACGTGTCCGCGGACAAAAACGTGACCTACGATGCTGCGATGACGTGATGCTGCGATGACGATGACGATGACGATGGGGACACCGACAAGAATGCACGACCACCCACGGGAACGGGAACGGAAGGAACGGAAGAACCGAATGAACGACTCTGAGGAGATATGCTGGCCTACGATGACATGGTTATTCATTGAAAGAAATGCAGGGTTCGTTCAGTAGAGGAAAAAGGGTCCTTTTGGGGCAGGATGAAAAAGAATACGTCACCGCCCGTGATCGTTGTTGATGAACATGTCCAGCACGTCCGAGTCGTGGTCGTCGAGCTTGCCGGCGCTGCTGCCGATCCCGAAGTTCGGCAATGCGTCTGGAGCGCTGCTTGATCCCGTGCGGATAAACTCAGAGACCAGATCGACTTTTTCGGCCTTGTTTGGGGAGTTGTCTCCCGAGCTGTTGAGCCCTTGGGCGGTCATGCTGTCAAAGTCGCTGGCCTGTGGCATAGACGACATGTTCCCATTTTCGGGGAAGCAGGGTGAAGCCGTCCTGATGTCGGTGCTGCAAGCGTCTGCCGTCTGCTGCGGCAAGTTGCCGTGGGCTTGCGGGTGCCCGGACTGCGGATTTCCCAGAAGATTTCCGCCAAGACTCGCCGAACGAGTTGCCGGAATACCAGCTTGCCCGGGAGAATAGCCGGGTGCACCGTTCGGCGCGAAACCGGCGGTGCCTGTAGGCTGGTAGAACATGGACGAGGTCGCCGACCTGTACGCGGCAGGCGGCTGGCCGGCAAGCCCGTTGTTGTGCCAGCCAAAGGCGCCCTGCGGGGGCGCGCCGTACACGGGGAGTACATCGTACATAGGATGGTACGCGCCCTGATGTCCCTGATATCCATATGCCGGCTGGTAGCCCGGCGTCCACGGGGTGCCGCAGCTATGCAGGTTGGGCATCGAGCTCGAACCCTGCATGCCGGGGGCGTGGGCCGACGCGTCGGGCGAGCCTTCCATACCGTCCATGCTCGTCGAAGATTTGCTGTTCTTTTTCCCTTTCTGCAAGGGCGGCTTGCCGACGTCCATGTTGGCCTCGTGCACCCCGGACATGACGGCCCCGAACGACGACCCGGCCCTGGCCTTGCTCGCGTTGGGGTGCTCCTTGCCCCCCGCCACGTTCTCCACCCGTTTGAGGTATAGTCTATACTTCTGCAAGTGCGACGCGACGTTCTCCCTCGTCAGCCCCTCGACCTTCATCAGGTCCAAAATGCGCTTGGGCACGGCCTTGTCGATCCCCAGCGTGTTGACCGCCGAGACAAACTGCTGGTGCATCTCCACGGACCACACCACCCGCGGCTTCTTCCCGCCGCCTCCGCCCTCATGCTCCGCCCGCACCACCTCGTTCTCCTTCCGCTTACCCGATTTGTTCGACAACTGTGTCTCGGACTCGTGGTCCGTGCCCCCCTCGGCGCTCAGATGCGTGCTCCGCCGCCGGATGACGTGCTGCCACACATTCCGCAGCTCCTCGATACGCACCGGCTTGATGAGAAAGTCGACAGCGCCGTGCGTCACGCCCCGAAGCACCACGTTGGTGTCCCCGTCGCTCGACATCATGATGACCGGCATCTCAAGCTCGAGGCCGACGCTCTCGAGCAGCTTGAACCCGTCCATATCGGGCATGTACACGTCAGAAAGCACCAGATCGTACTGATCCGGCGTCCCTTGCTTTGCCTTCAGATCCTCCAGTGCCTCGCGCCCGTTCGACTTGGTGTTCACCTCGTAGCGACAGCGTTTGAGCATGGCAGAGACCACGCGCAGGCACATGGCGTCATCGTCCACGACGAGCACCTTTAAGCCCACTGGGCTGAATTCCGTGTCTGCCATGGGCTGGATTCGGCACGTTGGAGTGGCAAACGGCCTTTATCTTCGCTTCCGAATCCGTCCCAAATGGAAACGCCTACTGCGTCGTCGAATCGCCCTTTCCGCCCGTCCCCAGCAGCTCGATGAACGAGATGGATGAGTGCGCGAAGACGGGCCGGACGACACGCTGGACGAGACGATCCGGCCAAGTGCGACGAGTTGCTCGAGTCGAATCGCTCTTGAATGAAATTAACGCGCAAAGCCACTCGTCGATCCGTGGGCTCTACACTCGGAAAGCTTTGACTACGTTTGACTCTCTCTACGAACTACTGATGAACCACTGATAAGTGAACAACAGAGTAGGAGTGATTGCCCCCGTCGCCCCCCCTCGGTCATCGCAGGAGAGACGACACGATGCGGTCTGCCGTGCTCGGCGCGAGGGTCAGACCGCTGCCCTCGTGGCCTGCGGCGACAAACAAGCCGGACACTGCCTCGACCGGGCCGACGATCGGCCCGGTCGCTGAGAACGGACGGAGGCCGACGCGGGTCTCGAGCAGCACCTCGCTGCCGTCGAGCAATGAAGGCAGGTAGCGACGAGCGGCTCGCATGATGTCGTCGACGGCGCGGGAGTTGACGGTCTGGTCGAAGTCGCCGAGCTCCCTCGACGAGCCGATGAGCAGCGCCCCGTCTATGTCACTCTCAGTCGCCGTGAACGTGACATCATACGCGTCGTGATTTACCACGCAGTGATTGTCACGCAGGGATATGTAGTGCTTGGAGTAGGAACTCTCCATGATCCCGTGATTGAGGAGCCTCTGTCTTCCTCGTCGCTGGCCCACCTCGAGCTTCAGGAGGTGACCGCGACGGGGAACGATGGCGTCGCGCCACCGATCGCCATCGTCTCCGTCGAGCCACGAGGACAGGAGCGTCGAGGACCAGGCGCCCGCACAGACGCACACGGCGTCTGCGAGAATGGTTTTCGAGCCGTTGGCGCGGTCCGTGGGGTCCGCGCAGACCACGCCCTTGGCGGCCCCACCATGGACAATCAGGTGCTCAACCGTGGATCCGAAGTAGGATTGGAAACGCGGAGACCGTTCGCACTTTCGGAACATGGCCCTGGTTGTCGCTTGGCCGTCGATTTGCCCGTCCGACGGGAGCATGGCGCCTGCGAAAATGTCTGCCACGCTGTCTGAGAGGGAAGGCTCCTCCTTGACCACGCTCTCTCTGTCGGGTAGGAACGTCGCACGATCTTCGATGGGCAACGCGTCGTTCACCGCCGCGACGCGCGCCTCCAGCTCGACGCCCTCCTCGGGGGTCGTCGCCAGGAGCAGCGACCCGCACTGGTCGACCGTGAACGACGCGTCGGCAGCGGCGAGCTCTCGCCATCGGGCCCTTCCTTGGAGTGCCATACTCCAGGCATCTGCGTTCATCGGATCGCGGTGCAGCTGCCATAGGTAGCCCTGGCCGGCGCCGGTCGCGCCAGCGCACAGGCCGTCGGCCCGCTCGACCACGGCCACGGACAGGTCGGTCTTCTCGAGGATGTCGTGCGCGATGAACAGCGAGATGATGCCCGATCCTACGAGGACGACGTCGACTTCGACTTCGTGGCTGCGAGCGGGGGCGAGGTGTCCGACCCCTCGCCAAGACGGTCGTCGTCTTCGGTTGTTGGGGTTTGGATTTGGATTCCGCGTGGCAGGGGGGACTCGAGTCCCGGGAGCTGCGCCCGCGCCGAGGCGCTTCATATCTGGTCTCTCTGAGCTATTCTAATGCGCGTGTCTCCTGGTCTCCTCTCTCTCTCTCTCTCTGTTTTTCTCTCTGCCTTTCGAAAGGTCCGGTTCACCCACGAAGTGCACACGCACACCACCTCTCCTCGACGCCATCACCATATCAAGGACTCAATGCCACACAAGGCGCGTGCTCGACGTCAGTCACACGCACGCCCACACGCGGCCAAGAGCCGAGCGCACCGCCGAGCGCACCACCGAGCGCACCACCGAGCGCGGCAGTTGAATGAATGAATGAAATACATGTATTATGAAATAATGAAATAGTAGTAGGTGGTATGTGTAATGTGGGTGTAATGTAGTTGTAGTACTCGTCATTGGCTTCGTCAATACCTATATCATGGGTGTCCCCTTCCGTGACCTCCCGACCAACGGTCGCACCGGGGCACCGGCCACGTTTCGGGACGTGGTGTTTATTGTTTTGTTTATTGATGTTTCTTGTTCCTACTGCGGGCACTTGACAAAGTCCCAGGTGATCGGCTTCCTGTCCCAGGAGTACCCCGTGGCCGCCTTGAGCGCATCGCTAGACAGGTCGACGGAGTGGCCAGTCTTCTTGGGGCA